>Ga0181605_10000148_pt1 | contig 68239 bp, 60 predicted proteins | sample 041ome_11_FD_148676 | JGI IMG/M metagenome (GOLD analysis project Ga0181605, IMG submission 148676) | Coastal salt marsh microbial communities from the Groves Creek Marsh, Skidaway Island, Georgia - 041411US metaG (spades assembly) | ecosystem: Environmental > Aquatic > Marine > Intertidal zone...
TAAAATTATTGGATGAAATTAAAAAGGCTATGATGCTGTTTATGGAATAAATACTTTTAAAAAAGATAGACTTTACTTAAAGTTTTTAAGAAAATTATTTTATAAATTTATAAATATATCGTCGTCAAACAAACATCCGGTTAATGCTAATGAATTTATATGTATAAGTAAAAAATTAAATACTCAAATAATTAAAAATAAAGACTACTATCCATACATTAGAGGGTATATTGGAAAAATTACTGGTAATGTCTCTCATGTAAAATTTCAAAGAGAAGAAAGACATAAAGGTAAATCAAAAAATTCATTATTGGACCTATATGATCAAGCCTTTAATGCTATTATTTCTACAGTTGATAAGCCTTTTAAAATTTTAACAGTTATGTCTGGAGTTGTGTTAATATGCTCTTTGTTTTTGATTTTGTACGCAGTTATTTTAAAATTAATCAATCCCGAAATAGCACCTAAAGGAATAACATTTTTAACAATATCAATTCTTTCAATGTTCAGTTTTTTGACATTAATACTCTCAATTATATTGGAATATATAGTAGCTTTACATAATCAAATTAGATTTAATCTAGAAGTATCAATAGAAAAAAAAATTAACTTTTGAACTCTTGCTAACAAAAAATACTTATTATAGTTGGCTAGATACACTAAGACTCATATCAGTACTTTTTGTTTTTGTTTACCACTTAGACTCAAACTACTTAGAAAATGGGTACTTGGGAGTTGATATTTTTTTTGTCATATCTGGATACATAATTACCAATATTTTAATTAAAGATTTATCGATTAAAGAATTTTTTTTTAGAAGATTTAAAAGACTTTTACCCACTCTATTTCTCTTATCTATAGTTATTTTATATTTCACATTGAAATTAAATCAAAACATTAGCTTAGAACAAATTTACAAGGAAGCATTACACTCAATATTTTTTATTTCTAATTATTTATTTTATAGCCAGTCAACAGATTATTTTATGCAAAATGATTTGAATGAGACTGCGTATCTACATACATGGAGCTTAAGTATAGAAATGCAATTTTATCTTATTTATCCTTTTATATTAAAAAAGCTTATTAATAAAAAATTGATATTATTATATACGCTCTTTTTTTTAGCAGGATTAAGTCTAATTTTATCTGTATATAGCAATAGTTACTCAAGCTTTTATTTATTTCATAATAGGGCTTATGAATTTTTATTTGGAGCAATTACTTTTCTATGTATGAAAGAATTCAAATTAAAAAAAATTCAATACAATACGATCATAATTATTTTTATTATTTTTATTGGTATTTTCATGTCAAATATTAATCCCTTAAATAATGAGATAGCTAAAAGATTATCAATTTCCCTTGCCTTTTGCTTGTTAATTTATATGTGTTCAAATTCAAAAGAGAACTTCCTAAATAATAAATTAACTTCTTATTTTGGCAGGGCTTCTTACTCTATTTATCTGATTCATTATCCAATGATAATTTTTGTAGGTAACATAATTGAAAGAAATTTCACATGGTATTTTATTATAATTATATTCACTATATTGCTGTCAATTTTAAGCTATGAGTTTGTTGAAAAACCCTTCAGAAAAAAAATAAAATATTCTGTCATTTACAAAATTTTTTATTTTTTGATATGTATCCTTTTTTTTGGATTAATAGCCAGTATTGATTATAAGAAAAATGATAAACCAATAGAAAAAATACATGATAACTTTTTAAAAAATGAAAATGATCAATTTTGCTTCGGCGTGTATGATAAAGAAGAATTTTGCAGTTTTGGTAAATCCGAAAAAAAAATATTTATTGTTGGTGACTCAATTTTAGAGAGTTTTTCAAAAGTATTAGTTCAAAAATTAAATACAAGAAATTATGAAGCTATTCTTATGAATAGCTCATATTGCTATTTTGCACCATTTTTTGATTTGATGGATGGAAATAAAATTAGAGATATTCCTAATGAACCATGTGATATAAACTATCAAAAAAAAAGGTTAGATATATTAAAGAAAAATAAAGGTGTAGTAATTTTAGGCGGTCAACTAGATTTTTATCTAAGCGATGAAAATAATATTTATTTTAAAGGTCAAAATATTAATTTTGAAGAAGAGTATATCAAAAATGTAAATAATTTAATAGTTAATGGATATGTAATTTTACAATTACCTCCGTTGCCAAGATATGAAGGAAACTTAATAGAAGAATATGCCAATTTACAAAATATCAACGATTTAGAATTTAAAATCAAAAAAAATGAATATTTAAAAAAAATTGAAGAATCTTTAAAAATTTTTAATCAATTGACTCAGAAAAGTAATAAATATCATTTCATTAATTTAACTGATTTGTTTTGTGATCAAAATTATTGTTATTTCACAAATAAAAATCAACTAACTTATTTAGACAATAACCATCTAAATACCTTAGGTGCAGAATTAATTAGCAATGCAATTATTCAAAAAATAAAAAATTTGATGTAGGTTAAATTAGTTGTCTAATTATCTGAGATATATTTTCTTTATTTATACCAAATTGTTCTAGTATGAAGTCGTTGTTTCCTACACGATACTCTTTGTTTTGATTGAGATCTAATATTTCAATTTTCTTGTAGGGAAATTTAATTTTAATCTTATTAATTAAAGAATTGATCTTTTTTGAAGCAAGATAAAAATCAAATACGATTAATGTATTTTTATTGATTAATTTGTCTAAAACTACTTTTTCATTAAAATGATTTAGTTCTGGTAAAGATATATGATTTATAAAAAAAGATTTTGATTCAGGAAGTGAACTAATAATATATTTTAAAACTGAACCAGAACTAATAATATTAATTTTTTTTCCTCTTTTATAAAAAACACTACCCAAATTTTTAAATTTATAATCTTTAGGAGGAAAATAATTTTCCTTGGACAACCTTATATAAAATGGAGATTGTAAAGATTTTTGTAGTTTATAAATATAATCTAGTTCTTTGCTAGATGATGGGTTACAAATGTAGAAATTTTCTAACAATGACATCATGGCAACGTCTTCAAGGATGTGGTGAGTAAAACCCATTTGGCCATAAGAAAATGCTGAGCCTACTGCTATAATTTTTATATTTCTATTATCTCTATTGTAATAATTTCTGTAAATTTCAAATGATTTTAGAGTTAGAAAAGGAGCTATACTGTAATTATAGACAACATTGGTATTTTCACTCATTCCAACAGACAGCAAAGACATATTTTGTTCACAGATACCAACGTTAAGAAAATTTTTAGGGAATTTGTCACGAATAATTTCCAATACTGAAAAACCTAAATCTGCAGTTAAAAAATAAAAGTCATCAGTACTTTTAAAATATTCAAAAAGTTTATTAATAAAAGAATTTCTCATTTATATAAATCTTCTTTTTTTGCAGGAAAATAATGAGATTCAATTTTATTCTCAATTTTTTTTATGCCCTTGCCCTTAATAGTATTACAAAAAATTATACTAGGAGATTTAAGATTTTTTTTTATAACATTCTTAATCGTTGAAATATTGTGTCCGTCCACAGCAAAAGTCCCAAAGTTAAGTTGATTAAAAATTTTAATATAAGGTATATCTAAAATATTTTTAGTTTTATCAAAGCTTTGTATTTTATTGTTATCAATGAGAATGATCATATTATTTAAATTATGATGAGAAATAAATTGAGCCGCTTCAAAGGTTGAGCCCTCATTCAATTCACCATCTGATAAAAGAACAAATATTTTTTTATTAATATTTTTATTTAAAAAGTCAAAAGAAAGACCTGATGCTATTCCTAGCCCACATCCCAAAGATCCAAAAGAAAACTTAAAATATTTAGATTTTTTTTTTCTTGATATATGGCCCCAATATTTAGAGTCATTAGATAGGTAATTTTTAGAGTTAATTTTTGGAATCAATTTAAAATGTTCAAGAACACTTAAATAGGCCATAGAGGCATGACCTTTAGAAAAAATTACTTCACTATCAATAAATTTTTTATTATTGCTAATCAAATCAAAAATTGAATATAAAATTTCAACACAAGAGAGTGATGAACCTAAATGAGCTGAACTAGAATTATATGATAGCTCAATAATTTTCTTTCGGATTTTATATATATCTTTGTTCATGAAAACTACTTATCTTGAATATAATTATTGATGTACTCAATTATTTCGTTAATACTAAATATTCTCATATTTTCTTTTAAAAAAAAGGAGTCGTACCAATGAAAAGTTTTTTTTAAACTTTTATCAAATGGCATTCTTCTAAAATTAAAATATTTTTTGGATTTTTCACAATTTAATTTTAAATATTTTTTTTCAATATCTTTTTTATTAAAATCTATTCCATATTTTATTTTTAAATCATAATGATCAGTAAAATATTTTAGTATCTTTTCAACTTTATAGGATTTATTAGGGCCTATGTTCATATTTTCAAATCTAATATTTTTTTTATAAAGTATTTCTGAATATAATAGATATGAAAACAATACATCTAATACATTTTGCCAAGGCCTTGAGCTATTTGTATTTCTTAAAATAAGTTTTTGATTATTATAAACAAAATTAATTAAATCTGGAACCAAACGTGTAGATAGGAAGTCACCTCCGCCAATAACATTACCCCCACGAAATGTATAAATATTTAAATTTTTATCAAAGTATGTTTTGAAATAACTTTTTGAAATAATTTCTGCACAAGCTTTACTTGCACTATATGGATCATCTCCGCCCAATTGATCAGATTCTCTAAGATTTTTTTTTTCATCATTTACATAGCATTTATCACTAGTAATTATTGAAACAAACTTAGTTTTTTTTGTATATTTCAAAGACTCCAACACATTTATTAAACCTATTATGTTTGTATGATAGTTTTTTAAAGGAGATTTAACCGCCTCATAAACAAGAGATTGTGCAGCCAAATGAAATATAATGTCTGGCTGTTCTTTAATTATAGTTTTCTTTAACTTAGTAAAGTCATTTATATCTATAAAGTACTCTCTGATTTCATTCTTTAATTTAAAAATATTTATTAAATTTTTCTTTGAATGATTTTTATCTAGCTTTAAAGATACGCCAATAATTTTAGCACCAAGATGCTTCAAAATTAATGTTAACCAAGAACCTTTAAATCCGTTATGGCCTGTGATTAAAACTTTTTTATTTTTATAAAACTCTAACATTTATAATTATTACTCTTAATCATTGTTATTAGAACAGTGTTTATTTTTTTAAAACTATATGGGCCAATTTCTTTAATTAACTTTTTATTCGAACCAATTAAATTAAAATCATTTTCTGAATTACAAAGTATCAAATTATTTAAATTTGGGTTTATAATCTTTGCTAAATCAATTAATTTGATCTTGTTTCCAGAACATAGATTAAAGACACCATAAGATTTTTTTTGAATTAATTTTTTGATAACTTTTACCAAATCATCAATAAAGATAAAATCCCAATACCTACTAGGATAATTTAATTTAAATAGTTTATTATTTTTATAGCTATGAATAATATTTGGTATCAACCAATTTGGATTATCATACGGCCCATAAACATCGAATAATCTTAGCCATAAAAAATTTATTTTCGATTTTATAATATATCTCAAACTCTCTGATTTGCTTTTACCATATTGGGTAACTGGCATGATAGCACTTCCTTCAGATAATACTTTTTTTGACCTCTTGTATTCTGCCTGAGAACCAAAAAAAATTATTTTTTTTAAATTACAAGTTTTATATAAGCTGACCAGATTTTTTATTACTGTTAAGTTTTTCGATTGGGTCAAAGAATTTTTAAAATCACCACTAACCCCGATCCAACTGGTATGTATAATCAGTTTTATAGAATGATCAGTAATTAATTTTTTTAGACCACTATAATCGAACATACTTAACTCATATAATTTATTGTAATTTCCTATTAAATGATTTCTTTGTTTATTTATTTTAGTGTAAATACCAATAACATTGTTTCTTTTATTTTTACTCAAGCTCAATAATAAATTAGAGCCTATGAAGCCATAACAACCAGTTATTAAGATATTCAATTTAAAATATTAAATTATATCGTTCTTGACCCAATAAGGATCGTTCATAAAAATTTCTTCTAATTTCATTTTATCTCTTAATGAGTCCATACTGTTGAATTTACCTTCGTGCAAATATGCACTTAATTGTTCTTTTTTGATTAACCTTTGGAGCGTATCTATTTCAAAAATATCTTTATCTTTGATATAGTCAAAAATTGAATAGTTAAAAATTCCAAACCCTATATTAATAAAATTGTTTTTTAACTTGGGTTTCTCATCAAATGATTTGACGAGTTTGTCTTTTAATGAAATGTAACCATACTTGGAATTATAATTATAAACACTTATAGTGCCTATTTTTTTTGAAATTTTATGAGATTGGAATAATTTTTTCAAATTAATATCAGCTAAACCATCACCATAAGTAAATAAAAACTTAGAGCCTTTTTTTATATATTCTTTAATTAATTTTATTCTATGGCCAGTATTAGAGTTATGTCCGGTATATACTAATTTAATATTAATTTCTTTTTTTGTTTTATCTAGGTTTCTAAATTTGCCAGAATTTAAGTTAACTTCAATTTTTTTTTGTCTAACTGCGAAATTTATAAAATATTCATTTAACTGGCTGTACTTATATCCAGTACAAACAATAAAATTTTTAAAACCTTGATATGCGAAAATATCAATAATGTGGGATATTATTGGCGTACCCCCTATTTCAATTAGCGGTTTAGGTTTATCTGAAGTTTCTTCGGATATTCTACTTCCAAAACCCCCAGCTAGGATTACAACAGGTATATCTAACATGATAGGATTATAACACACAATGAGGACTATGTGGAAAAAGATAAAAAGAACTCCTATCGTAAAATATGCAAATTGATAAATAAAATAGGCGGCGTCCTACTCTCCCAAGCCTTAAGACTAAGTACCATCGGCGCTGGAGGCCTTCACGACCGAGTTCGAAATGGGATCGGGTTTTTTCACTCCGCTATGACCGCCACAAACTTTTTATAACATTTTAGTTAAAACTTTTCGCTGTGCATTATAATTCAAGCATTGGATTATTAGTACTGGTTAGCTTCATGTGTTACCACACTTCCACACCCAGCCTATCAACGTGGTGGTCTTCCACGATCCTATAACGAAGCCTAGTTTTGAGGTTGGCTTCCCGCTTAGATGCTTTCAGCGGTTATCCATTCCGTACATAGCTACCCTACGATGCAGCTGGCGCTACAATAGGTACACCAGAGGTACGTCCACCCCGGTCCTCTCGTACTAAGGGCAGATCCTCTCAAGCTTCCACAACCATGGCAGATAGGGACCGAACTGTCTCACGACGTTCTAAACCCAGCTCGCGTACCGCTTTAATTGGCGAACAGCCAAACCCTTGGGACCTGCTTCAGCCCCAGGATGCGATGAGCCGACATCGAGGTGCCAAACCTCCCCGTCGATATGGACTCTTGGGAGAGATCAGCCTGTTATCCCCGGCGTACCTTTTATCCGTTGAGCGATGGCCCTTCCACGAAGTGCCACCGGATCACTATGACCGACTTTCGTCTCTGCTCGACTTGTGGGTCTCGCAGTCAGGCAGGCTTATGCCATTGCACTCGACGAACGGTTTCCAAGCGTTCTGAGCCTACCATCGCGCGCCTCCGTTACTCTTTGGGAGGCGACCGCCCCAGTCAAACTGCCCACCATGCATGGTCCCAACACCGGATAACGGTGTATGGTTAGGCATCAAGGAACAGAAGAGTGGTATTTCACTGGTGACTCCAGACTGGCTAGCGCCAATCCTTCAAAGTCTCCCACCTATGCTACACATCTGTCCCCTAATACCAATACAAAGCTGCAGTAAAGGTGCACGGGGTCTTTCCGTCTAACCACGGTTACTCGGCATCTTAACCGAGAATTCAATTTCACTGAGTCTATGTTGGAGACAGTGGGGAAATCGTTACGCCATTCGTGCAGGTCGGAACTTACCCGACAAGGAATTTCGCTACCTTAGGACCGTTATAGTTACGGCCGCCGTTCACCGGGGCTTCAATTCGGAGCTTGCACCCCTCCTATTAACCTTCCGGCACCGGGCAGGCGTCACACCATATACGTCGTCTCTCGACTTTGCATAGTGCTATGTTTTTAGTAAACAGTCGCTACCCCCTCTTCTGTGCCACCTCCTACTGGTTGCCCAATAGCAGGTCACTTTTATCCCGAAGTTACAAGTGTAATTTGCCGAGTTCCTTCAACATAGTTCTCTCAAGCGCCTTGGTATACTCTACCTTCCTACCTGTGTCGGTTTTGGTACGGTCTAATGCTGGAGCTATTTCCAGGGACAAATTCACTGCAAGTTCAATCCATTAAGAACTCACAATTTACTTCATCCGTCACTACCAGCTGGTGCAGGAATATTAACCTGCTTCCCATCGACTACGGCTTTCGCCCTCGCCTTAGGGGCCGACTAACCCTGCGCAGATTAGCTTTACGCAGGAAACCTTAGGATTTCGGCGGAAATGTCTTTCACATTTCTTATCGTTACTCATGTCAGCATTCGCACTTCTGATACCTCCAGCAATGCTTACGCATCACCTTCACAGGCTTACAGAACGCTCCGCTACCCAATTACTAAAAGTAATTGTCAAAGCTTCGGTAAATGATTTTAGCCCCGTTACATTTTCGGTGCAGGATCTCTTAATTAGACCAGTGAGCTGTTACGCTTTCTTTAAAGGATGGCTGCTTCTAAGCCAACCTCCTGGCTGTCTTGGAGTTCCCACTCCCTTTCACACTTAATCATTATTTGGGGACCTTAGCTGTTGATCTGGGCTGTTTCCCTCTCGTCCAAGGACCTTAGCACCCATGGACTGTCTGCCGTGTAGACTTATCGGTATTCGGAGTTTGATTAGGTTTGGTAGGAATTGCTTCCCCCTAGCCCATTCAGTGCTCTACCCCCGACAAGATTCGCACGACGCACTACCTAAATAGTTTTCGCGGAGAACTAGCTATTTCCGAGTTTGGTTGGCCTTTCACCCCTAATCACAAGTCATCCCGTAGCTTTTCAACGCTAGTGGGTTCGGTCCTCCGGTGAATTTTACTTCACTTTCAACCTGCTCATGACTAGATCACCCGGTTTCGAGTCTAATCCCATTAACTAAATCGCCCTATTCAGACTCGCTTTCGCTTCGCCTACACCTAAATGGCTTAAGCTTGCTAATGAGATTAAGTCGCTGACCCATTATACAAAAGGTACGCTGTCACCTCACAAAGAGGCTCCAACTGCTTGTAAGCATCCGGTTTCAGGATCTATTTCACTCCCCTGCTAGGGGTTCTTTTCGCCTTTCCCTCACGGTACTGGTTCACTATCGGTCATAAAGTAGTATTTAGGCTTAGGAAGTGGTCTTCCTATATTCAGACAGGATTTCACGTGTCCCGCCCTACTCATGTCTAGTTTTTACTATCTACCCATACGAGGCTATCACTCACTATGGCCTGCCTTTCCATACAGTTCTGGTTTAGTAAAAAGTAGCACTGGCCTGGTCCGCGTTCGCTCGCCACTACTAACGGAATATCTTTTCCTCTAGGTACTTAGATGTTTCAGTTCCCTAGGTTCGCCCTTATAAGCTATGTATTCACTTATAAGTAATCGGGTTTCCCCATTCGGAAATCTCGGGTTAAGCTTATTGACAGCAAGCCCGAGCTTATCGCAGTCTATCACGTCCTTCATCGCCTCTTTATGCCAAGGCATCCACCAAATGCTCTTACGCGCTTGAATTATTAACACACAGTGAAAAGTTTGTGTTAGTTAATAACTTTTTGTAGTTATTTGTTGTTATTTTATTTGTGTTTTAACGAATAACTTGTGCAGTTATTCGTTGTTATCAGCTTACATATTTACGATTTTAAAGATGTTGGTGGAGGATAGCGGGATCGAACCGCTGACCTCCTGAATGCAAATCAGGCGCTCTCCCAGCTGAGCTAATCCCCCAACAGTGTTGGTGGGCGAGGGAGGACTTGAACCTCCGACCTCACGCTTATCAAGCGCGCGCTCTAACCAACTGAGCTACACGCCCAATTATTGCTCTAAATCAACATAGTTGAAAAAAGCAAAACAAATAGACGGTGGTTACTTTAAACGTACACTGTGTTCAAAGTTTTTTTTCCTTTAGAAAGGAGGTGATCCAGCCGCAGGTTCCCCTACGGCTACCTTGTTACGACTTCACCCCAATCGCTGGCCGTACCGTGGGCAGCTGCCTCCCGAAGGTTAGCGCACTGACTTAAGATAAAACCAACTCTCATGGTGTGACGGGCGGTGTGTACAAGACCCGGGAACGTATTCACCGCGGCATGCTGATCCGCGATTACTAGCAATTCCAACTTCATGCACTCGAGTTGCAGAGTGCAATCCGAACTGAGATAACTTTTTGGGATTTGCTCCACCTCGCGGTATTGCGTCCCGTTGTAGTTACCATTGTAGCACGTGTGTAGCCCAGCGTGTAAGGGCCATGAGGACTTGACGTCATCCCCACCTTCCTCCGGCTTATCACCGGCAGTTTCGCTAGAGTCCTCAGCCGAACTGTTAGTAACTAACGATAAGGGTTGCGCTCGTTGCGGGACTTAACCCAACATCTCACGACACGAGCTGACGACAGCCATGCAGCACCTGTGTGGAAGCCAGCCGAACTGAAGGTTACCATTCTGTAACCGGTACTTCCCATGTCAAACGCTGGTAAGGTTCTTCGCGTTGCGTCGAATTAAACCACATGCTCCACTGCTTGTGCGGGTCCCCGTCAATTTATTTGAGTTTTAATCTTGCGACCGTACTCCCCAGGCGGGGTGCTTAACGCGTTAGCTACGACACCGAACAAAAGTCCGACGACTAGCACCCATCGTTTACTGCATGGACTACCGGGGTATCTAATCCCGTTTGCTACCCATGCCTTCGCATCTCAGCGTCAATATCAGTCCAGAAAATCGCCTTCGCCACTGGTGTTCCTTCCAATATCTACGAATTTCACCTCTACACTGGAAATTCCATTTTCCTCTCCTGAATTCCAGAACAAAAGTTTTAAAAGCCATTCCTAGGTTGAGCCCAGGGATTTCACTTCTAACTTTTTGTTCCGCCTACATGCGCTTTACGCCCAGTAATTCCGAACAACGCTAGGACCTTCCGTATTACCGCGGCTGCTGGCACGGAATTAGCCGGTCCTTCTTCTTCGGCTACTGTCATTATCCTCACCGATGAAAGAGTTTTACAACCCTAAGGCCTTCGTCACTCACGCTGCATTGCTGGATCAGGGTTTCCCCCATTGTCCAATATTCCCTACTGCTGCCTCCCGTAGGAGTCTGGGCCGTGTCTCAGTCCCAGTGTGGCTGATCATCCTCTCAAACCAGCTAAAGATCGGAGCCTTGGTAAGCCATTACCTTACCAACAAGCTAATCTTGCGCGGGCCAATCTCATAGCGATAAATCTTTCCCATTACTGGAATATACGGTATTAGCTACAGTTTCCCGCAGTTATTCCGTACTATGAGGTATGTTCCCACGTGTTACTCACCCGTGCGCCACTAAGGACACCTAGCAAGCTAGGGCCTTCGTTCGACTTGCATGTATAAAGCATGCAGCAAGCGTTCGTTCTGAGCCATAATCAAACTCTTAAGTTGAATTACCTACTCATAAAAAACAAAGTTTTAAATTGACGTAGGTTAGACGCCGAATGTCGAGATAATTTTTTTACAAAAACTATCTTTGCCGAAATTCAACGTTATAAACCCACCGTCTATTCATTTCATATTTACTAATAATAAAGAGCAAGAATCACTGGTGCACAACTAATGGCCCAATGAGTCGAATTTTTAGTAGGAGTATAACTACACTTTCTTTAGGTTTTGTCAAATGCATTTGCAAAAAAAAATATAAAAAACAAAAATAAAATTGGTTGAAATATGTGGATAATTGGTTGCGGGGGTAGGATTTGAACCTACGACCTTCAGGTTATGAGCCTGACGAGCTACCAAGCTGCTCTACCCCGCGATCAGAATGCGAACGATATGTTAAAAAAGTATGAATTTCAATAAAATTGTTGGTAGCGGAGGAGGGATTCGAACCCCCGACACATGGATTATGATTCCACCGCTCTAACCAACTGAGCTACTCCGCCAAGAGACCTATTGTTTTATATTAAATTTAATAATTCTTAAATAATTTTGTTTATTTCTGTTTGTATAAATTTTTTAGCTTTTTGAGCATTTTTCTTATTAACTAAAGAAGTAATAACAATTTCTACACCCCTCGGTTTGCCATCAAAAATAGGATAGCTGCCGATTGAGACATCTGTGAAATTTTTTTCTGCAATGGTAAGAATATTCGCAATTTTACTTTCAAATAATTTAGTAATAATAGATGAACTATAAAACTTATTTTTATTTTTTAATGATTTAACAAATTCTCTCATCATCGCTTCTACAATAGATGGAATGCCAGCAAAGACATAAATGTTTTCGATATTAAACCCAGGAGCGCCACTCACTTTGTTTTTTATTAATTTAGAACCTGATGGCATATAAGCCATTTTTTTTCTAGCATCTGTTAATTCTGATTTAATTTTTTTGTAGTATTTAGATAAATCTCTATATGCTCCTTGATGTAGTTTATATTCACGGCCAACAGCAATTGATATGGACTCAGCAGTGATATCATCATGAGTAGGCCCAATACCTCCCGTAGTTATCACATAATCAAAATCTTTCTTTAACCTACGTATTTCTTTTACAATTGTTTTTTGTATATCTGGTATGACACAAACATAATTTAATAAAATACCAACTTTAAATAACTCTCTTGCTATATGATTTATATTTTTATCTTGTGTTCTTCCTGTTAAAATCTCGTTACCTATAACTACAAGGCATGCATTTTTAATATTATTTTTAACCATAAATGAAATTTAAAGAAAAAATATTAGAGGGTTTTTTTCTAAAACGCTATAAGCGATTTTTTGTAGATGTAATAGTTGAGGGAAATGTCATAACAACTTATTGCCCAAATACAGGATCTTTAAGAGGAATGCTTAATGAAAAAGCTAAAGTATTGGTAACTAAAGTTGATAACCCTAAGGCAAAATTAAAGTATAGATTGGAGGCTATCAAACATAATGGCGTATTTGTTGGAATTAACACATCTTTACCAAATGGAATTATTTACGAAGCAATCAAAGGAAAGAAAATATTAAATCATCTTCGGGGTGAAATTAAAAAAGAAGTTAAATATGGTAAAAATTCTAGAGTAGATATTTTTATAGATAATCCAAAAGGAAAAAATTGTTTTATAGAAGTAAAATCAGTTACCCTATCGAGACTAAAAGGTCTATCTGAATTTCCAGATTCTAAAACCACTCGAGGATCTAAACATTTAATTGAATTAGGAGAAATGTCAAAACAAGGTAACGATTGCTATCTTATTTACTTAATCCAACGTAAAGATGTAGAAATATTTTCTATAGCCAAGGATATTGATGAAGAATATTATAAAAATTCAATCATAGCTAAAAATAATGGTGTGAAATTTATTGCATTTTCCTGTGACGTTTCAAAGAAAGGAATAAATCTGATAAAACAAATTAAAATTAATGAAAATTAAAACTTACAAATCAAGTGAAATTAATTCCTGTAGAGAAGCTAGTAAAATTACTGCTACTATTTTAGATGAGTTAAATAATTTAATTTCTGTAGGCATTACAACCGATGAAATTGATAAATTTTGCTTAGATAGAATTAAAAAATTAGGAGGTTCGCCCGCCCCTCTTTTTTATCGTGGCTTTCCAAAATCTATATGCACTTCATTAAATCGTGTTATTTGTCATGGCATTCCATCTAAAGATCGTAAACTTGAGGAAGGTGATATTTTAAATGTTGATGTGACTACCGTTATAGATGGCTGGCATGGTGACTCTTCGAGAATGTATAAAGTTGGGAATATTTCTGTCAAAGCACAAAATCTTTGTAACATTACTCATGCTTGTTTAATTGAAAGTTTAAATGTGATTAAACCCGGTTCTTCAATAAGCCTTATTGGCAAAAAAATTGAAGAAATAGCTTATCTTAATAATTTTAGCGTAGTAAAAGACTTTTGTGGTCATGGAGTTGGTCTAAAGTTTCACGAGAATCCCAGCATCCTGCATTACTATGATAAAGATTATGATAACATTAAATTTGTTGATGGCATGATTTTTACGGTTGAGCCTATGATTAATGCTGGCAAATATCACTCAAAAATTCTTAATGATGGGTGGACTGCTGTGACAAAAGATAAAACACTTAGCGCTCAATACGAACATACGATATATATAAACGGTGATAAAATTGAGATTCTGACAGAATCTCCTAATGGGGTTTTTTATAATTGATACCAAGATACTCAAGAAAAATACTAAAAGATATTTGGGAAGATCAAAATAAATTTCAAATATGGCTTGATATTGAAATTCTTGCCTCCTCAGCAATGGAGCAATTAGGTCAAATTCCAAAAGGAACAACATCTAAAATTAAAAAAAAAGCTAAATTCAAAGTCAGAGAAATTGAACAAATTGAAAAGAAAACAAAGCATGACGTTATTGCTTTTTTAACAAATGTTGCAAAATATGTAGGACCAGATTCTAGATTTATTCATAAAGGTCTGACTTCGAGTGATGTCTTAGACACATCTTTTTCTATTCAGCTTAGCCAAGCAAGTAACATTATCAAAAAAGGCTTGGAGGATTATGGCAAAGTTCTAAAAAAACTGGCTATAAAACATAAATATACAGTTTGTATAGGACGAAGCCATGGCATCCATGCTGAAACAACTACTTTTGGTCTAAAGATCCTTGGATATTTTGAAGAAAATAAAAGAAATTTGGAGAGATTAAAAAGAGCAATTAACCAAATTCAAACTATTCAAATGTCAGGTCCTATAGGCACATACTCTAACATTGATCAAAGAGTTGAAAAAATAGTGGCTAAGAAATTAAAGTTTTCAATTGAACCTGTATCCACACAAATTATTCCGCGAGACCGACACGCAGAACTTTTTAGTGTATTTTCATTAATTGCAAGTTCGCTAGAAAGGCTTGCGACAGAAATAAGACACTTACAAAGAACAGAAGTCCTTGAGGTTGAAGAGGGTTTTGGAAAAGGGCAAAAAGGTAGTTCAGCCATGCCTCATAAAAAAAATCCTATCTTATCAGAGAATGTTTCTGGACTAGCAAAAGTCATCAGATCCCTAATAATTCCAGCTCTTGAAAATATCACAACTTGGCATGAGAGAGATATTAGCCATTCAAGTGTTGAAAGAATTAATGCCCCTAATGCAACCATTACACTTGATTTTGCTGTTCAGAGAATGATTGATATTATAAATAATCTTGTCGTTCATGAAAAAAATATGCTTGCAAATGTAGGGCTACTAAAGGGACTTCCTTTTTCGCAGAATGTTCTAATATTTCTTATTGAAAATCGAGTATCTAGAGAGAATGCCTATAAAATTGTTCAGGAATGTGCTCTTAAAACTTGGAATGAAAAAACTGATTTTAGAGTAAATTTACTTAGTCATCCGATTTTATCAAAATTTAAATTATCAAAAAAAATTGATCAAATTTTTACTAACAAAAATTTATTTAAAAACGTTGATTTGATCTTTAAAAGAGTTATCTAGATGGTTTCGAAAATGAAAAAATTATACGAAGGCAAAGCAAAAATTATATATGCGAAATCAGCTCATCAAGTAGTTGCTACTTATAAAGATGATGCTACAGCTTTTAATAATCTTAAAAAAGGATCTATTAAAAATAAAGGTATAATTAATAATTCTATTTCTTCTTATTTATTTGATTTACTTAATAACTGTAATATCCCAACTCACTTCCTGAAAAAAATTAATCAAAAATCTCAACTTTTAAAAAAAGTAGATATTATTCCAATCGAAGTTTTAGTTAGAAATTATTTTGCTGGCTCATTATCCAAAAAATTTGGCGTCAAAGAAGGCACTCCTCTTTCAGATACTTTAATTGAATATTGTCTTAAATCAGATGAGCTTGGAGATCCACACATTAGTTCAGAACATATTTTAAATTTAGGGCTTTGCTCACTTGAAGAATTAGAATTGATTGATGAATACTCTCTAAGAATTAATGATATACTTAGAGGCATCTTCTATTCTATTGGAATTAATTTAATTGATTTCAAGTTAGAATTCGGCATTTGCAAAAAAACAAAAAAAGTCATCCTGGCTGACGAAATTTCCCCGGATACATGCCGACTATGGGATTTAAAAACTGATAAGAAATTGGATAAAGATCGCTTTCGAAGAGATCTTGGCGGTGTTGAAGAAGCTTATCAAGAAGTTCTCGAACGATTGAATATAAAATCATAATGAGATTTAAAATTCTAATTCGATTAAAAAGCCAAATACTCGAACCCCAAGGTAAAGTAATCGAACAATCGTTAAAAAGTTTAGGTTTTGAAGAGTTTAGCAATATTAGGCAAGGTAAACTTATTGAAATTGATCTTCCAGACTCTCTTAATGAAAGAGAAAGGCTAGAAAAAATTGATGCTGCTTGTAAAAAGTTATTAGTTAATGAAATAATTGAAGAGTACGAAGTACTTGGATGAATTTTAAATCAGCTGTAATTACTTTCCCTGGATCAAATTGTGATAGAGACGCCCTTACGTATCTGAAAGATTTAACTCAGGGAGAGGTATTAAATATCTGGCATGAAGAGTCATCTTTACCCAATGTAGATTTAGTCATACTACCTGGGGGTTTTAGCTTTGGAGATTATCTTCGTTCTGGAGCAATGGCTTCAAAAAGCAAAATTATTAAGGATGTTATTAGCCATGCCAATGATGGAAGATATCTTTTAGGTATATGCAATGGGTTTCAGATACTGACTGAAATTGGTTTATTAAAAGGTGCATTGATTCAAAATAAATCTATTAAATTTTTAGGAAAAGACTGTTACATAAAAAAAAAATTCAATAATAAATTTAATTGTAATATTCAAAATAATGAAGTACTTCGAATTCCTGTAGCTCATAACGAAGGAAACTTTTACTGTGATCAAGAAACATTAAATTATTTACATGATGAAGAGCTAATTGCCTTTGAATACTGTAGTGGCGAATACTCGCTTGATGATGCAAATATCAATGGCTCCCTTGATAACATTGCAGGAATTACAAATAAAAATAAAAATGTTCTTGGAATGATGCCTCATCCGGAAAGGGCCTATCAGGACTTTCATCTCTCAAATCATGGAAAAAAAATTATTGAGTCGATTTTATCATGAATGATGAAATAATTTTACAGCATGGTCTGACACTAGAGGAATTTAAAGTTATTAAAGACTACTTAAAAAGAGATCTGACAATTGAAGAATTGGGAATTTTCTCAGCTATGTGGAATGAACATTGTTGTTACAAAACTTCAAAGAAATGGCTAAAAAAGCTTCCTACTAATAATGAGATAGTCATACAAGGACCTGGTGAGAATGCAGGAATAATCGATGTAAAAGATAATGATGGCATAGCATTTAAAATTGAAAGTCATAATCACCCTAGCTATATAGAGCCCTTCAATGGATCTGCCACTGGAGTTGGAGGAATTTTAAGGGATATCTTTACTATGGGCGCTAGGCCCATTGCTACTTTAGACTCAATTCGATTTGGAAATATATCATCAGATAAAACAAAATATTTATTAAATGGTGTTGTTCATGGTATTGGGCATTATGGAAATTGCATCGGCATTCCCAATATTGGCGGGGAATGTGAATTCGATAAATCCTATGATTACAATAACTTAGTTAATGCCATGGCCATAGGTCATGTTAAAAATGACTCAATTTTTTACTCTAAACCCAAAACAATCGGTGGTTTAATTGTTTATATTGGCTCAAAAACTGGAAAAGACGGTATCCATGGAGCGAGCATGGCATCTGATGTTTTTTCTGAAGATGATGAAGATGAAAAAAGACCCTCTGTTCAAGTTGGGGACCCTTTCATGGAGAAATTATTAATGGAGGGTTGTCTAGAATTAATGTCCTCAGGCTTAATTGAATCAATGCAAGATATGGGTGCGGCCGGAATTACTTCGTCTTCTGTTGAGATGGCCTCGAAAGGGAATGTTGGTGTGCACATAAACCTCGATAAGGTGCCCTTACGTCAACCCCTTACTCCTTATGAGATTTTACTCTCTGAGAGTCAGGAAAGAATGCTGGCTGTTATAGAAAAAGACAATAATGAAAAAATTAAAAAAATACTTAAAAAGTGGCAGATTGACTATGAAGTTATAGGAGAAATAACAAACACTAAAAGGGTCGTCTTTTCCTCTAATGAAAAAATTGTTGTAGATTTGCCTGTAGATATAATTGTTGATGATGCTCCTGAATACGATCGAGAATTTTCACTTCCAAAAAAAAGGAAATATAGAAATTTTGATATATCAAATTTAAGTATCGAAAAAACAGTATCAAACTACATGAATAATTTAAATTATTTAGATAAGAGTTGGATATACAACCAGTATGACTCGACTGTCATGGGAGACACCATTAAAGAACCTGGTCAATCTTCAGGAGTGGTTAAAATACACAATACTGATAAAGCTATTGGTGCGACTACTGACTGTAACCCACTTTACATTCGAATAAATCCAGAAAAAGGAATGATTCATACTGTTTTAGAAGCCTATAGAAACCTTGTTGCTTCCAACATAAAGCCTATGGCTATTACGAATAATCTTAATTTTGCTAGCCCACTTGATCCAAATATTATGGGCGAGATCGTTTTATCTATTACTGGTTTATCCAATATAGCTAAAAAATTAGACACTCCGATCGTATCCGGGAACGTTTCTCTTTATAATCAAACTAATGATAGACCAATAAATCCTACTCCCGTAATTGGAATGGTTGGCTGTAATTCAAATTGGAAAAAAATATTACAAAATAAATTTATCAATGAAGATGATGAGTTAATTTTATTAGGTAACAGTCTCGGGATTGACTTCAGCCCCTATTATCTTCAAGATCAAAAAATTGTCAGTTCAATTTCTGAATATAATGAATTAAGCATGCCCGACATCGATTTAGAAATAAAAACTGCTAAATTGATTCAAGAAGCTGCAGATAAAAATCTTATTCAGTCATGTAATGACATATCCAGAGGGGGTGTGTTTATGTCTTTAATGAAAATGACTCAAAAAACACTTGGATTTTCTATAATGTTAGATGATGATAAAGATATTTTTTGTGAATACTCAGCAGGCTATATCTTAACCATTGATCCAAAAAATAAAGATAGAATAGTTTCCATGCTCAAGAAAGAGCGAATTAATTTTTTATCTATAGGTCAAGTTAAATTAGATAGTTTTGAAATAAATTCCAAAAAATTTAATTATTCTGATATGATTGATAAATATTATAAAAACTTTGCTAAAATTATTAATTAAATGCCCATTGAACAAAAAAAATTAGAAATTTTGATTGCTGATAAGTTTCCAGAGTCAAAAATTATAGTCGAGGACCTAGCCGGAGATAACAACCACTATTCAGTTACTATTGAAAGTTCAAAATTCAATGGTCTTTCTAGAATACAACAACATCAATTAGTTTATCAGTCATTAGAAGGATTAATGGACTCAGAATTACATGCTATGCAACTTAAAACGAAAGGTACAACTTAATGGAACTAGACAATACAACGAAAGAAAATATTGAAAAAATGATTGGGGAAAATGAAGTATTCCTTTTTATGAAAGGAAATCCAGATTTTCCTATGTGCGGTTTTTCATCAGTGGCTAGTGCGATACTTAAGAAATGTGGAGTAAATTTTGGCCATTGCAATGTTTTAGACGATGAGAAAATTCGAGAAGGAATTAAAATTTTCTCAAATTGGCCTACAATACCTCAGCTTTATATTCAAAAAGAATTTGTTGGTGGTTGTGACATTATGAAAGAAATGGCTGAGTCTGGAGAATTAATTGAGCTATTTAATACTAGAGGAATTAAAACTGAAATAAGCTAATTTTATTATCTAGAATAAAATTCAACTACTAAATTTGGTTCCATTTGAACCGGATAAGGAACATCAGTCAGCTGAGGACCACGAATAAACTTACCTAAACATTTAGAGATTTCTAATTGTAAGTATTCAGGAACCTCTCTTTCATTTGAACTTAGTGTTTGAATAATCATTGGGATATTTTGGCTTTCTTGTTGTAAAGAAATTTCGTCACCATCTTTTACTTGATAAGATTTCTTATCTATCACTTTACCATTAACCATAACATGTCCGTGATTAACTAATTGCCTAGCAGCGAATACAGTAGGAGCAAATTTAAGCCTAAATACTACAGCATCAAGACGTCTTTCAAGAAGTTCAATTAAAATTTGGCCCGTGTCACCCCTTTTTCTTGATGCTTCTTGATATATTTTTAGGAACTGCTTTTCAGTGATATCTCCATAATATTTTTTTAATTTCTGTTTTGCGGCTAACTGAACTCCGAAATCAGATAGTTTTCTTTTTCTTGCCTGACCATGCTGACCAGGACCATAGGGTCTTCTGTTAAAAGGGCTTTTAGGCCTACCCCATAAATTTAAACCAAGTCTTCTATCAATTTTGTGTTTTGAAGATGCTCTTTTTGTCATGAATTGGTGTTTTATATAGATTTGGTGTTTTAAGTCAATTTATTTTGTGAGAAATTTAATGATACCATAGGCTGTTTTTAGCATTTTTTGATCAATATTTGTTGATTTGATAAAACTTCTGAGCGTCAATTCCAAATTCTCTGCTTTGGCTTTTATAGTTGTAAATCGGCGATTTTTTAATAATTGCATTAAATAACTGATAAATTTTTCCGTCTCTTCGGATTTGAGGCCGTTTTGAAAAATTTTTTCTTCTGATACCGAAGTTGGCCTGCTTAGCATATAGGCCACAAGGGCAACAGAATGGGAAAGATTAAGAGATTTATTTTTTTGAGTAGGAATGGTCAAGATATAGTTAGCATAAGATATTTCTTTATTGCTTAAGCCATTATTTTCTTGGCCAAATAGAATGGTAATTTTTTTAGAATCTAATTTTTCAATATCCTCAAAATTGATTAATGGAATTGATAAGTCCCTTCTTCTAACTGAAGTGGCTATAACCATATTTGATTTAGCAATTGCTTCAGGAATTGATTTGAACGTTTTAACTTTTTTGGCTATTGACTCAAAATGTTTTGAAGACCTAATGCCCTTATCATTTGGCCATACTTTTTTTGGGTTTATTAGGTTAATATCATCAAAACCAAAACACCCAAGAGATCGAATAGACATTCCTATATTTTCAGATAACTGAGGTTTATTTAAAAGAAATTGAATTTTTTTTTTCAAGAATTTTTAATTAACTTAAAAATTAAACTTTCTCTTAATGCATTGTAGGAAGCATCAATGATATTAGTTGAAACTCCCACAGTAGTCCAAAAATTACCTTCTTTATCCTTAGATTCAATAATAACTCTTACAATTGCATCAGTACCTTTTTCTGATGAAAGAATTCTAACTTTAAAATCAGTAAGTTCTAAATCTTCTAGAACAGGATAGAAACTCATTAGAGATTTTCTTAAAGCCTTATCAAGTGCATTAACAGGACCATTTCCAATCTCGACATTCATGTATTCTTTTTTATCAACAATAATTCTCACTGTTGCTTCAGACTCTGTAACTAGGTCTCCTCTCGCATTCCATCTTCTATCATCTATAACTTTAAATCTTATTAATTCGAAATAGTTTGGTATTCCAAAGAGTGTCTCTCTTGCTAAAATTTCAAAACTTGCAAGTGCTTGGTCAAAAGCATACCCCTTAAACTCTTTGTCCTTTATCCTCTGCAAAAGTAAATCTAACTTATCTTTATGATCGTCAGGGTTAATGCCAACTGTATTCAAAAGGGATATAACATTTGAACGACCAGATTGATCAGAAATCACTATTTTTCTTGTATTACCTACTAATTGAGGGTCTATATGCTCATAAGTTTTTGGATCTTTATTAATTGCCGAAACATGAAGGCCTCCTTTATGAGAAAAGGCATTCTCTCCTACATATGGCTGTTGGGTATTTGGGCTTCGATTTAGGATTTCATCTAGTAAAAGAGATGTTTTTTTTAATAAAGTGAGATTTTCTCTCGGAATAGATGAATCAAATTCTGTCTTTAATAAAATTGAAGGTATGACTGAGACTAAATTTGCATTTCCACATCGCTCACCAAGTCCATTGATAGTTCCTTGTACTTGTCTAACTCCTGCCATGACAGCAGCCAAGGAATTAGCTACAGCATTTTCTGTATCATTATGAGCGTGGATACCGAGTCTTTCTCCGGGAATTTTTTTGATAACTTCTGATACAATTCTTTTTACTTCATGGGGTAATGTTCCACCATTAGTGTCGCATAACACTATCCATCTAGCATCATTTTTATAAGCTTCAAGCAAGCAATTCATTGCAAACTCTGGATCTAACTTATAACCATCAAAAAAATGCTCTGCATCATACATTGATTCAATGCCCTTTTGATTAATGTACTGAATACTTTCTCCAATCATTTGAAGATTATCTTCTTTGGAAATTCCCAATGCTTTTTCAACTTGATAAGCTGAAGATTTGCCAACAATACATATATGACCTACATTTGTGTTAATTAAACTATTCAAACCTGGGTCATTAGAAACGCTAGTAGATGGGCGTCTTGTCATTCCAAAGGCAACTAAATTCGACTTATTTAAATTAATAGATGATTGAAAAAACTTATCATCAGTAGGATTAGAACCTGGCCATCCGCCTTCAATATAATCAATTCCCAACTCATCTAAAGCTGAAGAAAATTTTATTTTATCATCTACTGAAAAATCAACTCCTGTTGTTTGTTGACCATCTCTTAAAGTAGTATCAAAAAAAAATATTTTATTTGGATTTATATTTTCTTCCATTTTGTTCCACTTTTTGTATCTTCTAAAATAATTCCTTCTTTTAAGAGTTCTTCTCTAATCTGGTCAGCTAATTCAAAATTTTTATTTAACTTCGCATCGGCTCGGCGAGTTATCATATTTTCAATGTGATCATTATCAAGGTTTATTTCTAAATCTTGATAATGAGGTATCAAGCCCAAAATAGACAATCCATTGTTAAAATAATTAGAAAGCTCTTTATCTTTAGGTGATTTTTTGAGTTCATTGAAAATTTGTTGTAATCTCATAAGAGCCTGAGGGGTGTTTAAATCATCCTCTAAGGCTTCTAAAAAAGCTTGATCTAAATCGTTGTTGGTAGACTCTTGTATGAAATCTCTCCATTTTGAAACAATATTTGATGAATATTTTAATAAGTCATTTGAGAAATCAATTGGTTGTCTATAGTGCGTTGTTAAAATCGCATATTTGATTGATGTGGGATTATGATGGGTCAAAAGCTCATTCATAATTGTAATATTTCCCAAAGATTTTGACATCTTCTCCCCTTGAAAATTAATAAATCCGTTATGAAGCCAATAATTAGCCATCTTCTGGTCGTGGCAACAGGTCGATTGGGCTATTTCATTTTCATGATGTGGAAAAATTAAATCTAGACCACCGGCATGGATATCAATAGTAGGTCCTAATAGTTCTGCAATCATGGCTGAGCATTCAATATGCCACCCAGGTCTTCCTTTGCCCCATGGACTTTCCCAATAAGGTTCATTATCTTTTGAGGGTTTCCATAATACGAAATCTTCTGGATTCTTTTTATATTCTGCTACTTCCACTCTAGCCCCGTTAATAATATCTTTAAAAGATAGTTTTGATAAAGCGCCATATTCTTTAAATTTTTTTGATTCAAATAAGACGTGATGTGAGGATACATACGCATATTCTTTTTCAACTAATATTTTGATCATATCTATCATTTTATAAATATATTCTGTTGCTTTTGGTTCGTATGTTGGCTCTAAGATTGAGAGATGATTTAAATCTTCATGATAAACTTTTTGAGCTTCTTCAACTAATTGATTAGTTGAAATTTTAAGTTCATTTGCTTTATTTATTATTTTATCATCTATATCAGTAATGTTTCTAACATAAGTAACATTTTCTTTTCCAAATTTTAATTGAAGTATTCTAAATAAAATATCAAAAACAATTATAGGTCTAAAATTTCCTATATGTGGATTATTATAAAGAGTTGGCCCACAAGCATACATCTTAATTGAATTTTTATTAATAGGAATGAAGTCTTCTTTAGTTTTCGTAAGAGTATTAAAGAGTTTTAAAGTCATTTAAATTATTTTTAATTTCAGTAAATCCATAATATTCAAATAAATCTTTTACAGAAGGACCATTATCATTTCCGGTGAGAAGATACCTTGTATTAATAAAAATATCCTTTTTTGTAAGATTAGAGTCTAATTGAATAAGTTGCTTGGTATATCCTTCAAAGTCTAAACCATCAAATTTATTTAAGTTAGCAAGTAGTAATTTAACAAACATATCTGAAGGTGTTTTTTCAACTCTTTTTCTTCTAATGATTTCTAGAAACTCCAAAATATCATCATATTTATCAACATTATTTTTAATTAAACTCCACTCAGTTTCTTTAATATTAAATTGAGCCAAATTATTAAATTCATCTAGCAATTCCTTTAGGTTGAATGTTCTTAGCGTAAGTTTTTGGAAGTGATTAATTTTAGATAAGTCTAATTTAGGAAGATTTTTTGATATTTTTGATAAATCAAAATCAACATACTTTTTTTTGGATATTTCCTTAAAACTATAGTCTGCATTAAGGCCTACGGAATACAAATATGATAGAATACTTTCTGTTGAAAAGTTTTGTTCTCTAAATTTTTTAATAGAAATTGAGTCAACATTTCTTTTGCTTAACTTTGTTCCATCTTCATTTAACATCAATGGATTATGCCCAAAACTGGGTGCTTGTGAATCTAGGCTTTGAAAAATTTCCAAATGGACTGCAGAGTTAGATAAATGATCCTCACCTCTTATAATATGAGTAATTTTCATATCTATATCATCCACTACACTTGGAAAATGATATAAATAACTTCCGTCTGCCCTTCTTAAAACAGGATCAGATTGAGAAGATAAATCTACTTCAGTTTTCCCTTTCACTAAATCATTCCATTGAACTTTATTCTGAGATAATTTAAATCTCCAGTAAGGACTTTTGCCAGCTAATATTTCTTTTTCAATGTCTGCTTTGGTTAAATTCAATGCTTCTCTATCATAAATAGGAGGTTTGCCTGCTTTTAACTGTAATTTTTTTTTAATTTCAAGATCCTCATTAGACTCGAAACAAGGATAAACTAATTTTTTAGAGATAAGTTGATCAAATATTTGATTATACCGATCAACTCTTTTACTTTGGAAGTAAGTTTCATCATAATCTATATTTAACCATTTCAAATCTGAAGCAATAGAAAGAACAAATTCTTCCTTGCTTCTTTCTTGATCAGTATCGTCATACCTGAGAATAAATTTTCCATTATTTTTTCTGGAATAAATCCAATTCAAGAAACAGGATCTTAAATTTCCTAAATGAAGATTTCCAGTTGGACTAGGAGCAAACCGTGTTGTTATCATTTTATTTTTTTTAGTAAATACTCTCTAGACACCTTTACTCGTGGGGTTTTTCCATACTTAATAATATCTGCTGTAGCATAAGTTTCTGACCATTTTTCAGGCAAATAACTGCCCGTCCCTATTATGTCTATGGGTGTTTTTGCTAAAGCCATAGCTCGACATTTATTATTTGTAAAACCACTTGAGGCAATAATTTTAACTTTTTTAAAACCAAACTTGTCTAACTGAGATCTAAGATGCCATATTGCTGAAGCCGAAACGCCCGGTCCTACAAGATGTCTCAGTTCGTCATCAGAACGGTATTCTTTAATAGATCCGGGTGCAAATTTTTCTAGTACTTCATAGGACTTTGCCATATCTAAGCCCTCTATATACCTTCCACTTGGTGTATCCAATCTAATTAATACCTTTCCTTTTTTAGATAAACTATCAAAGTAATTACATACTTGTATAGAGTCAGTAATTTCTTTTCCAAAATAATCTGGCAATACTACCAAATCATTTTTTGGGAAGGTCTGATGAAACATCTTCACTGCTTCCAATGTAGAACCTGCATATCCTATTATTGCATGCGGCATGGTCCCTAAGGCTTTATTAGATGGAAAAAAATGAGAAGTTGCTGATATAGATGTTCCTACAAATCCCATTGCTTTATTTTTTTTTGCAGCCTTCGATCCAACAGAGGAAGCGTAGGACATTAATTCAGACATTTCGGAACCAGCACAATGTCTAGCATCCATTGCAATAAAAGAAGTTTTCGGAAGGTCAATGCACATTTGATAGGCATTAGCAGCGGCTATACATGCAGGCCCTATCTTTTGTAAAAAAAGAGTTTCAAGATCAACAATATTTTGAAATGAACCTTTAATGTAAAGAATTGGCTCTCCTGCACCAAAATATTCACCTTCTTTATATGGAGTTTTAGTTTGTATTTTTATTTTTCTTTCTTTGGCTACTGCCTTTATCCAATCAATCGCTAACTTAAGAGCAACAATGCCTGGTCTTCTAATAAAGACAGCATAAGTAACATCTAAATCTCCATATTTTTTTATAATCTGTTTGGATTTTAAAAAATAATTATCAGTGTAGGAATTTATAAAGTCTTTGTTAATTTTATTATTCATATTGAATAAAAAAATTAAACGATATCACCATTTGACAGAAGATCAGCTAGTAAAAAAGATAATTCTAAGGATTGATTAACATTAAGTCTTGGATCACAAAAAGTATGGTACCTATCTCCTAAATTTTCATCTTTAATTTCATCAGGTCCACCAACACATTCTGTGACATTGAGACCTGTAAGCTCTAGATGCACACCTCCAGGAATACTTCCTTGAGATTTATGGATCTCAAAGAACGACTTAATTTCACTTAAAATATTCTCTGTTGCTCTTGTCTTATAACCTGAATTGCTCGTAGATGTGTTTCCATGCATAGGATCACAAACCCAAGTTATATTAAGGCCTAATTTATCAATTTCTTTTAATAATTGTGGAAAAGTAGATTGAATCTTTTCTGCACCCATTCTGACTATTAAAGTTAGTCTTCCCCCCTCATTTTCAGGATTAAGAATTTCAATATTTTTCTTTAAATCATCAATATTTGTCGATGGGCCAACCTTTAGTCCAAGAGGATTTTTAATTCCACTTAAGTAATGTATATGTGCGCCATCAGGATCTCTTGTTCTATCTCCTACCCAAAGAAAATGAGAGTTTACATTATACCAATCACCTGTTGTGCTATCTATACGAGTAAAAGCTTCCTCATAAGGTAAAAGTAAGGCTTCATGGCTTGTATAAAAATCTGTTTCACGAAGTTCACGAGTATTTTTTTCATTTATTCCGCAAGCATTCATAAATTTAATACTTTCCTCAATTTTCTGAGAGATTGATTTGTATTTTTGAGTAGACTCAAAATTATTAGCAAAATCTAAATTCCATTTATTTAATTGAGTTAAGCTAGCAAATCCCCCTTGGGCAAACGCTCTTAATAAATTTAATGTTGCTGCTGAATGATTATAAGCTTGCATCATTCTTTGAGGATCTGGTTCACGAGACTCTTTTGTAAATTCGTGTGAATTAATAATATCACCTCTATAGCTTGGGAGTTTTAATCCATCTTTTTCCTCAAAATCAGAACTTCGAGGTTTTGCAAACTGTCCTCCGATCCTTCCTAATTTTACAACTGGTGTATTGGTAGCATAAGTTAAGACAACAGCCATTTGGAGTATCAGCTTAAAGGTATCTCTTATGGTATTAGGATTTAATTCGCTAAAACTCTCAGCACAATCTCCGCCTTGAAGATAAAAAGCCTCACCTTTTTGAACTTGATATATTTGTGATTTTAAAGATCTAGTTTCTCCAGCAAAAATTAAAGGCGGCATTGAAGATAGACTATCGAGAACACTATTTAACTTATTTTCATCAGAATAAGTAGGCAATTGTTTTGCCTCATAACTTTTCCAACTATTTTTTGACCATTTCATGAGCTGAGGATTATATTGTTAATAATATTAAATTAAAGTTTTTATTAGTTTTTTTGAAGAAAAGGAAACTTTAAAGAAAACTTAGGTAAAGAAGGATTAAATTTATTAGCGTCAAATGTATCAAGAGTTTTTTGCTGAGGATCTATATATTTAAATTTTTGTGAGAAAACTGGAGATTTCTTTTTAAGGTTTGAATTTAATTCAACCATGGTAATGACACCAGATGACGATACTAAATAATAGCAAAAGTCCAAATTCAATAAATCGTAAGCGCTATCATTAATTTTAGCATCGCATTGATTGTTAGAAGAAGAGTTAGCTAATAATATAGTATTAATTTTTTGTTTTGGGGACAAATTAGAAGAGCAAATAAGATTAGACTCACTTTTTAATAATGAGTATATCGATTTTAATGAACCTTCAATTTTTATATCAGGTAAAAAATTACCTTTAACAAATATAGAGTTTGATTGATTGTCATCTATGGCATTTGTAAAAAAATAATTTTGCTCTGTATAAAAATTGTTAACTTCTAAAATTTGATTAGAAAAGGAAAATGGACCCGAGAGCCTCAGTAAGAATTTAAAAATATGGGAATTTAAAAAGTTTGGCAAAAAGTTATAAAATGTAAAAAATATTTTATTGATATAGTTGATATAGTTATCGCTTGACTTAATATTATTTTTTGGATCTTTTAGAAAAATATGTAAGAAGTTTGCAAGTTGATAACAAATTCCTAAAAAACTTTTATTTTTAATTGAAATAGTTTTTTTTAATTTATTATTTTCTAGAATTGAAATTTCTAACGGAAGATGGCAAGTTAATATTTTATTTTCATTAATTTTATGATTGAATACCTTTCTTGCATAGGACTTAAGGGTGACAATATTATCAGCAATAAGGTGGGCGGTAGTATTATTTGGAAAGATTATGTTTATATTTTTAGATTTTAAATTAGTAAAAAAAGAAGATGAATATTTGTGATCTAAATTTTCGAAAATATATGAATAAAAGATTTTATCATTTTCTGATTTTAGAAATATTCCCATTTCTTCATTTACCTGAGAATGATTTTTCTCAGTATGGCAAAAACTTATTTGACTACCAATTATTGGCTCTCTGAGTAAGAGCTTTGATTTACTTAAAATTCCATAAGTATCAAGCACAGTAAACTTTTCAGTATTCTTGATTAAATTTTTGGGCAAAAAATACTTATGATAATTTGAAATATCTTGAGTATTACTGCTTAACTTAACATTGGTAATTGATATTTGAGTTAAAATATCTGCAATTGCTTTATTATTTGAAATTAAATTATTTAAAACTTGCATCTATTCTACAGTTACTGATTTTGCCAGATTTCTTGGTTGATCAATATCAGTTCCTTCACTTAAAGCAAAATAATATGAAATTAATTGAAGGGGAATAGTATAAATGAAAGGTGTGTCAATAATGTTTTCTTTAGGCATATTAATCACTTTAATCTCTCCGTTAATTTTGCTCATATTTTTTACACTTGATAAAATTATAATTTTTCCATTTCTGGCCGAGATTTCTTGAGCATTTGATAAAGATTTTTCAAATAAATCATTATTAGGAATAAGACATACTGTAATCGAGTTCTTGTCTATTAGGGCAATAGGTCCATGCTTCATCTCACCTCCGGGAAAGCCTTCACTGTGCATATAAGAAATTTCTTTTAACTTTAAAGAACCCTCGAGAGCAATGGGGTATACAATATTTCTGCCAATGAAATAACAAGCATTTGCTTCTGATAATTTTTTTGAAATTATTTTAGCACTAGGAGTAAATTCTTTAATAAGTTTTTCAATTTTTAAAGGTAGTTTATTTAATAGATTAATATTCATTTTATAAGTTTGATTAGTAATAGTTTTTTCCATTTTTCCAACTTCAAGTGCTAAGTTAGCTAGGCTAAGTAATTGACAAGTAAAGGCCTTAGTTGAGGCAACCCCTACTTCCTTTTGAGCATATGTGGGAATAGTAACTTCAGCCTCTCTCACCATACTGCTTACTAAAGAGTTTGTAATAACTAATGATTTGTGATTGTTTTTTTTGACATATTTTAATGCCATTAATGTGTCCATTGTTTCGCCTGATTGTGAGATAAAAACATAGAGAATTTTTTTATTTTTATGAATTTTCTTATATCTCAGTTCTGAAGCTAACTCTGCACTCACTTCTTTATTAGTAAAATGATTAAAATAATATTCTCCCACCATTGCGGCATGATAGGCAGTACCACAGCCTACTAATACAATTTTATCCACTTCAAAGAGATATTTAAATTTTAACTCAAAATCGATAAAGTATTCAGAATTATATTTTGATTGAGTACTTTTTAGAACGCTAGGTTGTTCATGTATTTCTTTTAACATGAAGTGTTGAAAATTAGCTTTATCATAGGGGTTGAGGTATGAGATATTTTTTTGAAATAAAATTTTATTTTTTTTGTTCAGGTAGCTAATTTTATTTTTATTTATTTTAATTATATCTCCATCCTCACAGTGAAAAATTGTATCATGATAGTTGGAAAGAATTGATGAGTCAGAACATATATAAAATGAATTATTTTTATTTGAAATTGCTATGGGACTGCCATTTTTTAAAACATAAAAGCAATTATTTTTTTTTATGAAAATAACAAATGCAAAATTTCCTCGAATTGTTTTTTGAAAAACTTTAATTGCATCATCAGCATCCTTATATTTATCAATCAAATAACTCAAATAATAAAAACTAACTTCAGTATCAGATTTAATATTTTTTGGAATTTCATTATATCGATTTTGAATTTTTGAATAATTTTCAATTATACCATTGCACACCAATGTTAGGTTTTCATTAGAAAAGGGGTGCGCATTATTCCTACTTACAATTCCATGTGTTGCCCATCGAGTATGCCCAATGACCCCAGAAAAAATCTTGTCAGATATATTTTTAGATTTATTTTCTAAATTTGAAATTTTACCTACACTTTTGATAGTTCTTATTTTTTGATCAGAAAATAATGAAATGCCTGCAGAGTCATATCCTCTGTACTCTAATTTCTTTAAAATTTCTATCGCATCTACCTTTAAAGATTTAGAATTTAGGATACCTACAATACCGCACATTATCTTTTAAAGTTTTTCAAATTTTTTTGCTTCGCCCTACTTATGGAAAAATAATTTTTGGGAACATTCTTTGTAATTACCGATCCTGCGGCAATGTATGAATTATTACCAATATTAACCGGAGCAATAATTGAGGAATTTGTACCGATAAAACAATTATCACCAATTTTTGAATGAAATTTATTTTTTCCATCAAAATTACAAGTTATAGTGCCAGCTCCAATATTAGAGTTTTTACCAATCGTGCTATCTCCCAAATATGATAGGTGATTAACTTTAACTTTACTTGCCAACTTAGAATTTTTTATTTCAACAAAGTTACCTATTTTAACATCATCTTGTAAAATAGCCTCTGGTCTTAGTCTTGCAAAAGGTCCTATTAAGCAATTTTTTCCAACATAACAATTTTCTAAGTATGAAAATGATTTAATAGTAGTTCCTTTTAAAATCTTAACTCCTTTTTTGATAACAACATTAGGCTCTATAATAACATCTTTTGATATCTGAACATCAGTTTCTATATATACCGTTTCAGGATGTAAAATTTTTACACCAGAATTTATTAATTTGGATTTGATTATATCTTGTGAAATTTTTTCCAAATCATTTAATTCTTTAAAATTATTTACTCCTAATATAGGAGATTTATCATTTATGTAAGCTTTCAATTTCAAATTCTGCTTATGAGAAATATCTATTAAATCTGTGATATAGTATTCTTTTTTTATTTTATTTTTTATAAGACTAAAAACGTTCTTGATAGATTTTTTTGATATTAAAAAAATACCTGTATTTACTAATTTGACATTTTTTTCGTCTGCATTACAGTCCGACTCTTCTACTATCTTTATTAGCCTGTCCTTATTTAGAATTATCCTGCCATATCCACTGGGGTTATTGGCATTTTGAGATAATACAGAAATATCAACTTTTGATTTAATTCCATCAGATAAAAAATTATTGATAATTTTATAATCAAATATTGGCGTATCGGCTAGAAGAACTAGATAATAATCAAAATTCTTATTAGAATTATAAAATTGTTTGATCGCCCCTCCTGTTCCATCAATAGGGTTTTGTATAAATAGCTCCTTATTTTTACTTTCAATAAAATGAGAATTTGTCTTGCTTGTTATTATCTTTATTTGATTAATATTCTTATTTTTTTCTAAAGCTTCTATATTAAAATCAATTAACTGCTTTCCCGAAATGGAGTGAACAAATTTTGGTAAATCTGAATTGAATCTTTTACTTTTACCTGCAGAAAGAATAATGGCGCAAATTTTCATAAAGTAGTAAAATAATAGTAATAGATCTAAGCTTTACACTAAAAATATATCTAATTATGTAAATTATGACGATAATTGTAAAAAAAAATTTTTCACCATCTCTATTTAATATAATTAAACATAAAATTAATAATCAAGAGTTGGTAAGTCTTCCTACTGAGACAGTCTATGGCTTAGCAGGTCTTGGCACAAACATAAAATCTGCAAACAAGATTTATCAGATTAAAAATAGGCCGCTTCACAAAAAACTGATATTTCATTGTTCTGACATAAAAATGGTCAAAAGATTTTTTTTCTTAGATCAAGAAAACGAAATTTTAGCTAAAAGATTTTGGCCTGGTCCAATTACCTTAATTTTAAAGAGAAAATCACTTCAAATTCCAAAATCACTAACTCTAAATAATGATTGTGCTGTTAGAATACCAAGAAACGATTTTACAATAGAGGTAATAAAAAAAATAGGCTCACCTTTGGTAATGCCTTCAGCAAATAAATTTAAAAAATTAAGTCCAATTAATGCAAAGATGGTAGCGGAACAATTTAAAGATACTAATTTATTCATAATTGATGGGGGTAAATGCAGCGTTGGACTAGAGTCAACTCTAGTAAAAATACGTAATAGTGAATTAGAGGTTATCAGACCAGGAAAAATAAGCATAGAACAGCTTAAAAAGGAATTACCTTATATTAGTACAAAGAAAAATGGTGAGAAGTTTTTTTCAGGAACTTCTAAAAAACACTATTCACCAAACAAAAAGATTTACTTAGATGTGAAAAAACCACTAAATAAAACTGCCTATCTAAATTTTGGAAAAAAACATAAAAAAGAATTTAAAAATCTAAGTCAAAAAGGAAGTCTCAATGAAGCTGCTAAAAATTTATATCATTTTATTTTTTTAGCAGATCAAAATAAAAATTTTAAAACAATATCAATTGCCCCTATTCCTCATCGTGACATTGGTGAAGCAATTAATGATCGTTTAAAAAGGGCATCAAAATGAAATTTCCAAAAATAGTTAGGGAAAATAACAATAGAATAATTGCTTTCCCCACAAATACAAAAGAAGTCTCAAATATAGTAAAGTTTTCAAAAAAAAATGGTTTGAACATCATTCCTCTGGGGGGAGAAACAAATAGAGTTGATGGCACAAAACCTGATAAAAAATCTAAAAATATATTCATTAGCTTCTCTAAAATGAAAAAAATTTTAGAAATAGATACAGATAATTTAATCATGACTGTTGAAAGTGGAGTTACGCTTCAAAAAATTCAACAAAAATCATTATCCAAAAATTTGTTTTTCCCGGTCAACATTGCCCCTAGTGATAAATGCACGATTGGAGGAAATATTTCAACCAATGTTGGTGGGCTTCAAACACTAAAATATGGAAATATTGAAGATCATATAAATGGACTAGAAGTTGTAATGTCTGATGGAACAGTCTTAAATTTTTTAAGTAAATTAAAGAAAGATAACTTTGGTCCTAAATTGTGGAAAATTTTTTGTGGTTCTGAGGGTATTTTTGGAATAATTACCAAAGCAAATTTAAATTTAAAACCAAAAAATAAATATAAAACGACATATTTTCTTGAATTAAGAAACTTAGATAAAACAATTTTACTATTTAAAAGATTAAGAAATGAATTTTATGATCATCTAACTAGTTTTGAAATTATTTTTCCTATCCCTAGCTCCATATTACTAAATCAAAAATCTAACTTTCACCTAATAGTGGAAATGCATTCAAATGAAAAAAACAAGTTCCAAAAACCTTTAAAAGATATTTTTCAAAAATATCTAGCTAAAATAATTAAAATTGAAAATAATATTAAGAATTCTTGGATTTGGAAAAAAAGAGAAGAACTTGTTCATATACAGAAGGATTTAAAATATAATCATAAATTCGATATTTCATTGCCCTTATCTCATTGGAAGAATTTTATTTCAAAGACTAATAAATTTATAAAAACCAACAAGCAATTTTCACCCTATTTTTTTGGCCATTTAGGTGATGGAAATTTACATTGTAATTTCAAAGTTGAGAATGAAAATGAAAAAGATATTAAACTTTTATCTAAATACATTTACGAATTAACGTTATCTCTTAATGGAAGCATTGCGGCAGAGCATGGACTTGGACAAAAAAAGAATATGCTCCTTAAGAGATATAAATCAAAAAAATATTATAATTTTTTGATAAATTTCAAAAAATATTTAGATCCAAATAAAAATCTTGGGGTTAATAAGCTATTTAAGTCCTAAGTAATCTTTGAGTTTAAAATAGCTCATCGCTAGGACTAAAAGCGGGGTATCAACTAAACCAAAGCCAGGAAAATTGTGATGACGTATTTTTTCAAACAAGCGAAAATTTGAATCATATGATGTTAGCGTTTGTGCTAACATTTTTCCAACCATAGTCGTTAATGCAAGACCATGACCGGAATAACCCTGAGCAAAAAAAATATCTCTACTAATCGCCCCTATATGAGGAAATCTATTTGCCGTAATTGCCACATGGCCGCTCCATGTACACAATGCCTTAAATTTTTCAATTCCCGGAAGTATTTTTTGAATACTTTTTTTAAGAGAATTTTCCAGATTAATTGGATCAATATTTGAATAACTTACTCCCCCACCAAATATTAAATTACTGTTTCCATCTAACCTAAAGTAATTGAGAACAAAAAGCATATCGCCTACAGTAATTTTTGTTTTAAAGTAAGTAGACAAATATTTTTCTGGAATATCAGTATAAGCAGATACATATGTTTTTACTGGCATAATTTTTCTTCGAAGTTCTTTATTTAAATTATTCAGATATGCATTACAACATAAGACCATCTTGTCAGCTGTAACCTCGAAGTTATTAGTTAGCTGTATTTTTATTTTACCATTTTGTTTATATGACAAAACCTCTGTTTCCTCATAAATCTTACAATTTTTATTTTTGAGTACTTCTTTAGCTAATCCGAGGCAATAATTTAAAGGATGGATTTGTCCACACTCTGAGTCAAACATTGCTGACTGATAATATGGGCTATCGAAATAATCTTGCATTTGATTTTTTGACAAATAACGAGCAGATTTATATTCAAATTGATTTTGAAGTTGATCGACAAATTTTTTTAATTCTTCATCATGTGATTTTGTAACACTTGTCAGCAAATAACCTTCGATCAAATCACAGTCTATTTTAAGTTCTTTAATATTTTTTTTTACTTCTCGAACTGCATCAACAGTAAAATTCCACAAAGTTTTGATTTCATCTTCACTATGTTTTTGCCGTGAATAATCCTCTGATGAAAAGCCATGCAATAATTGTCCACCATTTCTTCCAGAAGCACCCCAACCTACCTTATTCTTCTCTAAAATTACTATATTGAGCTCTGGATTGGCTTTATTAAGATAATAAGCGGTAGATATCCCCGAAAGACCTGCTCCTATTATACAAACATCACATTGTATGCTCTCATTTAATTTGTTAGAATCAATGCTATATGCTGTCGTTCTTACATAGTAATTATCTGAATAATTCATCAGATACATAAATAACAAATTTTATACATCACTTATACTTATGAATAATTACATAGAATGGTTTAAAAAGAATAAAATTACAGAGGTGGAGTGCCTAATTCCTGATAATTCAGGTATTCCCCGAGGTAAGATTCTTCCAACTAAAAAATTTTTAAGTTCTTTCGAATCTGGGGGGCTGAGATTACCTCTGCATTTATTCTTATTGTCGGTATCGCGTAGTGTCTCTTATTCAATTGATGAACAACTTTTAAACCCCACCGATGGTGATTTTATACTAAAACCCGATTTTAATACTTTGAGATTAGTTCCATGGTATGAAGAACCAACAGCTCAAATAATTTGTGATGCGGTTGATAGCAATGAAAAAGAAATAGAGGTTTATTCAAGAGGAATTTTAAAAAGAGTAATAGGTTTATTCAATAACATGGGCATTGATCCAATTATAGCTCCAGAAATTGAATTTTATCTGGTTAAAAAAAATAACGATCCAGACTACCCTCTTGAAACACCCTCTGGTCAATCAGGACGTACAGAAAAAGGAAATCAGTCATACGGAATCGATGCTATTAATGAATTTGACCATATTTTCGAAGATCTCTACGACTATTGTGAGGCACAAGATTTAGACGTGGAGAACATTAATCATGAGGACGGTCCTGCCCAAATGGAGATTAATTTTAAACATGGAAATCCTTTAGACTTAGCTGATCAGGTTTTTTTATTTAAAAGAACTCTCAGACAAACAGCTCTCAAACATAATCTCTATGCAACTTTTATGGCAAAACCCCTGGAAGACTCTCCCGGAAACTCAATGCACATTCATCAATCCCTATTAAAAAGAGGAAAACCGATATTTGTAAATCAGGATTTAAAAACAACCAACTACTTTGACCGATATCTAGGGGGATTGCAAAAATACTCAAAGTCATTCCTACCGTTATTTGCCCCCAATGTTAATTCATTTAAGAGATTAAGAGGTTACTGGGAGGAAGGAACACCATTCAATTTAAATTGGGGTTATGAGAATAGAACATGTGGGTTTAGAGTTCCAAACTTTAACTCCCCTCATCAAGCTAGGATCGAAAATAGACTCTGTGGTTCTGATGTTAATCCTTACTTAGCTATTGCCGCTACCCTAGCTGCTGGATATTTGGGGATAAAAAAGAAATTGAAAGCTACGCAAGAAACAAAAAAATCTGCCTATAATGTCAATGTTTCTCTTACTGAAAGTATTTACCAATCTATTGATATTTTTTCACGATCAAAAGAGGCCAAAGAAATATTTGGAGAGACGTTCGTTGAACTTTTTTGTTCTATAAAAGATTTAGAAGTAAATGCTTACAATAAAATAATTACAGCCTGGGAGCGTGAATATTTACTTTTGAACGTTTGATCGATTCACAAAATAAAATATAACTGCAGCAATTACCACAAACAACATAATCATTGAGGATAATGCATTTACCTCAGGGCTTAACCCTAATCTTACTTTTGAAAAAACAACTATAGGCAATGTATTTGCCCCAGGGCCAGTTGTAAAACTAGCAACCACTAAATCATCCAATGAAAGAGTAAAGGCTAAAAGCCATCCTGAAATTATTGAAGGTAAAATTACTGGAGCTGTGATTTTCCAAAAAATTTTATTTGGCAAGGTGCCTAGGTCTTGGGCAGCTTCCTCAATATTTTTATCATAACTACTTAATCGAGATTGGATTATAACAGCAACAAAAGCTACAGAAAAAGTAATATGTGAAATTAATACCGTTAATTGACCTTTGCTTGAAGGAAATCCAATTAAATGATTTGAAGAAATAAAAAAAAGAAGTAAAGAAAGGCCTAAGATTATTTCCGGCATCACTAAGGGAGATGAACTTAAAAAAATAAAAAATGGCCGAGCCGGAATTTTAGGAATTCTAACTAATGAATATCCAATCATCACTCCTAAAAGTGTTGCAAATGTAGCAGATAAAGATGCGATCTTTATACTAATCATAAAAGCTTCTAATATTTGCTCATTTCTAAAAAGTTCTCCATACCATCTAAAAGAAAATCCTTTCCATACCATCACTCTTTTATTGTCATTAAACGAATAAACGATCAAAGTCAGAATAGGAAAATACAAAAATGCAAATCCAATAGTTAAGAAAAAAGATTTAAGAAAAATTTTATTCATTTTTAAAATGATATTTTGCATACATTAATTGAAATATAATTATCGGAGCCACCAAAATAAATATACCTGACATGGCTAAAGCACTGGCAATTGGCCAGTCTCTATTTACAAAAAACTCATCCCAAATTATTTTACCAAAATATAACTTATCACTTCCCCCTAGTAGTTCAGGAATAACAAATTCTCCTACCACAGGGATAAATACCAACATACTTCCAGCCATAATACCAGGTAGAGATAAGGGGATAATTACTTTAATAAAGGTTTTAAAAGGTTTTGCGCCTAAGTCACTTGAGGCATCAATTAAATTCAAATCAAATTTTACTAAATATCCATATAACGGTAAAATCATGAATGGTAAATATGTATAAACCACACCTAGAATCACAGCATAATGGTTATGTAACATGGACAAAGGCTGATCAATAATGCCAAATTTTATCAAAATAGTATTGATTACCCCTGAGCCTTGTAAGATAACTTTCCATGCGTAAACTCTTAATAAAAAAGATGTCCAAAAAGGGATAATTAAGAGAATAAGAAGTAAATTTCTTATATTTTCTTTTGATTTTGCTACATAAAAAGCAATCGGATATCCAATTAGCAAACATATCAACGTAGATGTAAGTGCCAAATTTAATGAATTTAAATAAGATCTTAAATAAAATGAGTCTGAAAATATAAATAGATAATTTGATAAAGTTACATTTATTGAAAAGCCTTCCTCTGAAAAAGCAAACATATCTCGATAAGGTGGCATGCCCCACTCAGATACAGATATTGAAATCTTAAATATTAATGCAAGTGGGATAAAAAAAAATAAAACTAACCAAAAGTAGGGTGTAAAAACAAACCAAAAGTTTTGTTTTTTTAGAAAATTAGTCATCAAAGAAAAAAATGGAGTCTTCGCTCCAAGTACAAATCACTTTATCGTCCCATTTAATTTTAAGGTTCCTTGAAACTTCTTCATTTTGCATAAATGCATAAAAATTAAAACCATTAGACTCAATCAAATATTTTGTATAACTACCTAGATAAGCCACCTCTTTGATTACTCCAATACATTGATTTTGAGTATTTTGATTTTCTAATTTTTGAATTTTTATTTTTTCAGGTCTTATCAGACATAATTTTTTATTTTTAGAAGGATTATTAGAAATTTCTAAATTTAATTCTTTGATAATTAGTTTTTGATCAATTAGATTTAAATTAAATAAGTTTGCAGTACCTATAAAATTAGCAACGTATTTATCTGAGGGCTTTTCATAAATCTCAACTGGATTCCCAATCTGAAGTATATTTCCTTCTTTCATGATGGCCATTCTGTCCGATAAGGACATCGCCTCCTCTTGATCATGGGTTACAATTATAAATGTGATACCTAATTTGTATTGAAGGTTTACAAGCTCAAACTGAGTTTGAACTCTTAATTTTTTATCTAATGCAGCTAAAGGTTCATCTAATAATAAAAGTTTAGGTTTTTTTACTAGACAGCGTGCCAATGCCACTCTTTGCTGTTGTCCTCCTGAAATTTCATTAATTTTTCGGCTCTCTAAACCTGTCAATTCAAGAAGAGTAGTAATTTCATTTACTCTTTGGTCGATTTCTTTTTTGTCTAAATCTTCCTCTTTAAGTCCAAATTCGATATTTTTTTTTACATTTAAGTGAGGAAATAAAGCATAATTTTGAAACATTATGTTTAGCGGTCTCAAATAAGGAGGTAGAGTTGTAATATCCTGCCCATCTAGATAAATTTTTCCACTATCAGGTTTTTCAAAACCGGCAATTATTCTTAATAATGTAGATTTTCCACATCCAGATGACCCTAAAAGGCTAAATAGTTCTGACTTATTTATATCTAAGCTAACATTATCTAAAGCTTTGGTATTTCCAAAAGTCTTAGACAAGCCATCTATCTTAAGAAAAGGATCAGGCATCTAAAAATATAAAAGCACAACCTGTAAATCACAAGTTGTGCTTTTCATAAATTAATAATTTATTGAGCTGATTTAAAGCTATTGAAAACTCTAGAAGAAATTCTAGATTTTTGTGGAGAGTCAGCAGTATCTGCAAATAGCTTGAGTAAAGTCTCCTCTGTTGGATAAATTGCAGGATCCTCTAATATTTCAGGATCAATTAAACCCTCGGTTGTATTAGCAACTAAGTTTGGATTGGAATACCAAACATAATTAGTAATTTCAGCTACTACTTCTGGTCTCAAAATATAGTCAATAAATTTATGCGCATTATCTACATTCTTAGCATCTGCTGGAATGCCCATCATATCAAACCAAATAACGGTACCCTCGTTTGGAATAGAATACCATACCTCTTCAATTTCTTCATAAGCAGCAATGAATACATCTCCAGACCAACCAACAGCTAAACAAATTTCACCATTTGCCAAATCATCAATATATTGAGATGAGTCAAAATATTTAATGTAGGGTCTAATTTGTTTTAAAAGCTCTAGCGCTTCTTCATTCGCTTTTGTATTTTCTGTATTTGGATCATAACCGAGATAGTTTAAAGCAATTTCAACTACTTCACTTGGCGCATCAAGCATAGCTACTCCACAATCAGCATATTTTGAAATTTCATCTGGGTTAAAAATAATATCCCATGACTCAACATCTCCGCCTCTTTCTTCAACAGCAGCTACATTGTAACCAATTCCAGTAGTTCCATACATATAATTAACTGAATATTGTCCACCAGGATCATGTGCATCAGTTTTTGCTAGAACGCTTGGATCAAGATTTGATAAATTTGAAAGTTTAGATTTGTCTAACTTCTGAAAAACTCCTGCTTTAATTTGGTTTTCCAAAAAAGAACCTGAAGGGACAACTAAGTCATAACCACTTCCGCCCGCTAAAAGCTTTGCTTCTAATACTTCGTTAGAGTCAAAAACATCATAAGTTACATCAATCCCAGTTTCTTCTTCAAAATTAGCAATGGTATCTTCTGCAATATAGTCAGACCAGTTGTAAATAAAAAGCTCTTCTTTAGCATTCAAACTAAATGGTAACGCTAAAAGAAAAACGATTGATAAAATTTTTTTCATACGACCTCTCCTCAATAAAAAATTTATAGTAATTTAATAATATTATAGTTTATTTAAAAATCACAGATTTTTTTATATAAATCAGGTCTTCGATCTCTAAAATTTCCCCAAGATTGGCGGTATTTTTTTATTTCATCTAAATTAAACTCTTGAGAGATAATACCTTCAGAATTTTCATCCATTTCTTTAAGTATATTGCCCATATGGTCCGTAATAAAAGAGCTACCATAAAAATTAAGAGTAATATCTTTTTCTGTTTCTAGTCCAATTCGATTGGATGCAATTACTGGAATTTGGTTTGCAGCTGAGTGACCTATCATAACATTTCGCCAATGAAATTTTGAATTAATTGTTGGGTCATGAGGTTCGGAGCCGATAGCAGTAGGGTATAAAAGTATATCTGCTCCCATCAAAGTCATAGATCTGGCACATTCAGGGAACCATTGATCCCAACAAATACCACAACCTATATTTCCAAAATCTGTTTTAAAAACTTTAAAACCTGTATTTCCAGGGGTGAAGTAAAATTTTTCATTATATCCTGGTCCATCAGGAATATGGGATTTTCGATAAACCTCACTTAAACTACCATTAGAATTAATTAAGATCAGAGAATTAAAATAATTTTGCCCTTGTTTTTCAAAAAAACTAATAGGAATAACAATATTATTTTTTTTACAATAATTTGAAAAAATAGAGAATAACTCATTATCCGAACTTGAAATAGCGTAATCAAAAAATTTAGCATTTTGAGTAGAACAGAAATACTCAGTTTGAAATAGCTCTTGCAGTAAAAAAATATTTACTCCTTCGGCGACAGCTTGATCGGCTAAATTCAAAGCTTTATTTATATTATCTTTAATATCCCCTTTTGTCGTTGGGAACTGAGAGGCTGCTACTTTAATTTTCATATTTTTGGTACATTCATCGTCACGCAATGAATATTTCCTCCTCCATAATTTATATATGATGTTTCAATCATTTTTATTTTTTTATTTGGAAATAACGATTGAAATATATCATAAACCTGTAAATCCTCATCAGTATTAAATTTAGGAATAATTAGAGAATTTTTGCAAAAATAAAAATTGATATATGAGGCTACTAAAAATTTATTATCAATTTGAATCTTGCTGGGTAGAGGTATTTCAATAATTTCATTTATTGGATTTATTCTAAAAAGATTTTCTTTAACTAGTTCTTTTGCTTCTTGAAGAATATTATAATTTTTAGATTTAGTATCTTTAGTGCTTGCTATTAAAAATTGATTATTTCCTATCGGACAAAAAATATTATCTATATGCCCATCAGTATCATCGCCAAATAATCCTGATTTAAACCAAATTATATTATTCAAACTAAAATATTTTTTTAATTCTTCTTCTAAAAATTGTTTTGAAAGATTATTACGATTAGGATTTAAAAGAACACTTTCAGTAGTAAATAAATTTCCCTGATCATCGTAGGTTATTCCCCCGCCCTCTAAGGTAATTGAAGACCTCTTAAATGGAATTTTGAATTGATTACAGATAATATCTGATATCAAATTATCATTTTTAAAATTTGGATATTTTCCATATCCGTTAAAATTAAAATTAATTGAGTTTAAATCTTTACCTTCTCTATAAAATATAGGGGCAATGTCTCTCATCCATGAGTCATCTAGATTGGCTTCTATGATTGAAATTTCTTGATTTGAAACTGTTAATCTACAGTCTTTCATATCTTGAGGATTACAATAAATATAAACAGGTTCTTCTTCTGATATCTGATTAGCGAGATTTGAAATTTCTTTTCTTGCTGAATGAATATGAGGGCCGTAAAGTTCTAAATTGCATGGCCATGCAATTAAGCATTGTGCATGATCATACCATTCTGGAATAAGTTTCATTTTTATTTATCTATACAAATTATAATTAAAATATTTTAATGTGAAGATTAATGATCATAAACAAAATTCATTGGTTAGGTGTAGGTTTATCTTCTCCCCCAGGTATTCTTTATCTAAAAGATGAAGGATATGAGCTTTTAGTTTGGAATCGATCGGTTGATAAAGCTAAATCTCTACTGGAAAATAAAATTAATATTAATTATTTAGATTTTTCAAAATTCTCTAATCAATTAAATAAGAATGATTTAATTGTATCGATGCTCCCTGCCTCAATGCATTTCGAAATTGCCGAACTTGCAATCAAAAATAAATGTCACTTTGTTACCTCCAGCTATTATGATCCTCAATATCAAAAATTAGAACAAAAATTTATCGATAATGATTGTCTATTTATGTGTGAATGTGGTCTAGATCCTGGAATTGACCACCTATTCGCACATAAAATAATTCAAGAATTTGAAAATAAAAATTATGCAGATATACAATCAATTGAATTCAAGAGTATGTGTGGGGGCTTTCCTGAAATACCTAATAATTTTAAATATAAATTTAGCTGGTCGCCCCTAGGCGTTTTAAAAGCTCTCAATACACCTGCAAAATTTATTGAGAATTTTTCTGAGAAAAGATCAGAAAAACCTTTTAAAAAAATTAATTATATTAAATTCAATGATGAGAATTATGAATCTTACCCAAATAGAGACTCAATTCCATATATTAAAGAATACAACTTGCTTAAATATTCAAATATTTTGAGTCACTTTGAGAGAGGAACAATTAGGCTGGGTGGTTGGTCAAAAGCATGGGAAGTAATTTTTAAAAACATTGAAGATAAAGTTGATTTAGAAAATCTTAGTAAAAAATTATGGAAAGAAAATCAATATGACATAAATGAAAATGATAGGGTATTGCTTTATGTAAATGTGAACGCCAAAAACACTAACCATGAAGAAATTTTTAACAAAACTCTCTATTTAGACGAGTCCCGTCCAATCATCAAGTCTAGTATGTCTCAATGCGTTTCTCTTACTGTTGCGTTTACAATTGAGTGCGTAATCAGTTGTCAAAATAAAAATGGAATTCATAGAATATTTCATGATGAAAAAAATGTTAATTATATTTTAAATAAATTAAATGATTATGGAATTAAAACTAAAGAGCTATGAATATTTGTATTCTTAAAGAGCATAAGCTTAATGAATTTAGAAGCCCCCTCGTTCCTGAGGATATAAAACGTTTAAAGAAAAAATATCCTAGATACAATTTTTATATTGAACCGTCTAAAAACAGAATTTTTTCAGATAGTCTTTTTTACCAATCAGGCTGTGAAAAATACATATCTCAAAAAATTGATTTATATCTCTCTATTAAGGAGGTATCAGCGAAACAAATAAAAAAAAATCAAAACTTTATGATGTTTTCTCATACGATCAAAGGACAGGAATATAATATGCCACTTTTAAGAAAGATTTTAAAAAATGACTGTTCTTTAATTGACTACGAATTGTTGAAGGATAAAAAAAATAAAAGGCTAATTGGATTTGGTTACTTTGCGGGAATCATGGGAGCATTCTTAACAATAAAAAATCACCTCAAAGTCACTTCTCCTAAAAAATATTCTTATAAAATTGATGAATTATTAGAAATACTTTCAAAAAAAAATTTGAATAATTTACGTATACTTATTACAGGAGAAGGCGCAGTTTCAAATGGTGCGCAATTTTTTTTAAAGAAAATAGGAATTAAGGATAAAAAAACTTTCAAAAAGAATAAATATAGCTCTTACTTTAAAGTTTTATCTCCTAGTGAGTATTATAAAAGACTTGATAAAAAGTTTAACCTTAACGATTTAATGAGTGGTATCGGCACCTATCAGTCAATCTTTCCAAATTACTTTAAAGAATATAATATTTTTCTTTCCTGTCATTATTGGGATCAGAGATTTCCTAAATTATTTGAATTGAACCAAGTTAATAAAGATTTTTTTCAAACTATTGGCGATATTACTTGTGATATTAATGGCTCAGTTCCGACCACCTCAAGAAGCACAACTTTAACAAAACCTTACTATAAATTTAAGAAAACTAATATTATGGCAGTCGATAATTTACCCAGTGCATTACCAAAAGAATCCTCTGAACATTTTAGTAAAATACTTACGTCTCTACTTCCTTCAATTTTGAATAGTCTAAATAAAGAGAGTATTGAAGAATTTTATATTTCTAAAAAAGGTTATCTTAATTATAGATATATCAATCTATTACAAAATCTAATTTAAGATTAAGTAAAGACCTGTCAATATAAGCAAAAGAGCAAATAGATACTCAAGTAATTTCTTAATAAATTGATTTGAAATCATTGTTTTTATTAAACTTCCAAATAAAGCCCACATACTTATGCATGGAAAACTAACAAGAGAGGACATAACACCAGTAAAAAGAACAGCTATCCATAATTTCTCTTCTAAAGGCATGAAACCAGAAGCGACTGTGATGGCTATTGTCCAAGCTTTAGGGTTAATCCACTGAAATAAAGCTGCTTCATAGGCCTTTAGGGGTCTTCCAGACTCCTTTTGATAATCTTTAATAGAACCTATCATTTGGTAAGCCAGATATAAAAGATATCCAAAGCAAAACCAACGTAATATGCTCTGTAGTTCTGGATAATCAATTAAAATAAATCCCAATCCCAGGCAAATTAATGATATCTGGACAGCATGACCAAATGCAATGCCTGCAATGTGTGGCATTGATCTTTTGAAACCAAATTTTAAACCAGAAATAGTAAGCATAGCATTATTTGGACCAGGGGTGATAAACATCACTGTATAGTAAGATACCAGCGCTATAACTAAGGGTAACTCGATCAAATATTATTTAATTGAGAATTTTTGATTATCAAAAAGAACATGAATAGGGACTCCAGTAGACAATTCAACTGAATTAATTTCATCTGGACTATAAATGTTCATAACAATTAGTAGAGCTCTTAAAGAGTTTCCATGAGCGGCAATCAAAATATTTTGATTATCATTATTTTGAATTTCTTTAAAAATTACCTCATCAAAGTATGATCGAACTCGAGCAACCACATCCTCTAAACTTTCTCCATTAGGAGGTTGGTCAGAGTAGCCCCTTCTCCACTTATGGACTTGTTCCTCTCCAAACTTATCTGCGGTCTCCTGTTTATTAAGTCCGGTTAAATCTCCATAATCTCTCTCATTAAGATTGATATTTTTAATAATTTTTCCATTTTTGTTTAATTCTTCCCATTGTGATAAATTTTCGAGGATAATTTTTGCAGTATCTTGGGCTCTTTTTAATTCACTAGTGAATACTAAATCAAACTTCAATTCTAAATCTTTGAAATTTTGGCCTGCTTTATTAGCTTCTTCGACGCCTTGGCTTGATAATTCAATATTCTTAAAACCTGTAAACAAATTCAATTTGTTCCACTCACTTTGACCATGTCGGATTAATAAAATATTTTTCATTGATTGTGATATATAGTATTTATTAATTATGGTCAAATTTCGATTAGAAAAAGATAGCTTAGGTGAAGTTAAAGTTGAAAGTAATAAACTTTGGGGAGCTCAAACACAAAGATCGATACAAAATTTTCAAATAGGAGTTGGTAAATTTCATTTTCAAACGGTATTCATTGAGGCGCTAGCACTCCAAAAAAAAGCATGTGCCTTAGCTAATTACGACTGCAAACTTCTTTCAAAAAAAAATGTTGAAACAATTTCAAAGGTTTGTGATTTAATCATAGATCAAAAACTTAAAGATCATTTCCCATTAGTAGTTTGGCAAACTGGTTCAGGTACGCAAATTAACATGAATTTGAATGAAGTAATTGCCAATAAATCTAATTTGCTTTTAGGATCCAAACTTCCTAGCAATAAACCACTTCACCCTAATGATGATATAAATAAATCGCAATCATCAAATGATACAATTCCAACAGCGATGCATATCGCTACAGTTTTGCTCATCAAAAGAGAACTCTTGCCCGCTATTTCTAATATAAAAAAGTCTCTCAAAAAGAAAGTTAAAGAGTTTGATAAAGTCATTAAAATTGGAAGAACACATACTCAAGATGCTACCCCTATTAAGTTGTCTAATGAATTTTTAGCTTTTCATGATCAAATAGATTATGCTGAAAAGAAAATTGTTCAAAGTTTAAATAAATTATTTCAATTAGCTCAGGGTGGAACTGCTGTGGGATCGGGGGTAAACGCTCCAAAAGATTTCTCAAAATATTTTATTAATTATTTAAAAAAAATTACCAAACTCCCATTTAAATCTGCATTAAATAAATATGAGGCCCTAGCTTCTCACGATGTATTTATTGAGGTGATGTCTGCAATGGAAATATTAACGAGTTCACTTTTTAAAATGGCTAATGACATTCGAGTCTTATCTTCAGGACCAAGAAGCGGAATAGCCGAATTAATTCTTCCAGCAAATGAACCTGGTTCATCCATTATGCCGGGTAAAATTAATCCTACACAATGTGAAGCCTTGTCCATGGTCTGTGCGCATGTAATTGGTCTTAGATCATCAGTTTCATTTGCTTGTACCCAAGGTCATTTTCAACTCAATGTTTATAATCCGGTTATTATTCATAATACCCTTGATGCTATCCAATTGCTCAGCGAGGCAATTAAATCCTTTGATCAAAACTGTTTAATAGGAATAAAAGCAAATCTAAAAAGAATTAAAGAACTTTTAAATAATTCATTAATGCTTGTAACCCCCCTAACAAAAATTATAGGTTATGATTTAGCCTCAAAAGTAGCCCTTAATGCCTATAACAAAAATATCTCACTAAAAGAGTCTTGTTTAGAACTTACCTCTTTATCTGAAAGTGATTTTGATAAATACACTAATCCTAAAAATATGGTTTAGTGGATTTGATGGATAAGATAATTATCCTGAGATTTAAATAATTCTTTTAAAAGATTGTTAGTAATAAAGTGACCAGTTTTAAAACCTTTATATTGACCAATGATAGGGTATCCGGATAAGTACAAATCACCTACGACATCTAAAACTTTATGTCTCATCAATTCATTTTCATACCTTAATCCCTCTTTATTCAATGGTTTACGATCTTTGATCACAATAGCATTATTTAAAGATCCTCCTTTAATTAGGTTTTGGGATTTTAAATATTCAATTTCATGAAAAAAGCCAAATGTTCGAGCTTTTGAAATTGACTCGATATAGTTACCATTTAAATTTTTAATAGTGATATCTTGATCCTCATATTTTCCCTCAAAACTAGATTGGAGGTAAATATTTAAACCTTCGTTTATAGACTCATTAGGCAATAATTCAGCAAAACCATAATCACATTCAAACTTTACGGGTCTTTTAATTTCTAAAATATTTTGATTATTAATTTGCTCTTTAAGACCTGATTTTAAAATTTCATCAACAAAAATTTTTGAGCTACCATCAAGGATAGGTACTTCGAGATTATCAATTAATATCTCACAATTATTTATATGCAGTCCAGCTAAAGCGCTCAAAAGATGTTCAACGGTTTTTACTTCAATATCGTTCAATCCTAAATTAGTTGAAAATTTAGTAGAGACAACATGATCCCATCGAGCTGGAATAATTTTTCCTAAATCTGTTCTGTTGAAGAAAATACCAGTATTTTCTTCTGATGGCATAAGTATGATATTTGTCTTAACACCTGAATGAAGACCAACTCCAGAAAAAGAAATAGGTTTCTGGATACTAAAATTTTTCATATAGAAAATTATTAAAGAAAATAGCTAAAAGTATTACTTTATAATTGTAAAACTTTGTATTGATCGGAGGATTTACTGATTTGATCCTTTTCTAAGGTAGGATGGGGTATCAATATCCTCCAATAGCTCTTTTTCGGCATTAATATCAGTTATCTCTGAAATCTCAGCACCTTCATTTTGATTAGAGGAGCTATTATTACTTGTCTCTTCCACAACATCACTAAAAAGAAATAAATTTGGATCGGTTTTGGACTTTTTGGGTCTAGATTTTTTATCTCCAGGGTTTGATTCTTCAGATAACTTTTTACTCTCTTTATCAGAAGACATCAAATTAGAGAGCATACTAAAAAATCCAGTTTTTTTCTTTTCCTCTAGATTTTTATAATTTACAGATATTTCTTCTTGTTTTTCTTTAGTGCTATCTTCAACAATCTCTGAAATATCCTCATCTTGTGGAGATAAGTTAAATTCATAACTGTTATAGTTACTCTCGGTATTTAATTCACTCTCATTTCCGGATATTGATTCTGTTTTTAATGGTTCATTTGAAGAATTATTAGAAAGCTTGCTTTGAATTGAACTGAACCCAGAATGCTTAGTTTCTGTTTCTGGATAATATAAAATCTTCTTACCTGTGGCCTCAATGCCAGTTGCAAAGATACTAATCTTTAACTTACCTTGAAGGGTCTCATCAATTAATGAACCAAAAATAATATTTGCATCGGGATTAACGCTTTGTCTAATAATATTAGCAGCATGATCCACTTCTAATAAAGTCATATCGCTACCACCTGAAATATTAACAATAACACCCTTTGCAGTATTCATGTCAATATTTTCGATAAGTGGATTTGTTAATGCTAAGTTAGAGGCCTCAACTGCTTTGTTATCGCCCTCAGCTACTGCGGTGCCCATCATAGCAAATCCCATTTCTTTGATGACAGTTCTCACATCAGCAAAATCTAAATTTATTAAACCCGGTTGAGTAATTAAGTCAGTTAAACCTTTTACGCCATCAAATAGTACATTATCGGCTTTTCTAAATGCTTCAGCAAAAGAAGTTTGTTCATTTGAAACTTTAAATAAATTTTGATTTGGAATAATTAAGAGAGTATCAACATTATTTTTTACTTCCTCTAGACCTTGAAGAGCTAAATTCATTCTCTTTGTTCCCTCAAAGTTAAATGGGGTTGATACTATAGCTACAGTTACAATGCCGAGTTTTTTTGCAATGCTCGCAATTACAGGGAGTGCACCTGTTCCTGTACCTCCACCAAGTCCTGCAGTAATAAAGAGCATATTTGTATTCCTTAATTCCTCAGAGATTAAATCAATACTTTCTTCTGCCGCTTCTTTGCCAACAGATGGGTCTGCACCAGCACCCAAACCCTTAGTTTTTTCAAGACCTAGTTGAATACGATTATAGCAAAGTGAATTTTCTAATGCTTGCGCGTCAGTATTAGCAACGATAAATTCTACATTATTCAAATTAGATTGAATCATGTTATTAACAGCGTTACTTCCTGCTCCGCCAACACCCATAACTGTTAATGATGGCTTTAAGTTTTTTTGATCTAATACTGGTTCTATATCTAGTGTCATTTTATCCCCGCAAATATCTACTTATAGTAGGTCTACGAATCTTTTGTACCATATTTTGTTTGAAAAAGAATCAATTTTTTTTAAAAAGTCTTCTTTTTCCATAGTCTTATGAGATTGAAGCCAATAAGCACAATATATAGACATAAAACTTGAGTCATTTAAAACTTTGGGAATACCTGACGAGCTAGGTGGTTCTAATATTTGTATATCTTGTCCGAACTTACTTCGAAAATACGTTTGAAAGTTTTTCATTTTAGCCCCTCCGCCTGTAAACAAGTAAGAGTAGAAATTTTTATCTTCAGGCAGAATCTTAAAAATTAAATTAAAAATTTCATCAAGACGAGAAATAACGATTTTCTTTATGTAGTCATGTTCAATTTTATTTTTAATATTATTTCCAAATTCTTCCCAAACTGGAATTTCAATAGATGGATTTCTACTATCAAATAAATCAATTGTTGAGATTTTCAATTTTTCAGCAAAATCAAAACTAACATTAAGCATTTTAACGAGATCATCAGATATTAATTTAGATCCTATTGGAATTGTTTTAATAAAAGATAGTTGTTTATTTTTAACCATAATAATATTTGTATGATTAAAACCAAAATCAATTAAAGCTACATTATTTTTAGTAATTTTTTTATTCTTCATATAAAAGAAATATGAAGTTGTTGTATCTAAAAAGTTAATGACTTTAATTTGAAGTTTTTGAAAAATATTCATTAAAATATCAATTTGTTTTTGTTCAATCAATGAAACTAAAGAGATCATAGATAGCTTGTTGCAAATTAAACCTATTGGATTTTCCGTAATCAAATTGTCATCAATTTGATAATGAGATGTATATAAATTTTGATTATATTCAGAGTTCTTATTTAGATTAAATTTAGATAATTTTCTTAAATCATTATTTTCTATAATTGAATTTTCTAAATTTAAACTATTTTTAATTTTTTTAATTTTTATACTATTATTTGATAATAAAATGTAACTATTCTTAATAATAAAATTTGATTGTTTTTCAGCTTGTACTATAGATTTATGAATGCTGTCGACAAAATCATCAAATCCAATGACATTGCTTCCATCATAGCCTTGAGTATTTGATTTTCCAATACCCTCAATATTAGGCTTTCCATCAATTTCAGAATAAATAATGGTCTTTATAGAGAAAGAGCCTATTTCTATGATGGTATTGAATTGCTCCAATTTATTTGGCCCTTATTGTTTTTTCATGGAAATTTCTTAAATCTAAATACTCCTGAAAATTAGTATTCCTTTTAAGAATCTCATAATTTTGTTTAATAAATACTAACAAATCTTTAGTAATTTTCTTGGGTAACATAATTATTTGGCCATTAACAAGATATAAATTATATCTTCGACCATCTACATATTCAATTTGGCTAACTTGAAATAGATTACTAATTTCCAACAGAAATTGTCTTAGATAGTTATTGATTTGAATGGAATTACTAGAGATATCTTCTAGATCAATGGAGTTAATATAATTTTGTGTGAAAAACTTAAAGGAAGCCAATGTGTTGTCAGTAAATATTATTTCTTCGTTAATAAGATTTTTAGCAAATGGCTCCTTGATTTTTATATTAATATCAATTTCAAAATTTTTTCTATTCACCAAATAACTTTTAATGAATGTAAAGTTATCAAAAAAATTATCTAAATTTTCTAGATTATTTGTAATCTCCATTTCGAAATCTGAACTAAGTTCATTATTATTAAAGTTAATTATTGTCGGATCTGAATTTAGATAAAATTTATAAATCAAAAATGAAAAGAAAAAAAGTAAAAGAAGAGATATAAGGCTAATAAAATTATAATAGGATTTTTTTATTCTCATGAAGAGAAAATTATTTTTTCAATGAGAGATAAATAACTTATTTTATTATATTGCGCTTGTTCAGGTGCTAAAGAAATAGGTGTTAATCCAGGATGGGTATTTAGTTCTAAAAAATAAAATTGGTTACTTTTTGAGTCTAAAATAAAATCTAATCTCGCAATAGAGCGACACCTGCATTTTTTAAAAATGATTTTTGATAAATTCAATAAATATTCATAATTTTTTTTTGATATTCTTGCTGGTAAATAATGATTACTTTTTCCATAAGTATATTTAGCCTTAAAATCATAATGATCACTATCAAAAGTTATCTCCGTAACTCCTAAAGCTTTAATTTTTCCTTTGTCCTCAATAATAGTTACAGTTAATTCTTGGCCATTTATTTTTTCTTCGATTAAAATATCTTTATCAATTTTAAAATTTTTTAATTCTTTGAAATTATAGATTAATTTTACTCCTTTAGATGAACCGTCCGCATTAGGTTTTGCAATTAAAGGGAATTTAATATCATTAATTTCATATAATTCTTTAGGTGAACCTATATTTAATTCTTTTTTTAAAAAATTCTTAAGTAACCTTTTATTAAAACATAAAGCTGAAGAGAAATCGTCAGAGTGAGTTATGGGAATATTGTATTTTTTGGCTAGACAAGAAATTCCGCCATCTTCACCAAATTCTCCATGTAATGCATTAAAAATTAAATCAGGTTTAGATTTGAATAATTCAATTAAATTATTTTTTTTTAAATCAAAAAATTTAACTTTATAGCCATTATTATTCAAACTATTGAATACATTTTTGCCTGAATTAATTGAAACTGATCTTTCACTGGACCATCCTCCCGCAACAATTACTATATTTAATTTTCTTATATCTTGAAAACTCATACAATAATGAGTTCTTGATCAAGTTTAATTTGATGTTTTTGCTCGACCTTAGATTTTATTGTTTCAATAAAGCTGATGACTTTATCTGCACTTATATAAGGATCATTTTCAAAAAAATTTGAGTGTTTTTTAGAAAGTCTAATCGGCCCTTCATAAAAACTTGAATCCAAACTTGATTTTATTAATTTCCAAGCGTTATGATTGGGGGGATTTTTAAAAATACTTCCACAACAATTTACTTTTTGTGGCTGAGTATCATGTCTATTTTTATCATAAACTTCCATCAAACTTTTTATTTTAGTTTGATCTCCGAGTTGTTTTTTAAATTTACCAAAAAGAATAATAGTATTTTTTCTTTGAAAACCTTTCCTATATGAAAAATCTAAATCTTCAATACTTTCCTCTTTTACTGATTTACTTTTAATATCATAATATAAAATACTTATTAAATAATCTTTGATTTCTTTTCCATAGCAGCCTGCATTCATAAATATATTTCCGCCAATCGTTCCTGGTATAGTATAAAGAAATTCATATCCTTGAATTGAGTGTTGATAACAATATTTTGAAAAATAACTATCTAAAACTGCTGAACCTACAATTAAGACATCATTTTCTATTTTAATTTTTGCAAAATTTCCAGCGAGTTTAATAGCAAGGCCATCAAACCCTTTATCCTTAATCAATAAATTAGAAAAATTTCCAATAGGAATGATATTTTCTTCACTTAGTAAGTCTTTATTATTTTGTAAATCATCAAGATTTTTAAATTTAATTAGCTTTGAAATCAGACCTCCAGATTTAAGCCAAGAAATCTTTGAAGAGTCATAATTTTTAAAAATAATGCTATCTTCTGGATTCATAAAAAAATCTCATTTGAGCAGAAATACTTCCTGCTCCAGCAGAAACAATTATTTTATTATTTGTTGTGGCAATCAAATTATCTAATAATTTAAATAGTTCCTCATATGTATCTAAATAACTGACTTTATTATGGCTCAATACATTTAGGTCATTAACTAAATTTTTAGAATTTTTCATATTTTTTTCAAAATTTTCACCTGCTGAATATGTTTTCAAAATAATCAAATTTTTAGTATTTTTTAGTATTCTTATATAATCAGAGTATAAATCATTTAATCTAGAAAAACGATGCGGTTCGATGATTAAAAAAAAGTCTTTTTTTTTGAATAATTTACAAACTTCTATCAATTTTTGTATTTCTGTTGGGTGATGGGCATAGTCATCAATAAATATTGAATTTTTTATTTTTCCAAGAGTATTCATTCTTCTTTGAATACCTTTAAAACTCATTAGATCTTTATTTGAGATTTGAATATCTAATTTTTTTATTACCGACATAATAGCAGTTAAATTTTGAACATTATGTTCACCCAGAAGAGGTGAATTTACTTTTGTGATTTTTTTTACATCCTTTTGAAATAACTCAAACTTGGACTCATTTTCGTTTAATTCATTAATTTTATAAAAAAAATCAGAATTATTTGACTTCCCATATGTAGTTATATTTTTAGAAAGATTAGATAATTTCTTAAGAAAAAGATCATCATTATTAATTATGACTAATGAATTTTTAGAGACTTTTTTTATATAATTTTTAATTTTAGTCTTGAGGTTTGTATAACTCTTATAATAATCTAAATGCTCCCTATCTACATTGAGATAAATTAAAATCTTAGGATTAAGTTTAAAAACAGTTCCATCACTTTCATCGGCCTCAACAACAACATATTCACTATCTGTTAAATAAATATTTTGTCCAAAATTATTCATGATTCCTCCGGTTAAAATAGTGGGATTTAATCCTGAACAAACTAAAAGATGACCTAGCATTGAAGTAGTAGTTGTTTTTCCATGAGAGCCAGTTACAACAATTGTAAACTTGTCGTTGCATATTAATTGTAAGAGTTTTGAACGATTATAGAATGGTATATTATTCTTTTTGGCAGCTTCTATTTCAGGATTGTCTTTAATAGCTGAAGAAAAGAAAATTATATCTTTTCCCTTCACATTAGAGGGCTTATGACCAATTTGAACGGGTATACCATTTTTTTTTAAAACTATCGTATTAGGATTAATGGCGATATCACTTCCGGTAACATCTACTTTATTTTGTTTAAGATAAACAGCTAGAGCACTCATCCCAATGCCATTTATACCAATGATATGTACTTTCTTATTTACGAGATCTAATAGCTTCATCTCGTTAAATAACACAATATTTTTTGCATAGAAAATGGATTAATAAGAGAATTAAAATATTCCTCGGATATTTTTTTAGAATGGGGTATATCAAAGTTATTTAAAGAATATCCATGAATTTTAAAATAATTTAAATTCAAAGTTTGATGACCATCACGTGAATGTAAATGTGGAATAAAATAAACATTATTATTATTATAAAGTATCTCATGCAATGAGCCCGATCCAGATCGTGAAATAATAAGATCAAAATCTTTAAAATTTAAACTTCCATTGAAAGTGAAGAAATCAATATCTACGTCTAAATTTTTATATTCACTAGAGATTTCTTCTTTATATTTTTTTGGCACTTGGATATAAAATCTAAGTTTTTTAATTAATGCACTTTCAATTTTTGTAAGTTGACTAGATAAAAATTTATTAAGCTCTAAAGAACCCGCGCTTCCACCTATCAATAAGATATTGATTAATTTGGGATCTAAATTATCTAGATTTTTATCTAGATTAGTAAAAAAATTACCTACAAATATCTCTTTGGCTTTAAATTGATTATTAGGAAACGATGTAAATACATTATGGGCAACAAGATAATTAAATTTATTTGCAAGTCCGTATATAAAGTTTTGTTCATGAAAATTTATATGGTGACCTTTAAAAAAAAAAATATTAGTTATTTTCGCAAAATACAATATTGGAACACTTATGAAACCCCCAAAACCCAATATAGTTACTTTATTGTTAAGCAAAATTTTGCCAATTTTCTGAATAATCTTAAATAAAAAAGTAATTTTATTAATTGAGTTTATTTGAATTACATTTTTTTTATCATATTCAATTAAGTGTAAATAATCTTGACCAACCTCATTGGTAATAAATAAAATTTGATCTGAGCTACAGTGATGGGAAAGTTCGTTTAAATATTTTATCGCAGGCAAAATATGACCACCAGAAGAGCCAGCAATAACAATATGTTTGATATTATTTTTCAATAACAATTTCTCTTTTTACTTTATTATCCTCAATATTAATGATTTGAAAAATAATTTTATCTTTTTCAATAATTTTATGTTGATAATGTTTTTCATCTAAAAGAAATATCTCTGCCATATTAATGTCACTTATTGATATTTTTTGAAATTTATCATTTTCACCGTATTTATAGAAAACTCCCATTATAATTGCTATAATGGCTAATATAATTAGTATGCCCTGAAATATAATAAGACTAAGCAAAAACTTTTTTTTTAACATTTATAAATGAATAAATTTTATTTATATCAAAAATTTAATATTGAAATTTTATATGAGGATAATGATATAGCAATATTAAATAAACCCTCAGGCTTGCTAACTCATAAAAAGTCTCTATCAGATAACTCTCCCTCCCTGGCAGAGAGTTTAAAAACAAACTTTAAAATTGAAGATGATGAAGTTTTAAAAGAAGGAATAGTACATAGACTTGATATTGATACCAGTGGAATTATTATTATCGCAAAGAACAAAGAGATTAAAATTCTCTTTCAAAATAAATTTAAAAATAGGGAGTTAGAAAAAAATTATTTAGCATTTAGCTATGGAGTACTCGATCAAAATTTTATTCAGATCGACAAGAATATATCCAGACAAAAATTTCAAAGAACAAAATTTGATACTACAGACATTGGGGGCAAAAATGCATTAACCAATGTAGAAAATTTAAAGATATATTATGGCTCCATTAGCAAATTAAATTGTCAAATAATTACTGGTCGAACACATCAAATAAGAGTTCACTTGCTTAGTTTAGGATTACCAATAATTGGAGATAAACAATATCAATTAAATAAAGAGCAAAAATTTAGATTATCTAATTTACCTAATAAAGTAAGTGAAATGGTAACAAACTTTCCAAGGCAAGCGCTTCACTCTCACAAACTGGCTTTTATTCATCCAAAAAGTCAAAAAGAGATTAAAATAACTTGTGATCTGCCTGATGACATGAAAGATTTAGAACATAACTTACAATGAATATAGAAAATAAAAATTTACTTCCTGTTATTACCTCTGAAAATGACATCTATCCTTATTTAAAAAAGATCAATCAGTTTCCAATGCTTTCTGATGAGGAAGAAAAAAAACTCGCCATAGATTGGTTAAAAAATGGTAATACCAAATCTGCTCAAAAATTAGTAACTAGCCATTTAAGATTAGTAGCAAAAATTGCTATGGGTTATCGAGGGTATGGGCTACCTCTTTTTGATTTGATTTCTGAGGGTAATCTGGGGCTCATTCAAGCTATTAGAAAATTTGATCCAGATAAAGGTTTTAGACTAGCGACCTATGCGATTTGGTGGATAAGAGCTTCGATACAAGAATACGTCCTTCACAGTTGGTCTTTAGTTAAGATTGGCACAACTGCGGCTCAAAAGAAGCTATTTTTTAATCTTCGTAGATTAAGAAACCAATTAAAAAAGTATGAAGAAGGGTATCTTACAAACGATCAAATTAAATCAATATCCCAGGACTTAGGCGTAACAGAGGATGAGGTAAAACAAATGGAAGGTAGAGTTTTTAATCAAGACTTTTCATTAAATACTCCTTTGAATGATGAAAATGACTCTGAGTGGATTGACCAGGTTGAAGATGAAAATATAGATCTAGTTAATCGAGTTGAAGAAAGAGATGAACTTGATAAGCGTAAAGCGCTATATAGTCAAGCTGTTAAAAAATTGGAACCTCGAGAACTAGAAATCTTAACTGCAAGAAGATTAGATGAGGAACCCAAAACCCTTGAGGATCTTAGTCAAAAATATTCAATAAGTCGGGAAAGAGTTCGCCAGATTGAAAATAAAGCAATTAAAAAATTACAAGAAGAAATTAAATTAATTTCCGAAACTAAATTACTTCCAAAAAACTAATTATTTTTATCGAATTATTGTTTGGTTTCTCTCTGGGCCAAGAGAAATAATTTTAATAGGTATTTCTAAATATTCTTCTATATATTGAATATAATTTTTTAGGGACTGAGGCATAGAGTCAAAATCCTTAACCTTACTGATATCACCCCAAGATTGAAAGATTTTAAAATCATCTTCATTTAAAGAGAATGATTTTAAAGAGTCGCTATCATTAAAATTTATTTCTTCAAATGATTGGCCTTGGTAGCTTTTACAAATTTTGATTTCTTCTAAGTTATTCAATACATCTATTTTTGTAATGCAAAGCTCATTTACTTGATTAATTTGACAACTATATTTTAAAGAAACTAAATCCAACCAACCACATCGTCTTTTTCTTTTGGTCACTGTTCCATACTCTACCCCCGTTTCAGCGATATAGTCGCCAATTTGATCGAAAAGTTCTGAAGGAAATGGACCATTACCTACTCTAGTTGCATAAGCCTTGAAAATACCTACTGTCTGATAATCAACTTGTAAACCTGAGCCGATCATAATATTTGATGAAATGGTATTTGAGGATGTTACGAATGGGTAAGAGCCATGATCCAAATCTAACAAAGCGCCTTGAGCGCCTTCAAACAAAATTTTTTGTTGATTAAAATTTTTCTTAATAAAACTATTATCAACAATTAAAGAACCTACTTCCTTATAAAAACTATCAAGAATTGTCAGGTATTGATCAATATTTATTGCCTCTTCCTGATATGCATTCAAGACTGGGTCATAAAATTTTTTAATGCTTTCAAGTTTCTCTTTAATTTTATCTAAGCTTTTAAGGTCATATAATTTAATACTTTTTCTTCCAACTTTATCTTGGTAAGCAGGTCCTATACCTTTAGCGGTTGTACCGATCTTATCTTCTCCGGTAAGAATTGACTCATTAATTTTATCTAATTGTTTATGGTAGGGAAGTATCAAAGGAATGTTTGAAGATAGATAAATATTTGGATTGGATATTTTTTCACAAATTTGCTGATATTCTTTTAAAAAATGATCAGGATCAAGCACTATGCCCTGGCCAAGAAAACAAACTTTTCCTCTAATCACACCTGATGGAATTAAATTAAGTTTGTAAGTAACATCTTCAACTATAACTGTATGGCCAGCATTATTACCTCCTTGATAACGAGCAACTAAATCAAATTTTTCAGATAAATAGTCTACAATTTTTCCTTTGCCTTCATCACCCCATTGTAATCCAATCACAGCTTTGTTCATTAGATGGTCTCCACTAAGTTATCGACATTACAAGAAAAGCCAAAACCATCAATTTTTTTATTACTTTTCTTATATTGGTACCCGCCCCCCTGGGCTAAAATTTTTTTTGTTTTATCTGAGTACACATAGAAAAAAATATCTCGATGATAGTCTTTTGAGAAAAAGTTTTTTTCTAAATTAATTTTATAAGGAGCTTTTATTGCTTTATTAAATGAATTTACATATGTATTTATTTTATTAGTAGGGCTTTTTGAATTAAAAACAAAGTTAGATTTATTATTAATTTTAGGATCTGTAAAAATATAAATAAAATTATTCTTGAGTATCTTTTTTAGAAGTCTATCAAGAATTTTTATTACTTCTACAAATGACTCCATCTTAGGTCGATTAATAATTTCTAATCCATGTTGTCGGTATTGTTTAATACTCTTATTGACCAAGTCGGGTTTAAAAACATCCCCCATATAATATAAGAAATGTTCAGACTTAAAGTCATGTGTTAAAATTGTATTAATCACCTGGCCAGTTATATCTGAGCGAAGAACTATATCTGTCGAAAAATCTAATTTTTGGTTTTCGACTATTGATGTAAAAATACGAGAAAATCTTTGATCCTTAGCAAGTAAATTTGTGAAGTTATTGTCTAAATATTCATATTTACCGGCAGTTTGGGAATATTTAGTATCAAACGAATTAACAAGCATTTGCAATAATTTCAATAATATTTTTTTCTAATTTTCTTAGAGCTGTTACTTTTATATTTCTTGGCTGATATTGCAAGTTTACTCTCAATAAGGGTTCAGTGCCAGAGGGGCGAATTACAAAAAATAAATTTTTGGATTTTAAAAGAAAGTTTAAGTCTCTATAGATTTTAGCTTCATTTTGGAAAAATTTTTCACGATCAATTTTTTGATTAATTTCAACTACCTTTAATAAATTGAGGCCTTTTTTTAATTCAGATAGCTTTTTGTTTTCTTTTAAAATAATTGTTAGAACACGTAAGGCTGTCGACATTCCGTCTCCAATCAAAGCGTCTTCTTTAAAAATAAAATGGCCTGAAGGCTCCCCACCAAAATAATGACCGTTGGATTGAATTTCATTTAGAATATTTTTATCCCCTACTTTGACTCTTTTGAGTTTTAATCCAATATTTTTCAAAGATATATCAAGGCCAAAATTAGCTATTTCATTAGTAACAATAGTCGATCCTTTTTTTAGGGTTTTATTTTTTAGATAAAATTTAGCTAAAATAAATAATAACTCCTCTCCTAAAATAGGTTCACCTTTTTCATCGATAATAATAAGCCTATCGCCATCTCCATCTAAACATATCCCTATATCTGATTTTCTTTTTTTAACTAGTTTTGACGCCCTTTGGGGGAATAAGGAACCACATTTTTGATTAATATTAGTACCATTAGGCTTATCACCTAAAGTATCTAACTCTACTCCTATTTCAAATAACACCTCAGGTGCTACTTTATAAGCCGCTCCATTAGCGCAATCTAAAACAACTTTTAATTTTGTATAATCTAAATTTTTTAATATATTTTGTTTAAGTGCTTCTGAGTATCTTCCGATAGCATCTTTGAGTCTTACAGCCTTACCGTAGTTCGATGGTTTGATTTTAAAATTATCAAAATCATAATTAAAAAAGAAATCTTCTATTTTTCTTTCCTCTTCAGCTGTTATTTTGTAACCACTACCTGAGAAAAATTTTAACCCATTATCTTGATACGGATTGTGAGATGCTGTAATCATCACAGAAAAATCTGCCCTTAAAGATTTGCTTAGAATGGTTAGAGCCGGTGTTGGCAGTGGGCCTACCAAGACTACATTTACACCCATGGAAATAAATCCAGAAGTAAGCGCTGGTTCAAATATGTAGCCAGACAATCGCGTATCTTTATTAATAACAACTCTTGAGATTGAGTTTTTTTTCTTGAGAACAATTGATGCGGCTTTAGCTAATTTTAAAATATTCTCAGCAGTTAGAGGATATTTACCCACTTCACCACGAATACCATCAGTTCCAAAAAGTCTCATAGAGATAACTTCTTATTAGATATAGCTTTAGTTGGGAAGTGGAAAGTTTTGATCTTTTGTAAAAGAGGGTAAAGGTCCTTTATTTGAAGGACTTTTTTGCATATCATCGGAAGGCTTATCTATATCGTCAGAAAGATCTTCTCTTTTAGGCTTAATACCTTTTAACAAATTTTTAATTTCTTCTCCGGTTAAGGTTTCGTATTCCAAGAGTCCCTTGGCAATAATATGGAGATCTTTCATGTTCTCAGTGAGAATTTTTCTTGCTCTTGTTTCGGCTTCTTGAACCAATCGAATTACCTCTTGGTCAATAATACGGGCAGTTTCCTCAGAAATATTCTTTGACTGGGTTACTGAGTGTCCTAAAAATACTTCTTCTTGATTGCCAGTATAGCGAACTCTTCCTAATTTCTCGCTATAACCCATTTGGGTAACCATAGCTCTTGCTAAATTAGTAACTTGTTGTATGTCACCTGCTGCGCCTGAGCCAATTTTTTCAGGACCAAAAATAAGTTCTTCGGAGATACGTGCGGCGACTGTTACGACTAACTTATCCAAGTATTCATCTTTTCGATGAATAACTTTATCTTGCTCGGGAACGCTCATAACAAAACCCAAAGCGCGTCCTGTAGGGATAATAGAAGATTTATAAATAGGATCAGCATTTTTACAATTTAGATTTGCTAGAGCATGTCCAGCTTCATGATAAGCTATTACTTCTTTTTCAGAGTCAGAGATAATCTTAGATCTATTTTGAGTGCCAAGCATAACTTTATCTTTTGCATCTTCAAAATCATCCATAGTTACTATTTTTTTATTTTTTCTTGCTGCTATCAGTGCAGCTTCATTAACAATATTTGCTAAATCAGCTCCAGAAAACCCAGGGGTAGATCTTGCAATAGCGATAGTTTTAACAGATTTATCCATCTTTATTTTTTTGGTATGAACTTTTAAAATTTTATCGCGACCAATAATATCTGGGGCAGGAACAACTACTTGTCTATCAAATCTTCCTGGCCTTAAAAGTGCTGGGTCTAATACATCAGGCCTATTAGTTGCGGCTACAATAATGACACCTTCATTAGCCTCAAAACCATCCATTTCAACGAGAAGTTGATTTAAAGTTTGTTCCCGCTCATCATTACCACCACCTAATCCAGCGCCACGGTGTCTACCGACCGCATCAATTTCATCAATAAAAATTATGCAAGGTGCATTTTTTTTACCTTGCTCAAACATATCTCTCACTCTGCTTGCGCCCACACCTACAAACATTTCAACAAAGTCTGAACCCGAGATAGAGAAAAATGGTACGCCAGCTTCACCGGCAATCGCCCTAGCAAGTAATGTTTTACCTGTTCCTGGGGGTCCCACAAGAAGAGCGCCCTTAGGAATTTTTGCTCCTAATCTTTGAAATTTATGAGGGTCTTTCAAAAACGAAACTACTTCTTCTAACTCTTGCTTTGCTTCATCAATTCCAGCAACATCACCAAAAGTTACTCTTTGCTTATTCTCATTTAATAACTTTGCTTTAGATCGGCCAAAACCCAGAGCACCACCACCTTTGCCAGATTGCATTTGGCGCATAAAGAAAATCCATACTCCAATCAATAAGAGCATTGGGAACCAAGAAACAAAAATACTTAGTAAAGGATGCATCCCTGATTGTTCGGGCTTAGCATTTATGGCAACTTTATTTGCATTTAAAGTTTGAATTAAATTGGGGTCCCTCGGCGCATATGTAGAAAAGTTTATACCATCCATAGTTTGCCCATAAATATTATTTCCTTGGATTTCTACAGATTTAATTTCTCCATTTTCAGCTTTATCTAATAAGGTGGAATAAGTATATGTAACTGATGAATAATCAGTTTGTGAATTTTTAAAAACATTAAATAACCCTAATAATATCAAACTGATAATTATCCAGACAAATATGTTTTTTGAGAAATTTTTCATTAGTTTAGTATTAAAATATATATAGTTATCTTTGCTTACGTTTAAACCCTTATTTGAGATTTAAACATATTTTTTTATCAAAAGAAGCAATTTTTCCTCCGAAAACAGACCTTTTTATAAAAATATCTTTCTTAAAAGAGGAAATAATCTTAATAAAATTTAAGATATTTTCAAAACGAGGCTGTTTTTTTAAAAATAATCTAGAATTATAGTAAAAAGATTGAACAACTAAAATCTGAAGAGTTTTATTTAGATTCATTAATTGATTAACCTTAATTTCAAATTTTTGGTTGCTTATCTTAAAAAAGAAATTGGTATAAAATTTTTTTACAATTTCAATATCATTCAAAGATACAATTTCTCTTTCTATAACTTTAGCAGCATTGGAATTTAAAGAGAAATAATGACGAACTTTGTTTCTGGTATAGTCTAATTCAAAATTAGATCGGTCTTCAAACCATAATAATTTATTTTTTTTTGCATAAGATCGAATTTTGTCTTTTGTAAAATAAACTAAAGGTCTGTGAATTTTTAAAGAGTCTATTTGTTCATTGAAAATATTTGAAAGTCCAAAAATATTTGAGGATTGAATTTTTCTGAGAAAGTAACTTTCTTTTAAATCATCAAAATGGTGACCAAGAAAAATTTCTTTTGTTTTTAGAGTTTTTGATAATTTTAGAAAATAAAGATGTCTTGCTTGACGAGCATTTTTCTGAAAAGAATTTTTATTTTGACCTAAATTTATTTTATTTATGATTAGATTTTTTTTTGGAATTTTATAATGCTGTATAAATTGAAGAATTTCATATTTTCCCTCAGCTCTTTTTTGATGATCAAAAAAAACATAAAAAAGATTTTTAGATTTAAAAAAATCAGCTTGTAAAATTAAATAATATAAGACAGTACTATCTAAACCACAAGATAGGGAAATTAATACTTTTTGATTAGGTGAAAAATTTTTTTGAAGATAATTAAAAAAAAATTTTTTATTTAAATGCAATTTATTAATTGATAATTAGTCCGCATTCTTCCTCATCTTGAAGAGTTTTTGCGTCATCAATAATATTTGGGTTATTTAAATAATCATCAGAAAAAATGATATCTTCCATAATTAAACAACCATTTTCTTGATCGCCAATACCAAACAATGATTTTCCAAGCCAAAAATAATTTTCAGCTTTAAATCTTTCAATATTTTCAAAGTCTCGATGGCGGATTCCAAAAAATTTCACTGACTCAATAATATTGTTCTCAATGTAATTAGTTCGCCCCAATAGGTAGTATGCTTCTGCTAGCTTGTCTTGATCTTCAGAGCCTGATTCAATTATAAGCATTAAGTTCTCAATTGCTTTCTGGTTATCAAGGCTAGCTAAACTTTGCTTTGCTAATTGCAACTGTTCTTCTAAATCTATTATGGGTTTACTGAGACTAATCTCTCTCTCCTCAATTAGGGAGTCTAATTCAGATAAAGTAGCTAAATCCTCCTCTGAGGGTTCTGAATTGATAATTTTCTGATCATCTAAACTAGAAATTGAAAGCTTCCCTAAAGTCTGTTTTGGAAGATCTTCGACTGAATTGACTTCGTCCGCTTTGTTAACATCGGACTGAGTGATTGATAAATCTTGAGTCGATTGTTCTTCGTTTGATTTTTCTACAACAAGATTAGAGGAGCTTTCTTCGATATTTAAATTATTGGAGCTAGTTATTTTTTTATTTTGATCAAATTGTGGAGAAGTATAAAGTTGATATAAATTTGTTATATCATCTTTCATATCTATCATTTGCTTTTCAATAGAAATAAACTTTTCCAATAAAAGTTCTATTTGGCTATTGATTTTACTCAAATCTAGATTATTTGAGCTGCTAACAGTGTCGGATTTATTTTGATAAACAAATTTTTGCAAATCAATAATATCTTTTTTTACTCTTTCAAGATCTGTTTCAATTTTATTATGATTTTGAGAAAAGGAATTTGAACTAATAAAAATGAAAATTGTAATTAGTAATGATTTTACAATATACATTTTTGATTAAGGTGCTCAAATTATTGAGCACCTTCAAAGAATTAAAATTAATTTGTTACTATGGTAACACTACGTCTATTTTGGCTGTAAGCAGTTTCATCAGAGCCTACAACTTCAGGTCTTTCTTTTCCCCAACTAATATATTCCATTCTATTAGTATCAACGCCAGCTTGAGCTAAATAAGAATAAACAGCAAAAGCTCTCTTATCACCTAGAGCTAAGTTGTATTCTCTAGTTCCTCTTTCATCAGCATGACCTTCAATAGTAATATTAGTATCTGAATATTGCATTAACCAAGCGGCTTGAGCATCTAAAGTTGATTGAGCATCTACTGTAAGCTCAGAGCTATCAAACTCAAAAAATACTCTATCACCAACATTGACAATTAAATCTTCTTGGGTGCCAGAGTTGATAGAAGCATCTCCGCCTTGGTTTGTAGTAGCCGCACAAGAGGCTAAAAAAAAGCCAGTGGCGACTAAAAGTAGTAATTTTTTAAACATTATTATCTCCGCGTAAGTATTTATTAACTATAGTCTTGATACATAAACACTGAATTTCTTAGAAATCAAGATAATAATTGCTAAGCAATAATTAGGAATATAAATAATTTCTACTTTTGAAAGAAAAGTTTATAAAAGGGGTGACCATGCTGGGTCACTTCCATCTCTTGGGGTTGGGATGATTCTCTCGTTATAACCCGTAATATCGATGAAATGAATAGTTGTCTCGCCACCGGTTCCATCTAAATTAGATTTATTTTGACGATGAAATATTAAATATCTTCCGTTTGGTGACCAAGCAGGAGATTCAAGGGAAAAATCTCTGACAATAACTCTTTCGTTGTTTCCATCAGGATCCATAACTCCTATATGAAAATTACCTTGGGTTAACTTTGTAAAAGCTATTAAATCTCCCCTTGGTGACCAGACGGGATTGCCGTAAACCCCTTTGCCTTTTGAAATTCGTTTTGTGTTATTGCCCTCTTTATCCATAATATAAAGTTGAGGACTCCCCCCCCTATCAGAATTAAAGACTATTTTTTCACCATCAGGGGAAAAAGAAGGAGAAGTGTCAATACCAGAGTCACTAGTAAGTCTTTTAATATCCCTGGTATTCAGATCCATTAAATAAATTTCGGAATTTGCACTCTTTGAGTCAGAAAAAGACATGACCACACTTTTGCTATCAGGTGAAAATCTTGGTGCGAAAGTCATACCTGGAAAATCTCCAACTATCTCTCTTTCTCCTGTTTTTAGATTATATATATAAACTCGAGGTAAATTATCTTTGTATTCCATATAGGTAATAATTTGATTGTTTGGAGCAAATCTTGGGGTGAGCACAAGATTTCTTCCATCGGTTAAAAATTGATGACTATCTAGATGACCATCTTGATCCATAATAGCTAGCCTTTTAATTCTTTGATCTAGAGGTCCCACTTCAGATACATAAACTATCCTGGTATCAAAATAGCCTGTTTCCCCTGTAATTCTCTCATAAACTATATCGCTGACAGTGTGGCCCACTCTTCTAATTAGACTCTCATCGGGGATAGTAAGTTGAAGTTTTTCAATTTCTTTGGCATTAAACACATCATACAATCTCATTCGTAAGCGAATACCTTTGTCAGTCTTCATTACATCTGCGCTTAACAAAAATTGTGCTTTAATTAACTTCCAATCTTCAAACCTTGGGACTTTTTCTACCAGATTATCGGATTGAATATATAAGTCCTCATTGACAGTATAAAAGAGTCCTGAGTTAGTAAGATTATTAGATATAATTTCCCTTAGAGTATTGCCGTATCTGGAGGTATCCGCATCCTCACCAAATACTTGGGTTATCGCAATTGGAGTTGGTTCAACCTTCCCCTGAGCAATGGTTACTTCTAAAGCGGCATAAGAGTTATAAGTAATAAAGAAAAAAGCTAATAAATATTTAATCATTATATGTTTTTACTAAATTTCATGATTTTAATATTATTATATTAATTTTTTATTAATCAAACATCCAGCTGAAATCAAAGGTAAAATTAATTTCTTTCCATTGATCATATTTATCCTCTGGCAAAAGTAGTGGACTACAATCCGGATTGTTAACCGCACGCATAGCGGCCTCTGCAGCAGTTCTAAATGAGGGGTCATTTAATTTTTCTTTATTAACTACCAAGGCACTTTTTACAGTTCTGTCTGGGTTTACCTCAATAAATATGACTGGCTTAATTTCTTTAAGGTTTGCGACGCCTACATTTAAATTTAGACACGAGTGTAATTGCTGTCTAAGAAGATCAATTTCAGAAATGGTCATGGTAGCTGCTACTTTTTCAGTAAATACCTCTTCTTGCTTTACTTCTGATGTTTCTTGTACTTTTTTAAATTCTTGATCTGCATTTTCTAAATCTTTTAAAACTGTGCTTACGTTGAATGTTTTTTTATTTGGTTTTTTCTTCATCA
>Ga0181605_10000155_pt1 | contig 67619 bp, 60 predicted proteins | sample 041ome_11_FD_148676 | JGI IMG/M metagenome (GOLD analysis project Ga0181605, IMG submission 148676) | Coastal salt marsh microbial communities from the Groves Creek Marsh, Skidaway Island, Georgia - 041411US metaG (spades assembly) | ecosystem: Environmental > Aquatic > Marine > Intertidal zone...
TAAAGGCATCGTATTTGATTTTTATTTTTTCTTGACGAAATGTAGTTTCTATCCACTTTTTGTGATAGAATACAGTTCCCTTCGTTTTGATTTCTGCATTGTTAAATCCATTTCCTATCAAATGTGTACTCGAGAGGCTTACTTTTACACCTTTCGAGGCATCTTGAATTCCTGTTTGACTATAATTAAAAAGGGGGTTGAGGTGGGTGATTAGTAAGAAAATGAAGCTGAGTCTATTTATTGAAATCATAGAGGGTCTAGAATTGGAATAGGAACTAGAGTAAATTAAAACCAATTGGAATGAGTTTTTTTAAAAAAATTATTTAATTTTAAAAGGCAATTAAATAATATTAATTGAATTTCATAAACCAATTTGTTTTTAAACCGCCTTTGAAAAGGCGGTTTTTACCTTCTAAGCATAAAGTTTTTAAAGCAGTAAGTCTTAGTTTATATCATTCAATTTGATGCGCTCATTTCTATTAGCCAACTCCCAGGCGGTATAAAAAATAAGACGAGTTCTTTTTTCTAATGTAGGGTAAAGTATTTTGTCAGGAGTGTCTCCGGGTTTATGATAATCTTCATGAGTTCCACTAAAATAAAAGATTACGGGTATGTTTTTTTTAGCAAAATTGTAGTGATCACTTCTGTAGTAAAAACGATTGGGGTCTTTTTCGTCGTTGTAGGTATAATCTAAGGACAATTGTGTGTATTTTTTATTGGTAGCTTCTGAAATATCATGTAGTTCCTGGCTAAGTTTATCTGCCCCTATAAGATAAATGTAATTCGGATCGTTTGTTTCTCTTTTAGGGTTCACTCTTCCGATCATATCTACGTTGAGATTGACCATAGTGTCTGCAAGAGGATATAGGGGGTTTTCTGAATAGTATTTGGACCCTAAAAGCCCTTTTTCTTCACCAGTTACATGTAGGAAGATGATTGATCTTTTTGGTCCTTGATTTTTATCTTTGGCTTGTTTGAAAGCTTCCGCAATTTCAAGTAGCGCTACTGTACCTGTTCCATCATCGTCTGCACCGTTATTGATTTCTCCCTTGCTGTTTATACCGATATGGTCTAGATGAGATGAAATAACCAAATACTCATTTGGAAATTCACTACCCTCAATAAAAGCAACAACATTTTCAGTTTGAACGAGATTTTCTTTGATTTTAAGTTCCATGGCTTGCAAGTAGTTTGTCGTTCCCTTAGCAGCCTTGATACCAGCAGTAGTGTAAAAATTTTGTATATAATCTACGGCTCTTTTTTGTCCTATTGTCCCTGTTTCTCTTCCCTGAAAATAATCAGACGCATAAACATAAAGTTGTTCTTTGAGTTCTTTTGCAGTAATAGTAGCTGCATAATCCTCTACGGATGCTTCTTTTTGGCCAAATACAACCAAACTGCTAAATAATAAAAGAAGTGTATAGTGTTTCATTTTAAAAATTTTAACCTAATATATCTATTTTATTTTAGCTTGTAATGTTCGTTTAGATTTTAATTGAAAACACACAGCTAGTTCTTTCATCCTTTACCAAAAAGTGTATCTTGTAGAGGATAATAAAAGGGACTTAAAAAGCGTATGGGTCAGAATACACTTCTACTTTTTCTTATTGCATCAGTAACTCTTACTGTTTTTCCTGGACCTGATATATTATTTGTTTTGAGCACGAGTTTGACAAGAGGTTGGAAAAGAGGGGTCGAAGTCAGTTTAGGACTATGTACAGGGTTGATTGTACATACTTTGGTAGTGGTATTTGGTATAGGCTCGCTCTTGCAAAAAATCCCAGAATCCATTCGTTTCATTGAACTAGCAGGAGCTTCTTATTTCCTTTATTTGAGCTATCAACTGTGGAAGTCAACGAAGAGCAAAACTAAAGACACAATTGGAGCTGAAAAAGAGAATCGTCTTTTCGTTACAGGTTTTATAATGAATTTAAGCAATCCTAAAGTCAGCTTGTTTTTTCTCAGTTTTTTCCCTGGATTTCTATTTTCAGAAGACTTGAATTATAGCTTGCAGTTTTTGATATTAGGAGCATTATTCTTACTTCAGGCGTTGTTTGTGTTTTCCCTAAGCGCTTATCTAGTAGACCGTCTTGGAGAAAAAGTAAGACCTAAAGAAAATGCAGTATTTTGGAACAGAATCCAGTCGTTGGTATTGCTTTTTATCGCACTAGTATTGATTTATCCTTAAGCCCCGGAACACATGAAACTCATAGAATGCCCTCGAGATGCCCTACAAGCCCATCATCACATAATCCCCACAGAAAAGAAAATTGCTTATTACCAAAGTCTTTTGAAAGTGGGTTTTGACACATTAGACTGTGGTAGCTTTGTTTCACCTAAGGCAATTCCACAAATGGCAGATACTTCAGAAGTTATTAAAAGTTTAGACTGTTCCAATACCCACACTAAATTACTCACAATAGTAGCAAATGAGCGAGGTGCCAATGAGGCGGTTTCTTTTGAAAATATCCACTATTTGGGATATCCTTTTTCAGTTTCTGAAAACTTTCAGGTAAGAAATACGGGAAAAACTATAAATGAATCAATTGGGGTGCTTGAACGCATTGTGAATCTGGCTGAAAAGCATCAAAAAGAGGTTGTTGTTTATCTATCCATGGGTTTTGGTAATCCTTATGGTGACCCTTGGAGTCCTGAAATTATAATAAATTGGGTTGAGCAACTTGCTGCTTTTAATATTAAAATATTCTCTCTTTCCGATACGGTAGGAACCGCACAGACTGAAGATATAAACCTTCTTTTTTCAACATTGAATACCAACTATAAGGAATTGGAATTTGGAGCTCATTTTCATACACATCCAGAAATGTGGTTTCATAAAATAAATGCAGCATTTCTTTCAGGATGTCAGCGTTTTGATGGTACAGTAAAAGGAAGAGGAGGATGTCCTATGGCACAAGATCAACTGGTTGGAAATATGCCCACAGAAAAGTTGATTTCCTATCTCACTACCCACAAAGCACTTCCCGATTCCATAGATGTCCTGGCTTTTGAAAGCGCCTATAATGCTTCTCATTCTGTTTTTATTTAAAATTATTCTAAATAATTTGTAGATCTACATTTTGCTTTTTATGTTTGCATTTTATTTATAATTAGTCTAAATAAATGAAATCAAAAGCCATATATTTTTCACTCTTCTTGATGTTTTATTCTGTATTATATGCTCAGACACCACTGGATAGCCTTCAGCAATTGGATGAAATTATTTTAAAGGCCAATACCATATTGGGAAATAAATTTGTGGCTCAAAACAGAACAGGAGCTTCTTATTATTTATCATCCCAGGAGCTTGACAAATTTGGTAATACAGATGTTAATCGGGCCTTAAGACAAGTTCCAGGAGTATCTCTTTACGAGGAGGATGGCTTTGGTTTACGTCCGAATCTTTCATTAAGGGGTACTTCACCACAACGCAGCTCTAAAATAACGCTTATGGAAGATGGGGTTTTAATAGCTCCTGCTCCTTACAGCGCTCCTGCAGCCTATTATTTTCCTTCTATAGGACGAATGGAGGCAGTTGAAATCCTTAAGGGAAGTAGTCAGGTACAGTATGGTCCCTTTACCACTGGTGGAGCAATTAACTTGGTTTCAACTGCAATTCCTGAAACGAATAAAATCAATATAAGATCTCGCTACGGTAGTTTTAATACGCATCAAATCTATCTTTCAGCAGGGCAAAACAAAGAGCGTTTAGGTTATTTATTAGAATATCAAAAAAACGCTTCTAATGGTTTTAAGCAATTAAGCAATCAAACAACGGGCTTTGACTTGTTTGACCTCATGGGAAAGATTAGGTACAGATCTTCATCAGAAGCAAAACTTCCTTACTACTTGGAGTTGAAGTATCATTTTTATGATGAAGTATCTGACGAAACCTATCTTGGATTGACGGAAGCAGACTTTTTAAATACTCCTTTCAAAAGATATGCAGCCTCTCAAAAAGATCAAATGAAAGCCAGGCAACGTCAGTTAATGTTAACCCAAGTAACTGATTTTACGGATCAGATAAAACTCATTACCAACATATATCAGAATCGGTTTACACGAAATTGGTATAAGTTGGACGATGTTGTTTTTAGGGGAGAAAAAGAGAAATTATCTTCTGTTTTGGACAACCCTTTAAATTTACCCTTTCATATGCAAATTTTAAAGGGAACCCTCAACTCTGACTCAGAAGGATTATTGGTCAAAGCAAACAATAGAGCCTATTCATCATACGGTGTTCAATCCAAATTTGATTACCATTGGTACGATGCTCGTGATGCATTTCACGATTTAGAAATTGGAGTGCGCTTGCATTACGACGAGGAGGATCGCTTTCAATGGGAGGATGGATATCAGATTATAGAAGGCAAAATGGAATTGACCTCTGAGGGAGAAAAAGGGGTAGAAGGCAATAGAATATCAAGTGCTAAAGCTTTGGCAACATATGCTCTGTATAAATACAAATGGAAGGGTTTGACCCTCACAACTGGTCTTCGAGTTGAAGACATTACCTTAATGCGTGAAGATTTTGGAAAGAACGATCCCAATCGAGTAGGTTCTAATTTACTTTATAGAGAAAATGCTGTTCAAGTTGTCATACCTGGTTTTGGTTTTAACTATAATCTGCAAAGAAATTTTTCTCTTTTTGGTGGAGTTCATAAAGGATTTTCACCTCCTGGAAATACTTCTGGAGAACAAACAGAGGAAAGTGTAAATTATGAATTAGGTACTCGGTTTTCCTGGGGGCGCCTGCGAGGAGAGGGAACAGGCTACTACAACGATTATTCAAATCTTTTAGGGTCTGATTTGGCAGCAACAGGGGGGACAGGCACACTAGATCAATTCAACGCTGGGGAAGTAGCTGTAAGTGGTTTGGAATTATTGTTAAACCTGGACTTAGCTAAAAGTGAATCGGTATTTAAGTTTCCTATTTCTTTTGCATATACTTTGACTAATGCGGTATTTAAAAATAATTTTGAAAGTACTGAAGGGATATGGGGAGCTGTTAAAGATGGCGATCGAGTACCCTATATTCCTCAGCATCAGTCCAATATCACAGTAAGTCTTGTACACAGTAAGTTTGAAATTCATTTGAATTTCAGAACACAAAGCGATTTTGTAGTTCGCACGGTAACTTCGAGCAATGAACAAATTAAATCTATTGGAGCGCATAGACTTGTAGATCTTTCGGCAAATTATAGGATAAATTCAAAAGTTCGTTTTACGACCCAAATTATTAATTTGTTGAATTCGACCTATGCAGCTTCTCAGGTTCCATCAGGCTACCGTCCAGGTCATCCTTTTGGAATCTATTCGGGACTTACAGTTAGTTTTTAATTGCTAGCTGCTGTTATCGCATTAAAATTTAATATATTTGCATGCAATTAATTAGATATTAGTTGCTTATGAATACCGATAAATTTGTAGGACAAGGTTTAACCTATGACGACGTTCTTCTGGTCCCTGCCTATTCTGAAGTATTACCCAGAACAGTTTCCATTCAATCGCGTTTTAGCAAAAACATCTCATTGAATATTCCAATGATTTCTGCTGCTATGGATACAGTTACAGAAAGTCAAATGGCAATTGCTATGGCAAGAGAAGGAGGAATTGGAGTGCTCCATAAAAACATGACCATAGAAGAACAGGCAGGAAAAGTTCGTGCTGTAAAGCGTTCTGAATCAGGTATGATCATCGATCCTGTTACCTTACCAGAAACTGCTATTGTTTCTGATGCAAATGCCAATATGCGTCAATACAAAATAGGGGGGATTCCTATTGTTGATGAAGAAAACAAACTAATTGGTATTGTAACCAATAGAGACTTGCGTTTTGAAAAAAACAGCAATCGCCCCATCAAAGAAATCATGACTAGTAAAAATTTGATCACTGTAAAAGAAGGAACCTCACTTCAAGATGCAGAACAAATTTTACAAAGACATAAAATTGAAAAACTACCCGTTATTTCAAAGGAGAATACGTTGGTTGGATTAATAACTTTTCGCGACATCACAAAACATTCAACCAAACCGAATGCAAACAAAGATCAATACGGGCGTTTGCGTGTGGCTGCAGCAGTTGGAGTAACACCAGATGTTTTGGATCGGGTGGAAGCGTTACATCAAGCAGGCGTAGATGCAGTTGTCATTGACACGGCTCACGGTCACAGTAAAGGGGTAGTGGAGGTGCTTGAAAAAGTTAAAAGTAGGTTTAAAAATTTGGACGTAGTTGTAGGTAATATTGCTACTGCTTCTGCTGCAAAATTTTTGGTTGACCACGGTGCAGATGCTGTAAAAGTAGGAATTGGCCCAGGCTCTATTTGCACAACAAGAGTCATTGCTGGAGTGGGATATCCGCAACTTTCAGCTATAATGGAAGTGAGAAAAGCCTTAGAGGGAACGGAGATCCCGCTAATAGCGGATGGAGGAATTCGATATACGGGTGATATCCCTAAAGCAATAGCTGCTGGTGCAGATGCTGTGATGCTAGGATCACTGCTCGCTGGAACAAGAGAGTCACCAGGAGAGACAATCATATACGAGGGAAGAAAATACAAAACCTATCGCGGTATGGGATCCATTGAAGCAATGAATAAAGGGAGTAAAGACCGCTATTTCCAAGATGTTGAAGACGATATAAAAAAATTAGTGCCAGAAGGAATAGTAGGAAGAGTCCCTTTTAAAGGAGACCTTAATGAGAGTATTCATCAATTTGTTGGTGGGTTAAGAGCAGGAATGGGATATTGTGGCGCTAAAGATATCGAAACACTCAAAAAGGACGGTCGTTTTGTTACCATCACATCCGCAGGTATGAGAGAAAGCCATCCACACAACATCAGTGTAACAAAAGAAGCACCCAACTACAGTCCTAGCTAATTACTACAAAGCAATTACCTTAAATGTATAAACTTCTGAAGAAGCTAAAAGAATACGAACAACATACATGTTGCCTCTTTGAAGGTTGATGTTAAATTGGAATGCATTCAGCTCCTGAGTTTTTAATTCACTTACTTTATTTCCAATTAATGAATACACCTCAATAGTTCCATCACCTTGAAAACCTTCAAAATAAAGTATTCCTTCTTTAAAAAATACCTTTTTTTCAGCTTGTGTTGGATGAAGGTTTGTTGTAATATTGGGAACAAAATGAACACTTGCTATGGCAAAAGAAGTAGTTAAAAACAAAAAAAGAAGTAGTAGTTTTCTAATCAATGGCACGATTTTAAGGTGCAATTTACTAATTATTAACAATTAATTGACAAAATTATCAACCATTTAAAACATTTAATATCAAAGAATTAGTTGTCATATTAAACAAAATACTCTGTTTTGTTAATAAAATAGAGGCTACAACTTTAACCCCTGTTACCACCTCAAATACTTTAGTCCTTATCGGATTGGTGTTGAGTTGCACACTGCAGTCTTGTGAACAATGGTCTCCCGGAAAAGAACAGGTTGTTGCTCGTGTTGAAAACAACTATTTGTATAAAAAGGATTTGGATCAGAAGTTCACATTTTCAAATTCTTCTGATAGTACAGTGAAGGCAACCAATTTTATTGACCGTTGGGCTCGGAAGCAGCTTTTAATGAAACAGGCGCAAATGAACCTTCCCAAAAACGAAATTGACACTTTAGAAAGGCTTTTAGAGGAGTACAAAAGTGAATTATACATCAATAACTACAAAAGTTCAATAATCAATAAAAGCATAGACACGCTGATTACTAGCGATGAAATAAGTGCATTTTTATCCCAAAACAAAGAAGTTTTTAAGCTGAAAGCCCCTTTATTCAAAGTGCGTTATATTCATTTGCCTCCTGACAATGTAGATCAAGATGAAATTCAAAGAAGTTTTCAGAGATTTAACGCAACCGATCAGCATTTTTTAGATTCACTTTCCTTTCAATATTTTAATTACATACTTTCGGACACTCTGTGGATCAATAAAAACAGTTTGACCTCTAGAGTGCGCTTTCTGAATCAAGATAATTTTGATAAATACATAAAAAAATCACAATTCTTTAAAATTGAAGATTCATTGGGGGTATATTTGTTCTTTGTAAAAGAATACCTAGCTATTGGAGAGCTTGCACCTGAAGAGGTTTTTTCTCCAACGATAAAAAACATTATTCTAAATCAAAGAAAATTAGAATACACCAAACAATTTGAAAAAGATATTTTACAAGATGCAATACGATCTAAAACCTATGAAATTTATTAGTTTCTTTCTTTTTAGTCTCATTTCCCTATCCCTTGGAGCTCAAAATGATGCATTGGCAAGTAGAATCAAAGTAGATGGAGTCTCTGCCGTGGTCGGTGATTATGTGATTCTAGAATCAGACATTGACAAGACTTTGGTTGAAATGAAATCTCAAGGCATAGCTACTCGAGGGATATCAAGATGTCAATTGTTGGGAAAACTTATGGAGGACAAACTTTATGCACATCATGCCATACAGGACAGTTTAGAGATAAGTGTAGAAGAAATTTACAGTGCAGTCGATCAAATCATTGACAACTTTACACAGCAATTGGGATCCATAGAAAAAGTATTGGAATTTTATAACAAAACAGATGAATCTAGTTTTCGACAAGAGATTTTCGAGATCAACAGAGTTCAAAAACTTTCTGCCATGATGCAGGCAAAAATTGTGGAGGACGTAGAGGTCACCCCAGAAGAGGTTCGTCTTTTTTTTGAGTCCATTCCAAAATATGATTTACCCGTTTTTGGAACGGAACTAGAAATTTCTCAAATTGTAATCGAACCAGAAGTTAGTGATGCTGAAGAAGAGCGTATCACCAGCCAACTAAAGACATTTAGAGAAGATGTACTGGAAAGAGGTTCTAGTTTTGCCTCAAAGGCAATTTTATACTCACAAGACCCAGGTTCAAGAGCTACTGGAGGAAAGTATACCCTCCACAGAAAACGCCCCAGAATGGTAAAAGAATTTAGGGATGAAGCCTTTAGTTTGGAAGAAGGTGAGATTTCACAACCCTTTAAATCTGATTTTGGTTGGCATATTTTGATGGTTGACAAAATAAGAGGACAGGAAGTTGATGTACGGCATATCCTACTAACCCCGAAAATTGAACCTGAACAATTGCAAGATGCCAAGAAAAAACTGGACACACTCAGAAAACGTATTCAAGACGAAGAAATAACTTTCGAGAATGCTGCTTTGGCATTTTCAGATGAAAAAGAAACTAAATTTAACGGTGGTGTACTGATTAACCCTCAAACTGGAGACACGCGATTTGAACTTACCAATCTCGATCCGGTATTATACAGTCAAATACGAAATTTAAAAGATGGAGAAATCTCTTTGCCACTGATGGAAGAAGATCGTTCGGGACTTAAAAAATACAAAATTTTAAAAGTGAGCAATCGATTTGATGAACACACAGCAGACTATTCTAAAGATTATGCTCGCATTAAAGAACTTGCTCTCAAGGAAAAACAACTCAATCTCATCAAAGATTGGATGACCGAAAAAATTGAAAGTACTTACGTAAATGTCAACAGGGACAGTAAGGGATGTGATTTTACAAATAACTGGCTTAAAAAATAATCACTTAAAATATTTTAAAGGAACCCACAACATCCCAAAACACTCTCCATCTTCTTTGTGTATGTTTTTATGGTGAATCTTGTGCGCACGGCGAATACCTTTCGCATATTTTCCATTGGCCTTTCTAAAGATTTTAAAGCGCTGGTGAATAAAAATGTCATGCACCATAAAATAGGTGAGGCCGTAAAGAAAAATTCCTGAAGCTATTGGTAAACCAAACCAGAAATTGGCCTCCCCCCAAAGGATAACAAAAACGGAACTCACAAGTGCATAAAAAATAAAAAAGAAATCATTGCGTTCAAACCACGAGTCGTGGTCTTTAATGTGGTGATCCTTGTGTAAAGACCACAAAAAACCATGCATAATGTATTTGTGTGAAAACCAAGCCACAAATTCCATAAAGACAAAGGTCAACATTACAGTAAAAATCCAGAGAAAGGTCATAAAGCTAAAGTAAATTTAACCGGTATTTCACATAACTACGAGCGAAAACCGTCATTTTTTGGTAATTAGGAACACGTATTCGGGTGCTTTGAATACTTAAAGAAGGAGTGTTTTTTAATTTAGCCAAAAGTTTTGTGTAGTATTTATATGCGGTATAAACACCAAAACGAGCTTCGGAAGGAAGCTTAAAGATTCCTTTTAAAGCGAAAGCAAAGTCATCCTCAATTTCTTTGATTATGACTGCTTTGGCTTTTTCATCAAAATGCTTAAAATCTACATTTGGAAAATAAGAACGATCCAAATTTTGAAAATCATTTCTTAAATCTCTAAGAAAATTCACCTTTTGAAAGGCAGATCCCAAAGCCATAGCTGCCGGTTTAAGTGATTCGTATTGCTCTTGGTTACCTTTTACAAAAACCTTTAAACACATAAGACCTACCACATCAGCAGAACCATATATATACTCTTTGTATTCTTTTTGGGTTTTATATGTTTTTTTTTCTAAATCCCAGCGCATGCTTTTAAGAAAGGCTGCGATAAGCTGGTGATCAATTGAAAAAGTATTTACCGTTTTTTGAAAGGAATTCAAAATAGGATTTAAACTTATTTTTTCACTAAGACTTTGATGTAAATCTGTTTCAAAACGATTGAGTAATGTTTCTTTAGGGTAATCGTGAAAGGTATCGACAATTTCATCTGCAAAGCGAACAAATCCGTAAATATTATAAATATGGTTCCTAATACTGGAATCCAACATTTTTGTAGCCATAGAAAAGGAGGTGCTGTAGGAATGGGTAACCACTTTACTGCACTCTTCTGATACCTCGTCATAAAGGTTTTTCATAGCCATTTGTATAAAATATATTTTATCTAAACGCTATAAAGATAAACAATTCAATCAAAAAGTTAAACAAAAACGTTTTCTGAAAAATACTTGAAGACAAAAGATTCTACAGAACGATGCATTTCAATCTTCTCTGGAAGTTTACTTTTATCAATGGCGGTTTGTTGAGGGCCAAAAAGAATTAGTTTAGAATCGTAATTTTCCAACAACTGGCTGTGGAAATCTTGTAAGTAAGACATGATTTCATCTTTATTGGGCTCTACAGTGAAATAGCTTACAAAATTATATTGGGTTTCATAGCTGTATAAGGTTTGCAAACTGGAGGTTTGCAATGATTGTCCTAAAAATATTGTACGGCATCCTTTAGAGAGGATAAGATAATTTAGATAGAGTATTCCCAATTCATGAATTTCATTTTCAGGTAGGAACAGAACAAAAATGGGATGCTGGTTTTGTTCAAACTTATTTTTTTGGAGAAATTCTGTTTGGAGATGAATTTTTTGTTTGACTAAATTGGTGATAAAATGCTCATGGGCAGGGGAGATGGCTCCAGTTTGCCATAAGATACCTAATTCTTTCATCAAAGGCATGAAGACTTGCATGAACAAGTATTCAAAGTCATGGTGCTGTAGGACTTCCTCGTAATTTGTGTCGAACAATTCATAATCGAAATTGATCATTGAAAGTTTAAACGCATTGATAGCTACTTGTTCAGAATTAGATTTGAGTGCAATGCTTCGGACCAATTTTGGAATTTCGTCTTGATTTAGGCTGGCTATTTTGGATATTTTAAAACCGTGGTTGTAAAGCAAGGTTACGTTTAGTAGCTTTTGTAGACTTTCTAAACTGTAACGTCTAATATTGGTGTCCGTCCTTTCAGGCTCTAAAAGATTATATCTTTTTTCCCAAATTCTTAGCGTGTGGGCTTTAATCCCTGAGATGTTCTCAAGGTTTTTTATGCTGAAGGTGCTTTTTATCCTGTCCATGTGTTCAATTATCGTTATAAAAGCTTTAACAAATATAACAAAAATAACAATACAAAATTAGTGCGCACGAGAAGACTCGAACTTCCACGAGAATAATCCCACTAGCCCCTCAAGCTAGCGCGTCTACCAATTCCGCCACGTGCGCAATACTGAAGAAGAGTGACTTGGCTGGGGCTCGAACCCAGGACCCTCTCCTTAAAAGGGAGATGCTCTACCAACTGAGCTACCAAGTCCAAAAAAAGTGATTCGGCTGGGGCTCGAACCCAGGACCCTCTCCTTAAAAGGGAGATGCTCTACCAACTGAGCTACCGAATCTTTTGAGGCTGCAAATATAATAGCAAATATGTATTTTTCAGCCTGATTTCCCATAAATTTACACTCCTTTTTAAACTTTTATGGTCAACACTAAAATTGTATTGTTGGGTTATATGGGTAGCGGTAAAACAGCTGTAGGCGAACATCTGGCAACTGTACTCAATCAGTCTTTTATAGATTTAGATCATTATATAGAAATAAACCAACAGCAAAGTATTAGCGCAATTTTTCAATCCAAAGGAGAACTATACTTCAGAAATCTTGAACGAAAAGCACTTGAGGAATTGATGCAGCTGGATGAGCATCAAATACTGTCTTTAGGTGGTGGAACGCCTTGTTATTACGATAATATGGATTTTTTAAATGCACAAAAAAAGACGGTAACAGTTTATCTTCAAACAGGAATAGAAGAACTCAGCAACAGGTTGTTTGAATCAAATAATTTGCGTCCATTAATTGCTCACCTGACTGATATTGAACAACTTCAAGAATTTATTGGTAAACATCTTTTTGAAAGGAGTCGTTTTTATTCTTCAGCAAAAATCATCATAAAAACTGATGGTAAATCTGTAGAAGAGGTGACCTCTGAACTTATCGAGAAACTAACTTAAGTACACTCCTTTTTCATTTCCCTCCAAAAGGACAGTTATATGTTCGTTCAAAGAGGTTGAAAGGGAGATGCCTTTAAAATCTGCTTTTATAGGAAACTTTTTATGGTTTCTATTCACCATAACGGCTGTTTTGATTTGTTTTACAGGTATTGATAAGAAGAACGAAACAGCGTACATTAACGTACTCCCTGTATTGAGTACATCATCTACGATAATCAGTGATTTATTTTTTAGCTCCGACAAGGGTATTGAACTTTTTATCGTTCCTAATGGGTTGGTTTTGTCTAAAGTTAAATTCACAAAAACTAGCGTACTATTACCAATTTTTTTTAATGCATCTCCCAAAAGTGAACTTAATATTTTTCCTTGTTCTCCTACACCCACAATAACAATTTCGGTCTCGTCAATTGTGCTTTCAAATATTTGATATGCAATTCTTTTAATACTCGATTGAAGTGCTATAGCGTCTACTATTTTAGTTCCTTTAACAAACATTATTATTTTTTTTAATCTTCATTTATCTCATCATAGAAGAGGTCATCGATATCTCTTCGGTCTTTTTTTGTAGGTCTCCCTGTGCCTTGATCACGTGTTATAGTGGCGCTGAGCTTCTGAAGTTCCTCTTGTTCTAAAAGCGAAGTTGGTGTGGTTTCTAAACAATACAAGCCGACTAATTTTGCACCAACCCTCGTTTTTGGAAGATCCAAAACTTCAAAGCTTCTCCATAATTGATTTTTTCTCAATTGAATGTGATCGGTAGGGATGATTACGCGTGAGGGTTTTACCGATTGATTGTTTATTTGAACCTGACCTTTTTTACAAGCATTACTTGCCATGTTTCGCGATTTAAATAAACGAATACACCATAAAAACTGATCGATTCGCATGCCTAAAACTTCTTTAAGAGATACCGTAAAAATAAAGTAAAATTGTATCTTGCAGCCCCTAAAATAAGTATTCTTGAAAAATTATCTTTTCTATTTGACTTTCCTTTTTCTACTTTTTGCTACTTGTAGCAAAGAGGATGAAGTAGAGTTGCCTCGCGATGTGGCAGTTCAAGTTGTTGAAGATGAAAAAAGTTTGGAAACTTTTTTATCTTCCCATTTCTACAACTATGAGGATTTTCAAAATCCAGACGTACAACCTGAAATTATTATTGACACTCTAAGTGGTGCGAACGCCGATAAGATTCCATTGATAGACCAAGTAGTGAAACAAATGGTTCGTGTTAGAACTGCAGACAGTATTTTCGTGTATCATCCGCTTTATACTTTAGTAGCTCGAGAAGGTATAGGTCGTTCACCTTCCATTGTTGATTCTACCTACCTCTCCTATGAGGGATTGTTGTTGAACAAATCTCAATTTGACCGTTCTTTCGCACCGATTTGGTTTGATTTAACTTCGGTAGTACGTGGGTTTAGAGAGGGAATGCCAGCCTTAAAGTCAGGGGAATTTACTGTTGATGAAAACAATAATACTACCTTTTCAAATTACGGTCAAGGTGCCTTGTTTATGCCTTCAGGTTTAGGATACTACAACAACGCCTCAGGAGGAATTCCCGCTTACTCTCCTTTGATTTTTAAAGTAAATCTTTATTTGGTTAAACAAACGGACCATGATGGAGACGGTATTTTGTCTGCAGATGAATTTGATCGCGACGGTGATGGAGTTCCAGACGATACCGATGGAGATTCTATTCCAGACTATCTAGACGCTGATTAATCAAAATCGATAGGAAAATCCAAGCCTCCAAATGTTAGAGGGGTATTTTTTAATTTCCTTGTGATTAGATTTAAGTCCTAGATTTTACGGCAAGGGCTTTTTTGACAATGGCTTCTTTGTTTAAGCCGTATTTGTTCATCAGTTGAGCTGGAGTTCCAGACTCCCCAAAAGTGTCTTGGGTTGCAACAAATTCCATTGGGCAGGGGTGTTTTTTGCCGAGCAGTCCAGCGATACTTTCTCCCATACCACCTAAATAATTATGCTCTTCAGCACTGACCAAGCACTTGGTTTTTTTTATGGAATTTAGAATGATTTCTTCATCTAAGGGTTTTATGGTATGAATGTTAATCACCTCAGCACTGATGTTTTGAGCAGCGAGTTCTTTAGCGGCTTCTAGTGCTTCCCATACCAAATGTCCTGTAGCTACAATCGTAACATCAGTCCCTGCTTGTAGTAAGATTCCTTTGCCTATCTCAAATCCCATTTCTTCTGTGGTGAAGTTTGGAACGGAGGGGCGTCCAAATCTTAAATAGGCAGGACCTTGATGCGCAGCAAGAGCAATGGTAGCTGCCTTGGTCTGGTTGAAGTCGCAAGGATTGATGACGGTCATACCGGGAAGCATTTTCATCAAGCCAATGTCTTCCAATATTTGATGTGTAGCTCCATCTTCCCCTAGGGTAATTCCTGCATGTGAGGCACATACTTTTACGTTTTTTCCAGAATAAGCTATAGATTGACGTATTTGATCGTATACTCTGCCTGTAGAAAAGTTCGCAAAAGTTCCTGTAAATGGAATTTTACCTCCTATAGTAAGACCTGCTGCTATCCCCATCATATTGGCTTCTGCAATTCCTACTTGGAAAAATCGCTCAGGATTTTCATCAATAAAAGTTTGCATTTTTAATGAGCCAATGAGGTCTGCACACAAGGCTACCACATTGGGATTGGTTCTTCCAAGTTCAGCTAGGCCTTCTCCAAACCCAGATCGGGTATCTTTGTTTCCTTGATTGGTATAGGTTGTCATATGATTTTTTGTGTTTTAGTAATCCCCAAGGGTTTCTTCATTTTGAGCTAAAGCTGTAGCTAGTTGTTCGTCATTGGGTGCTTTTCCATGCCAGGCGTGTGTATGCATCATAAAATCCACCCCGTTGCCCATTTCTGTCTCCATTAAAATCGCTATCGGCTTTCCTTGCCCAAGTTTAGACTTTGCGGTAGCTAGAGATTCGATAATATGGGGAAGGGAATTTCCTTCTTTTAATGTAATAACCTCCCAGCCAAAAGCTTCAAATTTTGCTTTCACATTTCCCATTGGTAGTACTTCATCTGTACTTCCATCGATTTGTTTTCCATTGAGATCTACAGTAGCGATAAGATTGTCTACTTTTTTTGCTGCTGCAAACATCAAAGCTTCCCAGTTTTGACCCTCCTGAAGTTCACCATCACCCAGTAGTGCGTACACAACGCTATTGTCCTTATTTAGTTTTTTGGTCAATGCAGCGCCTAGGGCAACAGAAAGCCCCTGACCTAAGGAGCCCGATGCTACTCGTACTCCAGGAAGTCCTTCATGAGTGGTAGGATGTCCTTGCAGACGAGAGTCAATCAATCTAAAAGTGTTGAGCTCCTCAACAGGAAAAAACCCTCTACGTGCCAGTACACTGTAAAAAACAGGGGAGATGTGCCCGTTAGATAAAAAGAAAAGGTCTTCGTTTGTTCCATCCATGGAAAAAGGAAGTGTAATTTTCATCTGATGGAAATACAAGGCAACAAAAAATTCAGCACATCCTAGAGAGCCACCTGGATGACCAGAATTGACCTTGTGTACCATACGCAGGATATCACGCCGTACCTGGACGGTGGTTTTTTCTAAAGTTTGTATGTCAGACATTAGGTATAAATTAGAAAACAAAAATAGCCTTAATGAAAGCATAATCAAAGAGCAATTTTCAATTTTTAAAGCTAGTTATACCGAGTAATTAACAATACAAAAGAGCTCGAACTTCACGGGTAGAATACTATATTTGCATCGCATGAAATTCAATCTTTTAGCAACCGATACACAAACGAAAGCACGTGCCGCAACGCTCACTACAGCTCACGGTTTAATTGAGACTCCTATTTTTATGCCGGTTGGTACCGCAGCTACGGTTAAAGGGATACACCAGAGGGAACTCAAAACCGATATAAATCCAGACATCATTCTTGGAAACACTTACCACCTGTACTTACGTCCAGGAACTAGTATTTTGGAACAGGCGGGTGGACTGCATCGTTTTATGGGTTGGGACCGTCCTCTACTTACAGATTCCGGTGGCTATCAGGTTTATTCCCTGTCTGCTAATCGGAAAATTAAAGAAGAAGGGGTTAAGTTTAAGTCGCATATCGACGGTTCGTATCATGTTTTTACTCCAGAGCGCGCTATAGAAATACAGCGTTCTATTGGAGCGGATATTATTATGGCTTTTGATGAATGTACGCCATTTCCTTGCGATTATCACTATGCCAAAACATCTATGGAAAGGACACACAGATGGCTGACAAGATGTATTGAAACGGATAAAAAACAAGCGCCCTTGTACGACTTCCAGCAAACACTTTTTCCTATAGTACAGGGCAGTGTATACACAGACTTACGAGAAGCTTCAGCTCATTTTATTGCTGAACAACAGGCAGAGGGCAATGCTATTGGTGGGCTTTCCGTAGGTGAGCCGGCAGAAGACATGTATGCCATGACTGATGCCGTTTGTAACATACTACCCGAAGACAAGCCTAGGTACTTAATGGGAGTTGGAACACCTATAAACCTTCTTGAAAATATCGCTTTAGGGGTCGATATGTTTGATTGTGTACTCCCTACTAGAAATGCACGCAACGGTATGTTGTTCACCGCAGAGGGCACAATAAATATAAAAAACAAAAAATGGGAATCTGATTTTTCTCCCATCGATTCTGCAGGTTATTGCTTTGTGGATTCGGAGTATACAAAAGCGTATTTGAGGCACCTTTTTACTGTAAATGAGATGTTGGGTAAACAAATAGCCACACTTCACAATTTGAGTTTTTACCTTTGGTTGGTTCGTGAAGCCAGAAAACATATCTTAGAGGGTAGTTTTAGGCCTTGGAAAGAAAAAATGGTTCGACAAATGCAAGTGAGATTGTAGATGAAACTAATTGATTGGTATATCATAAAACGTTATGTCGGTACCTTTACCGTCATGCTGCTTTTGTTTATTCCCATAGGCATTATGGTGGATGTGGCAGAAAAAATTGATAAATTCAAAGAAAAAGAGGTTCCATTAACTAGTATACTTGAGTACTACATCGACTTTACCTGGTATTTTGCTAATTTGTTGTTTCCTATCTTTCTTTTTCTTTCAGTCATTTGGTTTACATCAAAGTTAGCAAACAACACAGAGGTCATAGCTATTTTGAGTTCAGGGATTTCTTTTTTTAGATACCTCCGTCCTTTTTTAATCGGGGCTTCTTGTATTGCTTTGTTTGCTTTTTTTGCGGGAATGTTTATTGTTCCCAAATCGAATTTGGGGTTTAACGACTTCCGCTATAAGTATCTGGTAAAAAAAGAAGCCAGAAATACAGATAAGGTTTTTTTACAGATCAATGATCAGGAATACATTTATGTCAACAATTACGACCCCATTCGCAAACAAGCCTCAGATTTTACTTTAGAGCACTTCGAAGATAATGCGCTTCAATTTAAAATTAGCGCAAACAGAGTAAGATGGATAGAAAAAGACAGTATTTTCAGACTGTCCAATTATAAAAAAAGAATTTTTGAAGGAGATCAAGAAAGATATGAAGTCGAGGTTCGTAAAGACACCCTTTTTGATTTTGAAATTTCAGATTTGGCTCCCGTAAACTACATTGCAGAAACACTTACTTTTTCTGAGCTGAACCAATTTATAGAAGAAGAGAAAGAACGAGGTTCCTCCTTGATTAATAGTCATCTTTTGGTACGTCACAAAAGGTGGAGTATTCCTATTTCAGCCTTTATTCTTACCCTTATTGCGGTGGCGGTTTCTTCTTTTAAACGAAGAGGAGGTATGGGGGTAAACCTAGCTTTTGGGATCAGTTTGGGTTTTCTCTTCATCTTTTTCGATAAAATTTTTGGTGTGATGGTAAGTAAATCAACCTTTCCTCCATTTTTGGCGGCTTGGCTTCCTTTGTTGTTATTTGGTTTATTGGCTTTCTTTTTACTGAGACATGCAAAGCGTTAGGTCTAAAAGTTTATTGTTATTTCATTTTATAGTTTTCCTTTTTGGGTTTACCTCTGTTTTGGGCGCGTTGATTTCCTTAGACGCTCTTCCGCTTGTTATCTACAGAATGGGTTTGGCCTCTTTGGGATTAGCAGTTTACTTTCAATTTTTCAATCCTCATTTTTTTCATCTGGATCGTAAATTATGGTCCAAGGTTGCCCTTGGAGGAATGGTGATAGGCGTTCATTGGGTAACTTTTTTTTACGCTATTAAAATAGCAGGTGTTTCTCTTGCACTTAGTATGATGGCTACTGGCGCATTGATCACAGCTCTTTTGGATCCGATACTCAGCAAAAGACGCCTATTGGGCTATGAATTACTTTTTGGGGGGATAACTGCCCTGGGTATTGGGATGATTTATCAAGCAGAATTTGAACATATTCGTGGTATTTCTATCGCTTTATTTTCTGCCTTTCTGTCCTCTCTGTTTACCATACTCAATGGAAAAATGGTTCAACACACCCGACCCATAACCTTGTCTTTTTACGAGCTAGTAGTAGGAACATTAGTATGTATCGCAGTCGCTTTTTTTACAGATCAACTGCATCTTGAGGCTTTTCAGTTAAAGGGATGGGATTTGCTTTGGATTTTGATTTTAGGACTATTATGCACGGCTTATGCCTTTAATGTATCCATTCAAGTTATGCGTCATTTGTCATCTTTTACCATCATGATGGTGATCAATCTGGAGCCCATCTATGGAATACTTTTGTCCTTGGCAATTTGGAACGAAAAGGCGTATTTAAGTATTAATTTTTACCTAGGATTTTTAGTCGTTCTTTCAGCAATATTAATGAATGGGTTGTACAAGCATCGGAAAGAAGCACAAAAAAAGACATCCCAATTGTAAAGAATTTTTACATTTGTTATAGACATTTAAGTATGGAGTATTTAGAATTTGAATTGCCTATAAAAGAATTACACGAACAAATGGACAAGTGTAAAATTATAGGAGAAGAAAGTGAAGTGGATGTCACAGAGACCTGTGCTCAAATCGAAAAAAAGTTAGAAAAGGCAAAGAAGGATATCTATGGAAACCTTACTGCCTGGCAGCGCGTTCAACTCTCGCGTCATCCTTCCAGACCCTATACATTAGATTATGTTAAAGCCTTAGCTGGGGATACATTCCTAGAACTTCACGGAGACCGAAATGTGCTGGATGATAAGGCTATGATTGGTGGTTTGGGTAAAATAGACCAGCAAACTTTTATGTTTATTGGAACTCAAAAAGGATACAATACAAAAACACGCCAATATCGCAATTTTGGAATGGCCAATCCAGAAGGATACCGCAAGGCACTCCGACTGATGAAATCTGCAGATAAATTTGGGATTCCTATTGTAACTCTTATCGATACACCGGGCGCTTTTCCAGGACTAGAGGCTGAGGAGCGTGGTCAAGGGGAAGCCATTGCACGAAACATTTATGAAATGATGTCTCTTTCTGTACCTGTCATTGTAGTCATAATTGGTGAAGGAGCTTCGGGAGGTGCCCTTGGAATAGGAGTAGGGGATCAAATCTTTATGCTCGAAAACACTTGGTATTCTGTAATCTCTCCGGAGTCCTGTTCTTCTATTTTATGGAGAAGTTGGGAACACAAAGAAGCCGCTGCAGAGGCCCTAAAGCTTACCTCCAAAGACATGCTCAAAAACAATTTAATCGATAAGGTGATAAAAGAGCCCCTTGGAGGAGCCCATTACGACAGAGAAGCGACTTTTAATAATGTAAAAAAAGAGATACTCGCTGCTTTTAAACGCATTCAAAAGTTAACTCCTGAAGAGCGTATCAAACAACGTCGCGAAAAATTCATTGCGATGGGTCGTATTTCAGAATAATTTTAGGTTTTTAACAAAACCGCCCCACTTATGAACAGTTTTTTTTTACAGTTGGGTGATATTCTTTTTCCTATAAAAGAACGAAAGTATGTATTTTCGTTTCATGGAAGAAAAGAAACCAATTGGATTAAAAAAAGTGGCCACTCCCGCAGTGATAAACTTGCAACAAGGAAAGATTCCACCTCAGGCCCTGGACTTGGAAGAAGCCGTCTTGGGTGCAATGTTGATCGACAAAAAAGGAGTTGACGAGGTAATTGACATTCTTCAGCCAGAAGCCTTTTACAAAACAGCCCATCAGTATATTTTTGAATCCATTTACGCACTCTTTCACGATTCACAGCCTATTGATCTTTTAACGGTTTCTGCTGCCCTTAGAAAAGAAGGGAAGTTAGATGCTGTAGGAGGGGAGTTTTATTTGGTTCAACTTTCCCAACGCGTAGCTTCTTCAGCTCATATTGAATTTCATGCGCGTATTATTTTACAAAAATTCATTCAGCGTAGCCTAATTCGAATTTCAAATGAAATTATTGAAACAGCTTACAAAGACAGTACAGATGTTTTTGATTTGCTGGACGAAGCAGAATCCAAGTTATACGATGTTACCCAAGGCAACATTAAAAAATCTTCAGAAACAGCCCAAAATCTGGTTTTAGAAGCCAAAAAACGCATTGAGGATATTTCCAAACGCGAAGGACTTAGCGGAGTGAGTACCGGCTTTGAAAAACTGGACAAGCTCACCTCCGGATGGCAGCCAAGTGATTTAATAATCATTGCAGCTCGGCCCGGTATGGGTAAAACTGCTCTGACACTTTCAATGGCTCGAAATATAGCGGTAACCAAAGAAATTCCAGTAGCGTTTTTTTCTCTTGAGATGTCTTCCGTTCAATTGATTACTCGATTAATTTCCGCTGAAACAGGGCTTTCTTCAGAAAAGCTACGAACAGGTAAACTTGCTGATCATGAGTGGCAACAGCTCAACGTAAAGGTAACCGATTTGGAAAAAGCCCCGTTGTATATTGATGATACACCTTCGCTTTCCATTTTTGATTTGCGTGCCAAAGCACGCCGTCTTTCTTCTCAGCATGGAATTAAATTGATCATAGTAGACTATTTGCAGCTGATGACTGCCGGAACGAATAATAAGACTGGAAACAGGGAACAAGAAATCTCCACCATTTCGAGAAACCTAAAAGCTTTAGCAAAAGAACTAGATATCCCTGTCATAGCACTTTCACAATTATCACGTGCTGTAGAGACTAGAGGAGGTACGAAGCGCCCGATGCTTTCTGACTTGCGAGAATCTGGAGCGATAGAACAAGATGCAGATATCGTTTCTTTCATTTACCGCCCGGAGTATTACAATATCGATGAGTGGGACGATGAAGAGCGAACCCCTTCACAGGGTCAAGCAGAATTCATCGTTGCTAAACACCGTAATGGAGGACTGGACAACATTCGCCTTAAGTTTGTTGGGCATTTAGGGAAATTTGAAGATTTGGACACCTTCGATGCTCCTTTCGAATTTCAATCCAAGATGAACTCTGAGGGAAATTCAGTTCCACCAAGTAGTTTGCCCAATCCAGATGATGTTTTTGGGTCTTTAGATGATGGTGAACTCGATGATGACTCTCCTTTCTAGAAACGGCTAAAAATCCAATTCCAAGAGTAAGTCGGTTTGCGGGTCGGTACCGAGTAAAAATGTATGTTTTGAAAACGGAATAAAGCCCATTTTTTTATAAAAAGCCAATGCTTTGCCATTGTGCTCCCAAACCCCTAGCCATACTTTTTTATATCCTTTTTTACTTCCTATTTTTAGGGCTTCTCGGAGCAATAAAGTCCCCAGTCCTTTTCCTTGAAATGCCTTTAAAAGGTAGATGCGTTCGATTTCAAACCGGTCTTTTTTGTGTGCATTTTCAGTTTGAGCAGACTTAAAGTTTAATTTAAGATATCCAATATTAATATCTTGATTATAAGCTAAGTAAAATTCAGAATCAGGATTTAAAATTTCTTTTTTGAGTTGTTCTTTTGACAGCTGTGTATTGAGGTATAGAGTCAAATCGCTTTCAGTGTTTTCAGCAGCAAAGGACTCTTTAAAAGTGGTAACCGCGAGTGTATGCAAACGCTCCAAATATGCAGTACCCACTACCTCAATTCTGAAAGTAGGGGACATACTAGAGTAGGATGCCTTTTGCTTGGAGTTCTTTTGCTAATTGCTCAGGGTTTTGAAACCGTATGGTCTGTATTCCCAGTGCAGCAGCTGCAGCTACATTTCGAGCATTATCATCAATAAATAGAGATTCTTCCGCTACTAAATCAAACCGATTTAAGGTAGTTTGATAAATCTCTGGAAAAGGTTTACGTGTTTTTTCTGTTCCCGACACTACAATTCCTTCAAACCAGTGTAAAAACTCAAAACGTTTTAAAGCGACAGGAAAGGTTTCTGCGCTCCAATTGGTTAAAGCAACAACCTTGTATTCAGGATGGTCAACTAGTTTTTTGAGCAGTTCCACAGTACCATCTAGAGCTTCTCCAAGCATTTCTTCCCAGCGACCGTAGTACATTCGAATTAGATTTTCATATTCCGGGAAAAGGGCAATCCGATCTTCTGTAGCTTGGGCTAGGGGATAGCCTGCATCTTGGTTTTCGTTCCAATCAAAGGTGCAAACTTCATCAAAAAAAGACTGCATTTTTTTTCGATCACCACCAAATTCGTTCAAATAAACGTACTCAGGATTCCAGTCGATAAGGACACCTCCCAAATCAAAAATAATATTCTTTATTCTCATTTCTATCTTGTTTTTTCTTGTTGCCCCATCGTCATTAGATAGGCTTTTAAAAAGGAATCGATTTGTCCATTCATGACCGCATCCACATCGGTAACTTCGTGTTGGGAACGAACGTCCTTAACCAGTTTATAAGGATGCATTACGTAATTTCGGATTTGTGATCCCCATTCGATTTTCTTTTTCGCTGCTTCGATTTCGTCGCGAGCAGCAAGTTTTTTTTGGAGTTCTATTTCATACAATTGTGAGCGTAACAATTGCATGGCTTTGTTTTTATTCTCAAGCTGAGAACGGGTTTCGGAATTTTCAATGATGATCCCGGTGGGGTGGTGGCGCAAGCGTACAGCGGTCTCTACTTTATTTACATTTTGACCTCCTGCACCGCTGGCACGCATGGTTTCCCAAGTATAATCTGCTGGGCTGATTTTAATTTCGATACTATCGTCTACCAGCGGATAGACATATACAGAAACAAAGGAGGTATGTCGCTTGGCATTACTATCAAAAGGAGAGATTCGCACCAAACGGTGGACTCCATTTTCTCCTTTCAGCCATCCAAAAGCATAGGCACCCTCTAGTTCTAAGGTAACGGTTTTGACCCCAGCGACATCACCTGCTTGGTGGTTGAGCTCTTTGATTTTAAAGCCATGCTTTTCTCCCCACATCAGGTACATTCGCATGAGCATTTCTGCCCAGTCGCAACTTTCGGTTCCTCCCGCACCTGCCGTAATTTGAAGTACCGCACTTAGGTCATCTCCTTCTTCGGAGAGCATGTTTCGAAATTCTAAGTTTTCGAGTAGTTCCAGTGCATTGGAATACACGGCATTGACCTCTTCTGCAGAAGCTTCTCCTGCTTTTTCAAACTCCATTAAAACTTCGAGCTCTTCTGTTTGTTGGACGATGGAGTTGTAGTCAACCACCCATTTTTTTAAGCTACGCAACAGTTTCATGTGCTGTTCTGCAGCTTGAGCGTCGTTCCAAAAGTCGGGGGCTAGTGTTTTCTCTTCTTCGTTTTGAATTTCGATCTCCTTGGCATCGATGTCAAAGATACCGCCTTAAGGCACCCAGGCGTTCCATTAGGTTTTTGTACTGCTCTGTAGAGATCATGTTGTTTTGTTTCATCAAAAATACAGGATTTTTTTTGCTAAAATCCATGTGTTTTAAAGAAAAAAAGAACAATTAATTTCTAATCACTATACGCGTCAGTTACTCTTTTTAAATAAGTCCAATCCTTTTTTTGTTTTTCTATAGATTCAATTTTACCCTCTTGTGCGCGTTTTAAACACGTAACTATATTGGTTTAAGTTACGCGTTACAGCGGTGCGCCAGAAGGATTTTTTGTATTTTTAGAAAAACTCCAAATTATGAAGATCCCAATCTTACTCCTTTTATTTTTTCTCAGTTTTCAGTCTGTTTTTAGTCAACAACTCGTCAGAAAAGGCTTTCATTTTTATCTCGATGAGGCTCTTCTCGATACAACAGAATTAAAACAACTCTTAGCAAATGAACCAGAGACACTTCGTTTATTTCTAAAAGCCGAAAACAAAAAAACGTTGGTTTCGCTATTGGTTTTGCCTGGAAGTGCCATGATTGGTTATGAAATAGGACGTTTTACCGCCACGGGCAGCATCGGAAGTAAAAAACAGCTGATAGCTGGAGGAGGATTGACTGTAGTGGGTTTGTTTCTGTCTAGAGGACTCAAAAGCAAGTATGATGAAGTTTTAAAACGCTATAACAATAAAAGTAAACAAGCTGCTGCACAGCAAATAAGTGTATTGGCTACTTCAGCGGGTTTGGGAGTGCGCATTAGCTTTTGATGATTTTACCTTGATTAAAAGGTCAAAACTATCTCATTTGTTTTTAGTAATTTAACCTACTTAAATTTTAATGATGAAAAAAACAATATTTCTAGTTGCGATCATTATACTTTTTCAAGCTAATGCTTTGGCTCAAAACAAAAACAAAGTCAAACCTGCTTCGGTTTTGGAAAACACCCAAGGGTTCAAGGGTTTTTTTAATTTCAACTACAACGAAAAAGAGGACGCACTTTATTTGACTGTAAAAGAGTTGAACAAAGAGTTTCTGTATGTCAACAGTCTGAGTGCTGGAGTTGGAAATAACGACTTGGGTCTGGACCGTGGTCAGTTGGGAGATGAACGCGTGGTTTATTTTTCCAGGTCGGGAAATAAACTGATGTTGATACAACCCAACTTGCGCTACCGCTCTACCTCGGACAATCCTTTGGAGCAAAGGTCTATTAAAGAGGCTTTTGCAAAATCTGTGCTCTTTGGATTTCCCATAGTAGAGTCAAACAATTCGGGTTATGTGATTAATCTTACACCCTTTTTGATGCAAGACGCACATGGAGTAAGTAAACGATTAAAACAGAGAAAACAAGGATCTTACAGTGTTGATAAAAGCCGTTCTGCTGTTTTTCTAGAGCGCACCAAGGCTTTTCCAAAAAATATTGAGTTTGATATAATGCTCACCTTCGCTGGAACAGCCACAGGAAATATGGTTCAAGGTGTGACACCCACACCAGATGCCATAACTGTGCATCAGCACCATTCTTTTGTTGAACTCCCGGATTTGAACTATATGCCTCGCAAATTCGATCCTCGTTCAGGTGCCAATGCCTTTACCTTTTACGATTACACAACCCCAGTGAGTCAACCGACCAAAAAACAATACATCTACCGTCATCGCTTGGAAAAGAAAGACCCTGCGGCGGCAGTAAGTGAAGCGGTTGAACCTATAGTATATTATTTGGATAACGGTACTCCAGAGCCTGTCCGTTCTGCCTTATTGGAAGGAGGGCGCTGGTGGAATCAAGCCTTTGAAAGTATAGGTTTTAAAGATGCATTTCAAGTGAAAATACTTCCAGATGATGCAGACCCTCTAGACGTGCGTTACAATGTCATTCAATGGATTCATCGTTCCACAAGAGGGTGGAGCTATGGATCAAGTGTTTCGGATCCGCGAACAGGAGAGATCATCAAGGGGCATGTCAGTTTGGGAAGTCTCCGTATCAGACAGGACTTCATGATCGCCTTGGGATTGCTGGAAGCTCCTTTTGCAGAAGGAGCCAACAAAGAAAATCAAGCTTTAGAAATGGCCTTGGCCCGTATTCGCCAACTCTCTGCACATGAAATTGGACATACCTTAGGCTTTGCACACAACTTTGCTGCCAGTGCAAACAACAGAACCTCGGTAATGGACTATCCTCACCCCAATATTGAAATGAAAGAAGGGCAGCTTTCCATTGCCAATGCCTATGAGGTAGGTATTGGAGAATGGGACAAAGTCAGTGTTGCATATGCCTACAGTGACTTTCCAGAGGGAACTGAAGAAGAATCTGCTTTAAATACTATTTTGGAACAAAGTGCTGCTGCAGGCCATCGGTTTCTATCCGATAGCGATGCACGTCCCGTAGGGGGAGCACACCCTAAAGCACATCTTTGGGACAATGGAGCAGAGGCAACCACAGAGTTAGCACGACTCATGGACATTCGTTCCAAAGCCTTAGGACACCTGACTTTAGATCATCTTAGAAAGGGTGAGCCCTACAGCACTTTGGAAGACCGTTTTGTGCCGATGTATCTGCTCCACCGTTATCAGGTAGAGGCAGTAGTGAAACTCATAGGAGGGATAGATTATGACTACGCTGTAAAGGGACCTGTAGCTTATCGGGTAGAAGCGGTAGACGCTACGACCCAACGCAATGCTTTGATGGGATATTTAAATGCTTTAAAGCCTGAGGCCCTTGCTGTTCCTGAGAATTTAAGGACTCTTTTGCCGCCACGTTCTTTTTCCAATCCTAGAACCCGAGAAAATTTCCTTTCTCAAGCGGGTGTATCATTTGATTATTTGGGTATAGCAAACAGTCTGAGTGATGCCCTTTTGGGAATGTTACTTCATCCCGACCGGGCGAACCGCTTGGTAACCCAATACGGTTTTGATACCAATCAGCTTTCACTAAAAGAAACCTTAGAAGTTCTTATAAATCAGCATTTTAAGTTAAAGCCTAGAGATGCACACCACGCTCAGCTCAATGCTGTTGTAAAGTCTGTTCTGTTAAAGCACATGATGTATCTAGGGCAACAGCCCGGAGCAAATCCCGTAGTAAAAGCGGTAGTTCATGAACAACTGGTCGCTTTGGATCGTTGGCTGGCGGGTCAGGAAGGGAAGGACTTTTCGGATGTGTATCGCGCAGAAATAGACCTGTATTTTGAGGAACCGGATGACTTTACTCCACCTGTGCCACAGCGTCTTCCTGACGGATCACCTATTGGATCGTTCTCATGTGATTTCTAACTCCTATGCTGGTAAATTTGATAAGTGATACCGTTACCCAACCTTCAGAAGGCATGCTAGAAGCCATGTTTTCTGCTCAGGTTGGAGACGACGTTTTTAAAGAAGATCCTGCAGTAAATGCTTTTGAAGAGGAAGTCTCCACCCTCTTTGGAAAAGAAGCAGCTTTGTTTTTTCCTTCTGGGACTATGGCCAATCAAACTGCTATAAAATTACATACCCAGCCTGGAGAACAGCTGATTTGTGATCATTACGCGCATGTCTATAATTATGAAGGGGGAGGGGTGAGTTTTAATTCGGGAGTTTCTTGTAAATTAATACAAGGAGAACGAGGCAAAATCACTGCGCAACAAATAGAAGCAAGTATCAACCCACCCGATTTTTACCACAGTCCCAAAACGAGCTTGGTCTGTTTGGAAAACACCACCAATAAAGGGGGAGGAGCGGTTTACGATATAGAAACAATAAAATCCATCAACCATTTGTGTGGTCAAAAGGGACTGGCACTTCATTTGGACGGTGCCCGGCTGTGGAACGCACTTGAAGTTACGGGCGAGGATCCCAAGCTGTACGGTGCTTTGTTTGATACACTTTCACTATGCTTCAGTAAGGGACTAGGTTGCCCCATAGGTTCTGTGTTAGTTGGTTCAAAACTACAAATGCAAGAGGCCTTGCGAATTCGCAAAGTTTTTGGAGGGGGTATGCGACAAGCGGGTTATCTCGCAGCAGCGGGCAGTTATGCTTTGAAACACCACCGTAAAGACTTGAAATTAGATCATCAAAAGGCACAGGAAATTGCAGCAGTCCTCAATACCTGTTCCTTTGTAGAAGAAGTACAGCCTGTAGAAACCAATATTTTGATTTTTTCCTTAAAACAAGGACTGGACGAAGCTGCATTTATTCAAAAGTTAAAAGAAAATAACATTCTCATTATCGGACTTGGAAAAGGGAAACTGCGCATGGTCACCCATAGGGACTATACCGCGGAACACCACCACTATTTGTTAACAACTTTATCAAAAATGGAAGAGTATGCGTAAGGCTATTTTAATTACAAGTATGATTTTTGTTCTTTCAGCTTGTAAAAAGAAAATCGCGATGAATTTCGATACTTCAATTAAGGCACCTACTGCCGAGAAAAAGCCCTATCAATTGAAAAAACACGGGGATATCCGAGTTGATGACTACTATTGGATTAAAGAACGCGAAAATCCCGAAGTGATTGACTACCTGGAACGAGAAAATTACTATTATCAAAAAATTACAGCGAGTTCCGAGGAGTTTAAAGAATCTCTTTTTGAGGAGTTGAAAGGAAGAATTAAAGAAACGGACGAATCTGTTCCTTATTTTCTCAACGGATACTGGTACATCACACGTTATGAAGAAGGTAAACAATATCCAATTTACCTGAGAAAGAAAGATTCTTTAGCAGCTGCGGAGGAGTTGCTTTTTGATTGTAATAAAATGGCAGAAGGGCACGAATATTTCAGACTTACTGGGATTAATGTCAGTCCAGACAACAGCAAGGTCGTTTATGGCATAGATACACAATCCAGAAGAAAATACACCCTCTTCGTTAAAGATTTGATTACAGAGCAAGTGTTGGAGACTGAGATTGAAAATACAACAGGAGGCACGGCCTGGGCGGCAGATAGCACACATTTCTTTTATGTGCAAAAAAATCCAGAAACACTGCGTTCAGAAAAAATATTTAGACACAATATTTCTGCTCCTAAAGAACCAGATCCACTGATTTTTCATGAGGAAGACGAAACTTTTTCAGTATACGTTCAAGAGTCAAAATCGATGGAGTATGTTTTTATTTCATCATATAGTACACTCACTACAGAAACTCGATTCATTAAAGCATCAGACCCTACTGCTCCCTTTGAATTAGTTCAAGAACGCACTCGTGGACTGGAATATTCTGTGGACCATTTTGAAAATCATTTCTATATTTTGAACAACAAAGATGGTGCGATCAATTATAAAATTTCCAAAGCACCCATTTCCACTCCTCAAAGTGAACACTGGGTGGATATTGTTTCGCATCGAGAAGCTGTTTTACTCGAAGATTTTGAGATTTTTCAAGACTATTGGGTAGTAACCGAAAGAGAACAAGGACTGAGCCGTCTGCAGGTTCAAAGATGGGATGGAACGGAAGCATATACGATACCTGTAGAGGGAGAAACCTATTCTCTTTCCGGTGGTTACAACCCGAGTTTTAACACTACTAAATTTAGATACGGTTTTGCCTCTCTCAAAACGCCGAGTACACTCTTTGAGTTTGATATGGCTACCCAAACACAGCAGATCTTGAAACAACGCGAGGTGGTAGATACTTCTTTTGATCCAGACAACTACATCGAAAAAAGGGTTTGGGCGTTGAGTCGTGACGGAGTCCAAATACCAATTTCCTTGGTTCATCACAAAGACGTGTCTCATAGCAGTAGTACCCCTTTGCTTTTATACGCCTATGGCTCATATGGTTCTACCGTTGACCCTACTTTTTCAAGCAATCGACTGAGCTTGCTGAACAGAGGCTTTGTTTTTGCTATAGCACACATCCGTGGCGGTGAGTATATGGGACGTCAGTGGTATGAAAACGGTAAATTGATGAAAAAGAAAAATACCTTTACCGATTTTATTGACGCCTCTCAATACCTAATTAATGAAGGATATACCAGTCCAGAACATTTACATGCTATGGGTGGTTCTGCTGGTGGATTATTAATGGGTGTCGTCTTAAATGAAGCGCCCCAACTGTATCGGAGTGTAATTGCCGCAGTACCCTTTGTAGATGTAATAACAACAATGCTAGACGAGAGCATACCCCTTACTACATCTGAATACGATGAATGGGGCAATCCCAACGATAAAGCCTATTACGATTATATGCTTTCCTACTCTCCATATGATAACGTAAAAAAACAAAATTACCCTAATTTGATGGTAACTGCAGGCTATCACGATTCTCAGGTACAGTACTGGGAACCCGCAAAATGGGTAGCTAAGTTGCGAGAGTACAAAACAGACACAAACGCTCTGTTTTTGGTTACCAACATGAGCTTTGGTCATAGTGGTGCTTCTGGACGATTTGATGCCTTGAAAGAGGTAGCTAAAGAGTATGCTTTTATGCTTCAGTTGGAAGGTAGAGCAGACTAATTATTTTTTCATTAAATTTGCACATCTTACGAAGTAATCAAATATGAATAAAACCGTGAATGCCTATCAAAATATTCTTCAATTGATAGGAAACACACCTCTGATTAAGCTCAACCGTATGGTAGAAGGGTTTAAAGGAGAATACTTCGCAAAATTTGAAGCCTTTAATCCAGGCCATTCAAACAAAGATCGCATTGCGTATCACATCATTGAAGAGGCAGAACGTAAAGGTATTCTCAAACCAGGAGCTACTGTTATCGAAACCACCTCTGGAAACACAGGTTTTAGTCTGGCCATGGTCTCGATGATCAAAGGTTATAATTGTATACTTGCGGTGAGTTCAAAATCATCAAAAGACAAAATTAATATGTTGAGTGCTATGGGAGCACAAGTACATGTTTGCCCTGCCAATGTAGCCGCAGATGATCCTCGTTCTTACTACGAGGTGGCAAAGCGATTACACAGTGAGATAAAAGAGTCCATTTACATCAATCAGTATTTTAATGACCTCAATGTAGAAGCGCACTACAGAACTACAGGTCCAGAAATTTGGCAGCAAACCAATGGTAAAATCACACATCTTGTAGCGAGTAGTGGTACAGGAGGAACAATTTCAGGTTCTGCAAAATTCCTAAAAGAGCAAAATCCTGACATTCAGATTATTGGTGTAGATGCCTATGGCTCTGTACTTAAAAAATACCACGAAACCCATGAGTTCGATCCCAAAGAAATATATCCCTACCGCATTGAAGGTCTTGGTAAAAACCTAATTCCCTCTGCAACCCATTTTGAATATATCGACCGTTTTGAAAAAGTAACAGATGAGGAAAGTGCTCATACAGCTAGAAAAGTAACACGAACAGAGGGAATGTTTGTAGGATATACCTCAGGTGCTGCTATGCAGGCTGTTATTCAGCTCTCCGAAGAGAATTACTTTAACAAAGACAGTAAAGTTGTGGTAATGTTCCCCGATCATGGTTCACGCTATATGAGTAAAATTTACAGTGAAGAGTGGATGGCAGAACAAGGCTTTTTTGATTCCGATCACGAGTCGCAACAACAGATCGAATATGTAAATGAACAAACTACCAAAAAATGAGAGATTTATTTGACAGAATCCTTGAAAACAAAGGTCCTTTAGGAAAATGGGCTTCCCAAGCTGAAGGGTATTTTGTATTTCCAAAATTAGAAGGTCCTATTTCCAATCGTATGAAATTTAAAGGGAAAGAGGTCATCACTTGGAGTGTAAACGATTATCTAGGTCTTGCCAATTTACCAGAAATCCGCAAAGCGGATGCTGAAGCAGCTGCAGAATATGGTTCTGCTTACCCAATGGGTGCACGAATGATGTCTGGTCACACCGATCTTCACGAGCAGTTAGAAAACGAATTAGCAGCCTTCGTAGATAAGGAAGCTGCTTATCTGCTTAATTTTGGTTATCAAGGTATACTTTCTACCGTTGACACTTTAGTGGGAAAAGACGATGTTATTGTATATGATGTAGATGCTCACGCCTGTATTGTGGATGGTGTTCGTTTGCACATCGGTAAGCGATTCACATATAAACACAATGACGTAGAAAGTCTAGAGAAAAACTTACAAAGAGCAACTAAGGTTGCTGAGCAAACCGGAGGAGGCATACTTGTTATTTCAGAGGGTGTGTTTGGAATGCGCGGTGAACAAGGAAAACTCAAAGAGATTGCTGCCTTAAAATCAAAATACAAATTCAGATTTTTAGTGGACGATGCCCATGGCTTCGGTACCTTAGGTGAAAACGGAAGGGGAGCGGGTAACGAACAGGGTGTTCAGGATCAAATTGATGTGTATTTTGCCACCTTTGCCAAATCAATGGCTTCCACAGGAGCTTTTGTCGCTGCAGATAAAGAAATAATTGATTATTTGAAGTACAACATGCGTTCTCAGATGTTTGCCAAATCGTTGCAAATGCAGCTTGTAAAGGGAGCTTTAAAACGTTTGGAGTTATTGCGTACGCGACCTGAATTGAAAGCAAAGCTATGGGAAAACGTCAATGCCCTTCAAAATGGTCTTAAAGCCAACGGTTTTGATATCGGTACAACCCAAAGTTGTGTTACCCCCGTCTATTTGAAAGGGAGTATACCTGAAGCGATGGCTTTAGTCCAAGATTTAAGAGAGAACTACGGTATTTTCTGTTCTATAGTTGTGTACCCTGTAATCCCAAAGGGATTGATTTTACTTCGCTTGATTCCAACTGCGACCCATTCTTTAGAAGATGTGGAAATAACACTAAAAGCATTCGCAGGGATTCGGGAAAAATTAGAAAACGGTACTTACAAACGTTTGTCGGAACAGGTTGCCGCCTCTTCTTAGATATAGATATCCTTTATAGAAGTTAATTATTCAACATGACGGGCATGACCAGCATGGTGATGTCTTCGCCCTCTTCAGTATGATCTAGTGGGGTTAACAAACCAGCTCTATTAGGTAATGACATAGAGAGTTTTACTTCATCACATTCCAGACCGTTCAGCATTTCAATTAAAAAGCGAGAATTGAACCCAATTTTAATGTCATCCCCTTGGTAGTCACAATCCAATCGTTCTTCAGCACTATTGCTGTAGTCAAAGTCTTCCGCGGAAATATGTAGTTCAGCACCAGCGATTTTGAGTCGAATTTGGTAGGTGGTTTTATTTGAAAAAATACTTACCCTACGAACAGAATTCAAAAAGCTCATACGGTTAACCTGCATTTGGTTTGGATTTTCTTTGGGAATAACAGCCTCGTAGTTAGGGTATTTTCCATCGATTAATCGACAGGTTAAGTTGGAATCCCCAAACCGAAAGTAGGCATTGGTATCGTTATATTCGATGGTTATCTCTTCGTCTATACCTTGAAGTATGCCTTTTAGCAACTGCAGAGGTTTTTTAGGCATAATAAACTCCGCTGTTTCATCAGTTTTGAGATCAGTTCTCGTGTAGCGCACCAGCTTGTGTGCATCCGTAGCAACAAAGGTCAAAGAAGCCGAAGAAAATTGAAAAAAGACTCCACTCATTACCGGTCTTAAATCATCATTTCCACTCGCGAATAGTGTGCTGGTTATTGCTGTATGCAATGCACCACTTGGAATTTGGGTCATTTTCGGATCAGTGAGTTGTGCCGCTTTTGGAAATTCATCTCCTTCTACGTAGGCTACAGCGTATTTACCATTATTTGCACTGATTTCAACAGTGTTTTTTTCTGTTTTGACAAAGGTTAGTGGTTGTTCAGGAAAAGTTTTTAAAGTGTCTAATAGAAGTCTTGCAGGAAGCGCAATAGTGCTGTTTGTTTCGGATTCTACCGTTAGTCGTGTAGAAAATGTTGTTTCTAAATCTGAAGCAGTAAGTGTAAGCGTATTTCCATTGACTTCAAATAAAAAATTGTCTAAAATGGGTAGCGTATTGGAACTGTTGATAATTCCTCCAATCATTTGGAGTTCTTTGAGAAGTGCCGCACTGGAAACAATAAATTTCATCTGTAAAGGTATGAGTGGTGTTTATATTAAAGAATCCTTTTTGATATAACGCTTTCGCATATATTTCAAAGATATCCGAAAACCATTGAATGGTAAAACAAACTTATCAACAGTTAAGGTGAGAAATGTTTACTTCTCAACCACTGATTGATCCAGCCCAAGAGAAAAATAATAAGGCAAGGAAGTAGAAGGAGTAGGGATTTCCAAAAGGAGGCATTTTCCCCCATTTTTACGGAATCTAGTAATGGGATATTCCAATCTTTTTGCCTGAGCTCAAGTCGCTCAATATTTGCTGTGAGATAGTGGATTGCATTCATCAGCAGGCTCCTATTTGCATAAAAGTTGTTCGTCCATTTGTCATACCCTAGGGCTAAAGGTGTTCCCTTTTCTATTTGATTTTCTGCAAGATTTCCGTCCGAGAATACAATCATCTCAATGGTCCCTTCTTCAATTATTTCCTTTGGGTTAAAAGGTTTGATTCGGTTTTTGAACAAGGAACTTTGTGTTCCTTTTATCAAGTACCCTAAGTGTTTGGAAGACTCATCAAAGAGGGAGGGTTTTATTTTTGTAGTGGCTTGTTCTAAAGTGATGAGTGTAGGAATAGCAGGAGTCTTTGTAAACGCTGAAGTTTGTAGCAAAAGTGTTTTTTCAAGTGCAGAGGGAAGGGATTCTATAGGACTAGCAAATTGCGACCACACAGGACCTAAATCCTTCCCAATGGTTGTTTCTTCTGGTTCTGAGAGAGGGTAATATACCCAGGGATAGGGAAGATATTGGGTGTTATTATCACTACCGCTAGCCAATACTATTGGAGCGCAATAGAGGTCTTGAATCAAGCTTTTTTGAATACGGAGCCCTTTATTGAAAAAATAATCGTCAATATTGAGTTCAAGAGGGAGGGCATAAGCTTTTGCAGCTTGGTTGAATAAACTGTCGCGATCGATTCCCATTCCGTTGACCAACCACAACAGCTTACCTCCTTGCAGCCCGTATTGATCCAGTATGAATTTTTCAGTTTGCGTAAAGGGTTCTCGAGGGTTAGAAACAAGTAATAACTCAAAGCGTTTTAGATTTTCTAAGCTTTTTTCTGGAGTTACCTCCAGATTTTTAAGATCAAATGTGGCTAAATTATAATAAGGTTTTAAGTTTTGAAGTAAGTCAGTTATTTTAAGATTATCGGAGGTGCTGTGGGATCCCAACACAGCGATATTTTTCTTTTCACTCAAGCTTACCTTGTAAATACCATCCATTATTTGGTATTCCAATTGTTGAAGTGAACGGATAATTTTTTGATTTTCAGTGTCACCCAACTGTTTTTGTAGTAGTGCTATTCGCTCAGAACGGTCTCCATAATTTACAATCATCCAAGGAAAGATGAGCTGTTCGGATCTATTACCATTTTTATTTTCAAAAACAACTTCTGGAGGCATACCGTATTGTCTCATTTCTTGAACAATAGCTTCTGACTCTTCAAATTCAAAAGGGTTATTGTATTGAATAATACAATTTTTGTTGAACGAGCGCAATTGATTGAGAAGAGCATCCAGCTCATTTCTAAACTTAACATAAGGAGTGGGGAGATCACCTGCTAAAAAAACATCAATTCGAAGGGGGTGTTCATCGAGGAGCTCCAGTTGATCGAGTGAAGCTTGTGAGAGGCTGTAGCGTTGGTCTTTAGTTAAATCAAACTGCAAAAACACGCTTTCACTGCCTATCATTAAGAAAATTATACCAATTAATGCCAATCCCCCTTTCTTAAGCATTTTAACACTGGGATGTTCGCTTTTAACAAGTGCTGTTCCTAAAAGAAAAAGCACATAAATCCATCCAATAAAATAAATTAAGTCTTCTCCTTTCAGTATTCCTCTGCTCATACTTGCATAATGCGTGTTAATTCCAATACCCTCTATTATTTTAAAGAGCCAGGGAAGGCTAGTTAGGGAAGCGATAAATTCCCAAACAAAAAACTGGGTAAAACATACTAAAGCTGCAACCAAAAAAGAAGCTACTTGGTTTCTAAAAAGTAGAGAACTACACAAACTGAAACTTATAAACAATACCCCGATCAGTAGCAGTGCCATGTAGGAAGTTAACAAACTGCCCCAGTCCAATGAGCTGCCTGGTTCTAAAAGAGCGTGTAAAGCAACGATATTTAATGTAGTAGGAAAAAGGGCAAATAAGAGAATCAGTAAGACTCCAAGAAACTTACCACTGAAAATTTCTATGGATCGTAACGGTTTAGTGAGGAGTAGTTCATAGGTGCCAGTCGATTTTTCTTCTGAAAAACTCCGCATACTTAATGCTGGAATTAAAAAAAGAAAAAGCCAAGGATTGATTTCAAAAAAAGGACTTAAATCACCAAACCCTGAATTCATCACGTTGTAAGGAGTATCAAAAAACCAAAGAAGCAAGGTGTTGATAATCAGATAACTTCCCAGAACAAGATAACCAGTAAGATGACTGAAATAAAAACGGAATTCTTTTTTAGCAATGCTCCACATCTCTAGTCAAATTGAACGGTTACAGGATCGCGGTAATCCAATCCAAAAAGAGAACCCGCACCTCCTACAGTTAAGGGATTGCTTTTGTATACAGCTAACTCCAAATGTCCAGCTGTATTAAAAAGTGCCAATTTTTTCCCATCTTCTTCTCGCTTGTTTTTAGGTAAAGAAAAATCGATGGCTTCACCATAGCTTTTGTAAATAGTTCTGAATTTTACAGTTCTCGCATAAATAGTAAAACTTCTGGATTTACCAATCTCATGAAAAAGCGATTCTTTGATGTTGGTAATGAGATTTCCGTAATTATCGATATAAATCACACTTCCTAATATTTGATTTCCTTCAGGGTTGATGACGGGTTTGATATTGGTGAGTTCTTTTATTTGACTTACAGGTTTTCCTATCACTTCTAAAGCTCCTTTTCTGGACAAATGAGCAGCAACTTGAATAAATACATCTAAAACGGGAAAAGCTGTTATTACAGCTTTGTGTATATTGATTTCAACAGTCTTTGTTGCCTTGAATTCTTCCCTGATAAGGGACAGAATGCCGTTGTCTGCACAAATAAAAAAATGCTTTTCGAATTCCATAACGAGATGGACATTTTCTGGAGTCCATTCGGATTCAACACCGATAATATGAATTGTTCCTGGGGGAAACGCCCTAAATGCATTTTTGAGTATGTATGCGGTTTCAGAGGCATTGTAAGGACTGATTTCATGAGAGACATCTATTATCGTCAGATCAGGAATTTGCTGATATAAAGCCGCTTTAATTACTGCTATAGAAGAATCTTTATGTCCAAAATCTGTCGTTAAGGTTACGATGGCCATAAAGTGTTATTTATTAAAATTATTTAAGTTAAAATTCTCTATTTTTATATACGTAAAAAGCAAGCTGTAAACAAAAATAAATCTTTTTAAACTTGTAGCCTTTGAATGAAATAAAAATCGATTTGACTGGAGTAGATTCTCAAGAGTTTTTTGGAAATCAAAACACAAACATAGCAAAGCTACGTACTTATTTTCCCAAAATAAAAATTGTTGCTAGAGGGACCACTTTAAAAGCCTATGGTGAAGAGAGTATCCTTCAGGAATTCACTAAAAGAGTCGATATGTTAGTTGCTCACTTTGGCAAGTACAACATATTGAACGATGAAATCATTGAACGGATACTAACAGCAGGTGAAAGGGAAACTGAGGTCTTGAATGAAGGTACTGAATTGACCATACTGCACGGTGTTGGTGGAAGAATTATTAAGGCAAAAACATTTAACCAAAAAAGACTGGTTGAATCAATGTTCAAAAACGATATGGTTTTTGCAATAGGACCTGCAGGAACAGGAAAAACATATACAGGTGTTGCCCTTGCTGTAAAAGCCCTTAAGGAAAAACAGGTAAAACGTATCATTCTTACACGTCCCGCAGTAGAAGCTGGAGAAAATTTGGGTTTTTTGCCTGGTGATCTAAACGAAAAACTTGATCCTTATATGCAACCCTTGTACGATGCCCTTAGGGATATGATACCTAGTGAAACCCTACAGAGTTATCTAGAAAAAGGGGTCATACAAATTGCACCTCTTGCATTTATGCGAGGAAGAACCCTAGATAATGCTTTTGTGATTTTGGATGAAGCGCAAAACTCTACCCATTCTCAAATGAAAATGTTCCTTACCCGTATGGGTAAAAACGCAAAGTTCATGATTACGGGTGACCCAGGTCAAATAGACCTCCCTAGAAGAATGATTTCAGGGCTAAAAGAAGCTTTATTGATTTTAAAAAACCACGAAGGAATAGGCATCATTTATCTCGACGACAAAGACGTCATCCGCCACCCATTGGTCAAAAAGATTATAGACGCATATAAAACGATAGAACACGATAATTAATCATGGTAAATACGCTCATGAATACGGACTTGCAGTTGCAAGGGGTACTGTCAAAATACAAAGGTAAAGTACGTGAGGTTTATAAGCTTGAAAAAGACTTATTAGTAATGGTTGCCACAGATCGACTTTCTGCATTTGATGTGGTCATGCCGAAAGGGATTCCCTACAAAGGGCAAATCTTAAATCAAATTGCAACCCAAATGTTGCGGGCTACAGAAGATATTGTTCCCAACTGGTTGGTTGCCACACCTGATCCCAACGTTTCTATTGGAAAATCTTGTGTCCCTTTTAAGGTAGAGATGGTAATAAGAGGATATATGGCAGGGCACGCAGCACGTACCTATAAAAGTGGACTGCGGAGTCTTTGTGGAGTGCCTTTGCCCGAGGGAATGAAAGAAAACGATCGTTTTGAAACACCTATTATTACTCCAGCTACAAAAGCAGAGGAGGGGCATGATGAAGATATTTCTAGAGAAGATATACTTAAAAAAGGAATCGTTAGCGAATCAGATTATCTTGTGTTGGAGTCTTACACTCAAAAACTTTTTGAGCGGGGTACAGCCATTGCTAAAAAACAAGGATTGATACTGGTGGATACCAAATACGAATTTGGAAAAACCTCTGAGGGAGAAATCGTTTTAATAGACGAGATACACACTCCAGATTCATCGCGTTATTTTTACGAGTCTGGATATGTAGAACGTCAACATGAGGGACTTCCTCAAAAACAACTTTCTAAAGAATTTGTCCGTCAATGGCTTATAAGTAAAGGATTTCAGGGTCTAGAGGGACAGGAGGTGCCTGTTATGGATGCGGATCGTATAGCCTCTATTTCAGAACGTTATATCGAGTTATTTGAAAACATCACAGGGTTACCTTTTGAAAAGGCTCCTGTAGATAACATTTCTGATCGCATACAAAAAAATCTAGACCATTACTTTGGATAGAGGTCCATTATTCAAAATGAATTTCTTTTAAAATTTCATATACAAAGGGAAGTAAACTGTTTTTGAGAGCTGATTCTTGAAGTGTTTTTGATTGTACTTTTCCTCCCTTTTTTTTAATTCTATCGATTACTTTTCCAATGTGATCAAAATGAAACAAACGCTCTTTTGTAGAACCATAAAATAGAATTGGAGTCTTTGAAGGCCATCCACTAATTTGGTTTTTTTCTAAAATCTCAAGAAAAACAGTGTCTGTTTCCTCTACTATTCCTTTTGTGAAAAGGGGATTAAAGATTTCATTTGATTGAAAACTAGTAAAGGAAAGAGCATTTGAAAAATCTAGATTTGATAGGGAGTCTAAAAACATAGATTTAAAGTAAGCACTTTCAGGCCTGTGCAAAGTGGGATAAATTTTATTATAGCTCAAGAGCATTTTAATAAAATAGCCCAGCTCATCTGATGCGTTCATTTTAGTTACAATTTCTTTTGCCCAAAGTCTCTTGGCGTAGGGTCCATTTCCTACTAAAGTCTTTTTTAAAGATTCTGTTTTTTCTTCTTCTAATAATCTATGAAGTGCAAGTGTTGCTGTCCCGCCCTCTGCATATCCTGCTAAATAGATGTTTGAAGTAGTATTTATTTTTTTTTCATTTAAATAGGTTTTGCTAGCTGATAGCATGTCTAGACTACTTTGAGCTAGAGTAGTTTTGTGTTCAAAAGGGTGCCAAAAACTGCTTGAGTTGCCATATCCAATATAATCGGGAAGGATTACGCCTACTCCGGTGCTCGCAATAATTGCAGCATAGGTAAGGTCATTTACACCCAAAATGGATTGAGAGGGAACTTTGCTGCCGTACTCAAGTGCGGCGTGTTGAAAAGAAAGAAGATGAATTGCCTCTTTTGTTTCTGGAAGAAGAATAACTCCGGAGGCGATCACTTCCTCTCCATTAAAGTATGTCGTTCTGTAAAGCAGTTCAATAGCCCGTACATCAACAAAAGAATAGGGCAGTGGTTGATTTGTATTTTTTTGGGCAATAAGCTTTAAAATAGCACTTGAAAACCGATAGTAGTACTCACTGCTGATTAGGTTTAAGCTTGTAGTTCCAGAATCTGTGTTTTGGGGTGTTATGCTTGGGGTTTCACAAGATAAAAATAAGAGAATAAGTAATGTAAATGCAAAATTTAGGGGCTTCATTGTATACATTTAGTAGAGTAAATGTAACCACGAAGTCAGTGATTTAATTACTGTAATGATCAAAAAAGGAGGCTAAAGTAACCTGAGGTGGATGTTGAGATTATTTGGTGCTTTAGGAGTAATAATAGGTTTTTTGAAAACAATAAATTTCTAGCTGTTCTTTCAAGCACTATAGAAGAATTGCATTAGGGTCAAGGCAACACTAAATTTGATAAATTATTTTTTAACAAGGGTATAGACTTCTTCCGCGGGAGTGTTAGAAGGAAAGCAAATCGCATTTTCATACTTTTTGAACCATGTAATTTGACGTTTTGCATACCGTCTTGTGTTCTTTTTGATTTGGTCTACTGCCTCATCAAAGCTAATTTGTCCTTCAAAATAGGGGAATAATTCTTTGTAGCCTACCGTCTTTAACGGAGATAGGTCTTTATAATCTAGTAAAGCTCTTGCTTCCTGTTCAAGTCCATCTTCAATCATTTTGTCAACTCGAGCATTTATTTTTTCGTACAGAACCGTTCTGGGGGCATGCAAAACCAACATTTTTGAGACAAAACTGCGCTCTTTTTTTTCTTTTCCCAAAAAGGACGAATACGGCTGATCTGCTGTAATACAGACTTCCAAGGCGCGTAATAATCGTACATGATTATTTTGATCGACACGACTATAATATTTAGGGTCTTTTTCTAAGAGCAATTCTTGCAAACCTTTCAAGCCGTGCGTTTGATAAAATAAATGAAGTTGGTTTCTCACCTCTTTGGGAATTTCAGGAAAATGATCAAGACCAAACATTAAAGCATCAGCATACATTCCAGAACCTCCTACCATTATAAGGTAGTCCTTTTTTTGAAATAGAGATTCAATTTTTTGCAGTGCCTCTTTTTCGTAATCTCCAACTGTATAGGTGTCATGAATGGACTTGTGTTGAATAAAATGATGTGGTACTCTTTTTAGTTCATCTGCTGGAGGTACGGCAGTCCCTATTTGCATTTCCTTGTAGAACTGTCTGGAATCACAGGAGAGGATTTCTGTATTGAATCGTTCTGCGAGTCCCAAGCTGAGTTTTGTTTTTCCTACACCGGTAGGACCAGCAATATAAATGAGTGTTTTAGTTTTCATCGTTTAGTAGGTTTCCACACTGGTGGCAATAAATTGAATTTTCTTTATGTTCTGTTTTCATGCAATAAGGACACACTTGAGTGTTGGTGTCTTCTGTAATATTTTTTGTCATTTCAGCTGTTACTATTCCTGTAGGAACAGCTATAATACCGTATCCTAAGATCATAATTATGGAGGCTAAAAGTTGTCCAAAAGGGGTTTGGGGTGCTATATCACCATAACCTACTGTTGTTAAGGTTACGATACACCAGTAGATACTCCTTGGAATACTGGTAAATCCACTCGCATCACTTTCAATAAAGTACATTAAACTTCCAAATATGACACATAGGATCACTACGCTAAAAATGAAAACTAGAATCTTTATCCTACTGGCAACAAGTGCTTTAAGTAGGTTGTTGGATGCTCCAATATATGGAGTCAATTTTAAAATTCGAAAGACCCGCAGTAATCGCAAGGCTTTTAATGAAATTAAGCTGTTTGTACCCACTAAAAGTAATGACAAATAATTGGGCAAAATAGAAATTAGGTCAACGAAACCATAAAAACTAAAAATGTAGCTCAATGGTTTTTTTACAGTGAAAATTCTTAAAAGATATTCTATAGAAAATAAAACAGTAAAAACCCATTCAGCAATTTTTAAATAATTGTGGTAATGAAGGTCTATGGAAGCAACACTCTCCAAGGCAACACAAAGTAAACTTAGAAGTATAACACACATTAAAAGAATGTCAAACAACTTTCCAGCGGGAGTGTCCGCTTCAAATATAATTGTATGTAAACGATGTTGCCATTTTTTCATAAGAAGGTTCTTGGTAAAATGGATTTAGGATAAATTATGTTTTTTGTAAAGGTATTAACTTCAAATATTTCTTTCTACTTATAAAGCTATTAATTAATTTTTTGGTATCGGGGTTGTCTTGAATTGGAATCAGTCTGGATTGTAATTTAGTTGTAGATTTAATTTGGTGATTAAGTTCAAAATAACCATAGCCCATTAATTGCTCATTTGCTACATAAATGAATGCTTTTTCTCCGTTTTTCCTTCCTTTTTCAATAAAAAGAAAGTCAGGGTAGGGATACGTCAATGATTCAATTAAGGCTTCCACTTTTTTGATGTAATCTTCAGGCATTTCTTTTCCTGTACATGCTCCATCGCACTTTCCTATAGTGCTATTAAAACAGGCTTGTTCGCTGTGCATGAGGCTGGTTTTTTGCATGCAAATTCCGAATTGGTCCATCCATCTAAATACAGCAGCTTTGGCAGCTTTTTTATTCTTATAGACGCTTAGATAATTGTGTTCTTTTTTTATTTGTTCAAGAATTAGTTTGGGGTAGGGGCTGTCATAAAGTAGTCGGATTCCCATTGGAAACATTCTAAATTTCATTGAATGATTGTAGGTAGGGGCCACTGCTTTAATTTCATTTTGTTCTTTGAGCAGTGTCACAAGTTCACCTCCAGTTAAAGAGTAAGTAACTTCAGCAACCTCATTTTGCAAAGCAACAGCCTTTTTTTGCTTTCCTGTGAGGTGGCTTAACACTCTTTTTTTTACATTATTACTTTTACCGATATAAATGATTTCATGCTCCTGATTATGTATATAATAGACCCCCATTTCAGAAGGAAGTTTGTCTATTATTTTTAAAAATCGAGAGGGGGTTTTATTAGGCTCTAGAGATTGCGTATGTTCCTTGATGATTTTTTTTTCGGAATCTTTTTCTAGTAAGAGTTCAAAAAGTTTGAGTGTAGCCTTTGCGTCACCATGTGCCCGGTGTTGATCGGAAAAGGGAATACCTAAATTTCGTATTAATTTTCCTAAAGAAAAAGCTGGTTGTTCGGGGAGTAATACTTGTGATAAATTGACAGTACAAATTGTTTTACGTTCAAAAGAAAATCCAAGCCTTCTAAACTCTGTTTGTAAAATACGGTAGTCAAAAGCCGCATTATGTGCAACGAGTACGCAGTCCTCAGTTATTTCTACAATTCGTTTAGCTACTTCATAAAATTTAGGGGCATTTCGAAGCATGTTTTCATTAATGCCAGTCAATTTAACTACAAATGGCTGGATGGCTTTTTGAGGGTTGATTAAACTGCAGAATTGATCTATTATCTGTATGCCGTCGTAGCGATAAATTGCAATTTCTGTAATTCCCTCTTCGTCGTAGTTCCCTCCGGTAGTCTCAATATCCAGTATGGCGTACATACTTAATAATTTCGTTCTCCAAATATTTTACTTCCTACACGTATGCTTGTGGATCCTTCTTCAATGGCGATGTCATAGTCTCCACTCATGCCCATAGAAAGCACTTCAAATGAGCTGTATTTTCTATAGAGATCCGCTAAGTTTTTGAATTCAGATCGTATTTGGCTTTGATCCTCTGTAAAAGTTGCCATACCCATCAGTCCTTTAATCACAATATTTGACATCTCTTTTCCTTGGCTGAGAAGTGAATCTAGTTCTGAAGCAGCAAGACCGAATTTTGTTTCTTCTTTGGCAATCCGAATTTGTATAAGGCAGTTGATTATACGCTCGTTTTTAGCAGCTTGTTTTTGAATTTCCTTAAGAAGTTTAATACTGTCCACAGCATGAATAGTATGAACAAATGGAGCCATATATTTGACCTTATTGCTTTGTACATGGCCTATCATATGCCATTGTATGTCTTTAGGCATTTGTTCCCATTTGGTGACCATTTCCTGAATTTTATTTTCTCCAAATGCTCTTTGTCCAGCATCATACGCCTCCAGTAAATCACTAATTGGTTTTGTTTTAGATACTGCGATAAGTTCCACTTGTTGTGGTAAGTCTTCCTTTAATCGTTTTAGATTTTCCCGAATTCCCATAGACTACAAAAATACATTATAAGGAATGATAAAATGAGTGTGTTTCTATTTTATCCTATAAAAAAAGGCTTCCATCGGGAAGCCTTTTTAGAAGGTTTAGATAAGAGTTTTATTGAGCAGCGCTCATACCTTTATCAATTAAATCATAGAATTGATCTAATTTAGGAAGTACCACAATTCGTGTTCTTCTGTTTTTAGCGCGATTTGCTGCTGTGTCATTATCAGCGACAGGGAGGTAGTAACTTCTACCAGCAGCAGTCATTCTAGCTGGATTCACTCCAAAGTCTTTTTCAAGAATACGGACAACCGCGGTAGCGCGTTTTACAGAAAGTTCCCAGTTATCTTCTACTCCAGAAATTTTGATTGGCACATTGTCTGTGTGACCTTCTACCATAAATTCAAGCTCTGGCTTGTCGTTAACAACTGTAGCAACTTTTCCAAGGACTTCTTTTGCACGTTGAGTCACAGTGTAACTTCCACTTCTAAACAATAGTTTGTCGGAGATAGAAACATAAACTACACCTTTATCAACATTAATTTCAATGTCTTCGTCACTTAGGTTTCCTAGAACACCTTTAAGGCTAGTTACTAAAGCGAGTGTTACAGAATCCTTCTTGGTAACGGCATCTTGCATTCTTTGAATACGGATGTCTTTTTCTTTCATACTTTCAAGAGACATTTCTAAGTTTTCTGCTCCTTTTTTAGAAAGTGTAGTGAGGTTACCTATATTATTGATGAGATCTTGGTTGTTTGCTCTTAAGAAATTATTTTGCTCAGTAAGAGTAGCTAGTTGAGCAAGTGCTGCTTCCTTTTCTTCACTACAGCTGTTTAATTTTACCGTAGTAGAGTCCAAAAGGTTTTTTGTGTTTTGTTGCAACTCCTCTAACTCTGTGAATTTCTTTTGAGAAACACAAGATGACAATAAAATTCCTGATACTAATAAAGCGACTGCTTTTTTCATAATGAGTTTGATTAAATTTTTTAGTTGTACAAATTAAATGATTTTATTTTAAATTTTTTGTTCTAATTGTCCGAAAAATCTAACTTTTCTTACAAAATAATCCATCAAAATAGATTTTTTATAGAAATAATTCCTTCTTTTAGAAGCACCATGACTTTTGGCTAGCATTTTTGGATAGTTTTTGTAAAACGCAAAATGAGCTTTTAATATTGCCCAAGTATTTGAAAAATTTAAAGTTAGCATGTAGTTTATTCCTATGAGGCCGTCGAGGAGTAGCTTTTTGAATAAAATTTTATTTCGAATATTGTCTGGGATATTTTTTGTGAGCATGTACAACGAATTCCGGTGATTTAAGTATACTTTTTTACTGGAGGGAGCTAACGTGCCACCTCCTATATGATATACTTTGGATTCACCAACAGAACATACTCTATAGCCTGTGTTGTATGCTCTCCAGCAAAGATCTATTTCTTCTTGGTGAGCAAAAAAATCAGTATCAAAACCTCCTAATTTCCAAAAGACTTCATTGCGAATCAAAAAACAGGCACCACTAGCCCAAAAAACGTCCGTAATCCTGTCGTATTGACCCACATCCTTTTCTAAAGTATTCAAAATGCGACCTCTACAAAAAGGGATTCCGTATTGATCTATATACCCTCCTGCAGCACCGGCATATTCAAAATGATCTTTTTTTTTGTAGTCAAGAATATGCGGTTGTAAGATGGCAATCTCTTTTTCTTTTGAAAACAATTCTAGTAGGGGTATAAGCCAATTTTCAGTAACACATAAATCGGAATTTAACAAGGCATAATAAGGATGCTTAACCTGTTTAAGGCCCTCATTGTACCCTCCTGCATATCCATAATTTTGATCTAATTCTATACATTGCAGTTCGGGGTAATTTAACTTGAACCAGTCGACAGATTCATCTGTTGAACAATTATCAACCATGACTACATCTGCTTGTGGGCTATTGGAAATTACAATATCAATGAATTTTTTAAGCAATTCAATGCCATTGTAGTTTAAAATCACTAAAGCTATAGACTTCATTTTTTTGTGTAATTGGGCAAGGATTCTATAAATGAAATTCGATTTTGTTCTTTGTCCATGGAACAAAAATAATGATTCAAGCCATTGCTCATCATCAAAAAAGGGCAATTAAGTTCCAGGTTATAGCGTGAGATTTGCTCCAACGTACTTTGATTTATTGCAACGGTTGGGGCTTTGCATTCAACTAATATAAAGGGATTTAAAAGAGCATCTGTAACGACGATGTCAAAACGCTTCTTTGTGCCGTAAACAAGGAGTTCTTGCTCGACCCGCATCCATGAAGCAGGATATCCTTTGGTTTCAATCAAGTAATTGATGCAATGTGTTCTAACCCATTCTTCTGGTGTGCAACGCAACCACTTTTTACGGATTCTATCAAAGATAAAGGGTTTATTTTCCTTATTTTTGAGCCTCAGTTCATAGTTTGGAAAATTTAGTTTCTCCATACTGTAAAAGTGCAATAAATTTTTAAAATGCAAGCGTTTACTACGCTACTATCCAAAATTAAAAAGGGAGACTATTCCCCATTTTATCTCTTGTCGGGAACAGAGCCCTTTTTTATTGATGCTATATGCGATACGTTGATTAGCCAATTAGTAGATGAAGCCTCAAGGGATTTTGATTTTGCTCAATTTTACGGTAAAGAAGCACTAGCTTCTGATATTATTGAAGCTGCAAAAAGATTCCCAATGTTGTCCTCATACAATCTATTGGTAATAAAAGAGGCCCAGTTTATGAATCCCTCTGAGTTTGATGCTTTGGCACAATATGCTGCACAACCTATGAATCAATCGATTGTTGTTCTTTGCTACAAGAATAAAGCTTTTGACAAAAGAAAGAAGCTTTACAAAGCCGTTGAAAAAACAGGAGAAATTCTTACGGTCCTCCCTCTATATGACAACCAGTTGGCCCCTTGGATACGTGAGCAGGCAAGAATCAAAAAGCTAGACATATCTCCAATAGCAATAGAACTTCTCGCAAATGCTATAGGAGCGAATTTGAGCACACTTGACAGTGAGTTAAGTAAATTAAAAGTTGTAGTAGCAGCGGGAGAAACAGTGACTCAAGAGCATATCGAAAAGCATATTGGCATCAGCAAGTCTTTCAATAGTTTTGAATTGCAAAAAGCAATTGGTTTCGGGCATTTTTCTAAAGCCTTTCAAATCATTCAATATTTTAATCAAAACCCAAAAGAACACCCAATTGTACTCACGCTTGCAACCCTACATAATTATTTTCAAAAATTATTGCTGTTAAAAGGAGTGGGGAGTGATCCAAAACGCTTGGGAATCAGTCCTTATTTTATGAAAGAATATCAAGTTGCAGCACAGCGTTTCAACATGAAACAACTTACACAAGCAATGGAATATGTGTTTGAAGCAGATTTAAAAAGCAAAGGGGTAGATGCAGGAGCTAAAGGTCACAAGGAAGTGTTGGAAGAACTTTTATTAAAACTCTTTACGCTGTAGATTAAGGGCTAAAGGGGGAAGTCTTTTGGATTCGACTCGTTCATGATTTTATAAACGGCTTCAAAGATATCGTCTTCAGAAGGTTTTGAAAAATAGTCTCCATCACCTCCATAAGCCGGACGATGTGCTTTTGCAGAAAGCAATTTTGGGCTGCAATCCAATAGGTGAAAAATATCTTGTTTTTCTATTAATTGTTGTAATATGTAGGATGAGGCACCGCCAGGAACATCTTCGTCTACAATCAACAAACGACTTGTTTTAGCGATACTATCTTTTATTTCTTTACTTAAATCAAAAGGAATTAGACTTTGTAAGTCTATCACTTCGATGGAAATCCCCTCTTGAAGCAATCTTTTCGAAGTGCTCTCCACAATCCTCAAAGTGGATCCATATGAAACAACGGTAACGTCACTTCCCTGCTGTAAGACTTCAATTTTTCCTAAAGGGACTGTAAATTCTCCCAGGTTAATAGGAGGTTGCTCTTTCAGGCGATAACCGTTTAAGGATTCAATAACTACAGCAGGCTGTTCAATTTGGAGAAGTGTATTGTAAAACCCTGCTGCTTGAGTCATGTTTCTAGGTGTCAATATGTGAATTCCTCGCAACAGATGAATCAATCCACCCATAGGTGATCCAGAGTGCCAAATCCCCTCTAGGCGATGTCCTCGTGTACGGATAATAAGTGGGGCATTTTGTTGCCCTACCGTTCTATAGCTCATGGAAGCCAGGTCGTCACTTAGTATTTGCAAGCAATATAAAATATAATCCAAATATTGAATTTCGGCTATGGGACGAAGTCCGCGAAGTGCCAGACCAATACCTTGTCCCGCAATAGTAGCTTCTCGTATACCAGTATCTGCAATACGAACAGCACCAAATTTTTTCTGTAAACCTTCCATTCCCTGATTTACATCACCTATTTTTCCAACATCTTCACCAAACATGAGTAAGTTGTCATATTTTTCAAATAAGGCTTCAAAATTATCCCGAATGATGATTCTGCCATCTACGGGTATGTCCTCGTCTCTGTAAATAGGCGGTGTGCTTTCAAATTGAATAAGATCTTCTTTGGATACGTTGTATAGCTTAGAGGAAATTTTTTCGAAGACGTCATTGTGTAGTTTTTCAAACCACAGTTTGTATTCCTCAGTTTTACATTGTGGATGTTTTGCTACCAGTAGGTTTAATTTTCGTCCAGCAGAGATCAAATCTTTGTATCCCAATTCTTCTATTTGATCTAATTGAGAAAAAATTAATTGAACTCTAGGATCATTGTGTGTTTGTTGTTTTAATAGAGATTCGAAACTCAAAAGAGTTTGTTTTTCTTTAAGGATCGGAGCTTGATAAGCATTCCAAGCTTCTCGACGCTTTACACGTACTTCACTAATGATCTCTTTCTCGAGTGTTTCCAGTTCTAATTCTGTAGCCAGTCCTTCCTGAAGAATCCATTCTCGCATTTTAACGTTACAATCGTATTCTTTTTCCCATTCTAAACGCGCTTTTGATTTGTAGCGTTCATGAGAACCAGAAGAAGAATGTCCAAGGGGCTGTGTGAGTTCTGTAACATGAACCAACACAGGAATGTGCTCTTTTCGCGCAATGCGCGAAGCATATTCATACGTTTGGATAAGGTCGAGATAATCCCAGCCCTTGACTGTGAGTATCTCAAATCCAGCTTCGTTATCTGTTCTTTGAAATCCTTTTAGGGCTTCTGAAATGCTTTGCTTTGTTGTTTGCTCTTTGTTGGAAACGGATATACCGTATTCATCATCCCAAACACTTATTATCATTGGGACTTGGAGGACTCCAGCGGCATTGATTGCTTCAAAAAACATTCCTTCACTGGTGCTCGCGTTACCAATGGTACCCCAAGCAATTTCATTTCCATTATTGGAGAAGTTTTGACTGTCTTTGATGTTGAGTTGACGATATACTTTAGAAGCCTGAGCAAGTCCTAATAATCGAGGCATTTGAGAACCAGTAGGAGAGATGTCTCCACTATGGTTTTTTTGTTCCATCAGGTTCTTCCATTCGCCAGAAGCTGTTCTACTGGGTGTTACAAAGTGACCGCCCATTTGCCGACCTCCTGACATGGGTTCGCGGTTGAGATCCAAGTCTGCGTAAAGGGCTGAAAAAATATTAGATATAGACAACAAGCCTTGCGCCATGAGTAATGTCTGATCGCGATAATACCCAGATCGGAAATCTCCTTTTTGAAAAAAATGATTTAAAGCCAGTTGAGGTACTTCTTTTCCATCTCCAAAAATTCCAAACTTTCCTTTGCCAGAAAAGACTTCACGTCTCCCTAGGATACTACATTCCCTGCTAGTTACAGCAATTTTATAATCGTTTAGTACCTGCTTTTTAAAAGTTTCGAAAGAAATTTTAAGCGCTTCTTCTTGTTTTTTGGCTTCCATAAGGCAAGGCTAAAATACAAAAATTGGAGCGTTATATATAATTAAATAAAAACTCTAGATAATTTAATTAAAATAATGATTTAGAACCATTTGCGAGTAAATAGACTACTTAAGGTGCTCAGACGAGGGTAGAAAATAAATCGGATTTTGGTAGCGTATCTCGATTGAGTAGGTTCAAAACCATTAGAAGAATAAAGAGGAAAATACAATTCAAAATAATCTTGAACCAAATTGAATTTAATTCCAGAATCAAAATATCCTAAAGCATTTCTATTCCTGTTTTTGAGTACTCCGATATCACCATAAAATTCGATCCATTTCCAAATACCAATAGATGCATTGATAGAAGTCATGTAATTGTTTGAAGAGGATTCGTCAAAAAACGCTTTAAATCCTCCTTCCGCAGGGACGAATTGTTGGCTCCAAATTCCAGTTTCATCAGATCGCCCTAAATAATCGTATCGGAAAAGATAGTCGGGAGAGCGATTCAAATTAAAATCAAAAAATTGAGTTTCAGTAGTATTGTGCCAAAGGAACTTTCCAGCAAAAAAGCGTAAAGACAATTGTCTCCCACTAGGGAAGAGCTTACGGTAGATGCTTGTAAAATACACCTTTCCAAATTTATTAGACACTTCCAGGTTAGAGCTCGTTGAAAAAACATTTACAGCATCAGAATTGTTGTAACGATAGAGAAAAGCTAAAACACTGTAATCTGGGCTTACTTCTATGTTTGGATCACGATCTCGAAAAACATTGTACCAAGAGACGTTAAGAAATTGTCTTTTATTTGACCTTAAGTCCATAGGCCTAAAATACATTGAAAAGGAAGGTTGAATCGAGGTATATCGTAGATTAGTGTTGTAGTGGTAGCTTTTTCCAGTTAAAAAAAGTTGATTCAGATAGTTTGTGCTTTTGTGATTAATAAATCGATAACGTGTTCTAAAAAATCCCACAAAATCATTTTCTTTAAAGGAGTATTGTGGATGTAAATCCAATTCAAAAGGTTGATTTTTTACTCGAGTATTGTAGATTCGCATCCCTCCGGTAAAGCCATCATAGACATTAAAATCGGATATGGGATGATAGAATAGTTGATTGCGTTTAAGGTTTTCACTGTCTCCGTAAAAAGTGAGTTTTAAAGGCTTAAAACCATAAAGTGATTTTAAATAACTCCAATTATTAAGTCTGTTTTTTTCAGGCAAATAGCGGTTTGAATTGAGCGCAATAAAGTCATAATCTTTTCTTTCGACCTTGATTACGGTATCTTTTCCTTTATGATATATCCATTCTTCATTAAGGATAGAATCATTTTTTACAAGATCTAATTTGTAAGGAACAGCTTTATTGTTTTTTTCACTTACCGTTACAAAAAGAGATTCTTTGCCTTTAATCACATTTTTAATATGAAGGTCGAAAGCTTCTCGATCTATAATGTAGTTTTTAAAAAACCAGTCCAGTTCTTTATCGGTTTTACTTTTTAGAACCTCCTCTAGGTTTTTTCTTCCCCTAGCTTTGGTAAATTCTAGTAAACTTTTGGATAAGATGTTTTCACCCAAATACTGATCCATGTAATACAAACCTGAACCTACGTGATAAGGTGAGGTATAGAGTTCGTTGGATTTGGTTAATTTTTCCCTTCCCAAGGTATCCGATTGCTGATTGTTTGCATGTTCACCAAATTCATAGATGAAGGAGAAGCTTTCGTTAAATCCAATTTGAGCAGCACTGTAATTTTTAAATGGACGTACCCCAGCTATTTTGAATTCCTGAAGTGCACCTAAAAACTTACTGTCTGGATAGTAGGTCTCCACATATTTCATCATCAAATAAGTTTGAATTCCTCCTGGTATCCAATGTTCTTTTCTTTTATCAATTTCAAGTAATTCATGAAGATAGCTTGCAAGAAAAGCTTTGATGAATTTGGTTTCGTAGATAAATTCTTCACTGAATGGTTTTAAAAAAGAAAGAGCTTCAGTGATCCCAACGATGGGGTTTTTTGCATAGTCCTTTTTTAATACTAATATCTTTTGGTGTTCTAGGGGACCGAGAAATCTGGATGTAAAACGATAAATTTGATTTAACGATTTTTGAAAATCAACTGAGGTGTTTTTACTTGGGAGTATATCGGTTGCAATGGTAAATTGATCTCCAACAGAAATTTCTTGAAAATCATCTTTTTCAGAAAAAACAAATTCTGGGCTTGATAGGTTTTGAGCGCTCCAATAGCTAATTGTTTGTTGTTTCTCTTTTATTGTTTCAGATGAGCTTTGAATTAAGTTGCTGGTCAATTTATAGTTTTTGGGATAGCTCCAGTGTATATTATAGTTGGCGGGTAAGTGACTGTTATCTCTTAAGCCTAAGTTACTTTGAAGCAACCATTTATTGTTTTTGAAAGGAGATACACTTATAAAGAAATCTCTAAAAAGGACGGTGTTGTTTGAACTGATTCCAAAACCAGTAAATTTATCATCTGGTAATTGAAGTTGGTATTCTAAGTTTATTTGGAGGCTTTCCCCATTTGAAAGAGGTCTTTTTAGGGAAATTTTGATCAAATCTAGTTGTTCCTCAAGCCGCGACCAGTCCAAAGCCTCTCCTTGAGATGAAATACTTTTTAAGGAGGTAAAACCCAGTTTACTTTTAGCACTAAAATAAAAACTGCGATTGAATTGATTGGCGAGGTGTTTGACTAAAGGTGATTCTGTTCCCTCATACGAATTTGCCCAATCATTAAGATAAATTTCTGTTAAAGGAAGTTCAGATGAATTTTCAAAGACAACAGTTTGAGAGACTGTTATGGTTCTGTTTTCACTGTCAAGATCAGCCTGGATACTATAATGAGTTTGTGACCAAATTGCATTACTGAAAACAAATAGTAGCAGAGAATTAATTAAAAATATTGTATTCTTTCCCTGCATCTAAAAATTTGGTTTAAAGTTGTCTTTTGTATAAAAGCGTTCTAGACACTCCATAACCTCTTCAACGGTATCCACAACATCAAAAAGCTCAATGTCATCCGGACTAATATTCTTTTCTTTGAGTAGGGTGTCTCTTATCCATCCTACAAGTCCTTTCCAGTAACTTCTACCCACAAGGATGACGGGAAACTTGGTCACTTTTTCTGTTTGGATGAGGGTCAATGCTTCAAAAAGTTCATCCAGTGTACCTAGTCCTCCTGGCATTACTACAAACCCCTGAGCATATTTTACAAACATGACTTTACGAACAAAAAAATATTGAAAATCGATCAGTTTATCTTGGTCAATGTAAGGATTGTCGTATTGTTCTCGAGGTAGACTGATGTTCAATCCAACAGACACTCCGTTGGCTTCTTTTGCTCCTTTATTGGCTGCTTCCATTATTCCTGGCCCACCACCACTTATAATTCCATAACCCGAATGAGCTATAGCTTTGGCAATCTCTACCGTAAGTTGATAGGTAGGATGTTCCTTAGGAGTTCTAGCTGAGCCAAAAATTGAAATACAGGGTTCTATTGCACTTAGCTTTTCATAACCATTAACAAATTCGCTCATGATTTTAAAAAGAGCCCATGAATCATTTGTTTTTATTTCGTTCCAATTTTTTAAAGTTGCTTTTTTCATCGACTTAGAGGCGTTAATTCTTGTTCTAATTCATTTTTTAAAAATCGAGCAGTATGACTGGTGGGGTGTTTAATTATTTCCTCAGGGGTTCCTTCACAAAGCAATTCACCTCCATATTTCCCTCCTTCAGGACCTAGATCAAATACATAATCTACCTGTTTTATGACATCTAAATTGTGCTCTATGATCAATACCGTATTTCCTTTGTCAACCAAAATATTTAATACATCTAATAGCACCCGAATATCTTCAAAGTGAAGTCCTGTAGTTGGTTCATCTAAGATATAAAAAGTTTTGCCTGTGTCTTTTTTAGATAATTCTGATGCCAGCTTTATACGCTGTGCTTCTCCTCCTGAAAGGGTAGTAGAGGACTGCCCGAGGTTGATGTAGCCTAGTCCTACATCCTGAATGGTTTTTAACTTTCTGTAAATCTTAGGAATAGGTTCAAAAAAGCGACAGGCTTCATTTATGGACATATTGAGTACATCAGAAATGGATTTTCCTTTATATCTTATTTCAAGTGTTTCTCTGTTAAAACGCTTACCATAACAACTTTCACATTCCACATATACATCCGGCAAAAAATTCATTTCAATAATTTTCATTCCACCTCCTTGACAGGTTTCACATCGCCCCCCTACAACATTGAAGCTAAATCTACCAGGTTTATAACCTCTTATTTGTGCTTCTGGTGTTTGTGTGAACAGAGTTCTAATTTCGCTAAACACCCCACAATAGGTTGCCGGATTGCTTCTTGGTGTCCTTCCTATTGGGCTTTGATTGATGTCTACTACCTTGTCAATATGGCTTAGGCCTTTTATGCTTTCATAGGGCATCGGAACTTGAACACCTTTGTAAATGTAGTTGTTTAATATGGGGTAAAGCGTTTCGTTGATAAGGGTAGATTTTCCACTGCCTGAAACTCCAGTAACTCCTATCATTACCCCCAAAGGCAACTCAATAGAAATATTTTTAAGATTGTTGCCTGTACAGCCCGAAAGTGCAATTTTTTTTCCTGAACCTTTTCTCCTTTTTTCAGGAAGGTGTATTTGAAGATTTCCGTTCAAATAGTTTGCTGTTAGTGTATCCTCTTTAAGGATTTCTGAGGGAGTTCCTTGAGAAAGAACTTGTCCGCCATTTTTTCCAGCACGAGGCCCCATGTCAATCAAATGATCTGCCCTTAACATCATATCCTTATCGTGTTCAACTACGATCACAGAGTTTCCTATATCGCGAAGTGCGAGAAGCGATTGGATCAATCGATCGTTGTCTCTTTGATGAAGTCCAATACTAGGTTCATCGAGTATGTAGAGGACCCCCACCAATTGAGATCCAATTTGGGTAGCCAAACGTATCCGTTGAGCCTCCCCTCCAGAAAGTGATTTGGAAGAGCGATTGAGTTGGAGATAGTCCAAGCCGACATCTAGTAGAAATTGCAAACGAACGACAATCTCTTTTATAATTTCAGAGGCTATTTTCAGTTTATTTTCATTCAAAAATTGAGGCAACTCTTTAACCCAGCTGTGCAAATCCTTCAAGTCCATGGCTACGAGATTTGCCAATGTCTTCTCGTTTATTTTAAAATGTAGTGCTTCTTTCCTTAGTCTGGATCCATTACAAGTTGAACAGGTATAGCTATCCATAAAATCAGCTGCCCAACGTTTGATGTTGGATGTTGCGGCCTCTTCGTATGCGCTTTGGATGTAATTTTCTAAACCTTCAAAATCGATTTTGTACGTACGTGTAATCCCTAGTGTTTTTGAAGGAATATCGAATTTTTCTTGACTTCCTCTTAACAGAATTTCCATTGCTTTATCCGGAATCTTGCTGATTGGATCCTGCAGACTGAAATTATAACAAATAGCAATGGTTTCAATTTGCTTGTAGGTCCAACTATTTTTTTTAGTTCCTAGTGGAGCCAACCCTCCTTGTGCAATAGATTGTGCATCGTCTGGTATGAGCTTCTTTAAATTTACTTTGTGTTGCACGCCGAGCCCTTTACAGCTAGGGCACATTCCTTTTGGAGAGTTGAAGGAAAAAGTGTTGGGTTCTGGAGCTGGGTAGGATATTCCTGAAGAAGGACACATGAGATTTCTACTAAAATATCGTGTTGTAGCATCTTCTAAATCATAAACCATAAGAATATCTTGCCCATAATGCAGGGCGGTGGACATAGAGTCTTCTAGACGTTTTAAAAAGGCATCATCATTTTTAACAGTAAATCGGTCAATGACCAGTTCGATATCATGAGTTTTATAGCGATCTACTTTCATGCCCGGGCTTAAATCAGTGATAACCTGATCTACACGGACTTTTGAAAAGCCTTGGCGAGAGAGTGAATCGAAAAGTTCTCGATAGTGACCCTTGCGCGATTTAATTATGGGAGCGAGTAGACTGATTTTTTTGTTTTTGTATTCTTCTGAAATGAGTTTCAGGATTTGAGAATCCGTATAACTCACCATTTTTTCTTGAGTGAGGTAGCTATAGGCAGTTCCCACACGTGCATATAAAAGCCTAAAAAAGTCATATAGCTCCGTGATTGTACCAACTGTTGAGCGAGGACTTTTAGAGGTGGTTTTTTGTTCGATCGCTATAACAGGTGATAGTCCGTCAATTTTATCAACCTCAGGTCGCTCCATAGATCCAAGAAATTGTCTTACATAGGCAGAAAATGTCTCCATATAGCGACGTTGTCCTTCTGCATAGAGTGTGTCAAAAGCTAAGGATGATTTACCACTACCAGACAAGCCTGTAATAACAACCAATTGATCTCTTGGAATTTGTAGATCAATATTTTTTAAATTGTGTACACGAGCTCCTTCAATGTATATTGAATTCGAATTTTTCTTCATAGCATGAGCTCACAAAAATAGGACATAAAAAGGACTCTGTAGTATTTATCTTTTTTAATAAAGGTGTACAGCAGTATCATCTCCTCTTGGGTCAGCTCCTGTGGTGATTTCTCCAGATTCAGAGACTTGAATAGCATCTACTCTGCCAATAATTCTACTGTATTCCTCCTTTATGTCATAAGCTTTTGCTTGTAATGATTTGATTAGTGAAGGGTCAAATAGACCTGGCTCAAAAACGACGACGTCTGGTAGCCACTGATGGTGAAACCGCGGTGAAGCAACAGCACTTTGGACATCCATGTCAAACTCATAAACGTTCAATATGGTTTGTAATACTGACGTAATTATGGTGGACCCCCCTGGTGTTCCTACTACCATTGCAAGCTTACCATTTTTTTCAACTATGGTAGGGGTCATGGCACTGAGCATTCTTTTTTGAGGAGCGATTGCATTTGCTTTTCCTCCAATTAAGCCAAACATATTGGGTACTCCAGGTTTACTGCTGAAATCGTCCATTTCATTGTTGAGAAAATACCCCCCTTTTTCAACAAAGACTTTCGATCCATAACTTCCATTGAGGGTAGTAGTTACAGCTATTGCATTTCCTTGAGGATCTACAATGGAGTAGTGGGTAGTTTCTTCGCTTTCTTCCCATTGTATTGTTCCTGGAGCTATATCCGAGGACTTTGTAGCCTTTTCAAAGGTAAAAGAGTGCATTCTTTTTGAAAGATAATTGCTATCTAGTAAGCTGTCTTTGGGAATCTTAACAAAGTCTGGGTCACCTAGATATAAACTTCGATCTGCATAGGAACGACGTTCTGCTTCTACGATGACTTGCATGGCTTGCAAAGAGTTGTGCTCGTATTGACCTACATCATAGGGTTCTATCATTTTCATGATTTGTCCAAGGCAAATTCCTCCACTGGAAGGCGGTCCCATTGCGTAAAGCATTAAATCCTTGTATTTAAATTGGATGGGGTTCCTCCATACGGGCTCATAGGTGAGCAGGTCTTCATGTGTAATGATACCGCCGGTTTCTTGTACACGCGCTACCAAATCGTCTGCTACAGGACCCTCGTAAAAACCAGCTTTTCCGAATTTAGCAATTCGTTCAAGGGTTTCTGCTAGCGCCAGGTTTTGTACTCGATCACCAGCTTCAAAATCTTGAGCATAAAATGTTTCTGGACCGTTAACAGCTATAAAATCATCTTTTTTACTCTTAAAACTTTGCTCTTGTTTTGGTGTGACAACATAACCCTTCCTCGCCAAGTCTATAGCAGGCTGAACAAGTGTTTCCCAAGGCAATGTCCCGAATTTTTCATGAAGAGCAACTAAACCAGCCACTGTTCCAGGCACCCCCACAGCCAGTCCTCCTAAAGTGCTTTTATTTGGAATGACATTGCCCTCTTCGTCAAGGTACATATCTGAAGAAGCTCCCAAAGGGGCTTTTTCACGAAAATCCAAACTGCCTATATCTCCCTCATTTGTCCTGTAAACAGCAAAACCTCCTCCAGAGATATTTCCTGCATTGGGATAACATACGGTAAGAGCTAGATCAGTTGCAATCATAGCGTCAAAGGCTGTGCCTCCCTGTTTCATTATAGCTACACCTATTGCTGAGGCTTCTTCACGGGCACTTACTACAGCCCCTTTGATGGGTTTTGGATTGCTACATCCTAAAATCAATAAACTAATACCTAAAAAAAGAATACGGGTATTTCTAAATGTAGTTGTAATCATGCTAATTTGTTTTTTGTAAAAGAGATTAATTCTATCATGAATTCAAAAAAACGACCCTCAAAATAAGGATATTTTTGACGTAAATCTTCAGTAGCGGCAGCCAAATTTGATGGAAATTTTGTGCGCCGCTCCATTTGACTTAATATTTTGCGAAGACCCTCCAAGGTTCGGTACTCATCAAACCAATTGTACTGAATCAATGCACGTATAAATTTTTGTATGGAATCCGAAAATTGAGTAGACTCTACTTCTAGTTTGTCATAAAAATCCTCTGAAAATTCAGCTAAAGGAATAGGGTGATAGCGCTGCCAATTTGCAGCTAGAAAATGATCAAAATACATATCTACAAGCACCCGACTGTAATGTCGATATTTTGGAAAAAGTTCACGGACACATTCCTTGAATATTGGATGTTTATCAGTAAATTCATCAATCTCTCGATGCAAATAAACTCCTTTTTGAATTTCTGAGGGAAGCTTTTTTACCTGATTGCCTTTAATCCGATCTGCAATCAAATTTCCAATAGCTAGGGGAGTGTTGTTTCCGGATAAAAAGACATGAGCTAAAAAATTCATCCTGCTAAAGTAATTAATTGCAATTCAATTTAAACCCCATAGTTTTTAATTGCTGCTAATTCAATGCGGCAAAGAGTAAAAAATATTAAATGCCTTACCAATTAATTTATGAGACCCTTTCAACTGTTTTTTTATAATCCGTTAACTTGCATCAAATAAATTGAAATTCAAATGACCCTAATAAAATCGATTTCTGGAATTCGAGGAACCCTAGGAGGAATTCCAAGCGAAAACCTTACCCCTTTAGATATTGTGCGTTTTACTTCAGCGTATGCGCAATGGTTACAGCATGAAAACAAAGGCTTATTGACTGTAGTAACAGGGCGAGATGCTCGAATTTCTGGCTCTATGGTCCATAGTTTAGTCAATCAAACACTGGTTGGTATGGGTGTGAATGTTATTGATTTGGGATTGTCCACTACACCTACAGTTGCAGTAGCAGTTCCGTTAGAGCAGGCACAAGGTGGGATAATTTTAACCGCGAGTCATAACCCCAAACAATGGAATGCATTAAAACTTTTAAATGGAGATGGGGAGTTTATCAACTCAGATGCAGGAGCTACTATACTAGAATTTGCAAAAGAAGAGGCTTTTCAATACGCAGCTGTTGAAAACCTGGGTATGATTCAAATAAAGGACGATTACATAGACAGACACATCGACGCGGTTTTAGCTCTTGAAAGAGTGAATGCAACTGAAATCAAAAAATCAGATTTTACTATAGTTGTCGACGGAGTCAATTCTTCTGGAGGTATTGCAATACCAAAACTATTAGATAAATTACAGCTCACATCTGTGAAAATACATTGCACCCCAAACGGGATGTTCCCCCACAATCCTGAGCCACTAAAAGAACATTTGGGAGACTTGTGTCAAGCAGTAATCGATCAGAAAGCGGACTTAGGTATTGCTGTTGATCCGGATGTGGATCGTTTGGTTTTTGTGGATGAAAAAGGAGAGTTGTTTGGAGAAGAGTATACCCTAGTTGCCTGTGCAGACTATCTCCTTTCAAAAGAATCTGGTCCTACAGTTTCAAATCTATCTTCTACACGTGCCCTTGCAGATCTTACAAATATACTAGGAGGAACCTATACCGCGAGTGCTGTAGGAGAGCTTAATGTTGTGACCGAGATGAAACGTGTTGGAGCTTTAATCGGCGGGGAGGGTAATGGTGGAGTGATCTATCCAGCCTTGCATTACGGTCGTGATGCCCTTGTTGGAGTTGCTTTGTTTTTATCTCTTTTGGTGGAGCGCAAGGTCAAAGTTTCAGAATTGCGATCGAGTTATCCATCATATTTTATGAGTAAGAAAAAAATCACACTTCAAAAGGGAATGGATGTTGATGCACTTCTGGAACGCATAAGCGAAGCATATAAGAATGAAAAAATATCAACTCTAGACGGTGTAAAAATTGACTTTAAAGATGCTTGGGTACATTTGAGAAAATCTAATACTGAGCCCATAATAAGAGTTTATACCGAAGCTAAAAGTGAATCAGATGCAAGCTCTCTAGCAGATCGATTTATTGAAGAAATCAAACAGTTGCTTTAGCAAATTTAAATCGTTTGTGGGTCCAGAAATACTGACTTGGATCTTCCTTGATTTGGGCTTCCAAGTATTCCGTAAATATATCGGTAATTTCATTTTCCTGAGTGGCTTTAGGTTGATCCGAAATGGGTTTAAATTCAACCTCGTAGTAACCCCGTTTAACACGTGTAATTTTACCAAAAACGACAGGAATGTTCAATTCTCTAGCCAAACGTTCAGCACCCGTATAGACTGGTACGCGAACACCCAGAAAATCTCGCCAATACGTTAAAGGTTTAGGTCGAGGCGACTGATCACTTGCAAAACCGTAAACTCCTAAAATTTTATTGTCCTCATTCTCTTTGATGGTTGCTGCTGCCGTTTTCATCGAAATCATACCTGCATTATGTCTGCTTCTAATTTTTTTAAGCAATCGATCAAAATAAGGATTGCTCAAGGGTCTATAAATGCCTATGCCGCGATGGTCAATATGGTAACCTAATGACATCATCCATTCCCAGGATGCATAATGGCCACACATTAAAAAAACAGAACGCTTTTGACTTTCGTAATTTTGAAGAACATCTATGTTTTTTACTTTAAAGCGCAAGAGCATTTCTTTTTTGTTCATACCCATAGATTTGATCATTTCTAAAAACAAATCACATAAATGACTGTAAAAGCGTTTTTCAATTTGATTCAATTCTTTAGTTGTCTTATATGGAAAAGCGCGTTTTAAATTTGAACGCACTACTTCTTTTCTATAACCAAATAGACGATACAATACAAAACAAACACCATCTGAAAGTTTATAAAAAAGGGGGAAAGGCAGAAACGCAATAATGTAAAGGAGTGGAAGTAAGGAATAATAAAGTAAAGCCTGCACCGATTTTTTTTCAAAAATACAGCTTTCGCTTTTTATTTTGTTAATAACTCAAGTTCTATTCTACGCCCTAAGTGTTGAATTAAAAATAAAAAGAAAGTAATATTGTTATATATATAACAAAATACACAAATAATGTTACAAATAAAAAATGTTTTAGTCCTAGGTATGGGAAAAGTTGGGAGTCTTGTTGGGGTCTTGCTTAGCGAACGTTTTAATGTCACTGCCTTGGATAAAAAAGAACCACACTATGATTATAAGCTTCCTTTTGTTTGTCAACAAGGTGATGTAGCTGATCTTGATTTTATGAAAAAAGAAATCGAGAAGTACGACGCTGTTGTTTCTGCACTTCCATACTTTTTAAACAAACCTATTGCACAAATAGCACATGATTCTCGTGTGCATTATTTTGATTTAACTGAAGATGTCCCTACTACAAAATTTATTCAATCTTTAAGTAAGACATCAGAGTCTGTTCTAGCTCCCCAATGCGGTTTAGCACCTGGCTTAATTGGAATTATTGGGATGGATTTGACTAAGAATTTCGATCAATTACGCGATATCGAATTACGAGTTGGTGCGTTGCCTCGTTATCCAAACGGGCAGTTGGCTTATTCTTTTACCTGGTCTCCTCATGGAGTAATCAATGAATACATCAATGATGCAGAAGCTATACACAACGGAAAAAAGAAGTTAGTATCTTCATTAGAGGGATTTGAATACATCAATATTGAAGGACAGGAATTTGAAGCGTTTACTACTTCTGGAGGATTGGGAACCCTTTGTGATACTTTTGAGGGAAAGGTGGATACATTAAATTATAAGACCATACGTTATCCTGGGCATGGAAAGCTTATGCGTTTTTTAATATATGAACTCATTTTAAAAGAAGACAAAGACCAGTTAGAACGCATATTGAGCAATGCAAAGCCTCCTGTTGAGGAGGATGTTGTTTATGTTTATGCCGTTGTAGAGGGCTGGCAAAACAAGACGCTATCTCGGAAAGAGTACTACAAAGCATTCCATCCCATAACAATAGCAGGCAAAAAATGGCGTGCCATTTCTTGGACTACTGCTGCTTCGCTCGTTGCTGTTGTGGAAATGGTTGCTTCTGGAAGTTTGCCACAAAAAGGCTTTTTAAAACAAGAGGAAATTCCTTTTGAAAAATTCTTGGAAACTCCAACAGGAGCCTTATTTTTATAAAACAATCTAATCTCAGCACCATGAAATTTGAAACGACTACCTCAATGACCCAGATATTGGATGCACTTTTTGAAGTCTATGCCAATCGTGTTCCCGACGTAAAGAAAATTACAGCAGCAATGGTTCAAAAAAAAATGGTAGCAAGTCAAAATGAAATCATCAATGACCACATTGCTTTTCGTACTATGGGTGTACCTCATTTAGGAATCGCTTCTTTTGAGAAAATATTTTTAGCGCACGGGTATGAAAGAATGGACTTTTATCATTTTGAGGCAAAAAAACTGGATGCGTATTGGTATGCTCCGCCTTCTCCAGATTTACCTCGGATATTCATCAGTGAACTGAAAGTCCCAACACTCTCCGAAGCAGTTCAAAAAATCATTTATTCTTACACAGATTCAGTTAAATCCGATCCTGTAGATGCTTTAGATTTAAATGATGCTCGAGCGGTTGCGCATTATTTTCAAACCCCTTTATGGAAGTTGCCTACGCTAGAAGATTACGAAACCCTTCTACAGGAAAGCGAATATGCAGCTTGGGTAATTTACAATAGGTATTATCTCAACCACTATACAATCAGTGTTCACGATCTGCCTGAGCCTTACAATCAACTCGAGGATTTTAATATTTTTTTGAAGGACATAGGCATTCGATTAAATACCTCTGGAGGTGAAATTAAAACAAGCGCTGATCAACTGTTGCGACAAAGTAGTTCTGTTGCAAATGAAGTTGAAGCTCTTTTTGCTAACAAGGCAACAAGAAAAATAGCTGGGAGTTATGTTGAATTTGCGGAAAGAGGAGTACTACCTGAATTCAAACAGCTCAAACAATATGAAATTAAAAGAAATCACAGAAGAGAAGGGTTTGAAACGTCTAATGCAGATCGAATTTTTGAAAGCACTTTTAGCTCACAATTGAAAAGATAAAAAATGGATATTAAAAAGATTTTAAAAAATTTAGGAATAGAATCACAACAAAATGCCTGCAGCGCTGGAGGGAATTGGATGGGCTCGGGTGAGTTAATCGAGTCTTACAGCCCTGTAGATGGGTCTCTTTTAGGTAAAGTTATTTCCGCTTCTGTTCAAGATTATGAAGCCGTTATAGAAAGTGCTGAAAATGCCTTTTTATCTTTTAGAAAAATACCAGCACCACAAAGGGGTGAATTGGTTCGGCAGTTTGGAAACAAGCTAAGAGAAAAAAAGGAAGAATTGGGACAGTTGGTTTCTTGGGAAATGGGAAAATCCTTGCAAGAAGGGCTGGGCGAAGTTCAAGAAATGATTGATATCTGTGATTTCGCTGTTGGACTTTCAAGACAATTACACGGTGTTACCATGACTTCAGAACGGCCATCGCACAGATTATATGAACAGTATCATCCACTAGGAGTAGTAGGGATCATCTCAGCATTTAATTTTCCAGTTGCAGTTTGGAGTTGGAATGTAGCTTTAGCATGGGTGTGTGGGAACGTTTGTATTTGGAAACCCAGTGAAAAAACACCCTTGTGTAGTATTGCTTGTCAAAATTTAATCGTGGAAGTTTTAAGAGAGAATCAGATTCCAGAGGGGGTCTCTTGTGTTTTAAACGGTGGTGCTGAAGTAGGAAAATGGATGTCAGAAGATCATCGGATTTCCTTGCTTTCTGCTACAGGCTCTACGCGAATGGGAAAAGAAGTTGCGCAGCGTGTTGGTGCCCGTTTAGGGAAAACACTATTAGAATTGGGAGGCAATAATGCAATAATTGTTACACCCAATGCTGATATCGATACCGCTATGAGGGCGGCTGTATTTGGAGCTGTGGGTACCTGTGGACAACGCTGCACTTCTACACGAAGATTGATTGTTCATCAGTCCATTTTTTCTGAATTCACATCAGTGCTTAAAAAAGCATATCAGCAATTGCGTATTGGAACTCCTTTAGATCAAAACAATCACGTAGGACCTCTCATAGATACTGCTGCTGTAGAGATGTACGAAGCTGCTTTGGCTCAAGTAGAGAAGCAGGGTGGAAGCTGGCTGGTTCCCGGAGGAGTTCTGTCTGAAAAAGTTTATGGAAGTAAGTGTTATGTGAAACCCGCGGTGGCTATAATAGCGCATGATGCTCCCATAGTGCATCAAGAAACCTTTGCCCCCATACTTTACGTAATGGAATATTCTGGTCCTTTGGAAGAAGCAATAGCCATTCAAAATGAAGTAAAACAAGGGCTTTCTTCTTCTATCATGTCATTGAATATGAGAGAAACAGAAACCTTTTTATCTCATTGGGGAAGTGATTGTGGAATCGCCAATGTCAATATCGGTACTTCGGGTGCAGAAATAGGGGGTGCTTTTGGAGGAGAAAAAGAAACTGGTGGAGGCCGTGAAAGTGGTTCCGATGCCTGGAAAGCCTATATGAGAAGACAAACCAATACACTCAATTTTTCATCAGAATTGCCTCTTGCACAAGGGATTGTATTTGATCTTAAATAAACGATGTTACAACAACTTCCTGCCGTTGGAATCCTTCTTATTGCTGCTAATGTAATGGTTAGCTTGAAAGGATTTAAAGACGATCTTTTTTTTGACCGGTTTAAATTTCAAATTGAAAGCATTAAGAACGGTGAATACCTCCGTTTTATAGGTGCAGGCTTTCTTCATGTGAACACGACCCACTTGTTGTTTAATATGATAACATTTTACTTTTTTGTTTCCATAGTAGTAGATGCTATAGGCTCACTTTCTTTGTTGTTATTGTATTTTATCAGCCTATTGATGGGTAATTTCTTTGCCTATTTGTTTCATTATAAACAACCGTACTATACCGCAGTCGGGGCAAGTGGAGCTGTAACAGGTGTGCTTTTCAGCGCTTTATTGCTTTATCCTAATTTGGAGTTGATGTTGTTTTTTATTCCCATTCCCATTCCTGGTTATCTTTTCGGAATAGGCTATCTCTTGTATACGCTTTACGGAATGAAAGCTCAAAATGATTCCATTGGACACACAGCTCACTTTGGTGGTGCTGTGGGAGGAATTCTAGTTACGCTTTTCTTTGATTTTGAAGTAGTATTCAACTCCCAATTAATGTTGGGAGTGCTTACGCTTACAGTTCTTATAGCTGGTTTTTTCTTGTATAGAAACAAGTAAGAAAGCGAAATTAAATCTTATTTAGAAGCTCTTCAACTTTATTGTACAACTCAATTCCGCGTAAATCTTTAGCTATGATAACCCCATTTTCGTCAAGCACAAAAGTAGCTGGAATTGCAGTCACTTTGTAGAGTTTGGCAATGGGATCATTCCAAAATTGAAGGTTAGAAACGTGACTCCAAGTCAATCCGTCGTCCTCAATTGCTTTAATCCACTTGTTTTTGTCTTTGTCAAGAGAAACTCCTACGATGCTCAAGCCTTTGTTTCTGTTTTTTCTGAACAGTTGAACCAAGTTAGGGTTTTCTACACGACAGGGTCGACACCAGCTTGCCCAAAAGTCAATGATTGTAATTTTTCCTAAGTTGCTTTTTAGGGCAAATGAATTTCCGTCAGGACTTGGACCTTCAAATTCCGGGGCCAATTGACCCACTTCTGCCTCCGGTGCTTTTTCTACCTGCTGCTTTACTGCTCTTCCAGATTTTGTATTTTTGATGCGATCAGAAAGTCCTTCAAACAATGCTTTTGCTTCCTCGTTGGGGAGTACTTTGTTGGCCACAAATCGTTCTAGAATCAAGATGGAAAGCAAGGAATTAGGAGCTGCTTTTAAGAAATCAAGCTCATAGTCCTGAATTTGTACTCGAACTTCTTGGTATTGCTGTTGAAGATCTTGTGCAAGAAGACTGTCTTTTAAGATTAAAGCCTGTTGCAGATCGTTGCCTATTCCATTGAGTGATTCGATATAAACTTTCGTTTCGGACTTGTATTTCATAAAATCATCATTAGAAACAGTTCCTGTGGCTTTAGAAAACCTTATGCTGTCTTTATAAATTTCTAGAGATACGGTGCCGTTTTCAGCTATGAATGGAAAGGTGGTATTCTGTCCTTCGATTTGTATAAAATGGAATTCAGGTTCACTGATTTGTGTTTTGAGATCAAAACTACCCTTATTGACTGTTAGTGTGTCAAGTGTTTTAGGTTGGTTGTTACTGTCTGCTACGATGAGGAAAAGTAAGCTTCCATCCGACAGATCAGAACTACCTTTTATTTTTAATGTATTGGAATCGCTTTGGCAATTACTAAGAAGAAGCGAAACAACGGAAAGAACGAGTAAAGTTCGAAACATATTCAATTGATTTTCCGCTAAATTAATCAATTGAGAGGAAATGAGAAAGTTATGCTTATTTTAGCCTGTGGACAATTATTAATTAGAAGTAATTACTGGTGAAGCAGCATTTAATAGCTTTAAAAAAGAAACTAGAGGGAGGTTTAGAATGGGATCAATTACACAAAGTACTGTATGCTACTGACGCTTCCGTTTACAAAATGCTTCCAGAGGCTGTAGCTTTTCCAAAGAACGTGCAAGATTTGCAAACATTAGTAGTTTTTGC
>Ga0181605_10000161_pt1 | contig 66916 bp, 61 predicted proteins | sample 041ome_11_FD_148676 | JGI IMG/M metagenome (GOLD analysis project Ga0181605, IMG submission 148676) | Coastal salt marsh microbial communities from the Groves Creek Marsh, Skidaway Island, Georgia - 041411US metaG (spades assembly) | ecosystem: Environmental > Aquatic > Marine > Intertidal zone...
TGCGTTTTCCCGTCAGGGCGACGCTCAAGAGCAACATCAGCAACCCCAACCACACTCGGCCGAGCGAGCCGCTCAAAACCCATCATCTGACGCAAGGCGGGTCGGGTAAACATCTCAAAACTCACGAAGGAACTCACCGGATTACCCGGTAGGCCGAAAACAGGGGTTCCATTTAGCAATCCGAATGCGAACGGTTTCGCAGGTTTGATCGCAACCTGCATCCACCTCATGTCAGCGATTCGTCCAAGCACTGCTTTCACAACGTCATAATCACCCATCGACACGCCACCACTCGACACCACCACGTCATAGGTATCCGCCGCCGAGCGAAGCACACTCTCAAGCGCACCTTCATCGTCGCGCACGGTGCCAAGATCGGTGACCTCGCAGCCAGCATCACGAAGCGCAACGGCGAGCATCCGGCGATTGCTCTCTCGAATCTCACCCGGCGCAAGTGGTCGCCCATCGTCGACGAGTTCATCGCCAGTCGACAGGACCGCAGCACGAATCCTCGGGTACACCGACACCGTTAAGGCGTTCACCATTGCGAGCACACCCAGTACAGGAGGGGTGATAAGCGTTCCGGCAGCAAGCACAACCTCACCCGGTTTCACATCATCTCCAGCGGGCCGCACGGCATCGCCCGGCTGCACGCTCGACGAAAGTCGGACCGTGTGCTCGTTCACCATCTCAGAATCTTCAACCATGACGACGGCATCAGCCCCGGCAGGAATTGGCGCTCCCGTCATGATCCGGATCGCTTCTCCTCGAGCGAGCACACGATCTGTCGCCGCCCCTGCAGCAACTTCGGCAACGACCTGAAGATCAACCGGCTGCTCGTGTGCGGTCGCCACATCGGCTGCAATCACCGCATAGCCATCAACGGCGGTGTTGTCGAACGGCGGAACCAACTCGGTCGCTATCACATCGGCAGCAAGCACCATCCCAGCGGCCTCTTCGAAGGGCAGTTCGATTGGTGGCCGCGCCGGACAACGCTCAAGAACGAACGACTGGGCTTCTGACAACGGAATCACGTCCCTGACCGTACCGCGAGCGGGGCGGCCTTGCGTACGGCAGACTAGAAGGGTGAGTGCGTTCACACCATTTCCCGCTGACGGCTTTACGGCCCGCTGGGACACCTGGGATGGCGACCACTCCGAAGAACTCACCCTCCGATGGGAAAATGAGGCCTGGACAGCATCTGGCGTCGTTGGCCGTGAACACGTTCAGTACGTCGTTCGGCTGTCCCCATTGTGGGAGGTACGGCAGTTCCTTCTCTTTCGCGATCTTGAAGAACCCGACCTTTGGCTAGGGACAGACGGCCAAGGACGCTGGGGCGAAATGAATGGGGCTCACCGGCCAGACCTTGATGGGTGCACCGACCTTGCATTGAACTGCACTCCGTTCGACCACCTCGTTCCAGCCCGCCGACACCAGCCAGCCGTCGATGCACCATCCATCGTTCAGGTCATTGAAGTTGACACAGAGACTCTTGGCCTCACCACCGGATTCCGCCGCTATGAGCGGCTGAACGAATCAACCTTGAGCGTCGAGCACCTGGGTTCGGTAACCACATTTTCGGTTGACAGCTTCGGCCTTCCCCTCGACATCGAAGGGAAATTCCGCCGAAGGTAACAGCGTCAGTTGCGATGTCGATCGAGAACGGCGCGTAGTTGGGACTCAAGCCCATCCGCCCACCCGTGCACAAGCGCAATTTCGACTGCAGCGGTGAGAAACCCTTGCGGAGTACCGGTGTCCCACCGATCCACCATGGTCTCAACGCCGTGAAGAGGAGCGCGCTGAGCCTGCGCTCGAATCGCATCAGTCAGTTGCAATTCACCGCCAGCGCCCGGCGTCAATCTTGCGATTTCATCAAAAATGTCAACCGTCAACACGTACCGACCGATGATGATGAGTGAACTTGGAGCATCCTCCACCAATGGTTTCTCGACAAGATCGGCGATCTTCACGACGCCGTCGACCATCTCAGCAGCCGGCGCAACCACTCCGTACGCAGACACCTCAGATCGGTTCACTTCCATAAGACCGACGACACTGCCTGAAGTGTTGCTACACACATCGATCATCTTCTGAAGGAACTCTGGACCACCCATAATTTCATCGGGAAGCGAAACGACGAAAGCGTCACCGTCGACAGAACCAGATGCGCATCCAACGGCATGTCCAAGGCCCTTGGGATCATCTTGGTGAACAACGCTCACCCGCCAATCCCGACCAATCGAGGCGAGTCGATCAGCCATTGCATCGTTACCTTTTTCGCGAAGTGAACGCTCGAGGTCTGGTCGTGGAGCGAAGTATTCCTCAAGCGCAGGCTTCGCCGCACTTCCAACGATGACCACGTGATCGATTCCTGCGCCAAGTGCCTCGTCAATCACCAATTGGATGGCCGGAATATCGCCGATCGGCATGAGTTCCTTCGGCACCGCTTTGGTTGCCGGAAGAAAACGAGTGCCAAGCCCGGCCGCCGGGATGACGAGAGTTCGCACCTCCACGAGTCCGACGATATCCTGCGAACTGCCATGCCGACGTACGTATACAAATTTGTTGACACCGGAGAGACCATTGAAGTGCAGCAGTCATTTAGTGACGATGCGCTCACCGAGTACGCCCACCCTGATTCAGGTGAGGTACTCGCAGTGAAGAAGGTCTTTCAACCGGTCGGCGTCACATTCAAAGGCGGCGGTTTCTATAAAAACGACAGCCGCGGCGGATCAGCGAGCAAGTCGAGTTCATCCACTTCAACCTCGAGTGCGAGCAGCTCCACGTCAACAACATCTGACTCGTCGTCGTCATCTTCAACCTCATCGGCATCGACCTCATCCAGTTCGTCGACGACTTCAACATCAACCGACTGAGCCGGCATCATGCTCGCCACATGACGAGCAGAAATCAGCAGCACTCCACACTTCGCGTGTTCTTGGTGAGGCTTAGCGATTCAACTACTGCGACGAGTGCACGCATGCGCATCTGGCGACTTCGCCATCCACTCGCGATTGACATACTCACTGTCAGTTCTGCGCTGTTGTTGTTTGCACTATTGATCGCTGATCGCCACCGCCTCACCTCAGAACTTGGGTGCACGCTTGGTCACCCCACCTAGGCGACGAGTAGCACCACCACGCCGAGAACAATTCGGTACACCACGAACGGAGTGAATGAGCGCGTTCTCACCAACTTCAACAATCCGGTAACTGCGATCCACCCGGTCAGTGCCGACACCGCTGCACCGATCACCATCGCCTCTACCAGACCATCTGGCACTCCATCTTTTACGAGCGATGCCATCTCAAATACGAAGGCTCCGCTGATCACGGGAATGCCCATCACAAACGAGAATCGCACTGCTGCCTCTCGCTGCAATCCCACTGCTCGGGCCGCTGAAATCGTGATACCAGAGCGCGATGTGCCCGGATTCAACGCAAGAACCTGCGCAAGACCGATGACACCCGCATCCCGCAGGCGCACCGATGACAGATCACGTTCGCCCACCATTCGGTCCGCAGCAAACAGCACCAGGCCGAAAATGATGAGTGACCAACCAACCACGATTGGTGTTCCGAGCCGATCATCTATGAATGAATTGAACAGCACCCCGGCAACCGACGCTGGAACCGCTGACACAACGAACAGCCACGCCAATTTGCCGTCAGCTGATGCGGCCTTCGGGCTCCGCATTGCTCGAATTCCATCGACCACATAACGGACAAGGTCAGCTCTGAAATGAACGACCACCGCAACAAGTGTTCCAAAATGCAACGCAACGTCGAACGCTTGCGAAGCAGAACCCTCTGGCTGACTCCAGCCAAGCGCTCGCGGCACTAATTCGAGATGGCCGCTCGATGAGATTGGCAGAAATTCTGTCAACCCCTGAACAATTCCAAGCACCAATGCGTGCCAAAGATCCATCGAGCTATGAACTTCCTGACACCATCACGTCGCGAATGACGAGCGACGATCCAGATGCTCTCATCGGAAGCCACTCAAGGTCGCCACCGACCTCGACGATGTCGTTCAACAGCCGCTGAATTGTGCTGGCGATGGTGAACTCACGAACTGGCTCGGCAAGCGCACCATGACGAATCGACATCCCTGTTGCGCCAACCGAGAAGTCACCACTCACCGTGTTGACCCCAGAATGCAATCCGCTCACGCCTTCGATGAGCACGCCGTCGTCAATCGATGCAATGAGATCTGACTGACTGCGATCGCCCGGCACTAACTGCAATGCGAGACAACCCGCGGACGGTGACCCCGCATAACCACCCCGAATTGCATTTCCAGTTGTCGCCGCCCCGGCACGACGTGCTGAGTAACTCGAGTGCACAAAACCTTTCAACTCTCCCCCATCGACCAACACATTTCGCCGAGCAGCGAGACCCTCGCCGTCAAGGTCGGTAGCGGTGTATGCCCGTCGGTCGGTGGGGTCATCTACGAGAGTGAATGTTGATGCAGCGATCGATTCGCCCACGCGATCAGCGAACAGGCTTCGACCGCGTACCACTGCATCGCCGCTCAACGTTGATCCGATAATTCCGAGTAATTGAGAGGTCACGAACGGGTCAAGAACAACCGTGGTTGATCGCGATGCGGGCTTGGTCGCACCAAGCAGTCGTGTGGCGCGATCGACTCCCTCGCGTGCTGCTCGCTCCACGTCAAACTCGCCCGGATGCGCCCCAACAGCAAAACCGAACCCAGTACGAGTTCCATCCGTGTCATCGGCAAGGGTTGACACGCTGAGATAGCAGGAATTGGAACGTCCATAACGTCGAATACCTGTGGAGGTCACCACAAGACCCTCGCCACCACCGTCAACGAAATTGGTGTCATCAACTCGAATACGGGAATCCAACTCGAGCGTCATTCGCTCAAGTCGTTTCGCAAGCTCGACCTTGTCAGCGGTTGGATAGCGCTCAAGTTCGTCGCTCCATAGATCCTGCGCAGTGACGTCAACACCATCGGGCTCTGCCAGCGCCGCCCACTCATCAACCGAACTGAAGCTCACATTTTCTCGAGCCTCAGCGAGCACCTCCGAAGCAATCTCTGCATCAAGATTGCCTGCATGTGCAAACCCCGTTCGACCGTCATTGATGATTCGAATACCGATCCCCGATGACATCGCTGAAACAAAATGCTCAACTTCACCGCTGTGGACGCGAACTTCGGTGCTGGAGCCCCGCGAGATGTACACCTCAATCTGCTCACCACCTGTTGCTGTCTCAATGAGCGAGTCAGCGAGCGCGAAGAGTTCTTCGTTGCTCTCAGTTGCGCTCACGCCGCAGTCCCACCAATCGTCATTGACGAGACTCGTAAGGTCGGCTGTCCGGTGCCGACAGGCACTCCTTGACCATCTTTACCGCACGTGCCCGGTCCGCCCATCGCAAAGTCGTTGCCGAGCATGTCAATATCGCTCAACACCTGCGGACCATTGCCGATGAGGTTGCCCTCACGCAGCGGCTCTGTGATCTGACCGTTTTCAATGAGGTATGCATCTCGCATGCCGAACACAAAGTCTCCCGATGCTGTGTTCACACTTCCACCACCGAGCTTTGCGACATACACGCCATGCTCCGTTGATGAAATGATGTCGGCGGGGTCATCCTCGCCGGCCAACACGAACGTGTTCGTCATTCGCACCATTGGCAAACTGGCGTAATCCTGTCGCCGCCCGTTACCAGATGGTGCACGCTGCTCATCACGTGCTCGGATGTGGTCCCACATGTAATCGACCAGCACTCCGTTCTCGATCAGCACGTTGCGTCGAGTTGCTTGACCTTCATCATCAAATGACCGGGTGCCCCACTCACCATCAACCGTGCCGTCATCCACGAGTGTCACCAGCGGAGAAGCAACAAGTTCACCGAGGCGTCCCGCATAGACGCTTGCACCTTTTGCAATGTGATCGGCTTCGAGGCCGTGTCCGCACGCTTCGTGAAAGAGAACTCCTCCTGTGCCCTGGGCAATAACGACCGGCAACTGGCCTGAAGGTGCCGGGCGGGCACGGAGCTTGCGAACAGCCTGCTCAGCAGCTTCTGTGGCGAGGTCGGTGAGCGCGTATCGATCAAATACCTCCCAGCCTCCGGTGAAACCAAGTGATTCAGCGCCGGTCTGCATTCCAAGATCGCCGTCGGCAACAACGCTGACTCGAAACAACACCCTCGTGACCTCATCGGTCACAAACACTCCATCAGAGTTTGCAATGAGCACCGAGCGATAGCTGTCGCTCAGCCCAGCACTCACCTGAGTCACCGCACCATTCACACTGCGGGCAATCTCATCGACCTCGGTGAGCATCTCTACCCGTCGCGCCTTCGACACAGAATTCGGGTCAACCTCGACAGGCGTTCCGGCACCTCGCGTGCAACCGTCAAGCCCCACGGTCACGACTCCACCGGTTCCAGATCCTGCAGCATCAGCGGCCGCTCGAGCTGCTGCCAACAACCCACGTTCGCTGAGATCTGAGGTGTGGGCATAGCCCGTCGTCACGCCGTTGATAACCCGCACGCCTGCCCCGCGGTCACGCCCTGACGACACGCCATCAACGCGCCCATCATCAAAAGCCACCCCGGTGTTGCGACGATCTTCGGCATACACCTCGGCGAACCCTGCACCATGGCATCGGGCCTCATTCAATACTCGGTCGAGCACATCACTGTCGATCATCTCGACATGCTACGAGAATGCCGGTTTGCATATGGTTCGCAGCTCAAAGAACACGAGTTACGAGCACCCGACGACATTGAGACAGATAGCGAGGTAGCGTCTCATACACCATGTTGATGGATGATCTCAACGGACCTGAGGACCTGAAACGTCTTCCTGCGGCGCAGCTGCCAGAGCTCGCCCGAGAAATCCGTGATTTCATCGTTGATTCGGTTGCAACGAATGGCGGCCATCTCGGCTCGAATCTCGGTGCAGTCGAACTGTCGATTGCGTTGCACCGCGTCTTCGAGTCACCAACCGACGCCATCCTGTGGGATACGGGCCATCAGGCCTATGTCCACAAACTCCTCACCGGACGCAAATCTCAATTCAACGAACTTCGACGTGCTGATGGTCTTTCGGGGTATCCGTCTCGTGAAGAAAGTCGCCACGACTTTGTCGAGAACAGCCATGCCTCAACCATCTTGAGCTATGCCTACGGTCTCGCAGTTGGGCGTGACGCCGGAACTACCGATCACCGACACATCGTTGCAGTGATTGGTGACGGTGCGATGACCGGCGGAATGTCATTTGAAGCGCTCAACAACCTCGGGCATTCAAAGCGTCGCGTCATCATCGTTCTTAATGACAACGGCCGCAGCTATGCGCCAACTGTGTCGAACCTGTGGGCAAACGCACAGCAGGAGGATGAGCGATCGAATCATCCAAGTTTCACTGACCGCATCACGTCAACGCTCTCAAGTGCGTTAACCGACATCAGGATGAATCCGGTGTACGTCAGGCGTCAGCGGAAAATTGAGCGTTTCCTTCATGAGTTGCCAGGAATTGGCAATCAAGCTGAACGAGCACTTGACGCGTTCAAGGCTGGGGTTCGAGAGTTCCTGCAACCACCGTCATTCTTCGAGGCGCTAGGCGTTCGCTATACCGGACCAATTGACGGCCACGATATTGAAGCCCTTGAGAGCGCTCTGAAACAGGCCGAGCAACTCAGTGAAGAGGGTCCGATCGTCGTACATGTCCTCACTCAAAAAGGCCGGGGGTATGCGCCTGCGGAGTCAGATGACGAGAAACACCTGCATGACACCCCCATCTTCGATCCGCTGTCAGGTCCCCCTCCAAGCGGCCCGACCGGCTACACCGAGGCATTTTCTCGAACGATGCTCGACATTGCTACACGCGATGACCGAATTGTCGGCATCACCGCTGCGATGGCAGGCCCGACCGGTTTGTTGCCGATGCAAGAACGCTTTCCCGACCGGGTCTTCGATGTTGGAATTGCCGAGCAACATGCCGTCACCGGTGCTGCTGGTATGGCAATGGCGGGCTTGCGCCCGGTAGTCGCTGTGTACTCAACCTTCCTGTCTCGGGCTTGGGATCAAGTTGTCTACGACGTTGCTCTCCATCGCTTGCCAGTGATCTTCTGTCTCGACCGTGCAGGAATCACCGGTCCTGATGGTGCCAGTCACCATGGTGTGTACGACCTTGCACTGCTGTCAAAGGTGCCGGGGATGCGCGTGCTTGCTCCCTCAAACGCCGATGAACTTGAACAGATGCTCAATGATGCTGTTGAACTTGCCGATGACGGCCCCCTCGTCATTCGCTACCCACGAGGCGGTGCACCACGGGCAGCAGATGGTGTTGGTTCAGGTCTTCATGCCCGCAAAGTCGTAGCCCCTACCGAGCCAGCATCGGTTGTGATCTGTGCGATTGGCCGGATGGTTGCAACAGCAGAAACTGCGGCTGGGAAGCTTGCAGCTGACGGAATCAACTGCACGGTCTGGGACGTCCGTTCTTGTGTGCCGCTTGACCCTGCGATGCTTGATGATGCCGGTCAACATCAACTTGTTGTCACCATCGAAGACGGCATTGTCGAAGGCGGTATCGGTTCGATGCTGACTCGGTCGGTAAGCGATCGCCTGTCGTCAACATCAGACGCTCAGCCAACATTTGTCAATCTCGGACTTCCAACGGTGTTCATTCCGCACGGCGCACCCGATGACCTCTTTGCGAAGTTTGATCTCGATGCCGACAGCATCGCCTCACGTATACGCCTAGCCCTCGGCTGAGACCACCGCAGTCGGCCTAGGATCGAACCATGAGTTCATCCGCTGAGTGGAGAAGCCGTTACACCCGTCTTGAGTTCACCGACCACGACAACGGTGTTGTGCTGGTTACGTTGAACAATCCCGGAAAGTTGAATGCAACCGATGAGGTGATGCACGCCGAACTCGCCACAGTGTTCGTTGACCTTGACCGAGACCCAGATGTGCGTGTCGTCGTTGTTACTGGCGAAGGCAAGGCCTTCTCGGCGGGTGGAGATCTCGATTGGATCACCAAACAGGTCGGAAATTACCCGCAGACGATGACGGTGATGAAGGAAGCGGGCGACATTGTTCGCACACTCATCGAATGTGACACTCCAGTCGTTTCAGCCATTAATGGGGTCGCTGTCGGGGCAGGGCTCGCCGTTGCGCTGATGTCGGACATCAGCGTGATTGATCGCAATGCCAAATTCACTGACGGCCACATCCGACTTGGTGTTGCGGCTGGTGATCACGCTGTCGCGATTTGGCCACTGCTGTGCGGAATGGCCAAAGCCAAGTACTACCTCATGACCGCAGATTTCATCGATGGCGCTGAGGCCGAGCGCATCGGACTCGTCTCAAAAGCCGTCGACGGCGATGAGGTGCTGCCTGAGGCAATGCGGATCGCGCAAACTCTTGCGACCGGACCGAACGATGCCATCAAGTTCACTAAGCGGGCGCTCAATCACTGGCTACGACAAGCACTCCCGGCTTTTGAAGCATCGCTTGCCTACGAGATGCTGAACTTCCTTGGCGGCGACGCTGCAGAGGGACTCGCAGCCTTACGAGACCGTCGCTCCCCCGAATTCGGGTGACCACTGTGCCGACCGCCGATACACCATTCGAAGCAGATCTGAAGTTGGCGTTTGAACTCGCCGATATCTGCGATGCAGTGACACTGCCGGCGTTCAACAACCGTTCGTTCAGTATCGAGTACAAATCTGATCGATCAGAGGTCACAGAAGCAGACCGTGAGGCAGAGCGCCAACTCGCGGAGCGCTTGCTTGCGGCCCGCCCATATCACAGCTTGTTCGGTGAAGAACACGGGATAACGGGAGATGCGTCGTCGGAGTGGCAGTGGATCGTTGATCCCATCGACGGCACTTCGGGTTTCACCCGGGGAATCCCCATCTGGGCGACGCTCATCGCTCTGAACCATTCCACTGACGGACTATGCGTATCGGTGGTGTCAGCGCCTGCGCTCGGTCGACGCTGGTGGGCGACGAAGGGTGGTGGCACCTACGCCGACGGCCGTAGGTGCTCCGTTTCAGGAGTCGCCAACATCGCCGATGCGCAGGTGAATATCACCTTGAACGAAGGCTGGACCACACTCGGTCACGCCGATGCTCTCGTCGAACTCACCACATCTGCTCGCCGGTCACGAGGCGTAGGAGATTTCTGGCAGCACTGCCTCGTTGCTGAAGGCGCAATGGACGTTGCGATTGATGCCGTCGGCGTACAGCCCTATGACCTTGCAGCAGTGCGACTCCTGGTTGAAGAAGCCGGCGGCATATTCACCAACCACCTCGGTGAGCCGAGTCACGCAGGGCCGACCGCAATCAGCACCAACGGAGTCCTTCACGCCGACGTGCTTGAGCGCCTGTAACCGCCGGTACCGTACTTCTGGTGAGCGATAACTCTTCACATGATCAGTCAACCCGCGCAATCTCGAGTGGCCGACGAGCAAACGAACGCGGCCTGGCCGTTCCGATTTGGGCGACTGCGGTGTGGGAGTCCGATTCTGCCGAACACGCATATGACATGGCCCACTCGGTCGGACCAGATGACTTTTATTCGCGCCACGGAAACCCGACCGTATCGGCCTTTGCGGACTCGATTGCTGATCTTGAAGGAGCCGAGTCTGCCCTCGCATTTGCCTCCGGTATGGGCGCACTCGCAAGTGTGGTGTTCGGCTTGTGCTCTGCAGGAAGCCACGTAGTCGCCACGAAACAGATTTACGGCACCACAGCGACATTCCTCAATGGCCCGGCTGCTCGGATGGGTATTGAGACCACCTGGGTGAACGGCAGTGAACCTGGAGCAATGGCCACTGCGGTAATCCCCGGCCGGACAATGCTCGTTATCGCTGAAACACCGTCGAATCCGTTGCTCGACATCGTTGACCTCGATGAGCTCGGTGCCATCAAAGGCCCGTTCACCATGGTCGACTCGACGTTTGCCACCCCGTTCGGCCAGCAGCCGATTCGTCATGGGGTCGACCTTGTCCTGCACTCTGCAACTAAAGGAATTGCTGGACACAACGACGCAACCCTTGGGGTCGTTGCGGGCGAACGGGAACTACTCGATGACATTTGGCGTTACGGCATTCTGCATGGCGCCACCGCTTCGCCATTCGATGCGATGCTCGCGCTTCGTGGAGTTCGGTCGCTCGATGTTCGTCATGATCGTCAGTGCTCAACTGCGCTTGAGATTGCTCAACGCCTGCAAGGTCACTCTGGAGTTGCCAAGGTTCATTACCCAGGACTGGCTGACCATCATCACTATGCGCTCGCCGCTCGACAGATGAACCGTTTTGGTTCGGTCGTGTCGTTGCAACTTGCAAATGGTGACGGCTATGCAGCGCTGGTCGAGCAGCTCCAGCTTGTTCGTTGTGCAACCTCGCTGGGTGGTCCTGAAACGCTGATCTGTGAATCATGGACGACCACGCATTCAGGTCTTGATGAGGATGCGCGTCGGGAAATCGGCATTAACCCTGGGTTTATTCGAATGTCACTGGGACTTGAGGCTGTTGAGGATCTTTGGGACGATCTCGACCGGGCGCTCTCAAGCCTCTGAGCACCTCAGAGGGTCAACGAGTCTCGAACTAGTTGTAGTACGGGTTCGAGCCAGTTGAGTGATCGGTAAGGTCACGAACGCCAGTGATTGCGGGAACTGCTTCAACCAGCATTGTTTGCACACCATCAAGCATCGTTGCCTTGCTCATTGAGCATCCGTGGCAGCCACCGCCCATCGTGAGATATGCCATTCCTTCACCGTCATGGCCGACGTAGGTGACGAATCCACCGTGGCCGGCAAGTGCGGGATTCACGTCGCTCGCAAGCACTGCTTCGACCTCGGCCGATAATTCATCATCGCTGGTAAGGCCCTCGACCATTGGAGCAGCGGGGCGATTGGGGTTTCGGATAACGAGCCCCTGCGCCTCGTTGTGGTCAAGTACCGCACCCTTCAAGAACTCGACGGAGTCTGCAGGAATGATCACCTTCATGTCGCCGATGGTTCGCACCTCGTCGGTGAATGCTGCGGTGAGAAACTCCTCAAAGCTGAGGTCATAACGAAAATCTTCGCCAGGGGCCGATGCGATCGCCAGTCGAAGACCGAGTGAGTCCGCATCAGACTCCGATGAACGCAGGTCACGGATCATCTCGAGGGCACTTTCGGTGATCTCAACAATCGTGTCGTCAGTTGCTGCGGCCGCAGCATCAGCAAATGGACTCTTGATGTCGTCGTTCTGACCCATGCCCGCAGGCTACCGTCGTCGTACATGACGGTCGATTCCTACGTATTCTGCCCGCTGCAGCCAAGCGCATACCTTGCACGGCTCACCGCCGACAGCACCACGTTCGGGCAACTGCTCGAAAGCCAGCCGCTCGACACGCCGGTTGCCACTTGTGGGGACTGGGATCTCGCTGCGCTCGCAACTCATGTCGGATGGGTGTATCGCTGGGCAACGGTGGCGATGCAAACAGCGGCCATGCCTGACCGAGGTGCAGTCGAGCGCCCTTCCTCCCCTGACGAACTGCACGAGTGGTTCACCAACGGAACCGCAGACATGCTCAACACGCTCGCTGAGATCGACCCAAACGGACCCACATGGCATCCGTTCGCCCCTCCGCAACTCGCCGGACTGTGGCCTCGCCGCCTGGCCCATGAAACCACCATTCACCTTCTTGATGCCCAACTTGCGTGTTCAGACCAACAAGACGTCGATGCGGTAATGGCATCTGATGGCATCGATGAATATCTCACCGTTGCCCTCCCCCGCGTGCTCGCTGGCGAAGGTGTAACTACCCCGACAACAACCCTGCATATCCACTGCACCGACGTTGAGGGCGAATGGCTCATCGTCCCATCTCCCGATGGACTCATCATCACTCGCGAACACGCAAAAGGTGATGCCGCCTTACGTGGCCCTGCAGGTGCACTCCTCGCCGATCTTTGGGGGCGTCGAGGAGCGCTCGGTGACATTGACATCGCAGGCGATGCCGATGTTGCTGCATCTTGGCTCGCCATCGGGGGCAATTAGCCCTTGTCTGAGACCTCTCATAATGAGGCCAACGCTCGTCGCTCGGCGACGTTGATCGGGCCTCTCGCAGTACTCGGAGCGTCCACCTGTTTTGCGTTGTCATATGTGGTCATCAAATGGCCCGGCACGCCAGGATCGGTCATCGCATGGTGGCGACTCGCAGTTGCGACAGTGTTTTGGTGGGTGTTCCTGGGCTATCGCCGTATTGCGAAAGGTGTGCCACTTCCTTCGCGAACCACATGGAAATACGTGACTCCAGCGGCACTTCTCTTCGGCGCGAATATCGCAGTGATGTTCACCGGAGCAACCAAAACGAGCGTTGCTCATCTTGAATTCATCAACGCCCTCGCTCCAATCGTGCTCGCCCCTCTCGGATTTCTCTTTTTCAAAGAGCATCCACAATGGAAAGCGCTCCGCTGGGGAATCTTCTCATTTGCGGGAATCGCCATCGTGCTGTCATTCGGACCCGCGAACGGTGTCGCCACTCTCGAAGGTGACCTCTTAGTCGCCACGGCATTCTGCGCGTTTCTCGGCTACTTGCTGCTCACCAAACGAGCCCGAGCCCACGGCGTCACCACGGTTGACTTCATGGCAGTCATGATGCCGGTCGCGATGGTCGCTGCAACTCCAGTTGCGCTCCTCATCGCATACGACTCATTCATCCCAGATAACCCGAAAACATGGGCGTCCATTTTCATCCTCGCAGTGCTCACTGGTGTTGTCGCTCACGGTCTGCTCGTGTTCGCACAGAAGATCGTTCCAATTGCGACCATCAGCATGATTCAAGCCGGCCAGCCCGCAACCTCGACCTTCCTTGCCTGGGTATTCCTCGGAGAAACCATCTCGATCAACCAAGCACCCGGCATGGCACTGGTGATCATCGGCTCAATTCTTGTCGTCACCACCGGCCAGCGATCGCTGTCGAGCTCAAGAAAATTCGACTCGTAGTTGTCGTTGCGACGCCTTCATCAACTAGGAAGAAGGGGTGCGCATTCTTGTGACCAACGACGACGGCATCGATTCGATCGGGCTTCACTACCTCGCTCGAGCGATGACGACTCTGGGAGATGTGGTTGTTGCGGCCCCCGATGTCGACCAGTCAGGGGCAGGAGCGGCGATTTCTGCGATCTACCGCAACAAGCCCCAAGTGAAGAAGGCCCACATTGATGGAGTTCCTGAATCGTGGGCCGTTTCTGGCCCACCAGGACTTTGCGCATTTATGGGTCGGCTCGGAGCCTTCGGAGACTCATTTGACCTAGTGGTGTCCGGTATCAACCCCGGAGCGAACGTCGGCAGATCGGTCTACCACTCAGGAACCATCGGCGCATGCCTCACTGCTCGCAATGGTGGAATCAGCGGCGTTGCGGTCAGCCAGGCAGTCTCTGGTTGGGGTGTCGAGGGCCAAGCATGGGATGACATCGTGCTCAACCAAATTTGGGAAACGCCAGCGACGGTTGCGCAGCACTTCGTGAAAGGCCTACTCGAAGATGGCCTACCAGAAGAGCCGATCATCGCAAACATCAACGTTCCAAATGTCGACCTTGCAGACCTCAAAGGATGGAAGAGAACCACTATCGACTACCGCACCATTCGGAGTATGTCGACGGCATCATTGAAACCGATCGGCGGCACCAGCGGCACCTACGAAGTCGAATTCACCTACGGTGATGCAATTGCACTGCCCGATCACACCGACGGTGGAGCGGTTGAAGCCGGGTACGTCTCGGTGAGTTATCTCTCACGAATCATTGACGTTGAGCGCAACGACGCACCCTGCGCAGAACAGGCGCTCAACTCGCTGCTCAGCCAGTAACTCGCTACGCTCACGAACAGCACATACGGGGAGCTCGCATGAGGCGGGCTGAGAGGGTGGCCAACTGTCACCGACCCAACAACCTGATCCGGGTAATGCCGGCGGAGGGAAATGATGAGTTCTGAAACAACCGATATCGACGAAACAGTCGTTGTTGTTCTTGGCGCCGAGCGGCTGCATCCGCAGTCAATAGCCGACATTCCCTCCGACGCTTACGTCATCGCCGCCGACTCAGGTGTTGATCACGCACGCTCGGCAGGTCTCTTGCCAAGAGAGGTCGTTGGAGACTTCGATTCGATCTCTCGACGCGGACTGAAATGGGCTCGCCAACATGCAATCGTCCACGAACATTCCCCAGACAAAGCCGACACCGACACCCAACTCGCCATCACTCTTGCGGCTGCACGTGTACCTGCTCGCCTCATCGTGGTGTCTGGTGGAGGCGATCGCCTTGATCACACCCTTGCGGTCATCGGCGCACTCGTCACAGACGATGTGACGAGTATTCCTGATGTGTCACTGCGTTGGGGCGGCAACGCGGCAACCATCGTTCATGGTCCTGGCCGAGCAACGATCGATGCACCACACGGAAGCACCCTGTCAGTCATCGGTCTCTCGCCGCCATGCAGTGGAATCACGTTGACAGGTACGAAGTGGACACTCACGGATGAATCACTCGAAGTGCTGAGTGGACGAGGGGTAAGCAACATCGTCGAGGACACAGTCTCCATCACACTCCGAGAAGGTGTCGTAGCCGTATTTCATGAACTCCCGAGCAAAGGTTCATAGATGATTACCCGTATAACCACTATCTCATTGGTGGGTCTCCTCGCAGGACTGACTGCAGGATGCTCAAACAATACCGATGAGCTCACTCTCGTGACCTACTCGTCCTTTCCGGCATCTGACACCGATCTCAACGATGCGCTCGCAACGTTTACCGACCAAACCGGGATTGAAGTGACCATCCTCAACGCTGGCGATACGGGAACAATGGTCACCAAAGCAGTACTGGCAAGCGGCAACCCTGAGGGTGACGTGATGTGGGGAGTCGACAACACCCTCCTCAGCAGAGCGACCGCAGCCGATGTGTTTGAACCCTACGTCTCGCCGGCCGCTGCGGCTTTTGACGCTCAACTGGTCGAACTCGGCGGTGAGGTGGTGACCCCGGTCGACTTCGGCGATGTCTGCGTGAACTATGACCGCGAATGGTTTGACAACAGCGATCTTGAACCTCCAGCAAGCCTTGATGAACTCGTCGACCCAACGTATGCAGACTTGCTCGCCGTACAACATCCCGGAACGTCGTCACCAGGCCTCGCATTCTTACTCAGCACCATCGTGCGCGTTGGGGACCATTGGACCAATTACTGGCAGGACCTCGTCGCCAACGGAGTGCTCATCACCAACGATTGGGAAGAGGCCTACTACGGGGCATTCACACGAGCTGGTGGCGATCGCCCACTCGTGGTGAGCTATGGCTCAAGCCCCCCATTTGAGGTGCTCTACGGCGACGACCCGAACGCCACGGTCGCACCAACCGGAGTCATAGAAGACACGTGTTATCGGCAGGTCGAATTCGCTGGAGTTCTTCGAGGAACAGACTCCCCCGACGAAGCACGTCAACTTGTTGATTTCTTAGTCAGCAATGAGTTCCAGCAACACATTCCCCTCAACCTCTATGTGTTCCCGGTTGCCGATGTCGAACTCGAAAAGGTCTTCGTCGACCACGCAGTTATCCCCGAAAACCCTCCTGCGCTCGACCAAACCGAAATTGATGACGGCCGGGCGACATGGGTTGAACTATGGGCCGACATCACCGGCTAAACCGGCCTCCTCGTTGGTGGAACGCGGCCGTCACCGTTCCACCAACTGCATTTGCGGTTGTCTTCGTCATCGTTCCCGTTGCGATGCTTGCCGTGCAGGCGGTCAGCGTCGACGCGGCCACCGCGACCCTGTCAGATCCTCGAACATGGCGAGTGATCTGGTTCACCACATTTCAGGCAATGATCTCGACCGTTACCACCCTCGCAATCGGCCTCATTCCGGGGCTCGTCATTGCTCGCTCCAATTTTCGCGGACGTCAGTTCGTTCTGAGTTTGTTTGCAGCCGTATTTGTTATGCCAACGGTGGTCATGGCAGCGGGAGTTCGAGCCTTACTCCCCGGAGACCCCACCGGGTTATTGCCGATCGTTATTGCCCACACATTCTTCAACCTCGCAATTGTCATCCGTGGAGTAGCTGCTGCACCCGTACCGGTTGAACTTGAGCAGGCAGCAACGGTATTGGGTGCCCGACCGTTCGAGGTTGCACGGACCATCACCCTCCCGCTCTTGCGACCAACACTGGTCGGGCTGACCGCGGTTGTCTTTGCACTGTGCTTCACGAGTTTTGGTGTGGTGCGCATCCTTGGCTCAACGTCGTCCACCACACTCGAGGTGGAAATTTGGCGCGAGACAATCATTCTTGGACGTATCGACCGAGGAGTCGTACTCGCTGTGATTCAACTGGTGATGCTCGCCATCGGTCTTGGTGTGTGGATCGTCATCAGGCGCAGAGCGGGAGCATTCCACTCTGGCGATCGGCAACCGATTTCACGCGGCGGACGATACGTGGTCATAGGGAGTTGCCTCCTGGTTTCGGCCCCAATCATCGCCCTCGTTCAAGGCTCATTTCGTGTCAATGGTGCCCTCAGCGCATCAGGTTGGCGCAACCTATTGAGTAACTCAATAGGCCCCGGTTTACGTCTCGGGTTTGACCCCGTGGATGCGATGCTCGCCTCTCTGGTCACGGCTTCTTTCGCAACCGCCTTAGCGCTCATCATCGCAGTGCTGATCGTCGCCACCGTCGCATCATCGCCAAAGATCGGTCGCGTTGTGGACGGAGTCGCAATGCTCCCGCTCGGGATTTCCGCTGTGACTCTCGGGCTCGGATTACTCATCACCTTTGATGTTCCTCCGTTTGATTGGCGAGCATCACCTTTCATGACACCCCTCGGGCACGCTCTCATCGCCACCCCATTTGTCGTGAGACCTGCCGTCGGCGCTCTGGCAACCATGAACCGCCGACATGTTGACGCCGCTGCGACCCTCGGTGCCCGGCCCATACGTTCATTGATCGACTCGATCATTCCTATTGTGTCCATCCCTCTGCTCTCAGGCGCGGGATTTGCTGTCGCCATTTCGCTCGGAGAATTTGGTGCAACGAGCATGTTGTCACGCAGCGGAGGAGAGACCTTGCCGATTGTGATCGAACGGCTACTTGCTCGAACTGGAGGAGATTTTCGCGCTCGCGCCTATGGGCTCTCACTCATTCTTGCGTCGGCCACAATGGGCATTGTGATTGCGCTCGAAACTGCGGCGAATCGGAAACAGCGATGAGTGTTCTTCACGTTGACCAACTTCGCATCGTCCGAGGCAGCACCCCCGTCATCATCGACGCGTCATTCCAGGTTGACCACGGCACTACAACGGTCATCGTTGGCCCATCAGGCAGCGGGAAGTCAACACTCCTTGCCGGTATTGCTGGCCTCGTCAGTATTGCTCACGGAGCTATCCGCCTGAACAGCCGAGACATCACGAACGTACCGACTGCCCAGCGAAAGATTGGACTTGTCTTTCAGGACAATCAATTGTTTCCGCATCTTTCGGTTGAGGAGAACATCATTTACGGTCTTCGACGCCAACAAGGGCATCGGTTCGACCACGCTGACCGTCTAGAAGAATTGTTGAGCCTCGTCGACCTCAGCGGATTTGGCTCACGCAGTGTGCGGGACCTCTCTGGCGGAGAGGCCAAACGTGTCGCTCTCGCCCGTGCACTTGCGCCCGAACCAGAGCTACTGCTGCTCGATGAACCTTTGACCGGACTGGATGAATCACTTCACGACCGGCTTCTCCACGACCTCGTCAACGTCTTGTCGACGTCCAGCACGACTGCGATCTGGGTCACACATCATCGAAAAGAAGCATCAGTTGCCGGAAGTCGGATCCTCAGCATCGATAATGGGGAGCTCACGCCGCTACAAGGCCGGCTGAGAAATTGGGACGTTCGACTAGTCAGCGCATCCGACACATTCGATTTGCGTCGCTCTGTTCTCCGGTCTGACACCATCACAAACGACGTCAATTTCGATGGCGACGACAGTGCAGTTCATCTTGCCGCACACGATCCCGTCAGTGGTGAGATCGCTGCAATCTCGAGTTGGTTCCAGCGAAGTCGCCCACAACAGTCGTTCTCCGGGCTTCAACTACGGGGAATGGCAAGTGCACCTGAGCACCGCGGAACCGGCGCAGCCCAAGCCCTGCTCTCGGCAGGAATAGACCTTGGACGAAGCCTTCAGGTTGACGAAATTTGGGCCCGAGCACGAGACACTGCGCTCGGGTTTTATCTGAAGCACCAATTCGTCAGCGAGGAACCAGGGTACGTTGATGACCACACCGGGCTCCCGCACCACACCGTTGTGCTCCGGCTGCGGTAGCGAATCGTTTTCATTCCGACTGCCACTCCAGTCTGCCCTCTCTGAGGAATGAACATTCTTGAGCCGTTCACTCCTGAACTGATCTGCGACGTCAACAGCGCAGCCGCTGCGTTTCGACTTCAAGCCCGATTTTTTGAGGGCCTTCAACTCCGCCAACTACTCCTCCATTGCAGCGAAGACATTTGGTCGATGCCATCGGCCGACCTTTGGAGGCAATCGTTACTCTCCGTTATTCGCTTGGTTGAATCACATTGCGATTCATTGAGGCATGCCGCCACCCAACTTGAGTACCAAACATTCACCGGAGCATCGAATGGATCTGGCGGCTGGTGACGAGCAGCATCTCAGGTTGGGTCGACCCAGCGAGACTTTCAACTGTTCGATCCATGCTGATCGATGTTCTCACTCATCTCGACCACACATCGATACCCCTGAGCGACTCTTCCCGAGTGGTTGCGACATCGCTGCGCAGAGTCATCACCGACGACCTGATCGTTGCGATCGATCGCATCGTTACCTTCGATGGCTGGCACCGGTGGGAATCTGCCAGCCTTCCGAACGAACTGGCTGTCACAACCCCCACATTTCGATTCAGCACTCACCCAGAAGAACTGGCTGCGCTCGTCACCAAGGTTTCCCAAGGCGGAATCAACGCGAACGTGATGAGGGCTCTCGCCGCCCACATCAATCAGCACCAGATTGACCTCGGTCTTGCAAAGAGCGACCTTAATTACCCCGGGTCAGTTTGGGCGCTACTGCTTCAACAAGCGTCGTCTAATCGGTCAGCCGCAATCACTGGTTTACTCGCTGCCGTCGTCACGCACGATCGCACGGCCACTCTCGCCGAGGCATTTGCTCGACGAGCCCAAAACGATCAGCACGTTGCCCGTCTACTTGGCGACGTGGCTCCGAAACTCGGTGACAGCGCTCTTCGATCTGCACTCCTGGCGCTCACGGCACCGGCCACGTTTGATCGGGTTGGCGGTGTCGATCCCGTTGCTGAACAGATCGCACTAGATGCACTCCTCGTCGCCTCAGCCGGTCATCCAGGTGTCGTGCAATCGATATTTGATGACTACGGCCGACTTGTGTATCTCGCCACCAATCCGTTTCTCAACCCGAGCGCACTTGAAGCGGCCGGGCGTACCGCAATGGGCCTATCTGGTGCGAGCCCGTTACTCCGAAATCTCACATCGATTCATGACAGCCATGGCGAGTTGTCGGTCGGCGGCACTCGACTTGCTGCGACCGCTCTCATCAGCGACCTCGATCAGCTTGCGTCAACCATTGATCTTCCGATTATTCGAGGGCAAGGGCCGCACGGATCGATTGATGTCGGCACTCGCAAACAGTTCTCCGCCTTACTGTCTGACATGTTGAATGACCATCCGTCAAAGACTGCTGTAGGCCTCGCGTTGCACGATCTGAGGGAACAGCGAATCGAACGTTCGATTTACGAGCTGACCCTCCACCAGGACATTGACTTCGAACGAACGCTTTCAGGCCAACTAGCCGACATCAGTGACGTCAGCCGCACCCTTGATGAAGCTGCTCAGTCAGCCCATGATGCCGACATGCTTCACCGCTCTGAATTCTTCGCTGGGCTCGATGCCGGACTCTCGACTGCGGGGGTGCTTGCTACGGTCGCCACTCCCCTCATCGGGGGCACGGTGGCACTCACTCTCAGCGGAAGCCGACAACTCGCAAACATCATCAACGCTGTTACCGCCGATCACACACCGCCTGACGACATCACCGAACTCATCAACATGGAGACCACAATTTCTGTGCTCACCCATGTGGCCGAGCGACCCCAATCGCACAATCGATTCCACCTCGCAGGAATCACATCCAGCGAATGGAGTGCGCTTTCTGAGGTGCTCAACGAATTCGGTTCCGCCAACACGGGTGAGGCAAAAGCGCGTGCGTACAGTGACGTGATTCAGCTCGTCAACGAGTCTGTCGAATTAACCACCTTCGTCAACACTGTGCAGGTGCTCAGTCGGTCAAATTGACAGCGCCTCTGTCAGGTGAGTCCACTCGGTGGAACCCCATCAACCTCAACACGACCAAGAAACCACCCAAGGCGTTCATGTGGTGGGATCTGCAAAATATCGGCATGCAGTGGCGTCATGCCGATTGGCCTGCGCGCTCTCCACAACATTTCCAACAGCCTCAGATCACTCCTCAAGTAGTGGCTGTCAAGGTGCTCAAGGTGATGACCACATCCAAGATCAACCCAATGGACCTCTACCTCTCGCCACCGCAGCAAAGGAAGGACCGTCCGCGGAACACTCACACCACTCAACAAGGTCGCTGTCCCGCTCCAAGAGGATTCATCAGCTGCTCGGGCGTTCAACTCGAGTGCTAGACGTTCACAGGACTCACGGATGTCCTCGACCTGTTCGGCCCAGGGACGGGGTGCGCCGCTTGCGATATCCGAATTGCGCACGTCAACGCTTACATATTGAGGTTTGCCCTCCAGCAAGTTCACATAGCTATCAGCGTTGCGGGCAACGTGGGTAAGCACGTGACCAATCGACCAACCCGGCAGCAAACTCGGCTGGCCACAATCGATGGTTGATTGCTCCTCAAGCCACTGCACGAATCGACTCTGCGACCTCACACACCCTTCGACCTCACGCGCAACCTGTCGACCATCGACCGCCATGCGTCAAGTTTGCCCGAAGCGCGCGCTCAGAGTTGTTCTCGGCGCGGGATAACGACGACCGTGCCATCAGCTTCGCGATGAACGGTCACACGAACCCCATAAAACTCAGCCAAGGTTTCGGCTGACAGCACATCTTCGACCGAACCATGAGACACAACTGTTCCTTCATGCAATAACGCAAGTCGATCGCTGTACATCCCAGCAAGAGTCAGGTCGTGCATCGCTGAAATGACCGTCAACCCGTGCTCACGACGCAGCCGCTCAACAAGTTCAAACGCCTGCTGCTGGTGGCCGATATCGAGAGCGCTCGTTGGTTCATCCAACAGCAGAATTGGCGCTTCTGTGGCGAGCGCACGAGCGATCACAAGTCGCTGACGTTCGCCGCCGCTCAACACGCCCAACTCGCGAGTTGCGATGCCGTCAAGACCGAGCCGGCCAATGACGTCATCAACCATCGCTCGATCGTTCTTGGTTGGGTGACCGAAATAGCCAATGTGAGGAGTGCGACCAAGCAGCACGTACTCGCGGCCGGTCATTTCATCGGGAAGGATCGGTTCTTGTGGCACGTATGCGACCAGCGATGCTCGACGGGAGCGACTTCGAAGCGATAGAGACGACCCGTCGACAATCACATCGCCTGAGTACTTCACCAGACCAGCCACCGAACGAAGCAGCGTGCTCTTACCTGCCCCATTTGGCCCGATCAATCCAAGCCAACTGCCAGCAGGTACGACCATCGAAAAGTCCCGAACCACTGTTCGCCGCCCGTACTCAACGTTGAGATGCTGAAACTCGACTGAACTCATCGGCTGACCTGACGGGTGCGAAGAAGAATGATGAAGAACGGTGCCCCGATGAACGCAGTGACCACACCGATTGGCACCTCAGCCGGCGAAGACAGCGTCCGGCCAGGAATATCAGCGAGGATGAGAAATGCCCCTCCAACCGTGATGGCAAGAGGAATCACCACTCGATAGCTCGACCCAGCCATCAGCCTCACCATGTGAGGAACGACAAGACCAACAAATCCAATCAAGCCACTCACTGCGACAACTGCTGCAGTTCCGAGCGTTGCTGCAACGACAACCGTCAGCCGCACTCTTCCGACTGGAATACCGAGTGCCGTCGCCTCCTCATCGCCCACCCTCAACACGTCAAGGTGGCGACGGTGGAACAGCAGCACGGCAGTCGATAGCACAACGTACGGCGACACAAGGACGACATCACCCCACGACGCAGTAGCGAGTCGACCAAGAATCCAGTTGTACACCTCACGGACAACGTCAGAGTTCCGTTGGAGAATAAAGGTCTGAATCGCGGTCGTAAGTGACACCATCGCCACGCCGGCGAGGACCAATGTGCTTGAGGTTCGCATTCCACCGAAGGAAGCCCCCACCAAATAGGTGACCGCAACTGTTCCGAGGGCAAACAAAAACGCAATGAGCGGCACTGGATCAACTGGCCAATCGAGGCGATCACTCCCGATTGTGGTGATGACAATTGTCGCTCCAAGCCCACCGCCTGCCGCTGCCCCCAAGAGATACGGATCAACCAGCGGGTTTCGGAATACTCCTTGGTAGCTCGCGCCACCAAGCGACAACGTTGCACCAACAATTCCAGCCAACACCACACGCGGCATTCGAATATCCCAAATGATGGACCACTCCCGTTCGGTTACACCACTAGCGATACCGAGACCACCTTCGCCGAGGCCCGGAATGCGTTCAGCAAGGGCAAGCGGGATTCGCCACCAATCTGGCCCTGCAGGACCAGTCATCGCCCCGGCGCATGCAACGACAACAAGAACGAGCACCGACAACACCACTTTTGTGGGGATTGCACGCCGTTGCTCAGTCATTGGTCAGTCAGATTCGCCTGCTGCGACAACGGCCTCAACAGCATCAACAACTGCTGCCATGTGTTCAACCGTGCGAGGCCCCCAACGTGACGCAATGTCGTCGTTGAGCGGTACGACATGTCCATTTGCGACCGCTGAGAGCACATCCCAACCCGGTCGGGCCGCTACAGACTCAGGGGTCTCACCGCAGTACAGGGTGCACGCCAAGAAGATGATGTCTGGATCTTTATCGAGAATGAACTCAGCAGACAGTTGCGGATATCCATATGACTGGTCTTCCGCTAGATCAGCGATGTTGCGGAGCCCCAACAACGAATACGTTGAACCGATGAAGGTCTCACTGGTGACCGAATAATACGTGTTGTCCAGTTCGTGGTAGTACGTCAGTGGTGTCTCCATCGCTGGAAGGCTGTCGATGCGACCAAGCAGAACCTCGAGATCATCCTGCAGCTGTGCGACGAGGGCCTCAGCCTCGTCAACGTGCCCAGTTGCCTCACCAAGTTCGAGAATCTGAGTAAACGTGTCGTCGATACCAACGGCTGCTGGACCCTCCCAATGCGGAATCCCCGCTCGATCCAGGGCATCAAGCAGATCAGGATTGGTGCCATCGGTAACGATCAGATCTGGCCCCAGACCAATGATTGCTTCGACATTTGGGTCGTATCCACTGATGCCTGGCATCTTGTCAGCTGCGACCGCTGGAAAATTCGAAAAGTCATCGACTGCGAGGACCTGATCACCGGCACCCACCGCATACAACATCTCGGTGGCCGTGGGCGACAAGGAAATAATCGCCTCAGGGAACAGCGCCTCGGTTTCCTCACTCTCTGTTGAGGTTGCCTCAGCATCTCCCTCTTCAGAAGGCGAGATGCCATTATCTGTTGTTGTTGTGTCAGTCGTGGCCTCTTCACTCGCCACCTCAACCGATGTCTCAACGGCGTCTAAGCCAGTCTCATCATCAGTCGAGCCGCAAGCAACTGCCATGAGCATCACCGGAACCAGCAGTGCCGGTCGAACTAACTTTTTCAAAATTGTCTCCTAAAAACGGAGCGCAAGTTGGACCTGGACCAGCAAGCTGATCCGCGAGCCTCCCTGTGCCTCGAGGGTGGTTATCGCGCACAACGTGGTCGACCGGGCTCGTCTGGAACACACCAGAACCACCGTTGCGGGACAGCGCCGGGATCTCACCGGACTTCGCTCACGAAGTGACAATGAGAACATAACAGGCTGCACACTGCTCACCACGAATCACGATCCGTAGGGCAGGCCGGCGTTCGTACACCTATGCTCAACAGGGCATGTCTGAATCGAATATTCCCCCCACTGACGCTGGACTCTCTGACGAACCCCTCACCGAAGATCCACGACCAGACGGGCTTCGTTCAGCAGCATCGCTCGTAGTTCTCAACACCGGAAACGGAAAAGGGAAGAGCTCTTCAGCATTTGGAATGATGGTTCGCGGACTCGCTGTCGATTGGAATGTCGCCGTCTGCCAGTTCATCAAGAGCGGTGACTGGCGCGTCGGAGAAGAAAAAATGGGGCGCAAGCTCGGAGTCGAATGGCACTCGTTCGGTGACGGATTCACCTGGGATTCAGACAACCTTGACCACGACCGCAACATCGCTCGTGAGGGGTGGGCAAGAGCGGCTGCAATTATCTCGGCCGGCGAACACCAGTTGGTCATTCTTGATGAACTCACGTACCTCTGCGCATGGGGGTGGATCGATACCGAAGAGGTAGTGACCGCCATTAAAGAGCGACCTGAGAATGTCAACATCATCATCACCGGCCGAGACGCTCCGCAGTCCCTCATCGACGTCGCCGACACAGTGACAGAAATGACCGAAGTGAAGCACGCGTACGCTCAGGGCATTCGGGCAAAACGTGGCATTGACTACTGAGATGAGCCAACTTACGACACTCGACGTTCTCGACCTATCAGAGGCAATCTCTGACTATCGGTCGAAGGGTTGGAATGTCCAAACGATTCGGCCAGCCGATGACCCATACGAGGCAACGGTGCAGTCACCAGATGGTGACGCAATTCGCCTTCGCCGCACTCCAATCGTTGTCAGTCGAGCAGAAGACTCCGATGCTGGCCACACCGGTCGAGCCTCGATGACGTACCGAGACCTCATTCCCGGCAGATGGGATGGGCGGTTTATTGCATCTCATATTGCCGTGCCAAACGGCGGAGACATCCCCGACGATGTGCACTATCACGACGTCACATTCCAATTTCTTGCAGTACGAACCGGTTGGGTCGACGTGCTCTACGAAGGCCAAGGTGAAACGATCCGAATGAACCCGGGTGACATCGTGTTGCAACCGCCTGGTATCCGCCACCGAGTACTGGCCACATCGCCCGGATTCGACATTATTGAAATCGGATGCCCCGCTGACCACCTCACCAATTTCGATCACGAGATGGCTCTCCCAAACGGGGTCTACGGTGATCATGCATGGGGAGGGCAGCAATTCGTCTTCTCGACTCCCGGTGATTTCTCAGAGGGTTGGGACCACCCTGGTTTTTCGAGCGATGACAGCGGGATTGGTGCCGCCACCAACGGCATCGTCGAAGTCAGAAGAGTCAAAACGGCACAACAGTCCCACGTCTATGAATCCAAACCGTTTGAATTCCGATTCATCTTTGTCATGGACGGCGACATTGATGTCACGGTCACCGATGGTGCTGTGTACCACTTAACAAGTGGAGACTCGATTGCTCTTCCACCTGCGGCACAAGCGACAATCGCTCAAGGTTCACACGAGGCAACTTTGCTTGATGTCCTCGTGCCACAAATCGCCGCAAGTTAACCTTTCGGTTCGTGCCACTCACCACAATCGCCAGCCAGGTTGCCCGCGGATTTGCCATGGGCTCAGCCGATATCGTGCCCGGCGTCTCAGGTGGAACTGTCGCTCTCGTACTAGGGATCTACGAACGACTCATTGAGAACATTCAGCGCGGAGCATCAGCATTACGCTCAGTGCTCGCACGTGATGGCTCCGGCGCCATCTCAAAGGCGCGCTCGGTTGAGTGGGGATGGTTGCTCTCGCTTCTGGTTGGAATTCTCGTTGCGATTGCGTCTCTCTCAGCCATCATCGAGCAGTTACTCGACGAACAAGCAGTTCGAACTTCCGCCGTCTTTCTTGGCCTCGTCACAGGATCAATCGTGATCGCATGGAAACTCATCAAAGATCGGGCTGCGGTGCACGGAGCGATCGCCATCTGTATTGGCGCAGCTCTGTTCTTTCTGCTCGGCCTGCGATCTGACACGCACGCCATTGGGCCTGAGGTGGTGACACGCCCAATTTGGATATTTGTTCTCGCTGGCGCCCTTGCCATCTGCGCAATGATTTTGCCGGGGATCTCTGGATCATTCATTCTCGTCATGATTGGGATGTACACCGAAATCATCGGAGCTGTAAACGATCGAAACCTCGCCGTTCTCGCTGCAACGGGAATCGGGTGCATACTCGGGCTTGCAGGTTTCTCAACCTTGTTGAACTGGCTGCTCACGAACTACCACGACATCATGATTGCGGCGATGGTGGGTCTCATGCTCGGGTCGGTTCGAGTGCTGTGGCCGTGGCCAAATGGGACATCGACTACCGAGCTTGCAGCACCCGAAGGTGACGTCATCGTTCCCGTTGTGTTGGTGGTTATCGCTGCGGCGGTAGTGATCGTGGTGGAACGATTCTCGAGCCGCTCAGCACCATCAAGCAGCTGACAGCGCCGCCACGTCAATGCGGTAAAGGTCGGCGGCGTTCCCAGACAAAATTGCCTGGGTCATCTCATCGGTGAGATGTGCAGTGTGCTCGGTCAACATCTCCTGCGACCAAGGCCACGTTGAATCGCTGTGTGGGAAATCATTCGCCCACATCAAACGTCGCCAATTCATCTGCTCGGCAACACGAAACGCCGTCCAGTCATCTTGGAATGTGGTGTAGATGTGCTCCGCGAAATACTCCGACGGCAACCGCTGCAACTCAACACCTGGAGCCATCCAATTGCGATGCCGCTTCCAGGCGTGATCCATGCGATACATGTAATGCGGGACCCAGCCAGCGTCCGCCTCCACGCACACCACCCTCAAGTTGGGGTGCCGTTCAAAGACCCCGCCGTAAATGAGTGTTCCCATGATGTCTTGGATCCCGCGAATGATGGCTAGAAAGCCATTAATGCGTGGGCCGCGGGGCCGACTTTCGAAGGCACTTGCTCGCGAAGTGAGAATGTGAAAACTCAATGGAAGGCCAAGGTCAATGGCTGCCTCCCAGAACGGGTCCCACATCGGATCGTCATAGTCGCCTGAACCGTCTTCAGCCCACGTCGCAGGTTCACCTGGCATCATCACTCCACGGAGCCCGAGATCTGAGATCCGTTGAAGGTCAGCGATGCCCTCCTCGACGCTCCGAAGTGCAGTCTGCCCACAACCAAGTAAGCGATCGGGGGCGACAGAGCAGTAATCCGCAATCCAGCGGTTGTACGCAGTAAATGTGGCGTGCTTGAAGTCAGCATCTGGATGATTACAGATCATCATTCCAACCGTCGGGTAGATCACTTCTGCCGCAACACCATCGCGCTGCTGATCCGCGATTCGATAGTTCGCGTCCCAGCCAGAACGATGCAACTCGTCAAATGACACACCTGACACCGTCAACTCTTCCGCTGGTTTGCCAGCAGCCGCCACCAGTCCCATCGCAATCGGGCGTGACATCCCAGGGATCACGAACATGTCGCCACGTTGCTCATCGCTCACCATATGCGGGGCACGGTCACGCCATGCCGGGTCGATATGTGCGGTGTAACAGTCAGGGGGTTCGGTGATATGCGAGTCGGCGCTGATCACAGGAAACGGAAACGTCACCGTCCACCTCGCACGAGACGTCCCGGCGTTGCTCCGGTTGACTCACCATCAGCCATAATTTCAACGCCGGCAACAAAGGTATGGCGGTACCCATCAGCCCGTTGCAACATGCGCTTACCGCCTGCAGGCAGGTCGTAGGCCATCTCAGGCGCATGCAGTTGAAGTCCATCGAAATCGATGATGTTGAGGTCGGCTCGTTGGCCAACACCGATCACACCGCGATCTCTGAGCCCTACGGTTTCAGCTGTCATACGGCACTGTTTAGCGATCAGCGTCTCGACAGGAATTCGTCCAGTTGGGCGATCTCGCCCCCACCACTGCAGCAATGTCGTCGGGAAACTCACATCGCAAATCGTTCCGACATGAGCACCACCATCGGAGAGACCGGGGACCGTCGCTGGGTGCAACAGCATCTCACCAACGGCATCGAGGTTCTCTCCAAACCAGTTCAGGATTGGCTGGTACAACAATGCGTGGCCATCTTGCTCGAGCATCCAGTCGTAGAGCAGTTCAAGCGGTTCACGGCCCTCGCGCCGGGCGATTGCTTCCACCGATGTCGATGGGTCGGGTTCGTAGTTCGGCGGGTTACCGAGTTGGAAAATAAATCTGTATCGGTGAATTGCGCGGCTTCCGAGCGAGGTGTCATCGACCCGAGCGCCATCAATAATCTTTCGGCGAAGTTCAGGATCTTTCATCACGGCGACACGCTCAGCAAGTGGACGATCAGCGATTGCCTTGTACGGCTCAGAGAACATGAACGGATGAAGAGTTGCTTCAAGCCCAAGCATCAGCCCAACTGCGCGAGCACCTACCTGGCCACGCATTTGTACGCCTCGTGCTGAGGCGTCAGCGAAACGCTGAAGTTCAACCCTCCAGTCATCACCAGACTTCGCACCCTGTGCGATTGACACTGAGATCGGGCGTCCCGACTCAGCGGCCATTCGCTCGAAGAGGTCCAGCTCTGCGTCACGATCAATAAAGTCCGTGACTGCCTGCAAGACCCCTTTCTTTGCCTCGCCCAACGCCTTTGCGATGCCGACGAGTTCGTCAGCCTCTGCACGCAATGTCGGAGTCGGCTCACCAAGGCTCGTCCGATGGTTCAACGTCCGACTTGTTGAGAATCCGAGTGCACCTGCCTCAACCGCCTCTCGGGCGAGTCGAGCCATCTCAGCGATGTCATCTGGAGTAGCTGGTTCTTGTGTTGCTCCCCGCTCCCCCATCACGTGCAGGCGAAGGGCTCCGTGGGGCAACTGTGTACCGAGATCGATATCGCGGGGACGGCGCTCGAGCTCATCTAAGTACTCGGGGAAACTTGACCAATTCCAAGAAAGCCCCTCATGCAGGGCCGTTCCTGGGATGTCCTCAACACCTTCCATCAACTGGATAAGTCGCTCACGGTTGTGCTCATGAACCGGAGCAAACCCCACGCCACAGTTCCCCATCACGACCGTCGTCACACCATGCCAACTCGACGGGGCGAGAGCCGAATCCCAGGTGGCTTGACCGTCGTAATGGGTGTGGATGTCAACAAAACCTGGAGTCACCAGATGACCCTCAGCGTCGATCTCACGCGTACCTGACCCAGATACCGAGCCGACTTCGGTAATCACACCGTTCGAGACGGCAACGTCACCGATTGCTCGTTCTGCCCCAGTCCCGTCAACGACCGTGCCATTACGAATTACGAGTTCATGCTCTGCCATGACACTCCTTTCCCCACCTGGAACGCTAGTCCGAGTGAGATCAACGAAGTGAAGTCAGCGAGCAGCTAAGTCAGCGATGCGAGAAATGCCCTCTGCAATGTCGTCGTCACCAAGAGCAAACGAGAAACGGGCGTAGCCAGGGGCGCCAAAGGCCTCGCCCGGAACAAACGCAACCTTTGCCTCAGTTAGCACAAGATCAGCGAGTTCGAGCGTGGTATTCGCAACCGCACCGCCGAGCGGCCGGCCGAGCAGACCACTCACATTCGGAAAACAATAAAACGCCCCCTGAGGCTCAATACAGGTCACTCCCGGGATTGCTGTCAGCAGACGATGCATCTCAGTTCCACGACGTTCAAACGCCGCTCGCATCATCGCAACATCATCTAACGGGCCAGCAACGGCAGCGAGGGCTGCCTGCTGAGCAACGTTCGCAACGTTTGATGTCGCATGTGACTGGAAGTTTGTGGCGGCCTTGATGACATCGGTCGGTCCGACCATCCAGCCGACACGCCATCCGGTCATTGCGTACGTCTTCGCAACACCGTTCACGACAACACATTGGTTTGCGACTTCGGGAACAAGCGTTGGCATTGAAGCGAACTCGTTGTCGCCATAGATGAGGTGTTCGTAAATCTCGTCGGTCAACACCCACACACCATGCTCAACGGCCCAGCGACCGATTGCAGCAATCTCGTCAGGGGTGTACACCGCTCCAGAGGGGTTATCAGGGCTCACAAACAGCAGCACTTTCGTGCGAGGGGTACGCACTGCCTCGAGCTGGTCGACAGTCACTTTGAACCCAGCGGCATCATCGGTTTCGATCACCACAGGAACTCCGCCAGCGAGCACGATCGCCTCGGGGTACGTTGTCCAGTACGGAGCCGGACAAATCACTTCATCACCCGGATCGCATAACGCGGCAAATGCGGTGTAGACCGCGTGCTTACCGCCATTCGTCACGAGCACCTGGTCTGCTGAAATCTCAAAGGACGAATCGCGCATGGTTTTTGCAGCAATTGCCTCGCGAAGTTCTGGGAGTCCACCTGCCGGCGAATACCGATGGTTTTTCACCTCGCGACAGGCAGCGGCTGCGGCATCAACAATGTGCGCTGGTGTAGGAAAATCTGGCTCACCGGCACCAAAACCGATGACGTTCTCTCCTTGTGCTTTCAACGCCTTCGCTTTCGAGTCAACGGCAAGAGTTGCAGAAGGAGCGATAGATGCAAGACGGGATGACACTCGATTCACACCCATACTCTGCCAGCATTTACGCCACTTCACCCCGCCGACGTCGCTTTCATAATTGAAATGTTCTCGCCCGCGGCGTAGTAGTCGCGCCGACTGCCTGCCATCCTTGAGGTGTGGAACCCTCCGCTATTACCATCCCCAACGAACTACTCCCCGAAGATGGCCGTTTTGGCTGCGGACCTTCCAAGGTCAGGCTGGAACAAATCTCAGCTATCAGCGATGCCGCCACAACGATCATGGGCACCTCGCACCGGCAAGCACCAGTGAAAAACTTGGTTGGTTCGGTACGTGCCGGACTGACTGAACTTTTTGGTCTTCCCGACGGATGGGAGATCGTCCTCGGTAACGGCGGATCGACCGTGTTTTGGGACGCCGCCACCTTCGGCCTCATCGAATCACGCAGCCAACATCTCGTATTTGGTGAGTTCTCGTCGAAATTTGCTGACGCCTCAGCTGCCGCGCCACATCTCGGCCAACCATCAGTTATCAGTTGTGATCCAGGCGACCACCCATCGGCGGCGGCAGAACAGGGAATTGACCTGTACGCACTCACTCATAACGAAACCTCAACCGGTGTGGCAATGACCCTGACGCGCCCACAAGGCATCGATGATGGGGCGCTTGTCGCAGTCGATGCCACTAGCGCGGCTGGAGGTCTCACATGGGACCCATCAGAGGTTGACGTCTACTACTTTGCGCCACAAAAGAGTTTCGCTGCAGATGGTGGTCTCTGGATTGCAGCCTGCTCGCCAGCAGCAACCGAACGAATTGAACGCATTGCCGCAAGTGACCGTTGGCGGCCGGCCGCCCTCGACCTTGGTATTGCACTGTCGAACAGTCGACTCAATCAGACCTACAACACCCCAGCGCTTGCAACGCTCATCATGTTCAACTCCCAAATTGAATGGATGCTGAGCAACGGTGGAGCGTCATGGGTTGCAGATCGGGTGGCCACCTCCGCCGCAACCATGTACGGATGGGCCGAAGCGAATCCACTCGCAACGCCATTCGTTGCTGATCCGAACAAGCGCTCCAACGTTGTCGCAACAATTGACATCGATGCCAGCATCGAAGCCACTTCGATCAGTGCTGCACTTCGAGCAAACGGAATTGTCGACACCGACAGTTACCGCAAACTCGGCCGTAACCAACTCCGGGTTGGGATGTTCCCAGCAATTGATCCAGCAGATATCGAGCGGCTCACCGCCTGTATTGACTACGTCATGGAGCATCTCGCCAAGTGACAGACGACTTCACGCCAACAGTCGAGGAAATCCTTACGCTCGACGCCGAATCCGTTCTGCCATTGCGAAACCCAGTGATGGTCGTCGCTCTTGAGGGCTGGTTCGACATGGCAGGTGCAGCAAGCGCTGCAATCGAAGCGCTCTTTGATGACGAGCACCGCGTCACTGTCGGTGAGATTGAACCCGACCCTCTGTACGACTTCACGATCGAGCGTCCTCAGGTTGAAATGACCGAGGGCCACATTCGAACGATCAGATGGCCCCGAAATCACATCGACATCTGGCGCAGCGATGACGCATCGCGTGATGTCGTACTGTTGCTCGGCGTTGAGCCACATCTGTCGTGGAGAACATATTGCGATGCCATCGTCTCAACCTGTCACACCTTGGGGTGTTCACTTGTCGTCACCGTTGGCGCTGGCGCTGAGCAGGTACCCCATTCACGATCACCAATGGTCACCGGAAGCTCGACCAACCGTGACCTTGCACAACGTCTCGGGCTCAGCACACCGTCATACCAAGGCGTCACCGGCGTCGTAGGCGTGTTACATCCGACCCTCGAAGCATCAGGAATTCCATCGGTTTCCCTTCGAGTTGGTATCCCCCACTACCTCTCGAATACAAGCCACCCGCTCGCTATTCGATCGCTGCAATCACATCTTTCACACGTGCTCGGAGTCGGACCCGGCCGAGATCTCAGCAACGATGTGAACCAGGCCCGAATGCTGCACGACGAACTCGTTGCGACAGACCCTCAACTCGCAATGTACGTGACCATGCTCGAACGCGAGTTTGATCGCCGAGCCGAATCAATCATCCCGAGTGCGGATGATCTCGGTGCTGAGCTTGAAGAGTTCCTCCGCGACCTCAACAGCGACGACGAATAGGCCGCTTCACGCGTCATCCGCTCCACCCCCCTACTATTCACCTATGGGGGATACACGAGGGCTACTCGACGACGACTCAACCACAGCGACAGACCTGCATGGCCAGGTCGCTCATCGATCTCTGATCGAACACAGCGCTCGCCTTGCGAGAACACTGCATCAAGTGACCGAAGGCGTGTGGTGCCTTGTTGGTAATGGATTATCCAACCAGACATTCATCACCGCTCCAGATGGCATCATCGCAATCGACACAGGCGAATCCATCGAGGAGATGCGCGACGCCCTGATTGAACTGAGAACGGTCAGTGATGCACCCGTCGTTGCGGTGATCTACACACACTTTCACTATGTGAGCGGCACCCAGGCGATCCTCGATTCCGAGCCGGTCACGGCCATCTGGGGGCATGAACGAATCGAGGGCAACCTTCGTCGGTCTGCGACCGAGATCGCCCCGGCATATGGTCGTGGACTCGTCGAGCAATTCGCGATGCAACTTCCCACCGATGGTCCTGATGGCAACGTCAATGTCGGACTCGGACGGGCATACCGCATGCCCGAACATGCCCCCTATTCAGGGGGCCACATACCAGCGACACACACCTTCGCTGAAGCGACCACTATCGACGTGGCAGGTCTCACGATCGAGGTCACTCCTGCTCCATCGGATGCTGATGACTCGGTGACCCTATGGATACCGAGCCTTGGCGTTGCAGTCCACAACATCATGTGGCCGGCGCTGTTCAACGTATTCGCTATCCGCGGCGAAGAGTACCGAGATCCGCGTGTCTTGCTTACCGGGCTTGACCATCTTCATTCACTCGGCGCTGACCACTTGGTTGCAACTCACGGGCCACCGCTGTCAGGAGCGGACGAGATCGAATCACGGCTTCTCGCCTATCGCGACTCGGTCCAGTTCTTATGGGACCAGACCGTGCGATGGACAAACCGTGGCGCAACCTCGGCCGAGCTAGCCCACCGTGTTCAACTGCCATCGCTGTTCGGTGACGATTGGCTCACCCAGCAGCACTATGGCATCGCAGAACACCATGCGCGCCAAATTCGAAACGGTCTGTTTGGGTTCTTCGACGGTGATCCTGCCAACATCCTCCCTCTCGACACAAATGATCACGCAGCACATCTCATAGAAGCAATGGGTGGCCCAGAAGCGGTTCGAGAACGATGCAAAACAGCCATCACCAACGATCTCCGCTGGGGGCTCTACCTCGCTGCTCAACTTGCTCATCACGACGACGCCACCGACGAAGATCGCGGGCTCCTCGCTAACGCACTTCGTACCGCGGCCCGGCGAACACCGAGTGCCAATGTGCGAAATTGGTGCATCACCAAAGCACTCGATGTCGAGGGCTCAATCGACATGTCGCGTCACCGGACACACCGACTCGGACGGCGCCAGGTCGCTAACTGGGACCTCGCTACTTCGGCGGGCGTGCTTCGAGTAATGATCGAGCCGGAAAAACTGACAGGAATCAACTGCCATGTCGCACTTCAGGTCGATGATGAGCGCTGCGGACTTCACTTCCGCAACCACATTTTGTGCCCAACCGATGGCGTGACAGCCTCAAATTCGCTGTCGTGTAATCGGGCGACCTGGGATGCCCTCCTCACGGGTTCAACAACACTTACCGAAGCAATCAATAGTGGCGATGTGACAATCGATGGTGAGTCCACAGCCGTACTGGCCGCCTTCGGAGCACTCGATCACCCAGCATTCGGGTCGTGATCCGATGACGCACCTACCGCATTCCTCACAACCGTTTGAGGGCAACATTGAACGACTGCTCTCGGACTCAACCCCTTCATCATTCAGCCAACGCACAGCCCCCGATGGTGCCCCAAATGTGCTCCTCATCATGCTCGACGACGTCGGGTTTGGTTCGATGTCGACATTCGGTGGACCGGTTCCGTCACCCGCACTGCAGAGCGTTGCAGATAACGGGCTGACATATAACCAGTTCCACACCACCGCGTTGTGCTCTCCCACTCGCGCCGCACTTCTCACCGGCCGGCAGCACCATCGGGTACACATGGGTGGAATCACCGAAATTGCGAACTCGTATCCGGGTTACGACTCTGCAATTCCCCGAGAGGCCGGGTCAGTCGCAGAAGTCCTTCGCATGTCTGGGTATTCGACTTCGTGCTTCGGAAAATGGCACCTCGCACCCTCGTGGGAGCAGAGCCCGTCAGGTCCGTTCGACCGCTGGCCAACCGGTCTCGGTTTCGATCGGTTCTACGGCATCATTGGAGCGGAAGCATCTCAGTGGGAGCCTGCCGTCTACGACCAAACCACCCCAGTGTCACCCCATGTCGGTCGCCCTGATTATCACCTCACCGAAGACCTCGCTGACCACGCAATCGAATGGCTTGAACGACAACGAGCATCTACCCCTGATCGACCGTGGTTTTGCTACTTCTCCACTCCAGCGGTCCACGCCCCGCATCATGCACCACCCGAATGGATCGACCGGTTTGCTGGTCAATTCGACGCAGGCTGGGACGCGTTACGCGACGAGATTTACGCCCGTCAACTTGAACTCGGCGTGATTCCTCCTGCTTCAGTCAACACCCCGCGTCCCGAGCAAATCCCAGCATGGGAGGACTACCCAGAGCGCTACCGCCCGGTTGCTACCCGACTCATGGAGTGCTTTGCGGGATTTCTCGCCCATACCGATCACCACATCGGACGAGTAATCGACGCAACACGCAAACTTGATGAACGCTACGGAACTGAAACGCTCATCATTTATCTCACCGGCGATAACGGTGCCTCAGCGGAGGGAACGATTCATGGTGCGTGGAGCGCTCCGTCGTTCCAGAACGGTGTACACGAGGACCCTGAGTGGCTGCTCGAGCATATTGACGACTTCGGGACCGCTCGCTGCGAGAACCACTTCAATGTGGGTTGGGCATGGGCGCTTGACTCGCCATTCCAATGGATGAAACAAGTTGCCTCACATTTCGGTGGTACTCGAAACGGGCTAGCAATCTCGTGGCCCAACAGTATTTCCGATGCCGGTGGCGTTCGGTCGCAGTTTCATCACGTGGTTGATATCGCTCCAACGATTTATGCCGCTGCCGGCATCACCCCGCCCACCAAGGTGAACGGCATCGATCAAATGAGTCTTGATGGTGTGCCTATGAATTACACCTTCGATGCAGATGGCGAGAGCACTCGCACAACCCAGTACTTCGAGATACTTGGTAACCGTGCGATCTACCACGATGGTTGGATCGCCTCATGCTTCCATGGTCGGGTTCCGTGGATCAGGATGCAGGCGTACGAATTTGATGGCCCCGACGAGAAATGGGAGCTCTACGACGTCACAAACGACTACTCACAATCAGTCGATCTTGCCGCAGAACACCCAGAACGCCTAGCCGAACTAAGGGAACTCTTCGATACTGAGGCTCGTCGTCTCGGCGTCTATCCACTGCGTGATGCTGGATCGCCGCGAAATGGTGATCTCGCGGTGCCTCACTCGCTCGGAACGACAACTTCGATGACCTATTCGACCTCACACGTCAGAATGCCTGAGTCATCGGTCATCAATCTGAAGAATTGTTCGTGGCGGATCACCGGGGAGATCACCGTCAACGATGACGATCAGGGAGTTATCGCTTGCCAGGGCGGAAACATGTCCGGATGGTCAATGTGGCTCCAAGAAAACAGTCCACACTTCACCTACAACTGTTTTGGCCATGACATCACGACCATCAGCGGCACCGCCTTGGCGAGCGGACCGCACATCATCGTCGTCGACTTTGTCTACGACGGCGGCTTCGGGGCCGGCGGCGACATCGTGATGAGCGTCGATGGCACCGTCGTAGCCGGCGCCCGAATTGAGCGCACCGTTCCACTCGTCTACTCGATGAGCGGCGAAACGTTCGACGTTGGCATCGATACTGGCTCAGCCGTTGGCCCGTACCCGCATGACTACCGATGCACGGCTGCAATCTCTGGTGTGACGCTTGAGCGCAAGTCAGAACCTGATCCAGCGATCAAACTTTTAGTTGAGGAAGGAATGTGGCGCGCCGGGATGAGCACCCAGTGATCGCCTCCCCTAAATTTACGACGCAGCAGCAAAACCAGCGCTTAAGTCGTCGAGAATGTCCTCAATGCTCTCGAGCCCGACCGAGAGCCGGATAAGCCCTGGGGTCACCGAACTCGCTGCCTGCTCCTCAGCGCTGAGCTGCGAGTGGGTTGTGCTCGCTGGATGAATCACAAGGCTTCGTGCATCTCCAATGTTTGCAACATGGCTGTGCAAATCAAGGCCCTCAACGAACTTCTTGCCAGCCTCGAGACCACCCTTGATCTCAAAGGCAAGCACCGAACCATAACCACGGCCCCCACCCAGACGGGTTGCACGCTCGTTCCATTCGCTCGAGGCGAGCCCGGCATAGTTCACCGACTCAACTTGAGGGTGAGCATCAAGGAACTCAGCGACCGCTTGGGCGTTCGAGAAGTGGCGTTCCATGCGAAGACTTAGCGTCTCCATTCCCTGCAGGATCATGAACGCGTTGAATGGTGAAATCGCCATTCCGAGGTCACGAAGCATCTGGACACGGGCTTTAAGGATCATTGCGCCGTGGCCGAGAGCCGGGAAATACGCAAGGCCGTGATAACTCGGGTCGGGCTCAGTGAAGTTTGAAAACCGGCCAGAGGCCGCGTAGTCGAATGTTCCACCATCAACAATTCCACCAGCAACTGACGTCCCGTGGCCACCCATGAACTTGGTCAACGAGTGCACCACGATGTCTGCCCCCCACTCCAACGGGCGAACGAGATAAGGAGTGGCAACGGTGTTGTCGACCATCAGTGGGATTCCTTCGGCATGCGCAACCCCAGAGACACCTTCAATGTCGAACATGTCGTTCTTCGGGTTTGGCAATACCTCGCCATAGAACAATCGCGTGTTGTCGCGAACAGCAGCCCGCCAGTGGTCGAGATTGTGTGGATCCTCAACGAAGGTGACGTCGATACCCATCTTTGGGAGGGTGTAGTGCAACAGGTTGTACGACCCGCCATACAACGACGGCGAGGCAACAATGTGGTGCCCTGCTTCGACCACGGTGAGAATCGCAAGGGTCTCGGCAGCCTGCCCAGACGCTGTTGCTAGCGCACCAGGAATTCCGATCGCTGTCATGCATCCACCCTCAAGGTCGTTGAGTCGGGCCTCTAGCGCCGCCTGCGTCGGGTTCATGATGCGGGTGTAGATATTTCCCACCTCTGCGAGCGCAAACAGATTTGCCGCATGCTCAGCATCACGGAACTCATACGACGTTGTTTGATAGATCGGCACGGCGCGGGCACCGGTCGTCGGGTCTGGGTCTCCCCCAACATGAATCTGGCGAGTGTCAAAACCGAGTTTCTTTGCGTTGTCAGACATGGTGGGAGAGACTACGCCGTTAAAACCCGACTTGCAAGGTCATATTTAGAATATGGCCTGGGAAAGCAAACAGCCGGGCCATTCGGCCCGGCTGTTCAACAAGATGTGGTCGTGCAACACTCAAGGATGCACGACGACGAATGCGAGCAAACTGCTCAGCTATCGCCACCTGATGCTTCGGCAACTTTCTGCTTACCAGCAGAAATCCACGGCATCATGGCGCGAAGGTTTCCACCGACAACCTCGATCGGGTGGGCACGGCCCTCCTCTTGCATCCGGTGGTAGTTCGCGCGACCTGACTCGCTCTCATTCACCCATTCCTCAGCGAACTGACCCGACTGGATTTCCGACAGCACCTTTTTCATCTCAGCCTTCGTCGCATCGGTCACAATGCGAGGGCCACGAGTGAGGTCGCCGTATTCAGCAGTGTCAGAAATCGAGTACCGCATACCTGCGATGCCCTCTTCGTACATCAAGTCGACGATCAACTTCACCTCGTGAAGACACTCGAAATACGCCATCTCAGGTGCGTACCCGGCCTCAACGAGCGTCTCGAAACCAGCTTGGACCAAACGAGTTAGTCCGCCACATAGGACAACCTGCTCACCAAAGAGGTCGGTCTCGGTTTCCTCGGTGAACGTGGTCTCAATCACACCGGCGCGCGCTCCGCCGATCGCGTCTGCATATGACAACGCAATCTCTTTCGCCTGTCCGGTCGCGTCCTGCTCAACAGCGATGAGCGCAGGAACGCCGCCACCCTCGGTGTACGTACGACGTACGAGGTGCCCAGGTCCCTTGGGGGCGATCATGATGCAATCAACGCCCGCTGGGGCAGAGATCCGACCAAAGCGGACGTTAAATCCATGCGCGAACGCGATCGCGTCACCGGCCTTGAGGTTTGCTGCGATGTGCTCGTCAAAAATCTTCTTCTGCTCGGTATCGGGGGCAAGGATCATGATCACATCAGCCCAGGCGGCTGCATCGGCGACCGACTTCACCGTCAAACCCGCCTGCTCAGCCTTCTGGGTCGAGCTTGATCCTTCACGAAGACCAATACACACCTCAACGCCAGACTCCTTCAGGTTGAGCGCATGGGCGTGACCCTGGGAGCCATAGCCAATGACGGCAACCTTTCGGTTCCGAATGAGGGAGCCGTCGCAATCGGCCTCGTAATACACATTGGCGGCCATCTCAGCTCACCTGTCCTTTCTGGTTGGGGTTGGCAACACGAAGGCGTGTTGCCCGATCAAGCTTGGGAAGAGCCACTCGGCCCGTCCGCTGCAGCTCAACGATGGCATAAGAATCGAGCAGTTCCTCAAAATCGTCCAATTTGTCCGGATGACCCTCAAGGCTCATCGTCACTGCATCTGATCCAACGGCGAGAATTTTCGCCTCAAAAATCTTCACTAACTCAACAATCTCAGAGCGTTGATCGGTATCGGCTTCAACCGTTGCAAGTAACAGCTCGCGTTCAATTGAGCGCCGCGGATCGAGCTCGGAAATCTTGACGACGTCAACCAACTTGAAGAGTTGCTTCACCATCTGGTCGAGCGGAGCCGACTCGAGGTCGACAACCATCGTGATCCGGCTCTGTGACTCATCCTCTGCGGGTGCAACCGCTAGCGAAAAGATGTTGTAGCCGCGGCGAGCAAACAGGCTTGCGACTCGTGCGAGCACACCCGGCCGGTTCTGCACGAGCACCGACAAGATCCCGTGGTTGAGCGATTTGCCATGCGGATTAAACGCAGTCATAACGAGTTCTCCAGTTCTCTTCGCTCTGCTCAGCCGAGCTGTGCTCGGTACTGCTCTTGTGATGGGTGGACAAGCACTTCATCATTGCTCACACCAGCAGGGACCATCGGGAACACCTTCTCGTCAGCGTCGGTACGGAATTCAACCACGACCGAACGATCGTTAATCGAGTTTGCTTTCTCGATCGCAGGACCGACCTCTTCTGGACTTTCGACCCTGATTCCGACGCAACCCATCGACTCCGCCCACTTCACGTAGTCAGGTGTGTCAGTTGAGAGGTACACCTCCGAGTAACGCTCGTCGTAGAACATCTCCTGCCACTGACGGACCATGCCGAGATACGAGTTGTTCAACAGGGCAACCTTGATGGGAATTCGCTCAACGGTTGCAGTAACAAGTTCTTGGGCGGTCATCTGGAAACAACCATCACCGTCGACAGCCCAGACCGTTGCATCTGGACGGCCGGCCTTCGCTCCGATCGCGGCAGGAATTGAGAAACCCATTGTTCCCAATCCACCGGAGTTGACCCATGAATACGGCTTGTTGAACTTCCAGTGGAGCGATGCCCACATCTGATGCTGACCAACACCAGATACCAAAATCGTGTCATCGGTTGATGCTGCGCGAAGTTCTTCAAGGCAGTACTGCGGCTTCAAAGCCGCACCGGGGGCTGCGTCGTCATAGGTGAGCGGGAAGATTTCCTGCCACCCCGAGATTCGTGACTTCCACGGGGAGATATCGGTCGGCTTAACTCCCGAGGCCGTGAGATCACGAATCGCCTGAACAAGTTCTTCTGTCACGAGACGACAATCACCCACGATTGAGACATCTGGTCGACGGACCTTGCCTTGCTCCGCGGGGTCAATATCAACGTGAATAATCTTGGCGTCCGGAGCGAATCCATCGAGACGACCAGTAATACGGTCATCGAAACGTGCCCCCAACGTGATCAGGAGATCAGAGCGCTGCATTGCCGTTGTCGCTGCGATGGTTCCGTGCATGCCAGGCATTCCCAGGCAGAGTTCGTGGTCGTCTGGGAAGACCCCTCGCGCCATCAGAGTTGTCACGACGTTGATGCCGGTCAATTCAGCAAGTTCCCGCAGAATCTCCGCTGCACGGGCCTTCAACATTCCGCCCCCGACGTACAGCACTGGACGCTCAGCAGCAAGAATCATGCGAGCTGCCTCTTTGATCATCAAGGGATGACCCTTCATCGTTGGGCGATAACCCGGCAGCGAGTCAACCACTTCGTCATCGGTTGGCCAGTGCCAGGTCATTTCGTTCTGCAGGACATCCTTTGGAATGTCGAGCAACACTGGTCCCGGGCGGCCGGTCGTTGCGAGGTGAAATGCTTGCCGGACGGCGAGAGGAAGATCATCCGCCGTCATCACGAGCTCGTTGTGCTTTGTGCATGAACGGGTGATGCCAACCGTGTCGCATTCTTGGAATGCATCAGAGCCAATAGCCGAGGTGCCGACCTGTCCGGTGATGCCCACCATCGGAATCGAGTCCATGTACGCATCCATCAATGGGGTCACCAGGTTCGTTGCCGCTGGCCCAGAGGTCACCATCGCAACACCCGGACGCCCAGTGACATGGGCATAGCCCTCTGCCATGTGGCCTGCGCCTTGTTCGTGACGAACGAGAACGTGACGGATTGTCGACTCAAGAAGTGGGTCGTATGCAGGCAAAATACATCCGCCTGGCAATCCGAAAATCGTGTCGACCTGCTCCATCTCGAGCGCCTTGATCAGGGCTTGCGCCCCAGTCATGCGTGTAGATGTTGTGCTCATTGGTTCTCCTGGTCGGTCGTCGTGGTCATCAAATGTCTGCAGTGAAAAACGGAACGACCCCCCGGTGCCGGGAGGTCGGTGCGCACGCGGTGTGAGGCCCGGTGCGCTACCGGATGCCTACTACAAAATCGAGGAACACGCGCGGAGCTTTTTTCATCGCCTCATAGTGTGCCAGCCCGCACCTCAGAACGCAAATGCGCACGACGGCATCAACGTCTCACACCCAAATTGGATACTTGAATCCGTTGTAAATGCAGGGTGTCAGCCAGAAATTACGCAGTCGACGGACACATCATGATCCTCTGTCGGAAGTTCGTCTCTGATCTGTTCTGAAAAGCACACGCCGACAGTTCGTGTGTGGTCGCCAATGCCAGGCAGAAAGCGGTCATACCAGCCCCCACCCTGTCCCAGTCGTTGACCATCTGCAGTGAACGCAACTCCTGGCACAACAACAAGGTCTGGTAGCTGGGAATCAGGGTCGTCCTCGGGAACCACGACTGAGATCTCATTCGTTGTTAACCAAGTTCGGAACGTGTTCAGCAGAGGCTCGCCTCGAACTGGATCAAATACCATCACAACTGATGGATCGATCTCTATCGCGAGTGCGATGAGTGCTTGGCAGATGACATCTGAGCGACGCACAAGTTCATCGTCACCCAACCCTCGGCGCCACGTTCTCAGTTCTGATCGAATCTGCGCTTTGGCGTCGTTCACCGTTGCCACATCAGCACCGTACCCTGCACATCTCTTTGAACGCCGCAACAAACGCCTAATGTCGAAGAGGTGAGCGCTATCGACCCAAAAGAGTTCCGTAACGTCCTTGGACATTTCCCCACCGGTGTCACCGTCGTCACCGGGATAGACGGCGACGAGCCCGTCGGTCTCACAATCGGCTCGTTTACATCTGTTTCCCTTGATCCCCCGATGGTGGGCTTTCTTCCTGGAAAAGAGTCCGCGACGTGGCAGGCAATCGAAAAGAGTGGAAGTTTCTGTGTCAACGTGCTTGGCAATCATCAAGCCGATGAATGCTGGACATTTGCGAAACCCGCTGAGGGTTCACGTTTCGACGGGCTCGCATGGCGCACCGAAGCAACTGGCTCACCAGTGATCGACGGATCACTTGCGTGGATTGACTGCACAATTAACCAGGTATTCGAGATGGGTGACCACCTCTTCGTTCTCGGCGATGTCGCATCGCTTGCCGGTGGTGCTGGTGATCCGTTGCTGTTCTTCAAGGGCGGGCTGGGAACCTTTGCGGCATCCTGAAGACACCTCAGATCGCGCCCTCATCTTCTTTGACCTTGCGATCATCGCTGCGTTCGTGCTCATCGGAAGGAACGAACACAACAGCGGTTCGCAAATCATTGGTTATCTGACAACCGTCAGCCCATTTCTCATCGCGACTCTGGTTGCGTGGTCACTGCCTCACGTGCGGCAGTCACCGGGGTCGGTGCCCGCTGGGCTCACCGTGTGGGCCACGGTGATCATTCTCGGAATGGTGCTCCGACGAACAATCTTCGGCGGCGGTACAGCGGTTCCGTTCGTTGTTGTGGCAACGGTCTTCAACGGGGCGTTCTTTCAGGCGTGGCGAGTAGTTGCTCGTGCTCGGTCACGACGGCCTGACCGGGGCCTTCCTGAGGGATAACCAGGTCATACCGGGTTAGTAATTGCACCCTTTTCAGCACCTTGCGCAAGACGGGCGTACTTGCCTAAGACCCCAGTGGTATAACGAGGCTCATTAGGTGCCCAACCCTCACGTCGGCGAGCTAGTTCTGCCTCATCGACGAGAAGATCAAGCCCAAGCGTTGGGACATCAATTCGGATGATGTCGCCATCTTGGACAAACGCGATTGGGCCCCCGTCAACTGCTTCGGGAGCGACGTGCCCGATACAGAATCCCCAGGTACCACCCGAGAATCGACCATCTGTGATCAGCGCACAATCAGAGCCGCGGCCGACTCCCTTGAGCGCACCGGTAATGGCAAGCATCTCACGCATCCCTGGTCCTCCCTTTGGACCTTCGTAGCGAATCACGATGACCGTTCCTGGCTGGATTTCGCCACCCATCACCGCTGCCATCGCACCGTCTTCACCATCAAAGACCCGAGCTGGACCCTCAAAGGTCCGTTGGTCTTCAGTCAAACCAGCAACTTTCACCACTGAGCCCAACGGCGCTAGTGATCCGGTCAGGATGTTGAGACCGCCCTCTGGGTTGATTGGTTGAGAGATCGGATACACGACGGTTCCATCTGGTGCTGGTGGGTCAATTTCAGCAAGGTTTTCGGCCATTGTCTTGCCGGTCACCGTCATTTCATCGCCGTGGAGCAAGCCCTCTTCAAGTAGGTGCTTCAACACAACTGGCACCCCACCAATTCGGTCAAGGTCCGTCATATGGAACTTTCCGCCAGGCTTCATATCGGCAAAGTGAGGAACTCGAGCCGCAATCCGGTTGAAGTCCGAAAGTTGAATATCGACCCGTGCCTCATTCGCGATCGCCAACAGGTGCAGGACCGCATTCGTTGAACCGCCAAGAGCGTTCGCAACAGTGATCGCGTTCTCGAACGCCCCTTTCGTCAAGATGTCATGTGGGCGTAAACCCATCTTCAACATGTTGATGACGGCCTCACCGGCACGACGAGCATCATCTTCACGGCGACGGTCAACAGCAGGAGGCGACGCCGATCCAGGGAGGCTGAGGCCAAGGGCCTCACCAATCGATGACATGGTGTTCGCAGTGAACATTCCGCCGCAGGCTCCCTCGCCCGGACACGCATTCGACTCGATCGCATGGAGTTCATCTTCAGTAATCGTGCCAGCTGCACATGCGCCGATCGCTTCGAACACGCTGGTGACATCAAGCGCCTTACCGTTGAGATAACCCGGCAACGTTGAACCGTTGTACACGAAGATTCCCGGGAGATCGAGGCGAGCAATCGACATCATCATGCCTGGCATCGACTTATCGCAGCCACCAAGCACAACGACTCCATCGAGTCGCTCAGCGTGCACGACTGCCTCAACCGAGTCGCAAATGATCTCTCGGCTGACGAGCGATGCGCGCATGCCCTCATGGCCCATTGAAATGCCGTCAGAAACGGTGATGGTTCCAAACTCGAGGCCGATGCCACCTGATCGCCGGACACCTTCTTTTGCAGCCTCAGCGAGACGACGGAGGCTGAGGTTGCACGGAGTGATCTCGTTCCATGACGAAGCAATGCCAACCTGTGGTTTCTGCCAGTCGTCATCGGTCAGACCAACAGCACGCAACATTGCACGGGCGGCGGCTTTTTGAATGCCGTCGGTGACGTCACGAGAACGCGGTTTGATATCTACAGAAGTCTCTGATGGACGATCGCTCATACCTACACGCTAATGCTGCAGGCCTCTAGCGCCATCGTTCGGAGTGCTCAGCCCTTTCGGGCGTTCAGCATCGCAGTCACAGCTTTCCCATCAGCCTGACCACGTGATGCCTTCATGACATGACCCACGAGTGCACCCATTGCCTTGCCATCACCGGCGCAAAACTTCGACCAGGCATCAGGATCTGCAGCAATCGCAGCATCAACAAAACCGTCAAGTTCGGAGGTATCCATTGCCTCAAAACCTCGTTCGGCTGCCATCGCTGCCGGGTCGCCACCACCTTGCTCGACGAGATCGCTCAGCAAAGTCTTGGTCTGGGTCGAAGTGAGCTCGCCAGCAACTTCCATCGCAACCAATGCAGCAAGGTCAGCGGCCGGCACGGTGGGCTCATTTCCTTGCTCCGAAAAAGCTTCTTTGACATGGATGAGAACGCGATCCGCTGCTCCCGCAATTTCGGCAACGGCGACGACATAGTCATCTTGGCGGCGCTCGACAATGGTTGCGATCGCCTCAGCATCGGCTGATTGTCCAGTCAACTCTGCAAGCCGAATCCTTCTGGCAGCCGGCAACATCGGCAAATTCGCCCGCACCGACTCAATCCATTCAGTACCCGGATCGAGTGGCACGAGGTCAGGATCAGGGAAATACCTGTAGTCGTCGGCATCTTCCTTTGTGCGAAGGGTGTGAGTGCGACCATCGCCTTCATCCCAGTGCCGGGTTTCTTGACGAATCGCCTCGCCATCAGAAATCATCGCGACCTGACGGCGCGCCTCGTAATCGATCGCACGTCCGAGCGAACGAACAGAGTTGACATTCTTGATTTCACATCGCGTGCCGAACTCTTCGCCAGGCCGTCGAACGCTCACATTCGCATCGACGCGCATTGAACCCTCTTCCATACGGGCATCGGAAGCACCGATCTCGACGAGAATCGCCCGAAGTTCATTCACATACTGTCGGGCCTGCTCTGGTGATCGGATATCTGGACGACTCACGATTTCAACGAGTGGAACACCGGCGCGGTTGAAGTCGATCAACGACCCTTCACTGCCGTGGATGCGGCCCGAACCACCGATATGAGAGCTCTTTCCAGTGTCCTCCTCAAGGTGTGCCCGCTCGACGCCAATCACGACGCCATCGGCAATCTCAAGGTGACCATCAATGTTCAGTGGACGGTCATATTGCGAGATCTGATACGCCTTCGGCATATCTGGATAGAAGTAGTTCTTTCGAGCAAATGTGCACGACTGAACAGTGCAATTGAGGGCAAGCCCAATGCGCATCGCCAATTCGACGGCCTGCCGGTTAAGCACCGGAAGCGCCCCTGGTAAACCGAGTGACACAGGATCGATATTCGTGTTCGGGTCATCACCAAACCGGTTCGGGGCACCGGAGAAGAGTTTTGTGTTGGTCGCAAGTTCAACGTGGACTTCGAGTCCAACCACCATCTCGAACCCATCGTGGGTCCAGGTACCTGCATCAGACATGAGCACCCCCTGCTGCTCGTTCGAGTTCTGCAGCAACTGCAAACATCGTCGGTTCGCCCATCTCTGGAGCGAGCACCTGCACACCGATCGGCAGATCCTGTTCACCAGAACCGAACGGCACACTCATCGCAGGATGCCCAATGAGGTTCGATGGAATCGTGTACGTATCGCAGAGATACATCGCAAGCGGGTCCGAGGTCTTTGAGCCAAAGGGGAACGCAACACTCGGCGAGGCAGGAGTAATCAATGCATCAACCGACTGGTACACCTTCGCAAAGTCCTCAGCCATCAAGCGGCGAACCTTCAACGCTTTTCCGTAGTAGGCGTCGTAGTAGCCAGCAGAAAGAGCATAGGTGCCAAGCATGATGCGGCGCTTCACCTCGGGGCCAAACCCTTGACCTCTTGTTGCCATGTACATCGAGTTCGTATCGGGTGCCTCGACTCGCGAGCCAAACCGAACGCCGTCATAGCGAGCAAGATTTGATGACGCCTCGGCTGGAGCGATGAGGTAGTACGCCGTTAATCCATAGGTAAACGCGGGGATCGAAACATCAACAATTTCTGCGCCCGCACTCGCAAGCACCTCGAACGCTCGATCGACTGATGCAACGACTTCTGCATCAGCTCCAGCCGGTAGGTCAACAATTCGGCCGATACGCATTCCGTCAACACCTCGAGTGAGCGATTCACTCAGCGACGGAAACGCCTGCGGGATCGACGTCGAATCACCGGGATCATGTCCCGCGATGCTTTCAAGTAACAATGCCGCATCAGCGACGTCATGTGTAAACGGCCCAATTTGATCAAGGCTCGATGCAAAGGCAATCAGGCCCAGGCGACTCACTGCCCCATAGGTGGGCTTGACCCCCACCAAGCCGCATAGCGCGGCTGGCTGGCGAATCGATCCACCGGTATCAGACCCAAGTGACATCGCCGCGAATCCGGCAGCAACTGCAGCAGCAGATCCGCCTGACGACCCACCGGGCACCCGACTCGTGTCAAGAGGGTTACGCGTCGGACCAAATGCGGAGTTCTCGGTGCTTGAGCCCATTGCGAATTCATCAAGGTTTGTCTTGCCAACAAACACCGCTCCCGAGTTCGCCAGTCGAGACACGACCGTCGCGTCGTATGGCGGCCGCCAACCGTCAAGAATCTTGGAGGAACAGGTGGTCGGTATGCCTCGGGTACAGAGATTGTCCTTCAGTGCAATTGGAACTCCAGCCAGAGGACCGACTACTTCGCCAGCAACGATCCGATCATCAATCTGCTGCGCTGCTTGCAGGGCCTCCTCGCGGAGTACGAGGTTAAAGGCATGTACTTCTGCCTCGCGTTCATCGATGCGAGCAAGGTGCTCTGTGAGAACGTCAACAGCAGACGATGCCCCTGATGAGACAGCTTCAGCTATCGACCGCGCGCTCTGAAACCCGCTCACAGTTCAAGCCCCAGGATCGGTGGGACACCAAATCGGCCATCAGATGCATCTGGGGCGGCCGCAAGCACCTCATCGTGGTCAAGGGTCTCGAGCGGTACATCGTCGCGCATCACATTCACGAGTTCATACGGCTGGGTCATCGGCTCAACATCTTCGAGATTGAGCGCATCGATATCGGCGAAATGCGCCAACATTCCGGCGAGGCGAGTCGTTGCCTCGTCGAGTTCTTCGCTCGTCAATTCGAGCCGCGCGAGTTTCGCCACCCGCTCAACCGCTCGTCGATCTAATTGTTCCGACACACTCTTGAGGCTACCGGTCGTCATTCTCTGAGGTCTGTTGAACATCGAGTTCTTCGAGAGTTGTGCGAGACGAGGACGTCAGTAGCAGGAACACACCACCCCCGAAAATCGCAGCGATCGCGACCCATTGATTCCAGCGGAGACCCCCAAGTACCGATGCGTCATCAATGCGGAGCCCTTCGATCCAGAGACGACCAAGCCCGTAACCAGCGACATACAGGGCGAAGAGCCTCGAGCCAACGAGCCGAGGTGACCCGCTGAGACGCATAAGGCACATACTGAGCCCAAGGGTCCACAGGCTCTCGTAGAGAAAGGTCGGGTGGAAGGTCGTGCCAGACTCGAAAGAAGCAGGCAGGTGAGCATCATCAATCTGCAAGGCCCACGGCAATGACGTCGGCCGCCCAAACAGTTCTTGATTGAACCAATTTCCCCATCGGCCGACAGATTGAGCGAGCGGAATTGCTGGAGCGGCTGCATGCAACGTATCGGCCGTAGATATTCCAAACGAGCGTGCGCGAAGGACGCCGACAACAGTGCCGAGGAGCACTCCTCCAGGAATACCTAACCCTCCATGCCACACCTTTGGTATCTCACTCAGGTTGTCCGCGAAGCGATCCCACTCGGTAACAACGTGGTACAAACGAGCGCCGACCAAACCCGCACCAACCCCCCAGATACCAATCGATGGAGCGGCTTCGGCGGTACCGGGCCGGAGTTGGTCGATACCAATACCGAGTCGACGGACCGCCAAAATCACACCGATGGCGATCAGCAATCCGTAGGCACGAAGTTCGAGCGGTCCGAGCGACAGGCTCGACCACGGAGGTGAGGGGATTGCTGCGAGAGTGCTCAACGGTCGCAGGTCAGTCAGTCAGTTGCGAGAGGAATGCAAGTGAACGCTCGACGATCAGTTCTTTGTCATAGTCCTGTGTTGCAACGTGAAACGACTTCGTTAACCACACATGATCGACTGGCCCACCGTAGGTTGACGCAAGATGTGCGCTATCGGCCGGATCTACCACATGGTCCTGTTCAGAGGTGAAGAGCAGTAACGGAGCGGTGAGGTCTCCCCAGTTTTCACAGCGAGGACGAACCCCTTCGAAGAACATTGATCGAAGCGGCACGAGGGGTGTGCCTTCGTAAGCAGTCTCGATGACATCAGGGTCGGCGATGTCTGAGCCAATGCCGGGGAGAATCGTCATTCCGTCCTCGATGAGTTCCTCAACCATTTCAACCTCTTCGGGAGACCTCATTCGTGCAACCGGGTTCACACAGATGAGACCTGCTGCCGGACGAGCACCGCCGACAGCAAGGGTCAACAGTCCACCCATCGACAGTCCCGCTACCACCACCCGTTCGCATCGTGCTGCGAGGGCATCAAATGACTGCAGCGCTGCGCCAAACCAGTCGTCCCAACCGGTGGTCATCATGTCTTCGACGGTTGTGCCATGTCCTGGCAATCGGGGCATCTCGACATCAAATCCGTGTGCTACCGAAGCCTCAGCGAGGATTCTCACCGATGACGGGTTGCCGGTGAATCCATGCAGAACAAGCACCCCGGTTGTCGACCCTGCGGTGTGAGAGAGCGGCTCCGCGCCCGGGAGAATTGCTGGAGATGAATTGTTGCTGTCGGCCATCGTTACATTCTGCCTGACATGAAGCGATGAGAAACCCCTCGGCACTCTGCGTAACCTCATACCCGTGGATCGCACACCACCGCATCTTCACCGCAGAAGGGTCGATCTTTCCTCGTTTGCTGCGCTCGCTCCCCTTGCGGTGGTGCTGCCGTTTTCATTGATTTCGCTGCGACTCATCTGGATTCCGGTGAGTGCCATACTCAATCTCATCGGCATCAACCTGTCCTTTTGGGTGGTTCCAATCGCATGGACGCTGGGGGCATGTTGTCTGTTTCTTCGGTTCGCTCAGACTCTGGTTCTTAGCCCCGCTCTCGGCGCCAGATCACTCACCTCCGAGGAACACGATGTTGCTCAACCGATTTGGGAACAGGTCAGTGCGGCTGCAGGAATTGACCCAAATAGGTTTGTGTTACGGGTGATCGATGCCGACGAACTCAATGCCTTCGCATGCGGCGGACACATGGTGGTTACCACGTCATTCTCCCTGCGGAACCTCAATCAACGCGAGCTCGCCGGTGTCTTCGCTCACGAATTATCCCACCACCTGGGCCTCCATACGATTTCTCTCACACTGATCCATTGGTACTCCCTGCCAATCATCGCTCTCGCTCGCATTGGCTTCGCATTGAAGAACATTGCCCGTGCGGCAACCGAAACATTTGTCGCACACTCATCTGCACTCACCGCAGTCGGTACGGTCATCGCCGGTGTGCTTACCGGCGTGTCGTGGGTGTTTCTCAGCGTCCTGTACGCCAGCGATGCAGTGGGAAATCTCGTGGGACATCGCTCAGAGTTCGACGCAGATCAGCGAAGTGTTCAATTGGGCTACGGAAATGAGCTCGTTGCCGCACTCAACCGCGTCATCACCTTCGGTGGCGGCCAACGCAGCATTGGCTGGCGCCAACGCTTGCGGGCATCGCATCCACCTGCGCGCACGCGAGTTGCGCGCATCGAAGCCGCTCTTCGTCACCCATCAGGGATCTGATTGAACTCGCCTCAACCGGTAGCGATATCGGCAAACATTCCGCTCGTGACCGCTAGGAGGTCATCGGGACCGATTGCGACATCGAGCCCGCGGCGACCTCCGCTGACGAAAACCTCGTCATACAACAGTGCGGTCTCATCGATCACCGTTACCAGCGAACGTCGCTGAGCGATTGGCGAAATACCACCGACGAGATAGCCGGTGGCTCGTTGAGCACGCTCTGGTGGGCACATCTCGACGCGCTTCACCCCCACTGCATTCGCAAACGCCTTTAACGACAGTTGCCCGCTGACCGGAACGATCGCGCACATCTCGTCTTCTCCTGCGATGACGATGAGCGTTTTGAATACCTGATCTGGATCGAGTCCAAGTTCGTTTGCCGCTTCAATACCGAAATTTGTGTTTGCGGGATCATGGTCGTACTCGCAAAGACGAAAAGAAATCTTGTATTCGGTCAGTAACTGCACTGCTGGGGTCATTGTCCACGACTCCTCACACCAGCACGATACGGTCGAGGGTTGTGAGAATGTCTATCGAACCACCAACTGACGCCTCGGCTTACGACTTCTCGCACCGCATCCGCGTGCGTTTTGCCGAAACCGATGCGATGGGAATCGTCCACCACAGTCGCTATCTGCCCTACCTCGAGGAAGCTCGAGTCGAGTACCTGCGCCACATCGGCCATCCGTACAACGAAATTCGGGCTGAAGGTGTCGACATGGCTGTCCTTGAAGCAGGGGTTCAATATCGGCAACCGTTGAGATTTGATGATGTTGTTGACGTACATGTCGCAATGGGACCAGTCACCCGAGCAACCTTTCAGATGGTGTACCTGCTGACCGTAGAGGGCGCGATTCACTCAACCGGTATCACTGTGCACGGTGCCGTCACCCCCGAGGGTCGGCCAACCCGGCTACCTGCTTGGCTGCGCAGTTTTTCAAACGACGCTTCTGGCGCGTAGCGTCTGGGTGTGCGTTCACCTAAAGACTTCTTCCGCCCCCTCGCCGTCGGCGCTCCAGAACCCGTCCGCGAGATTCCATTTCGGCCGAGCCGAATGCTGCACTTCTTCCCTCCGAATAACGAGAAGATGCGCAGCAAAGTGCCATCACTTGTCGGCAAGGTTGATGTCCTTGTCGCCAACTTAGAAGACGGTGTTCCGATGGCAGAAAAAGACGCTGCCCGTGCCGGTCTTGTCGATGTTGCGAAGAACGTTGATTTTGGAACAACCCAGTTGTGGACCCGAGTCAACAGTCTCGACTCACCTTGGTGCCTTGCCGACATTCGTGCCGCTGTGCTCGAAGCAGGGCACGCAGTTGACGTCATCATCCTTCCGAAGGTCGAGGGTGCCGAGGACATCCACTATGCCGATCGGCTCATTGCACAACTCGAGGCAGAGGCTGGTCTCACTCGACCAATCCTGCTTCACGCCATTCTTGAGACCGCCCGCGGTGTAGCGAATGTCGAGGAAATCTGCTTGGCATCACCTCGTATGCAAGGACTTTCGCTCGGGCCAGCTGACCTCGCCGCCAACCGGCGAATGAAAACCACCCGAGTCGGTGGTGGACACCCCGATTACCTCGTTCGGTCAGATCCTGACCCGGAAAACCCTGAGGCAGAGCGGTCTACCTTCCAGCAAGACCTGTGGCACTACACCATCGCTCGCATGGTCGATGCCTGTGTAATGGCAGGCATCCTGCCGTACTACGGCCCATTCGGTGATATCCGTGATACCACTGCATGCGCAGACCAGTTCCGCAATGCCTACCTTCTCGGATGTGTCGGAGCCTGGAGTCTGCACCCCGACCAAATAGCAGTAGCGAAAGAGGTCTTCTCTCCATCCGCCGATCAGGTTGCCCACGCCCGCCGAGTCATTGAGGCAATGGGCGACGGAACAGGAGCCATCATGCTCGACGGCAAAATGGAAGACGATGCATCGGTGAAGCAGTGCCAAGTGGTTGTGCGTCTCGCCGAGCAACTCGCTGCGAGCGATCCGGAGCTAGCCGCTCTGTACGAGTTGGGAGCCTGACATGACCTCACTTCGACCACGTCGATCCGTTCTCTACATGCCAGCCGCAAATGAACGTGCGCTCGAAAAAGCAAAAACAATTCCGGCCGACGCGATCATCTTTGATTTAGAGGACGCCGTCGCACCTGATGCCAAAGATGCTGCCCGGGTCAATGCTGTAGCCGCGGCGTCTTCTGGGGAATACGGCAATCGCGAATTGACAATTCGTTGTAACGGTCTCGATACCCCCTGGGGAGCAGCCGACCTTGCTGCGGCAGCAACATCGGGTGCAGCCGCCGTCGTCATTCCTAAAGTGACCTCAACTAATCATTTGAACGACGTCGATGCACAGCTTCGTTCAGCAGGTGCCCCAGAAGAAATGACGATTTGGGCAATGGTTGAGACTCCCACTGCAATTTTTGATGTTCGATCGATCGCAGCTCACCCGCGCGTCAATGTGCTCGTCATGGGAACGAATGACCTGGTGAAAGAACTTCGCGCCGAGCAGCAGGCCGATCGTGCACCGCTGCTCCCCCACCTCGCGGCGGCTCTACTTGGTGCACGCGAGGCCGACAAAGTAATTCTCGACGGGGTCTACAACGACGTGAAAAATGCTGAAGGGTTCCTTGCCGAAGCAGAACAAGGACGAGCCTTCGGATTTGACGGCAAAACGCTTATCCACCCCACCCAGGTTGAACCGGCAAATGATGTGTGGGCTCCATCAGAGGCCGACATCGACTACTCCAAGCGGGTGATCGAAGCATTCGATGAAGCAGTGAGCGAAGGTCGTGGGGTGATCACAGTCGATGGACGCATGATCGAAAACCTGCATGTCGATAACGCACGTCGTGTTCTCGCCACAGCCGAAGCCATCGCTGAACTCAATAGCTAGCTACGAGTTGTCGCCGGAAAGGCGCCGCCCAATCTCAACAATTCGCTCAGTCGAGTTATTTGCGTCATCGCCCTGCTCCTCAAGCAGCATCGACCGGTCCTTAGCTGCTTCACGCTCAGCGCGTTCAGTGTCAGCGCGCTCAATCGCGGCCTCGGTGCCATGCTCACTAATGAACTCAGCCCACTCAACCAGCGCTCCAACCATTTCATCCTCGGGAACAACCGCGACATTGCGTCCCTTCACGAACAAATGGCCACGCTTGTTGCCCGCTGCAATCCCAAGGTCAGCCTCACGGGCCTCGCCTGGACCGTTCACCACACAACCCATCACTGCTACCTGAAGCGGAAGTTGACGCTCACCAAAGGCCTCCATCGCCTTCTGTGCAACCTCAATCACGTCAACTTCAGCTCGGCCACAAGATGGGCACGCAATGAGATCAACATTCTTTCGCTCACGAAGCCCAAGCGCCTCAAGCAATTGACGACCGGCCCGCGCCTCTTCAACGGGGTCAGCGGTCAACGAGTACCTGATGGTGTCGCCAATCCCCTCCAACAGCAAGGTTGAGATACCGGCAGTTGCTTTCACCAAGCCGGCGGGGGGCGGGCCAGCCTCGGTGACCCCAAGGTGCAGCGGGTGATCCGTCACCTCGGCGAGCTGGCGATACGCCTCAACCATGAGTGGAACGCTCGAGGCCTTCACCGAAATTTTCACGAGGTCAAAATCGACCTCAGCGAAGTAATCCAGTTCACGCTGCGCCGACTCGACCATCGCCTCTGGTGTTGCTCCGCCGTACTTCTCATACAGGTCCGGGTCAAGTGACCCAGCGTTCACCCCAATGCGGATTGGGACTCCACGGTCTCGACATTCTGCTGCCACCGCCTTGATGTGTTCAGGTCGGCGGATATTTCCAGGGTTCAAGCGGAGACCGTGCACACCCGCCTCCAACGCGGCTAGTGCCATCTTGTATTGATGGTGGATATCAGCGATGACCGGAATTGGTGACCGCGGAACAATCTGTGCCAATCCAACCGCAGCTTCAGACTCATTACAGGTGCATCGAACAATGTCACATCCCGCTGCCGCAAGCGCATAGATCTGCTGAAGGGTCCCCTCGACATCAGCCGTTTTCGTGACCGTCATCGATTGAACCGTGATCGGCGAGTCACCGCCGACGGGCACACCACCAACGTTGATCACTCGAGTCTTACGGCGCTCCCCTGACCATCCTGTGACTTCCATCGAATTCTCCTCAGCGAATCGGGTTAACGATGTCGAGATATAAACCCGACATAAACATGAATGCCAGCATTGCCACCACCGCCATCGTCAAAGGAACAAGACGAGCAACATCAGCGTGATACCGAGAGCGAGTTCGACCTTCACGAACACGCTCGTAGGTTGCAATCGCCGCATGCCCACCATCGAGCGGCAACAGTGGGAAAAGGTTGAAAACCCCGACGAACACATTGAGGTAGGCCAACAACTCGATAACTCCGGCAAACCCACCGGATTGCCCGACATCGTCACTCACCGCTGTGATTCCAACCAATGTCGTCGGCCTCGTCATTGGGTCAGCATCATCACCGGTGAGATGTGCAACAACATTCGCGGGATTCAGAACGGTGACCACACCTTTCACCGACATCCACATCTGATCTCCCATCGCGGTAACCGAGTGCCACGGCGCCGCCCACCACGCTCGTTGCTCCATCGACACTGGCATCACAGTCGACACTCCAAGGAACGCAGAGGACCCATCTCCTCCAACCAATGCGTTCGAACCCAGAGTCGCTGCAACCGTTGATCTCACTCCGTTACGTTCAAGATCAATATTGACGGTTGAACCGGGCTCGAATGACCTGACGACATCACCTAGTGCGCCATCTACGACAACACGATCATCGATGCTGAAAATGACGTCCCCTGGCTCGACAACACCTGCCGCTGGCATGTCTTCGCCGACTGACATCACTTCAGCTCCTGGCAACACGACAGCCTCACCACGGGTTGCAAACACTGCCGATAACAAGACCAACGCCAACAAGAAATGCGTGAGCGACCCGGCTGTGATGACCAGCATTCGCTTTGGATACGACTGCGACCGGTATGTCTCTTGTTCGTCAGCCTCATCGACGTCATCCATCATGTTCATGCCAACAATTCGGACAAAGGCACCAAGGGGCAACGCGCGAACACCAAATTCAGTTGAACGCCGATGCACACTCCACACTCGAGGTCCGAAACCCACAAAGAATTGGGTGACTTTCATACCACTCCATCGAGCGGTTGAATAATGCCCTAATTCGTGCAACACAATGGAGAGCAACAAGCCGACCGCAAAGACGAACCACCAAATGTTCGCAAGCGCTATCGCAACGAATATCCCGATGAGAACGAGCAAGCCGACAACACCGGTGCCCTTCTCGTCAGGGTTCCGCTCACCAACCGCACCACCGGCAACGACCTCGGAGACGAACCGCGACGAGGCGGTCGGCGCCGGCCATGTGGAAGGCGAAGATGATTCTTGTTTCACGTTGTCAGCCACGATTCCTCTTACGAAATCATGCCACTGATCACACGCTCCGCGTCCTCACGAGCGCAACGATCGGCATCAATGACTTCTTCAACCGACGTCGGCATAGCAATCGTCGAACGGTCGAGAACGGCGGCCGAGACATCGTGGATCTGGTGCCATGTGATCCGACGCGACATGAACGCATCCACCGCTACCTCATTTGCTGCAGAGATCACCGCTGGGGCTGTTCCGCCAGAGCGCCCCGCCTGGTACGCAAGGTCCAGACATCGAAACGCACGTCGATCTGGTGGCTCAAAGTCGAGTTGTGAGAGTTGAGTCCAGTCGATTTTGCCAAATGGCGTCCTTAAGCGCTCTGGCCAACCGAGGGCATACCCAATTGGAAGGCGCATATCGGGCATCGATAACTGGGCAATGGTTGAACCATCGGTGAACTCCACCATTGAATGCACCACCGACTGCGGGTGGACCACCACATCGATCTCATCGAACTCAGTCCCGAATAGTTCGTGGGCCTCAATGACCTCAAGACCCTTATTCATGAGAGTTGAAGAATCAATGGTGATTTTCGGTCCCATCGACCAGGTTGGATGCCGAAGCGCTTCGTCAACACTCACTTGCTCGAGATCCGCAAATGAGCGACCTCGGAACGGACCGCCACTCGCAGTCAGCACGAGACGAGCCACCTCGCGATTGGTGTCCACTGATGATCGAAGACATTGATGCAGTGCGCAATGCTCTGAATCAACTGGAATGAGTTCAGCTCCCTCAACGTGGCGCAATGGCTGCACGACAGGTCCTGCCGCTATGAGGCTTTCCTTATTGGCAAGCCCGAGTCGCCGCCCATTCTTTAATGTCGCCATCGTGACCGGTAGCCCAGCGAATCCGACGACGCCGTTAATGACGACATCAGCAATCCCGCACATCTCGGTGGCATCTGCTACGACCTCAATGCCGTCCACTCCGGCAAGGGCATCGCGGACCTTTTCCCGGGCTGCCACATCGCTCATCGCAACAACTGATGGGCGAAACTTCAGCGCTTGCTCGACGACGAGGTCAACAGATGACCCTGCCGACAACCCCACGACGACATACGAATCAGGCTCAGCAGAGATGACCTCGAGCGTTTGTCGACCAATAGACCCTGTTGAGCCTGCAATTGCGACCCGTACGGGAGCCATCGTGGTCAGGTACTCGTCAGCCGGCCCACGGCTCAAGAATCAGCGTGAGGTAATACACGGTTGGCAGCGTGAGCAAGAACCCATCAAACCTGTCGAGCACCCCGCCATGGCCCTTCACCAATGAGCCAAAATCTTTTACACCCAAGTTCCGCTTGAACATCGACTCAACCAAGTCTCCCATCGGGGCGAAAATCGAGACCACGATCGCCAGAAGAAGAAGGTCACCCGTGGAATCCCACGTGGTGTTCCAACCACCGATACCAGCAATGATCAGTACCACGATGGTGAGTAATGCCCCACCGATAAAGCCTTCAACTGTTTTGCCTGGTGAAATCCACGAGCGCAACGGGGTTCGACCTGCGGCCGCACCTACGAACAACGCACCGACGTCATTTGCCACGACAGCGAGGGCCAACATGAACAGGGTGTCAGTACCGTTATCTGCTCTCAGTACTTCTCCAGTCGTGGAGAAACGAAGAATCAGACCAGCGAAGGCTCCTGCCAGACCGATCCACACGATCGGCAATGTTGTGATCGACACATTTGGCAACGGCCCGATGTCAACTGAGCGGGCACCGATATATGTGCCCGCAGTTGCGATGAACGCAAACATCACGACAAGCGGCAACGCCCCATCGCCCTGCCAGTAGGCAGCGAGTGGCGCAATCACACAGGCAACGATCCCCGGTACAACCGCTGGCCGATAGCCCTTCTCGGTCACCTTGTCGTAGAACTCAACTGCTGCAAGTCCGAGGATGACTGCTACGAGAGTCAGCGCTGCCCATGGTCGGTACGCGAGCGTTCCAACAAAGATCGCAACAAGCAAAATGCCAACTGCGGTCGCCACCGGCATATCTCGCCCAGCTGAGGCGGGCGCACCCGGTCGAGGCACGGATGCCTTTGCCTTACCCGGTGTACGGCGACGAGTGCCACCTGAGTCCTCACGAATGGCTGCTTGTGCCGCCGAGCTGGGTCGATCCATTCCTGAAGGATCTGTCCCGATAACGATCCGCTTCTGCTCGGCTGTCGCCGGATCTGTTGCAGAGACGGGGTCATCAAATGTGCCGATCGCTGGCGATTCACGCGTCGGTTCTGGGGTCTCGCCTGGTTGCCACACCGGCTGTTCGGCAGTAAAGGTCGCCCAAAGGTCATCCTCTGATCGGCCGGTGGGAACATCGTCGTCAAGAATTCCAAGATCGTCATCATCGAAGGACCGAACCGGCAAACGCTGTTCGGTATCTTCCCCGGATTCGTCAGGCCGCGGCATTCCACCCGATGGTGCTTCCGTCCAATGGGGCAATGGTCCTGATTCGTCATCGAAAGAGAACGATGGCGTCGCCGGCTGACTTGCGGCGCTCGACTCGTCTTCAGATCGTCGACGCTCAGGCTCATCAAACAATGATTCTGAGTCGCCCCACATGTCGTCACTCATTGCACGTCGCCTCTCTACACCTCGAGGAGTTCGGTCTCTTTGCGACCGAGCCCCTGGTCAATTCGCTCCACGTGTTCGTGGGTGTACTTATCGAGTTCTTTCTCTGCCCGTTCGAGATCATCAGCAGAGATTTCGCCATCTTTTTCTGCGCTTTCAAGCGCTTTACGAGCATCTCGGCGTATGTTCCTCACCGCAATGCGGCCATCTTCGGCCATGTTTTTTGCGACTTTCACATAGTCGCGTCGACGTTCTTCGGTTAACGCCGGGAAGTTCAAACGAATCACCACGCCATCGTTATTCGGAGCGACACCAAGATCACTATCTCTAATTGCTTTCTCAACTGCTGCGAGCGAGCCCCGATCGTGCGGCTTGATGAGTAGCTGGCGAGCCTCTGGAACCTGAATTGACGCAAGTTGCTGCAGCGGAACGTGTGCACCGTAGTACTCAACCTGTAAGTGCTCAACAAGAGCAGGAGCCGCTCGCCCGGTCCGAACCGTTGCAAACTGGGACTGCACGTGCAGTACGGCCTTTTCCATCTTTTCGATGGACTCGAGAATGGTCTCGTCGATCACTCCACCAGCGTACCCATCCGCCGGTACCCCGTTGGGGACAGCAACAAAATGTTGAAGGTTGCCCGGCAGGCGTCAGCGGCCTCAGACGTCGTGCACCATCGTGCCGACTGCGTCTCCGCAAAGAATTGAGCGCAATGCTCCAGGCGCCGTCATGTCGAAAACAACGATCGGTATTGAGTTGTCGCGGCAGAATGCAATAGCCGTGGCATCCATGACCTTGAGGTTCTTCGTCATGACTTCCATGTAGCCAACTTCGTCGTACTTCACCGCGGTTTCATCGACACGAGGATCAGCGTCATACACACCATCGACACCGGAGTGCGTGCCCTTCAGAAGAGCATCGGCCTCAATTTCAGCAGCGCGAAGCGCAGCGGCGGTATCGGTGGTGAAAAAGGGGTTCCCGGTTCCTGCTGCGAAGATGACCACGCGACCCTTTTCGAGGTGGCGAACCGCACGCCGACGGATGTAGGCCTCAGCAATTCTCGGCATCTCAATCGCTGATTGAACGCGAGTCGGCTGACCCTGCCGTTCGAGAGCGTCCTGAAGAGCCAACGCATTCATCACCGTGCCAAGCATTCCGATGTGGTCACTCTGGGTGGCATCCATGCCTTCCATCGCTCCCGTTCGGCCTCGCCAGAAGTTTCCACCGCCAACGACGACGGCGACATCAACTCCAAGGTTTTGGCGAAGGTCGATGATCTCCCGGGCAGTTGCGTCAAGCGTCGGGCCATCAAGTCCGCGACCTGAGGGCCCAGCTAGCGCCTCACCTGAAGGCTTAAAGACGATCCGTCGCCATCGTGGGGTGGTCGTGGAATCGTCAGCCATATGTGAATTATTTCAGCCGATCTCGACTTGAGCGAACCGGACGATTTCAGCAGAGCCAATCACCTGCTGGATTGACTGCTTGTCATCTTTCGCGAACGGCTGCTCGAGTAAGCAGACATCTTTGAAGAATCCGCCGATTCGGCCCTCAACAATCTTTTCGATTGCCTGTTCGGGCTTACCCTCATTGCGCGTGATGGTCTCAAGCGTCGAGCGCTCGGCGGCCACCACATCGGCAGGAACGTCATCACGGTTCAAGTACTGCGGACGGGCAAAGGCGATATGAACTGCGATGTCGTGAGCAAGCTCATCGTTGGCACCTGACATCTCAACAAGAACGCCATTGACTCCCCGACCACCCTGAATGTGCTCATAGTGGCCAATGGTGTTGCCATCTGCTGCAGCCATGTGTACAACATCACCGAGTTCGATCTTCTCTTTCAGAAGAATGCGAAGTTCCTCAAGTTGAGTTTCACGGGATGCAACTGCATCGGCACCGCCGGCGAGTACTGCCTTGAGAAGCTCCGTCGCCTCATTGATGAAGTGTTCGCTTCCAGCAACAAAGTCGGTCTCGCACTTCAGCTGCACCATCGCAGCGGTTGCACCCTCGATACCGAGGGCGACAAGTCCCTGATTGTTCTCACGGTCGTCGCGCTTGGCGCTCGCGGCCAATCCCTTCTCGCGGAGGTACTGCTTTGCGGCATCAATATCACCTGAGGACTCCTCAAGTGCCTTCTTGCAATCCATCATTCCTGCGCCAGTTGATTCGCGCAGAGCTTTTACGTCTTGTGCGGTGAATGACATGTGTCAGCCTTCTTTCAAATCTGTTCAGGACTCGGTCGAAGCATCGGCTACTGGAGCTTCTTCGGTGGCAGGAGCATCAGCGGCGGCTTCATCGGCTGCTTTCTTTGCTGCCATGCGAGCCTCACGCTCTGCCTGAGCACGGGCTGCAGCCGCACGGGCTTCAGCCTGGGCCTGAGCAAAGGCTGCTTCTTCCTCTGGGGTACGCTCCTTCGGCTCCGGAGTTGCTGGAGCAGCCTGTGGGCGACGGGAAGCGATGTACCGGCCCTCGAGAACCGCTTCGGCGATGACATTTGCGAACAGCGCATTTGCCCGAATTGCGTCGTCGTTTCCTGGGATTGGGAATTGAATCGAATCAGGGTCAACGTTCGTGTCAACCACCGCAACAACCGGGATTCCAAGTTTGTTTGCCTCGGTGATTGCAATGTGTTCTTTCATTGTGTCGAGCACGAAAATCGCGTCAGGAGCCTTCTTCATCGAGCGAAGACCACCGAGGTTGCGCTGCAATTTCGTGAGTTCACGATCGAGAAGCAGTGCCTCTTTTTTGATCATGAGGTCGAACTCGCCGATCTCTTTCTGGCGCTCAAGTTCGAGCATTTTGTTCACGCGAAGTGAAATCGTTCCGAAGTTGGTGAGCATTCCGCCAAGCCAGCGCTCGTTGACATACGGCATGCCGCAACGGTCAGCAGCTTCACGAATTGGATCCTGTGCCTGCTTCTTGGTTCCGACGAAGAGAACATTGCCGCCATCGGCAACGAGGTCACGTAAAAAGTTGTATGCGGTCTCGACCCGGTTCAGTGTTTGGTCGAGGTCAATGATGTAGATGCCGTTGCGCTCTCCGAAAATAAAGCGACGCATTTTCGGGTTCCAACGACGGGTCTGGTGGCCAAAGTGCGCACCTGCCTCGATCATCTGACGCATGCTGATGAGAGCCATGAGAGTCTCCTATGTAGGGTTGCGGTTGGAGCTCATGTCGGGGCGCCGAAACGACCGCAAGTGACATGAACATTTCTAATCTCGAGTGACCTGAAGATTCAGGTGCCGACCGGTTGGTAGGCCGTCTGACACGCTATCGGCGACGACCTGGGTTTTCACCGGGGTAACCACTCGAGCACGAGGTTCGAATTTGCGCCGGCCGAGGGGGTTCTGTCACCGGAACAAGTCGAACTCGATTTGGAGCGGCAGATAACCAAAGTTCGGGGTCGAGATAGTGACCATTCGAACGGATGCCAAGGTGAACCGTACCTTTGGCCTGTCCGACCGGGTCACCTGCCGCAACGACTGAGCCCCGTGGATAGCGATCGAGAACTTCGATGCCGCCAATCGTGACCAACAACGAAACAACACTCCCCTCCACCAACAACGTCAGATAGCCCGTACTGCCGACGGTTCCGTGAAACCACACGGTGCCGGTAACGACAGACCGGACTTCATCGCCTGGCTCGGCACCAAACTTCACTCCGCGATTACCCGAGCACCACTTGCATTCAGGTAGTCGAAATGGATCAGAGATCGGGCGATCAACAGGTGGTCGCCAACACATTTGTCCCGCCCAAACATCGCTAGACAACTGAGATTCAAGCAAAGAGATCTCGCCTGATTTCGCGTCTGGCGTCACGACCCGCAACAACATCGGATTGTCCAAGTGGGTGAATCCGCCTGCCACAACGGCCAGTAATGCAATGACAGCAATGATCACTGCTGTCGGATCGGGATAGCTAGAGGTGGCCGGAGGCGCGTAGTCGGGACCGGAGATGCAGCACAGAGCGAGCGTGTAATTGAGATACTCGAGACTCGGTGACATCGAGGATTTCGCCGATATCTGCCAATGTCAGATTCTCGTCGTAATACAACGACAGAACGAGCCGCTCCCGTTCGGGAAGGTCGCGAACGGCCGTACGAATCACCACGCGAAGTTCCTCGGCTTCGACCGCCACGACAGGGGTATGCGCCCCATCGAGTTCGTCTGCCTCGGGCTCGAAGCCCATCGAAATCGCCCGATCGAGCGTGCCCACAGTTGTGGTGGCAACCTCGGAAAGCCACGTCTCCAACTCTTCGGTAGCGATGTTGAGTTTCTCGGCAAGTTCGTCTTCGCTTGGTGATCGCCCCAACTCGCGCTCGAGATCGGCCATAGCTTGCTCTATGCGTCGAGCATGAGTGCGAACCGTTCGAGGTACCCAATCGAGCTCGCGAAGGCCGTCGTAAATTGCGCCCCTGATCCGCGGCGCCGCGTACGTCTCGAACTTGACACCATGCGCGACATCGAACTTTTCGATGGCGTCGATCAGCCCGAACACTCCGTACCCGACGAGATCGGATGGATCTACCGACCGCGGAAGACCTGAACCCACACGTCCTGCAACGAATTTCACCAGCGGCGAGTAATGCACAATGAGATGGTCGCGAGCTGATGGCGTGCGACGTCGACTCCAACGACTCCACTGCTCGGCCAACTCGGTCGCAGCATCGACAAGACCCGGCCGCTGACCCGCCGGTGGTGGTGGAGGCGTCATGCCCGCGGGTGCGACTGGCGGTACGCCGCGGTAAGCCGCTCTTTGCTGACGTGCGTGTACCGCTGAGTTGTTGCAACATCAGCATGACCGAGAAGTTCTTGAACTGCGCGCAGATCGGCTCCGCCGTCAAGAAGGTGTGTCGCATAGGTATGCCGCAGCGCATGAGGGTGCGTTGGGGAGGCGCTCCTGCGATCGAGAATTCGACGCACATCCCGTGGAGTAAGACGGTGGCCACGCTCGTTTGTGAACAGCGCATCACCGACTTCACTCGGTGCCGCCTCGGAACGAACGTCGATCCATGAGCGCAAGGCATCAGATGCCGGTTCGCCGAGTGGCACACGACGTTCTTTAGAACCCTTGCCCCACACACGAAGCGCCTGCTTCGTGAAGTCGATTGCAGCACAATCGAGTGAACAGAGTTCGGCAACGCGTAGGCCCGATCCGTACAGCAACTCGAGTACGGCATCGTCTCTGTGGCGACGCCATAGCGGCTCATCAGGATCAACCTCAGGTTCGAGAAGGTGTTCGAGGTCACGCCGATCGAGCACCCGTGGAAGGCGACCTGTCCCGCCACTCACGTGCACACCAAGGGTTGGATCGGTGGACGCGGCACCGTGGCGCAACGCCCATTTGAAGTAACGACGAATTGCGGCGACTTTGCGCGCAATGCTGCGCTGGGCGTACTGGCGTGTTGATAGGTGGGCGATGTAGCGCCGAACCATTGTCCGGTTTACTGCCAGAGGTTCGACGATGTTCATTCGCGAAATCCACTCGGTAAACATCCGGAGGTCTGTCTTGTACGCATCGACCGTTCGCTCCGATAGCGAGGTCAAGGACGCGATAAAACGATCGATCTGCCACGGGTCGACCTGATCGGTCTCGACTGCAGAATCGAAATCCACATAGACGAGGGTATTCGCTCATTGACACTCTTTGCCGGACACCAGCATCGATCTCGAAAGTTCGAACCAACCGTTGCTTTCCGTGATGATCTGATGGCGGAGAAGCTCACTTACGACAACTACGACCTCCCCGATCGTGGTCGACATGCGCTCAACCAGTTGATTGAGGGTGAGTGACTCTTGAGATAGTTCGTGCACGATCTCGACTGCCATTCCTTGGACCCGGTGAGTCGATTGGGGTACCGGCTGCCGACTCGTGCTGAGTCCAAGCTCGTCAAACACGTCACCGACACTTGTTACCGGGGCTGCTCCATCTCGAATGAGAGCATTTGTCCCACTGGATGTTGCAACACGTGGACTTCCCGGAACTGCCATCACGGTTCGGCCGCGCTCAAGCGCCTCACGCGCCGTGATCAAACTCCCGCCCGTATCTCCGCTCTCGACAACAACAACAATCTCAGAAAATGTCGAAATCAGTCGGTTACGCATCGGGAAACGAAATGGTGCTGGAGGCGTACCGGGTGGCCACTCACTAATGACCAGATGCCGTTCTGAGATCTCGTCGAACACCGATTGATGGCGCGCCGGGTAGCAGCGGTCGAGACCACAACCCACCACCGCAGCGGTAGACCCACATCTCATTGCGCCCCGGTGGGCCGCCGTATCAACCCCCAGCGCCAAACCAGACACCACGACAATGCCAGCTGCTGCAAGCTGCTCGGCAAGCTCTGTTGCGGTTGCTCTACCCGACGCCGTTGCACGCCGGGTTCCAACGATGGCAACCATACGGTGTTGAAGAATCGATATATCGCCCCTCAAGAAGAGCACGGGAGGCTTATCGCCGTCTTCTCGAAGAGCTGCGGGAAAGTCATCTGAGATGCATGTGACAACCCGTATCGAATACGCAATGAGTTGTGCTCGCGTGGAATCGATGTCGAACCGATGCACTTCGTATTGAAGTTGCCGAAATTTCTCGTGTGAAAAGAGTTGACGGATGTTTGCCCGACCAACTGAGATATCGCTCCAAACACCCTCAGGCTCACGCTCACTCAACGCCTGCCGCAATCTCGTTGGCGACATCGCTGAAAGAGAAGCAAGTGCAGCAGCGACTACTTCTGCATGACTTGGAACACGCACTGTCATTGACGCTCAACCCCGATTGCAGTTCGGAGAGACAGCGCTATCTCGACATGACGTTCGTCGATGATCTCTTCAGGCGTTGGCTCGAGATCTGCGATCGTGCGCGCAGTTCTGCGAACACGATGTAACCCACGGCCGGTCAGGTGACCCGCATCAAGTTCGGCGCGCAGCCGAG
>Ga0181605_10000163_pt1 | contig 66831 bp, 65 predicted proteins | sample 041ome_11_FD_148676 | JGI IMG/M metagenome (GOLD analysis project Ga0181605, IMG submission 148676) | Coastal salt marsh microbial communities from the Groves Creek Marsh, Skidaway Island, Georgia - 041411US metaG (spades assembly) | ecosystem: Environmental > Aquatic > Marine > Intertidal zone...
AAAGTTTAGTTAATGTCCGGAATCCTTTACGTCGTGCCCACCCCCGTGGGCAACTTGGATGATATGACGTTTCGCGCCATCAATGTGTTGCGCGAGGCGGATTTGATTTTAGCCGAGGACACACGCACGACCGGGAAACTCACCGCACATTTTGATATTGCCACGCCAAAACAGGCCTTTCACATGCACAACGAACACAAGGTGGTCGAACGATATGTCAAAGGACTGCAACAGGGACAAACCATTGCCTTAGTAAGCGATGCAGGAACACCCGGCATCAGCGACCCAGGGTTTTTATTGATTCGAGCGGCCGTTCACGCAGACGTAGAAGTCATCACACTACCTGGGGCCACAGCCTTTGTACCCGCGCTGGTCAATAGCGGTTTGCCGTGCGACACCTTTTATTTTGAAGGCTTCTTACCGCCCAAAAAGGGACGTCAAACCAAGCTTGAATCCATTGCCGCCAGCACTAAAACCGTAGTGCTTTATGAAAGTCCTCATAAAATCGAGAAAACCTTGGCACAAATTGTCGAGTTTTGTGGTGCAGAACGCCCCGTGACCATCAGCCGCGAGATCTCCAAAAAGTTTGAAGAAACCTTGCGCGGTTCGGCATCAGAATTGCTGTCTATTGTGCAAGAACGAGGCGGTTTAAAAGGAGAGCTGGTCGTTTGCATCGGAGCCTAATATGGTAGCATCGAAAATTCAACATATTGATCAATGGTTCGACGGACCTACAGAATCGCCCCTGCTCATTGCGGGTCCATGTTCTGTGGAAAGTCCCGAACAAATTTTAGCCACTGCACAAGCGCTCAAGGCACATACACCCATTAGTTTGTTGCGCGGCGGTGTCTGGAAACCCAGAACCAAACCTGGAAGCTTCGAAGGTGTGGGACTGGAGTCAATGCAATGGTTGATTGATGCTGGCCGTGCCATAGGCACACCCACGACCACCGAGGTCGCCAACACCGAGCATGTCGAGGCGGCACTTAAGGCCGGTATAGATGTTTTGTGGATCGGTGCGCGCACCACGGTAAATCCTTTTTACGTGCAAGAAATTGCTGAAGCATTGAAAGGGGTCAAAATCCCTGTATTAGTCAAGAATCCTATTCATGCAGAAATAGGCCTTTGGGCAGGTGCCATTGAGCGATTCCAAAATGTAGGTATTGAACGTGTTGCCGCAGTACACCGAGGGTTTTTCTCCTCGGCAAAAGGAGTGTACCGCAATGAACCGCACTGGCATCATAGCTTTGGATTGCGTGCGTTAATGCCGGACGTGAAGATCATTGTGGATCCGAGCCACATCGCCGGAAAGCGACTACTCGTGCCGGAAGTATGTCAGGTCGCCATGGATTTAGGCATGGACGGATTGATGGTAGAAAGTCACATCACTCCAGAGATAGCGCTCAGTGATGCTGCACAACAAATGAATCCGGAGAAATTAGGCGAGGTCATCAAGAACCTAGTCATCCACCCTAAGAAACTAGATCAAGGGGCCAGTGAAGCTCTGAAATCATTGCGAGATTCACTAGATGAATTAGACGATAATTTGGTGGAAATCATGCGTCAGCGCTTCGCGTTGGCCAAGGAGATTGCCATCATCAAAGAACAAGAAGGGACTAGTATTTTCCAGATGGAGCGCTGGTTGAAACTCGTGAAAGAGCGGACCGAAAAAGGAGATGGAGAAGGCTTGACGCCAGAGTTCATGCACGACCTCTTCGCGACCATCCACAAATACAGCGTCGAATACCAAACGCGACTGACTAAAAAAGAGTCGTAATGCGCTGGACGGCTCGCCCCATATCGGATCCGGGTGCCGTGTCTCAGCTCACCGCAGAAGTCACCAAAGACCCCTTACTCGCTGCCCTTTTGGTCCAGCGAGGCATCACGACCTTTGAGGATGCCAAAGCCTTTTTCCGACCAGATCTAAACCTGCTACACCACCCCTATCGAATGAAGGATATGGAGCGTGCTGTGGAGCGCATCGAGAAGGCCAGAATTCAGCAGGAACATGTGATGATTTTCGGCGATTACGATGTCGACGGAACCACGTCAGTGGCGCTGATGGCGGAATTTCTCGAAGGCAAGTTTCCCATCGAGGCTTATATCCCGGATCGCTATAAGGAAGGCTACGGATTGTCTTTTGACGGGATTAACCTTGCGGCGGAATTGGGCATTACCCTCATCATTGCGTTGGATTGTGGAATTAAGGCCTTTGACCAAATCGCCCATGCGCGGTCGCTCGGCATAGATGTGATTATTTGTGACCACCACCGTCCGGAAGAAACCTTACCCAAGGCACATGCCATTCTAGACCCTAAGCGCCCAGATTGCCCTTATCCGTACAAAGAACTTTCAGGGTGTGGCGTTGGCTTCAAACTTTGCCAAGCACTATGCGAACATTGGGGCTTGCCGGAAGAGGTGCACCTGCACCCCCTCCTCGACCTATGTGCCGTGAGCATTGCAGCGGATATCGTGCATGTAACCGGCGAGAATAGATTGCTCGCACACTATGGATTGCAGCGCATACGCAATGGACAGGCGCGTGCCGGGTTTATGAGCTTACTCGAGGCGAGCGCCAAATCCCCCCATTCCCTTACCCTCAGAGATATTTCTTTTAGCATTGCCCCGCGTATCAACGCCGCCGGGCGTATGGAGAGTGGGTTGCGCGCGGTCGAACTTTTGCGCAGCACCGACCGCGCGGAACAGGACGAACTCGCGGAGCGCATCAATGCCTTCAACCAGGACCGTCGTGAAACTCAAGCTGAAATTTTCGAGGAGGCCAAAGAGGAATTGGACCCGGAGAACTACCCGAATTCCAATGTGCTCTACAGACCGCATTGGCACAAGGGTGTGGTGGGCATCGTAGCGTCGAAAATCGTGGAAACGCACTACCGCCCGACCATCATTTTGACCAAAAGCGGTGATCACCTAGGCGGTTCTGCGCGCAGCGTCATTGGCTTTGATGTGTATAATGCCATTGAGGCGTGTGAAGCGCATATTTTGCAGTTTGGAGGCCACAAATATGCCGCCGGTTTGACGCTAGATGAAGCGCAGTTGCCACATTTCAAAAAGGCGTTCGAGACCTATTGTGCGGCGAATTTGACGGCTGAGATGAAATCGCCAGAATTAGAATACGATGCGGTGGCTAGTTTGGACCAATTCACCGAGCGTTTCTACGCCGTCCTATCACAAATGGAGCCGCATGGAGAAGCAAATCAGGCCCCAAGGTTCCTCATTCAGAATTTGGTAGATGCCGGCGGAACTAAGGCCGTTGGGGCGGATGAAAGCCACCTCCGAGTGGTGTTGCAACATCCGGGCAGTGCCACGACCATGTCGGGTATTGCCTTTGGTCAAGGGTCTTGGGCAGCACATCTCGAAGCAGGCGGGGCCATTGATATCATTGCCTCGCTCGAAATCAATGAATTCCGCGGACAGCGCAACCTCCAATTAATGGTGGAAGATATCCGCTCAGCACAAGGGAAATCATGAGTTGGGGCGGTGCGGTAGCTGCCATGGTCAGCTCCATAAAGAACAACGCCCTGGCCAAGCGCACTAAGATTTTTGACAAGGAGCACAAGGGTGGATATGGGAGCGCACCGACCCATGATAAGAAGGTGAGCAAAGAAGAATTGGACACCATAAAATCTGAAATCAAAAGCCGAGCCTCTCAGCGCAAACGTCGCCAATTCATCGCATTGTTCCTCAGTTTGATGATCACCCTCATCGTAATATTGATTCTTGCAAAATCGGCCTTAGGCTTTCTTTCGAAGTATTGAGAAATTCCCTATATTCTTAGGAACTAACCCACTATTTATGCGCTGGCTGATCACATTCTTGTTCTGCTCAAGTACTGTTTTAGCTCAATCTGATTTGGGCAATTGGATGATGTACTTCGGAACCAATAAAATCGACAATCATTGGAGCATCCACACCGAGGCACAACACCGGAATTATACTGTGCAACCTCAACTTGAACAACTCCTACTCCGTACAGGGGTAAATTATAAGTTCGACAATGGACTCATGCTCACGGGCGGTTATGCGAACATTACCAACCATGAATTTCAGAGTTCACGCATAGGTCCAGAAGTAGAAGAACATCGGATTTGGCAACAACTCATTACCGCAAACTATTTCGGAAAAGCCAAGCTCGAGCATCGTTTTCGATACGAGCAACGATGGATTGAAAGCGAATTCAAAACACGGTACCGCTACCGCGGCATGTTGTTTTACCCGCTTAACACAGCATCCATCGAGGTTGGCACTTACTATTTGGGCATCTATGATGAGATTTTCCTGCAACCAGGAGCAACCACCTTTGACCGCAATCGCCTATACGGGGGAGTGGGCTATAAGTACGCGTCGAACATTCAATTTCAATTGGGCTACCTACTGCAAACCGTTGGATCTACCACCAAACAGTACCTGCAGTTCGGGTTGATATTTGATACTTGATCCGTGGAGCGAAATTTCTATCGCGAACCCCTATTTTTGTGGTAGACATTCGCGCTATGGACCCTTGCTTCACCACTGACTTTTTACCCCACCTACCCGACGGTGAAGCGCTGCAGCCGCCTCATGCTTTTACCTATCCGTTTTTCTACACCCCACACCCGCTGGTCGTGGCCGCGGCCGAGCATCTGCAACAACGACTGCAAAATGATGCCACCCTTTCCGAAGAACTCTTGGGAGGCGATGCCGTAGCAGGAAAAATGCTCGGCGTATTGGTCGTTAGAAATTCCGAAGGAAAATTAGGCTATCTATCGGCGTATTCTGGGAAGTTGAATGGGCCGCGTCCAGAGTGGATGGTGCCCGCCGTAGCTGATATTCACGCGGCCCACACCGAATACAAGCTTGGGGAAGCGCAGCTAAATGACATGACCGAAACCATTGAGGCCTTAAAACGCGATCCTGAATTTGTGCGTTTGAAAGCCCTCTTGAAGGACGAAGAAATTCGTGTAGAGCAGGTATTGAGCGATGGTAGGGGCCAATTAAAACAAGAAAAACTCGACCGCAAACAACGCCGCGATGCAGCCAAAGCCAGCCTTGATGCCGAAGCCTTTGAAGCCTTCAATGCGGAGTTGACCTCGGAAAGTATTACCACGCAGTTACAGTTCAAAAAGTTCGCCTTTCATCAAAAGGAAGAGTTGGAGAAATTGCGTGAAGAAGTGGAGGGTTGGCAAATGAAATTGGACCAATTAAAAAAGGACCGTCGCGCCAAAAGCAATGCCCTCCAAGCGTGGATTTTTTCGCAGTACCAATTCCTCAATGCGCGCGGTGAGCGCAAAGATATCAAGGACCTCTTCCCGGATTTCGAAGTGCAGCAACCGCCCTCTGGAGCTGGTGAATGCAGTGCTCCGAAGCTACTCCAATATGCCTATTTACAGGGGTATGAGCCTTTGTGTATGGGGGAGTTTTGGTGGGGGAAGGAGCCGAAAAATGAGGTGCGCAAACAGGGCCTCTTCTACCCTTCGTGCAACAGTCGCTGCCGGCCAATACTTGGACACATGCTCGAAGGCGTGGCCGTCGAACCCAATCCACTCCTGTCTTGGAGTGATGGGGCGGAATTGCCCATCATTTATGACGACAAGGATTTGGTGGTGGTGAATAAGCCCGAGGTCATGTTGTCCGTGCCCGGTAAGGATATTGAAGATTCCGCGTTGACCCGAATCAAGGCCCTCTATCCTGAGGCTACAGGGAGCGTGCTCCTGCACAGATTAGATATGTCTACCTCGGGTATTTTGGTCTTCGCCAAAAATCCACAGGCCCACAAATTCGTTCAAAAGCAGTTCATCAAACGAACACTGAAAAAACAGTACATCGCCGTGCTGGACGGAATCGTTGAGGGCGACGAGGGTACCATCGAACTCCCCTTGCGCCCCGATTATTATGATCTTCCGCGCCAAATGGTGTGTCACGAGCACGGCAAGCCCGCCACCACCCACTGGAAAGTACTCGAGCGCAACAATGGCAAGACACGTTTGGCCCTTTTCCCCGTGACTGGGCGAACGCACCAGTTGCGCGTACATTGTGCCCATCCGGACGGGCTCCACACCCCAATTTTTGGAGACGAGCTCTATGGGGTGCCGGCCAATAGATTGCATCTTCACGCTGCATCCATTAGTTTTATACATCCGACCACCAAAGAAGAAATTTCATTTGAGGTGCCGCCAAATTTTTAAAAGATGTCCAAGGAAATCGAACGTAAGTTTTTAATCGCCAACGAAGGTTGGAAAGCCGGCGTACAACGTTCTAGTTTTTTCGCGCAAGGCTACCTCAGCTATGATCCCGAGCGCACCGTCCGAGTACGCGAGACCGACACCCATGGGTTTTTGACCATTAAAGGATTGACCGTCGGCCTCAGCCGCGATGAGTTTGAATATGAAATTCCCAAAGGCGAGGCGGCCGCACTGCTGAAGATGTGTGAGCATCCCCCCATTCAAAAGCGACGCTATTTCGTGGCTCACGAGGGACATCTTTGGGAAGTAGATATTTTCGAAGGAGCTAATGAGGGTCTCGAAGTCGCCGAAATTGAGCTCAGCCGTGAGGATGAGGAATTCGTTCGACCGGAGTGGTTGGGTGAGGAAGTCAGTGGGGACCGTAGGTACTCGAATTCTTCACTGAGTTTGGTGCCCTATAAAAATTGGTAACCCATGATGATCAAAGACCCCAACGACTATTTTATCGACGGCTGCGGACGTTGTTCCCTCCACGGCACGGACCAGTGCAAGGTGCGCACTTGGGCTGATCCATTGGTGCTGTTGCGCGAGATTATGCTCCAAAGCGGATTAGAGGAAGAAGCAAAATGGGGCCAACCGACCTACACCCTCAAAGGCAAGAATGTGGCGATGATCTATTCCTTCAAGGACAGCTGCGGCATTAGCTTTTTCAAAGGGGTGCTCCTTCAGGATGATGCAAAAATTTTAGTTCCAGCAGGGGCCAATTCCAATGTCGCCCGCCTACTCAAAATTACCTCTGCCGCCCAAGTAGCAGAATTGGAACCGCACATCCACGCCTACATCGCGGAAGCCATCGAGCTTGAGAAAAGTGGCGCCAAAGTTCCTAAGCCCACTGAGCGCGAACCTATGCCGGAAACCTTGGCACATTGGCTGGAAAACGACCCGCAACTCCAAACAGCTTGGGACCTGCTGACCCCGGGACGTCAAAGAAGTTATATCCTCCACGTGGGGAGCGCCAAACAAGAACAAACCCAGCTCAACCGCATTGAAAAATGCATCCCAAAGATTTACGCGGGGAAGGGTTTTAATGAATACTAGTCCTACTTTTGCCGCATGGGAAAAGATAAACTCCGAAAATTTCGTGAAATCGAGCAGATGTCCTGCGTCGTTGAGCCCAGTCCCGAAGAGGCACGCTTGGGTTTAGAGCTCAAAGGAAATTGGGCAAAGGACCAATTCTCCAATGACCAAGGCCTCGTGCTTGAACTTGGTTGTGGGAAGGGGGAATACACCGTTGAATTGGCCCGAAGAAATCCTCATCAAAACCACATCGGTGTCGATATCAAAGGCAATCGCCTTTGGCGCGGCGCCAAAACTGCGACTGAGGAAGGTTTGACTAATGTGGCGTTCCTACGCACTCGAATCGACTGGATCGACCAGTGTTTCGGACCCGATGAAGTAGACGAAATTTGGATCACCTTCCCAGATCCTCAAATCAAATACAAGCGCGCGAAACACCGCTTGACCCACCCTGAGTTCCTCTTACGCTACCGCAAATTCCTCAAGCCCGGCGGAACCATCAACCTCAAATGTGATAGCGAATACCTGCACGGCTACACCCACGGCATCGTTCAAATGCTCGGTCTAGAAGTAGAGGAGGCCTACCATAACATCCACGAACAAATCGACCCCAACGAGGGCATCCTTTTCGATGTAGTTACACACTACGAAAGCATGTGGCTCGCTCAAGGCAAGGCCACCACCTACTTGCGCTTTAAGCTCGACGGCATAGAAGAAGCCATGGCGCATTGGGCTAATTTCAAGAAATAGATGGCCAGCGAGTTCTTTGACCGAGTATACCGAGTCGTCCGCCTCATCCCCGAGGGGCGCGTGAGCACCTATGGTCACATTGCTCGCTTCTTAGGCACCGGTCGATCGGCACGCGTGGTGGGTTATGCCATGAATGCTTCGCACAACGACCCCAGCGTTCCGGCACACCGCGTGGTCAACCGCAAAGGTCTGCTCACCGGCAAACACTTTTTCGGCGGCAGCACCGTCATGGAAGATTTACTCGCCAGCGAGGGCATTATCGTCGTAAATGATGAGATTCAAAACTTCGGGGAATTGGTCTGGGATCCCATGGAACACCTGGATCAGGAAGAGTTTTTAGAGTCTATTTAGATTTTCTTGCACCAAGGCCAAATACTCACTCATGTGAATGCCGTCCATCAATGCATGATCCACCTCTAACTGGAATGGGAGTAGGTATCTGCCGGCTTGGGAGGTAATCTTACCCAACACAATTTTTGGGACACTGTGATTCCCGCCTTTTCGGGGGTGCTTAAAGCCGGTAAATGAAAGCCAAGGCAAGGTCGTGCCATAGATTAGGTTGGTGCGGTCGGGCCTATCTTCAAAAGGAATCCCTTCAGCCGCTTGGACTGTGATTTGTTGGGCGCGGAAAATGAAATCGGCCACAGATTCCCCTTTAACCCAAGGATAATACGCAAAGACAAAGGCCTTTGTCCCTCGCTGCATCACCGAACAACCAATATCAATGGTATCGTGCAATGCCACACCGTCGGTAGTCCTTCGCAATCGCATCGGCTCATAGGTGTTTGCAGCCTGAACCACGGCATACAACAACGCATGGTGGGTACTGTAGGAATGCATCTTACACTGCTGCACAAAGGCCGTACAATCCAGGTTCACCTGAATCCCCACATAGGGATCTTCAAAGGTTTTAAAGAATTCATAGGCGGATTTCCGGTCCCAATTTTCAATGTCCCAAGACTTTTGCATTCCACTAAGATAGTGTTGTATTTTGAAGCCCTATGAATCACGAATCACTCCGAGACTTTGCACTTGGACTCCCCCATGCTACGGAGCACCTGCCCTTTGACGAATACACGCTCGTATTCAAGGTTCACGGTAAGATGTTTGCGAGTCTGAGCCTTGACGAGCAGCCGGCACGAATGAATCTAAAAAACACTCCGGAGCGCAATATAGAACTTCGAGAAGAGCATCATTGGATCATCCCAGGTTACCACATGAACAAGCAGCACTGGAACACGGTTATTGCAGAAGAATATGCTTCTAGAACCTTAATTCAAGAGCTGATTCAGACCAGCTACAATCTCGTTTGGCAAAAGCTGCCTAAGAAGGTGCGAGAAGGCGGGTTATAGCTTATTTTTGCCCCTTATGAAACACATCCGCAACTTTTGCATCATCGCACACATTGACCACGGTAAGTCCACATTGGCGGACAGATTGTTGGACGCTACTCAAAGTGTGACCGACCGTGAGAAACAAGACCAGCTCCTTGACAACATGGACCTCGAGCGCGAGCGTGGTATTACGATTAAATCTCACGCCATACAGATGTACTATCAAAAGGACGGCGTGAAGCACACGCTAAACCTCATTGATACGCCAGGACACGTTGATTTCTCTTACGAGGTTTCTCGTTCTATCGCGGCATGTGAAGGAGCACTTCTCATTGTAGATGCAGCTCAGGGCATTCAAGCCCAGACCATCTCCAACCTGTACCTAGCGTTGGAGCACGATTTAGAGATCATCCCTATCCTCAATAAGATCGACCTCCCTTCAGCCAATCCAGAAGAAGTAGGTGACCAAATCATCGACCTGATCGGCTGTAGTCGCGAGGACATTCTCCATGCTTCGGCAAAAACTGGACAAGGAGTCCCTGCAATTTTGGATGCCATCATCGAGCGTGTCCCGGCGCCAGTAGGAGATCCTGATGCGCCTTTACAAGCGTTGATTTTCGACAGCCACTACAATCCATTCCGCGGTATCGAAGCCATGTTTAAAGTGGTCAACGGCAGCATCAAGAGCGGTGAGAAGGTGAAGTTCATGGCTACAGGCAAGCAGTACGAAGCCGACGAGATCGGAATCAACTTGATCAAACAATCACCAGCTAAAGAAATTAAAACCGGAGACGTAGGTTATATCATTTCAGGAATAAAGGAAGCTAAAGAGGTGAAAGTTGGCGACACCATCACTTCAGTTGTAAATCCCGCTTCTGAGGCTATTGCCGGATTCGAAGAGGTGAAGCCTATGGTATTCGCGGGGATATATCCTGTAGATACGGAAGAGTTCGAGGAACTACGTGGCTCCCTAGAAAAATTGCAGCTCAACGATGCTTCACTAACTTTTGAAGCAGAGACTTCCGCAGCACTTGGTTTTGGATTCCGTTGTGGATTCTTGGGCATGCTTCATATGGAGATCATCCAAGAGCGCCTCGAGCGCGAATTCAACATGACGGTCATTACTACGGTTCCGAACGTAAGCTATAAGGCCTACATGAAAAAGAATCCAGATCAAGCGATTTGGGTACAAAACCCGACCGACTTCCCAGATCCAACAAAGATGGATTACATGGAGGAGCCGTTCATCAAAGCGCAAATCATTACCAGTGCGGATTTCGTTGGCGCAGTCATGAACCTATGTATTGGTAAACGTGGCCAATTAACCAATCAAACCTACCTCACCCACGACCGTGTGGAATTGAGTTTTGATATGCCGCTCGCTGAAATCGTCTTTGATTTCTACGACCGACTAAAAACCATTTCTAAAGGGTATGCTTCCTTCGATTACCACCCTATCGGCTACAAGCAAAGTGTTTTGGTGAAAGTAGATGTCATGCTCAACGGAGAACCTGTAGATGCATTGAGCGCATTGATCCATAAAGACAACGCCTACGACATTGGTAAAAAGATGTGTTCGAAGTTAAAGGAATTGATCCCTAGACAGCAATTCATGATTGCCATTCAGGCGGCCATAGGAAACAAGATTATCGCACGCGAAACCTTGAGCGCCCTACGTAAGGACGTTACTGCAAAGTGTTACGGCGGTGATATCTCACGTAAGCGCAAGCTCCTTGAAAAGCAGAAAGCAGGTAAGAAGCGTATGCGCCAGCTGGGCAACGTAGAAATTCCTCAAAGCGCCTTCTTGGCGGTACTTAAACTGAATGATTAATGGAGCAATTGCCTGAGGTAGTGGATGGTGCGCAATGCATCGTTATCAAAGGAACTCACAAGGGCAAAAGCGGCACCATTCGTGACATTAATACCAGCAAGACAGGCAACATTACCATTACTGTGGTGCAAGCCTCCGGTATTAAGTTCAAAACCTTAGGGCGAAACGTGGAAGTACAATGATGTTCCCTACCTTGGGAAAATGATTGAGCCTGCCATTATTACCTTTGAAGGCGCACTACTCTGTGGCGCCTCCGCTCCCATGTCTCTTCGTTCCTTCACCCCTTGGACCCTTTGGCCCGAAGTAATGCCACAACTTTCGCGTGTGAGCAATCGCTGCAATGCAGACCTCATCTCGTTGCGCGCTTTTGACGGTGTGCCTGTTTTCGGCCCCACGGCAAATCCAAGCTTTACCTACTGGGGCGGCGCAGAAGTCATGGGTCCTAACGAAGGTTTTGAGCATTTAGAAATTCCTGCGGGCACCTATGCTGTCTTTCATTACAAAGGGCTGAGTAGCGACTCCACCGTGTGGCGCTATATCTACAGCCAATGGCTCCCCAACAGCCCATGGGAGTTGGACAATCGACCGCACTTCGAACGCTTGGGCGCGAAATACAAAAACGAGGACCCAAATTCAGAAGAGGATATCTACATCCCTATTCGGCCGAAGGCATAAAAAAACCCCGACCAAAGGCCGGGGTCTAGGATGTGTTAGTCCTTTCTGGACTAGTTTAGGATCTTATTTATTACTGCTCAATGAGGCGAACAAGTAATCGCGGTTCATTCGAGCAATGTTTTCCAAAGAAATACCTTTTGGACATTCTACTTCACAAGCACCAGTGTTGGTACAGTTCCCGAACCCTTCAAGGTCCATTTGGTGTACCATATTCAATACACGCTCTTTAGCCTCAGGCTGCCCTTGTGGAAGCAATGAGAACTGGCTGATCTTCGCCGAGGCGAACAACATCGCTGAAGAGTTCTTACACGTTGCAACACAAGCACCACAGCCGATACAAGTTGCCGCATCAAAGGCCTTGTCTGCATTTTCCTTAGGTACAGGAATAGCGTTGGCATCAATCGTATTACCAGAGGTATTTACTGAGATAAACCCACCTGCGCGCTGAATACGATCAAAAGCAGAGCGGTCTACCATCAAATCCTTAATGATAGGGAATGCCTTCGCACGGAACGGCTCAATATAGATGGTATCGCCACTCTTGAATTCACGCATGTGCAACTGACAGGTCGTGATTTTACGGCCTGGACCGTGTGCTTCACCATTGATAAATAGCGAACACATACCACAGATACCCTCACGACAGTCATGATCAAACACTACAGGCTCAATGCCCTGTTCGATCAACTGCTCGTTCAAGAAATCGAGCATCTCAAGGAAGCTCATGTCCTCCTCTACACCCGAGATTGGGTAGGTTTTCATTTCGCCCTTTGCTTCAGGGCCTGCTTGTCTCCAGATCTTTAATGTTAAATCCATAGTCTGAATTATTTGTAAGAACGTGTCTTCAATTCTACATTCTCGAAAGTCAACTCTTCCTTGTGCAACTTCGCTTCTGCAGGAACTCCAGTGAATTCCCATGCACTCACAAAAGCAAAGTTTTCATCATCACGCAATGCTTCACCTTCCTCACTTTGGTACTCTTCGCGGAAGTGACCTCCACAGCTCTCGTTGCGCTCTAGAGCATCTTTAGCCATCAACTCACCTAGCTCGATTAGATCTGCCACACGGCCTGCTTTATCAAGCTCAGGATTCATACCATTGGCAGAACCTAATACTCGAACATCTGCGTAGAACTCTTCTCGCAATGCTTGGATATCAGCAATGGCTTGCTTCAATCCTTTTTCGTTTCGAGCCATACCTACCTCGTTCCACATAATCTTACCTAGACGCTTGTGGAAATGGTCAACAGTCTTCGTACCGTTATTGTTGATGAATTTCTCTGTTCTTTCACGTACCGCTTGTTCCGCCGCTTCAAATTCAGGAGAATCTGTAGAAATCTTTCCAGTACGGATGTCTTTGCTCAAGAACTCACCTACGGTATAAGGTGCTACGAAGTATCCATCAGCAAGACCCTGCATCAAGGCTGAAGCACCCAGACGGTTTGCGCCGTGGTCAGAGAAGTTCGCCTCACCTAAGGCGAAACACCCCGGAATCGTCGTCATCAAATTGTAATCTACCCAAAGTCCACCCATCGTGTAGTGCACTGCTGGATAAATCTTCATTGGCTCTTTGTAAGGATTCGATGCAGTGATTTTCTCGTACATCTGGAAGAGGTTACCATACTTGGCTTCCACGACCTTCTCACCCAATGCTTTGATTACTGCCTCTGACGGGTTGTTCACCCCTTTCACGTGAGCTTCTTCCTCGCCGTAGCGCATGATCGCTGCCGCAAAATCTAAGTATACTGCCTCACCAGTCTTGTTTACACCGTAGCCGGCATCACAACGCTCCTTCGCTGCACGCGAGGCAACATCACGAGGCACAAGGTTACCGAAGGCTGGGTAGCGACGCTCGAGATAATAATCTCTGTTTTCTTCAGCGATGTCGTTCGGGTGAAGTTTACCCGCGCGGATAGCTTCTGCATCTTCCTTTTTCGCAGGAACCCAAATACGACCGTCGTTGCGCAACGACTCTGACATCAACGTCAGTTTACTTTGGTTCTCACCACTGACTGGAATACAGGTTGGGTGAATCTGCGTAAAACATGGGTTTGCCATGTAGGCTCCTTTACGGTGTGCTTTCCATGCAGCGGTTACGTTAGATCCCATCGCGTTTGTGGATAGGAAGAATACGTTACCGTAACCACCTGTACAAAGTAATACAGCGTGTGCACTGTGGCGCTCGAACTCCCCTGTTACCAAGTTCTTCGCGATAATACCACGAGCTTTACCGTCTACCACTACAAGCTCTTGCATTTCGTGACGTGCATACATTTTCACACGACCCTTCGCTATTTGACGGTTCAATGCAGAGTAGGCACCGAGCAACAACTGCTGCCCTGTCTGACCTTTTGCATAGAACGTACGGCTTACCTGTACACCACCGAAAGAACGGTTGTCTAGCAAACCACCATAGTCACGTGCAAAAGGAACACCTTGAGCGACACACTGGTCAATAATATTACGGCTTACCTCAGCCAAACGATGAACGTTGGCCTCTCTTGAGCGGTAATCACCACCTTTGATCGTATCGTAGAACAAACGGTATACTGAATCCCCGTCGTTCTGGTAGTTTTTCGCTGCATTGATACCGCCTTGTGCTGCGATGGAGTGTGCACGACGCGGAGAATCCTGGAAACAGAATGCTTTCACGTTGTAACCCATCTCAGCTAAAGAAGCTGCTGCAGATGAACCGGCTAGACCGGTACCTACTACGATTACATCAATCAATCTTTTATTTGCAGGCGATACCAATGGGATCTCGCCTTTATGTTTTGTCCACTTCTCGCCTAATGGGCCTGCTGGAATCTTAGAATCTAATGCCATAGTAAGAGAATTATAGTGCTTGACCTGGTTGAACAACGAAAAGGAATACCGCTACAGCGATGAAGCCTGCAGGAATCAACCATGCGAAAGCAGTCATCGTTTTGTTAATCAACGGTGTGTATTTCGGGTGGTTCACACCCAACGATTGGAACGCGCTCGAGGCACCGTGGCTCAAGTGGAAGGCAAGACCAGTAAGGGCAAGTACATAAAAGGCTGTGTACCACCACTGCTCAAAAGCAGTAACTGTCAAGGTCCAAAGGTCCTTGTTGCCATTTGCATCCATACCTAGCGTTCCATAGTGCATTTCGTACCAGAAGCTCTTCATGTGAACCACAATGAAGAACAGGGTTAAAATGCCTAGCAAGGCCATCTTACGAGAGGCCCAAGATGCATTGGCCGCTTGGTTTTCTTTTACATACTTCACCGGACGAGCCGCACGGTTTTGACGCGCCAACATAATGCCGTCCACAGTATGCAAAAGGATGCTGATATACGTCACATAGGACAAGATCTTCACCACGGGGAAGGTCGTCATAAAGTGACCGTATTCGTTGAACGCGAGTTTACCTTCCTCACCAGTAACGAAGAGTTGAAGGTTACCCAACAAGTGTCCAACCAAAAACGTACACAAAAACAATCCGGTAGCCGCCATCCAGTACTTGCGAGCTAGTGAAGAACCGAAAAGACCTTTAGAAGTTGTTGCCATGAGCAATTTTAAAGTTTAATAGCCTAATTTTAGCATGTCAAATTTACGGCACAGACTTTTGTTTGAGCTAATGAAGTAGTATAAATCAAAATAGAACTATTCTAAATTAATATAGTCAGACCCTATCATGAGATACCATCAACTTGATCGCGACATTTTTATCGAAAATAGAGCTAAGTTCACAGGAATGATGAAGCCAAATTCCTTGGCCATCTTCACCTCCAACGACATGTACCCTACCAGTGCAGATGCTCATTTACCTTTTAAACAACACAGTGATATTCTGTATTTAAGCGGAGCCGATCAAGAAGAAAGTATTTTGGTATTGTTCCCTGATGCCCACAAGGACAGTCTCAGAGAGGTCTTGTTTTTGAAAGAGACCAACGACCTCATTGCGGTTTGGGAAGGAGCGAAGTTCACGAAAGAAGAAGCTTTCGAGATCAGCGGGATCAAAACTGTTTTCTGGTTGTCGGATTTTGAGCGCGTATTCAATGAAATGGCCGTGAATACCGAGCGTATCTACCTCAATGGCAACGAGCACCTTAGAGCACATTTGGAAACGGAATTGCGTCAAGACCGCATGAATAAGTGGATCAAGGAAAAATACCATGCCCACGAATTTGAGCGCAGCCAACCTATACTTCATCGGGTACGGGGCACGAAAAGCGAAAAGGAATTGGTGGTCATGCGCGAAGCAGCTGCAATCACTATCAAGGGTTACGAGCGCATTTTGAAATTCTTGAAGCCTGGGGTTTGGGAATACGAATTAGAGGCCGAATTCATGCACGAATTCTTGATGAACCGCAGCCGCGGCTTCGCCTATACACCCATTATCGCAGCCGGAAATAACGCCAACGTTTTGCACTACATCGAAAACAACGACCAGTGTAATGACGGCGATCTCGTGCTCTTTGATGTGGGCGCTGAATATGGCAACTATACTTGTGATGTGACGCGCTGTTACCCGGTCAACGGAAAATTTACGGCCCGTCAAGCAGAAGTATATAATGCGGTTTTGAGCGTTCACGAAGGCGCCATCGCTTTGCTACGTCCGGGCATCATGTTGGACGATTACCACAAAAAAGTGGGCGATCTGATGACGAAAGAACTCTTGAAACTCGGCTTGATTACCGCAGAAGATGTAGCCAACGAAAATCCTGCGTGGCCAGCCTATAAGAAGTACTTTATGCACGGCACCAGCCACTACCTCGGCTTGGATGTTCACGACTATGGTTTGTGGACCATTCCTGTGGAAGAAGGTATGGTATTCACCGTAGAGCCGGGTATTTACATCCCTGAAGAAGGGTTGGGCATTCGCATCGAAGACGATATCGTGATCACCAAAGACGGACACGAAAACTTGACGCGTGCCATCCCTAAGACCGTAGAAGAAATTGAGGCATTCATGGCCCAATAATGGCCCTACTTCCTTTTAAAAACGGTCAATTACACTACCAATGGCTGCCCAGAAATCCGGCGCACAAGCCTTTGGTGTTGTTGCACGGCTTCTTGGAAGATTCTCGCATGTGGGACGGATTGTCGAAGGCCTGGAACATACATGGTCCTGTGCTCATGATTGATTTGCCGGGTCATGGGCAAAGCGATTCTTTCGCCGTGGTGCACACGATGGAGTTGATGGCTGAGGCTGTGGATGCAGTGGTCCAATTTTGCCAGCTCCCCTCCTTCCATCTTTTAGGCCACAGTATGGGCGGATATGTCGCCTTAGCTTACGCTGAAACGCACCCGGAAAAGCTCGAGCAATTGGGGTTATTTTTCTCTACCCCACTGGCCGATTCTCCTTCGCGTCAGGTGATGAGGGAAAAAGCAGCGGCATTGGTCCAACAAAATCACAATGCCTTCATTCGCGCGTCCATCCCTCAACTCTTTGATGCCACGATGCGTGCGGCCTTTCAGCCTGCCATTCACCGACAGATTGATCAAAGTCTCGAGATGTCGGTGGAGGGAATTGTGGCCGCAATTCAAGGCATGAAAATCAGGAAAGACCGTACACACATCCTCGAAGGAGGCACGGTCCCTGTGGGGGTGTTTGTAGGAAAATTGGATACCGTGATTCCCTTTGATAGCGTAGAAAAATGGTCCTTTGCAACAGGAGTGAACTACCGCTATACCTCGCCCTCGGGACATATGGGGCACATCACCCACCAGCAGGGCTGTATAGACGAAGTTCAGCGTTGGTGGCTGGGCGCGTAGGCTTCTAGGACTGATTAAAAAAAGAACGGGCGCCCGCTGGGCGCCCGTAGCATTTTAAAAAAATTGGTCCAACTTACACCACACCTTGATCTAGCATGGCATCCGCCACCTTCACAAAACCTGCGATGTTTGCGCCTTGTACGTAATCCACAGAACCATCTTCTTTGGTTCCATATTTCACACATGAGGCGTGGATATCCGTCATAATGCGGCCCAAGTGACCGTCTACCTCTTCACGAGTCCAGCTCATGCGAAGGCTGTTTTGGCTCATCTCCAAGCCTGATGTAGCTACACCACCGGCGTTCGACGCCTTACCTGGTGAGAACAACACGCCATTGCTTTGGAAGTGCTCAACTGCCTCAGGTGTACACGGCATATTAGCACCTTCACCAAGCGCCATGACTCCGTTAGCCACCAATTTCTGGGCATCTTCGCCCTTCAATTCGTTTTGGGTCGCACAAGGAAGAGCAACATCACACTTCACACCCCAAGGCGTGCCTTCGTGGAAAGTTATGTTCGAGAATGCATCGGCAGCCTCAGAAATACGTCCGCGACGTACGTTCTTCAACTCCATCACAAACTCCAATTGCTCACGACTCATTCCGCCCTCACATACGATATGTCCTGAAGAATCGCTCAAGGTCAATACCGCACCGCCGAGTTCCATTACTTTCTCAGCAGCGAATTGGGCCACATTACCTGAACCTGAGATTACCACGCGCTTGCCGCTAAAGCTCTCGCCCTTCGTGGCCAACATTTCACGGGTAAAGTAAACCGTTCCGTAACCGGTCGCCTCTGGACGGATCAACGACCCACCCCACGACAAGCTCTTCCCGGTCAACACTCCCGTAAACTCGTTGCGAATGCGCTTGTACTGTCCGAACATGAAACCGATCTCACGTGCGCCCACACCAATATCACCGGCAGGAACGTCCGTGTCCGCCCCAATGTGGCGGGACAATTCGGTCATGAAGCTCTGGCAGAAACGCATTACTTCAGCATCCGACTTGCCTTTGGGATCAAAGTTGGATCCACCCTTACCACCGCCCATAGGCAATGTGGTCAAGGCGTTTTTAAAGATTTGCTCGAAGCCCAAGAATTTCAACACGCTCAAGTTTACCGTCGGGTGGAAACGCAAGCCTCCTTTGTAGGGGCCAATTGCGCTATTGAATTCCACGCGGTATCCTTTGTTGACGTGTACATTGCCTGCGTCGTCGGTCCATGGCACTCGGAACATAATGGTACGTTCCGGCTCCACGATACGCTCGAGTAAGCTTTTTCCTTTGTACTTCGGATTGTTTTCGATGAAGGGAATTACAGATTCTGCAACTTCCTGTACCGCCTGCATAAATTCAGGCTCGTTTGGGTTGGCGGCTTCGACCTTTGCAACAAATGCATCGATGAGGCCTTGGTACTGGCTCGACATTTTGTCTGTATGTATTGATAGGTTTTCATAGCAAATGTAGAACAAAACTGAACTTGTGAATCACATTAATGCACAGTTTTCCGACAATAGGTTTGCGCCCCGACGCATTCTATGTAACCCAATTGCATAAGCGTATTCAAACCCTTATAAACACTGGTCTTTTGTTGGTTTAATCGGTAGGAAATATGGTCCAATTTCACCCTCCTACCGTGCGGAAACAACCTCAGTATCTCTGCTTCCAATACCTCGCCCTCGCCCAAAACTCCGTCATTTTTTCGCCACATTGGATAAAAACGGGGTGCAAAGTCCTCCCAACGCACCACCGCACTGGCCATCTCGTCGGCAATCAAGGCATTAGGCCCCTCACTCATAGGCATGTTTGTCGCGCCCGGCAAGGCAAAAACCTCCCTCCCATAATGAAAGGCTTGGTTGGCGGTGATCAGGGCGCCACTCTTTCGCGCAGCCTCCAACACCAGCGTCGCCAGACTCGCCCCTGCAATGAGCCTGTTCCGCACGGGAAACGTGTGCCGCTCTGGCTGCTGCGAAAAGGGTTGTTCTGTGAAATACCCCCCACCGCCATCGACCAATTCCCTGGCGAGGTTCAAATGCCGGCACGGGGTGAAATGGTTCATCCCTCCGGCGAGGAAGGCGGTGGTCGTGGCGCCCGCATCCAGTGCCGCCTGATGCACAGCCGCGTCGATGCCTAAGGCAAGGCCGCTAGTAAAATTTATAGGGTATTCGCTCAGGTGGGTAGTCAACTCTCGAGCCGCACGAAGACCGTACTGCGTAGGCTTACGGGTACCGACGACTGCAAGGGGGATTTTGAAAAGTGGCCATTGACCTCGACCCATAAGGGCCATGGGCGGGTCCGGGAGCTCCTTGAGCATGGAGGGATAATGGGGCTCGTTGAAACAAGTTATCAAATACCCCTCCCGCTGGGCATTGCAGGTTTCGGCATGCGCGAGTTGCTTGGCCCTGTCCCAATCTCTTGGAAAAGGAAAGGCAGTGAGCAAAAGTGCTTCAAATTGATTTTCAATAGTTAAAACTTCAGGAGGCAAAGAGGCAATCCATTGCTTCTTCTTTGCATTAGTAGTAGATCGAAAGAAATGCAGGCACAATAAGGGTTTCATGACATAAGGTTATTAACAGGTTGTGTATAAAAACTACACTACTTGTGCGAAGTAATAAAAAGGATTTATCCACACTTTTTGCAACTTTGTAAGTGATGCAGATTGAATCCTTTATCATACAACGACTTTCAGAGCGCGGACGCGTGCAAATCCCTTCATGGGGCACGTTCTACCTCATGGAAAAACCGGCCCGTTGGGATGCTGTTACCAATACAGCTTTTCCAAGGGGAAAGTACGTCGGGTTCACACCTTCCAATACCACTACTGAAAACTCATTATTGCCAGCGGTAATGAAGCAAATGCGGTGCACGATGGAAATGGCAGAAAGCTGGATCGCCCGAAAAGTAAACCAGTGGCAAAGCACGCTGGATTCAGGCAGTATCTTGTTGTTGCAAGGGCTAGGTTCTTTCAGAAAGAACGGCTCGTTTGTAGCAGAGAAAAACAACCAGTTCGACCACCATTCATTTGGATTTTCCACGGTCATGTTGCACGCATTGAACGAACCTAGTGCGCTAGAAACGAAAGTTGCCGCGAGCCTGAAGATGGTTACCGAGCAGCGTTCGGAAGGCTTGAAAGCTTGGCGTAAAGCAGCCGTGGCCGCTGCCATCACAGCCTTGGTTGCCTTAGGTGTATACCAAAGTGACCTTAGCACAGAGATGGCTGGATGGTTTGCTCCTGGACGCAGCATAGAATTAGACCACAGCGATCGCCAACCTTCTGCTCCAAGCATCATAGAAACGCCTGCCGAGGAAGAAGTTGAAGCAGTGGTAAGTGCCCCGGTGCAAACACCAACAGTAGTGCGCAAGGCTACGGCTACGAAAAAGTACTACATCGTCGTGGGTTCTTTTAAAATGGAGGACAACGCCACAACATTGGCTGCGGAATTGAAAGCCGACGGTATGGACGTCAGCATTCTTCCCGGTTCTTTGATGAAGGTGGGCATTGGAAATTACCTCTCGAGAGAGGCAGCGAAGCAAGATCTTGCTCAGATTCAAAGCAGCATCAACCAACACGCTTGGATTTACGCCTACTAATAGGCATCTCCTAAGGCACATCCCCTACCTTTGTGGTAATAAAATTGGACCCTCATGGCACAAGGTAAAACTCCTATGAACAGCCTTTCGGTAATGACTCAGATAGTCTTGCCTAATGATACGAACAACCTAAACAATCTTTTCGGAGGACAACTTTTGAGTTGGATGGACCGCTGTTGTGCTATTGCGGCGCATCGTCATTGCAAGGAGACTGTCGTGACTTCTACCATTAACAATGTGGCATTTAAAAACCCTATTCCTCAGGGATCTATAGTGACCATCGAAGCCAAAGTAAGTAGAGCTTTTAGCTCTTCAATGGAGGTCATCGCAGATGTTTTTCTCGAATCCACTGGACCAGGCGAACCCCGGGTGAAAGCAAACGAAGGCATCTTCACCTTTGTAGCCGTGGATGGATTGGGACGCCCTGTGAAAATCCCAAGTATTTCTCCAGAAACTGACCTTGAAAAAGAGCGCTATGCGGCCGCCTTGCGCAGACGCCAATTGGCCTTGATCATCGCAGGAAAAATGGATCCTACCGACGCTACCGAACTCAAGGCGTTGTTCTATCCTTCAGCATCTGCTGAGCAATAAGGGCGATTTCCTCTACTGGAAAATTTTTCATTGGATTGCGCTGCCACCAGTGCACCTTTCCGTGCTTGCTAATGGGCGAACGACCTTTGGTAATGATTTGGCTTTGGGCCGAGTATTGTGGCCATGGCGCAAAGCCTAAACTCGGGTGCGTCGCGCCCCAGAGACTGATGAGCGGACGTTTGAAATTTGCCGCCGCGTGCATGAAGCCCGTATCTCCACTGATGACCAAGGCGGCCTCTTTGACCACTGCCATGCCTTCGATGATGGTGGTGGTTCCGCAATAATTGGACACCCCAGAACCCAAAGGCTGCTCCAAGCTCTCCCCGATGCCCGCCTCCTCAGGTCCCCCAACCAAGGCGATGGGCAATCCTAATTTCAAAAGGTCACGGATGGCCGAACGCCACTGGTCGTAATTCAATCGCTTCCCAGCATAGGTTCCTCCAATCACCACCGCGATATAGGGCCCTTCCGGCAAGGTTAATGTTGTTTTTGGCAGGACCAATTCCGCCGACGCCTCCACCTCACGCTTCAACAAAGGCTGCGCCGCCTTAAAATATCGACTGACCACAGGTTCCAGAGCGAACCTCGAGCCAAAAGCCAGCAACAACGTACGACGTAAATATGGCTTCTCGTAGGTCAACACCTTCGTCTTCAACCCGCGTGTCCATCGCTTTGATTTTGCAGTCCCTTGTAAGTCTAGCACTGCAGTGAAATTGGACCCTTGTGCTCCAATCTTCACCCTATCCTTCTCCCAGGAGTATACCTCCGCCACGCCCGGCAAACACAGGGCTACCGAGCGGTAGGCATCCTTGCACAACAATGAAACTTCGTAGCCTTCATGATATAATTGGGCCACCACAGGTGCCACCAATACCAAATCACCGATGGCGGACAATCGAACCACTAAAATGGAAGGTGATGTACTCATTTACCAAGGAATCACGTCGTAGTACGAGATTAGAACAAAGGTAAGTACCAAGAGGAAGAGCGCCTCGGATAATCGGTCACGCTTAAAATAACGCAGGCCATTGGCCAAATGATAACTCAATCCCAAAATACAGATCGCCGTACCAAAATAAGAGCCCAGCCACCAGCCTAAGGAACCGCCGCCAGCCACAAAAACACCGGCCACAATGGCGCGCGATTTATTGGTCTGATTCGCTTTCAAATACGATTGTACCCATTCAAAAATGGCGATAATAGACAGTCCCATCAGCAAGGCCCACCAACTCAAAGGTGCGTTAGAATATGATTGACTTTTCATCTCTTCATCTGCTACGAAATAGGTCAACGGCGCCATAACCATGAACCACGCCAATAGCCATTGCAGGATCGTTTTGACCTTCACACCGCCGCTCACCAGCCAAATCATAAGGACCGTACCCAAAAAGTACAGTGCTTCTTGTGTGAGCCAAAGCGAGGCCAACGCCGTTAATGTTCCACTGTGCAATACCGAAAGCACCGCGCCTTTTCTTTTATGATGTTCTGCGAGGTGCCAATTCAGTTCTACCACCAATACATAGAACAACAGCGTACTGATTTCGTACTCGACGCTCCAATACAGCGCCAACACCAAAAAGGTCATAAACCGCAATGCACTTGCCTTAATCACCCAGCGATCGCGCAACAATGTCCACGACAACCAGAGCCAAAGGGCACCTAACCCAAAGCTCAATGCCACCTCTTGCCAAGACCCTATTCCGGCAGACCAAAGCACTGCAAATGCGACCACGGCCGCAGCAAAAACGCGGATTCCGGAGTAGGCATCAATCTTTCTGAAATAGGTAAGAAGCATCAGCTTTTTTGTTTTATTTTAGCGGCTCTAAACGCTCGTGCTATGTTAAGAAATTTCTTTGAGGGCCTTGGTGATATTTTCCAAGCAACATTCAAAATACTTCCTTTCGCAGGTGATACTGTGAACAGACTCTTTATGCTAATCATTGCCGGTGGTTTGATTTACTGGATCATCCAGATGAGAAAACACAAAGCAAAGGGCGAAGCTTAATTGCGAAGACTTTTAATGAAAAGCCCCGGCTCACGCCGGGGCTTTTTGTTTATGGGTATTTAGGGGGCTCGCTCCGCTCGCCCGTTAATTACAAATCAAATCCAATATCCTTGCGGAAGTTCATCCCATCGAAGCTCACCTCATCGATAGAAGCATAGCTCTTAGCCAAAGCTTCATCCTTATCCGCACCAAAGCTGGTAAAGGCCATCACGCGGCCACCGTTCGTCACCACTTCATCCGTACCCTTGGTACCGGCATGGTAGACCGTCGTAGCTTCAAAATCACGCAGACCTGAGATCGTATCTCCTTTTTTGTAGGCTTCCGGGTAACCACCCGCCACGACCATCACAGTGGTAGCCGTTTGAGGGTTGACTTGAAGATCTACTTGGTCCAAGGTGCCATCATGCATGGCAACGAACAGATCAATAAGATCACTCTCTAAGCGTGGGATCACCACTTCGGTTTCCGGATCGCCCATGCGGACATTATATTCAATGACCTTAGGCCCTTTAGAAGTATTGATCAATCCAAAGAACACAAACCCTTGGTACGGAAGGTTGTCTTTGACCAATCCCTTAATGGTCGGCTCGATAATTTCCTTGACCGTACGCTCGCGAAGTGCAGCGTCGAAGAATGGCACCGGGCTCACCGCTCCCATACCTCCGGTATTCAATCCAGTATCTCCTTCACCAATTCTTTTGTAATCCTTCGCTTCCGGTAAGATCACATATCCGCCTTGACCGTCCGTCAACGCAAAAATGCTGAACTCAATGCCGGCCAGGAACTCCTCTATCACTACGCGAGAAGAAGCATCGCCAAACTTGGCATCCACCAACATGTTCTTAAGCTCTTCTTTCGCCTCATCAAGATCTTCAATAATCAATACACCCTTCCCTGCGGCAAGACCGTCGGCCTTCAACACATAGGGCGCATCTAAGGTTTCCAAAAAGGCTTGGCCTTCGGCCAACGTATCCTTCGTAAAGGTTTGGTAGGCTGCGGTAGGAATGTTGTGACGCATCATGAACTCCTTCGCAAAATCTTTAGAGCCCTCAAGCTCTGCCGCCGCCTTACGTGGACCTACAACGATGAGATCAGATAGGGCTGCATCGGCCTTCAAGCCGTCGTGCACTCCCGCCACCAATGGCGCTTCCGGACCGATCACTACGATATCTATGGCATTGGCTTTCACAAAGGCGCCGACCTCAGCAGCATCTTCAATATTCATCGCTACGTTTTCGCCCAATTGATGCGTTCCAGCATTTCCTGGTGCGATAAACAGCTTGCCCAACGATGGACTTTGAGAAATCTTATGAGATAATGCGTGCTCGCGACCGCCCGAGCCTAAAACCAATACGTTCATGAAAGTGTGTGTTTACAAGGGGCAAAAATAACCCGAAAAGATGGGGGAATCAATTAAGATTCACGTCCATGCAGCCATTGGGCAAATTCTTTCAACGGCGCTAAGGTTTGCGCGTCCAAAGAGACCTTGTCCAAGGCTTCAAGAGAAAGTTGGTAGTAGCGGTCTATCTCGCTTTTGGCAAAGGCATCTACGTCCAAAATTTTGTACAGCTCTTGAAAAGATTCCACCTTGTCTTCGTTGGCTGGCATCGCAGCATATTCAGAAAAGTCGATGCGTTGTAGGGCCGCACGTTGCTCCGCCTCGATCCACAACAAGGTCTTCTTATTGCTCAAAATATCTCCCCCCACTTGCTTTCCGAATTTCTCTGGATCGCCGTAGACATCTAGGTAATCGTCTTTGATCTGGAACGAGGTCCCCAACAAAAGCGCAAATTCATACAACGCTTCCGCATCCTGTTTTGTCGCACCGCCGACGAGGGCACCAATTTTCATGGCACAACCCAGCAAGACCGAAGTCTTGAATTGGATCATCTTTATGTAAGTATCCAAAGGCACTTGGTCCATGGTTTCAAAATCCATGTCCATCTGCTGGCCCTCACATACCTCTAGGGCTGTCTGAGAGAAGGTCGCCAATACCTCTGGCAACAATTCGGGCGAACATTGCGCCACATATTGGTAGGCCTTGACGAGCATCCCGTCTCCACTTAGGATGCCAATATTTTCGTCCCACTTGATATGAACCGTCTCCTGTCCGCGACGCAACGGCGCAGCGTCCATGATGTCGTCGTGAATGAGCGAAAAATTATGGAAGAGCTCAATGGCCATCGCTTGGGGCATGGCCTTCGAAGGATCGCCGTACAAACCCGCTCCCATCAACGCCAAAACAGGACGCAATCGCTTCCCGCCAAGGTTCATGATATAATGCATAGGATCGTACAGCTTCTCAGGGGCTGACCCTAGTTGTAGGGCATCTATTTCTTTCTGGAATAAGGCTTGTAAGGCGGCAAGGTCTTTCATCTATCGCAAGAGTTTCATCAGGTATTTTCCGTACCCACTCTTAACGAGAGGTTGGGCCAATTGTTCGAGCTGCGCCGCATCAATAAATCCTTGTTCGTAGGCAACCTCTTCAATACAACCCACCTTCAATCCTTGGCGTTCTTCAATGACCTCCACGAACTGACCGGCTTGTTGCAGACTGGCAAAGGTTCCGGTATCCAACCACGCTGTTCCGCGGTCCAATACACCTACCTCTAAGGCATCCATCTCTAGGTAGATCTTGTTTACATCCGTGATCTCCAATTCCCCTCGAGGACTTGGCTTCAAATTCTTAGCAATGTCTACCACTCTATTGTCGTAGAAATACAAGCCCGGAACGGCATAATCGCTCTTCGGCTCCGCCGGCTTCTCTTCGATACTTAGGGCTTTCATATTATGGTCAAATTCCACCACCCCATAGCGCTCCGGATCACTCACGCGGTAAGCAAATACCACACCGCCACTAGGATCTTTACTCGCTTGCAAGACATTCGCCATAGACGAACCGTAGAAAATGTTATCCCCAAGGATCAGCGCTACACTATCCTCTCCAATAAACTCCTCGCCTAAAATAAAGGCTTGTGCCAATCCTTCCGGACGTTCCTGAACCGTGTATTCGAAGCGACAACCCAGCTGGAACCCATCGCCCAATAACTTTTGGAACAATGGCGCATCGTGCGGAGTCGTGATGATAAGAATCTCGCGAATGCCCGCTTGCATCAACGTGCTCAGCGGGTAGTAAATCATGGGCTTATCGTAGACCGGCATGAGTTGTTTACTCACCGCCAAGGTCAATGGATGTAATCTGGTGCCGGACCCGCCGGCAAGGATAATGCCCTTCATAATTCTAGCTTTCTGATTCGTCTGGATCTACCTCTGAATCATAAATATCGATAATGTTCTCACTTAAATCCTTCTTGGTGACCCATTTTTCCATCGTCATTAAGAACGAAGGCAACAGAATAAGATTGCTCAACATGGCGACAAAAAGGGTAATTGAGGTCAACAATCCTAGGCTCTGATTACCCGCAAAACTCGATGTCATGAAGACGGAGAAACCACAGAATAGAACCACAGAGGTATAGAACATGCTCAAGCCCGTCTCTAAAATGGAGCTCTTCACTGCCCACTTAATATTCCAACCGTTAGACTTTAACTCTTGACGGTATTTCGCCAAGAAGTGCAGGCTATCATCCACAGATATACCGAAGGCAATACTGAACACCAAGATGGTTGAGGGCTTCAAAGGAATGCCCGCATACCCCATAATGCCTGCTGTGATGAGCATAGGAATAAGGTTTGGTATCAAGGAAATCAATACCATTCTTCCGCTCATAAACAGCAGCGCCATGATGATGGAGATGGCCACTACGGCCAGTACCAACGAAAGAATCAAGTTGTTGATGAGGTAGGTGGTAGATCGAATGAATTTGATCGAAGCACCCGTAATACTGACCTCGTAATTTTCGCCCGGGAAAACCTTGTCTACTAGCGTTTTGACCTTATCCGTCAACACCCTCATTTCTGGGGTACTTAAATCTGCCATTTGAACAGAAATACGCGCCTTACGCCCGTCTGAGGTGACCAGAGATTTCGCCAATCCCGTATCGTCCTTCATGCCGCGGGGCAAATAGGTAAGTAACCATTGCTGCTCCGATCTCGAGGGTAGGGAATACATATCTGGATTACCAAAGAGCACCCCTTGTTTCGCAAACTTCACAAAGTCGACAATGCTCAAGGCACGACTAAGCTCAGGCATAGCCTCCAAACTATCTTGCAACTCTTCCATTCGTCGAAGGTTCGTCAATCGTTCAATGCCGCCTTCGCGCTTCGTATCAATGACAATATCCATTGGAACGACCCCACCAAACTTGCGCTCGAAGTATTTTACATCCTTGTAAATGGGGTTGTTTTTGTTGAAGTCCGCCGTAATGTTTCCGGCTGTCTCAATTTTAGACATACCATAGGCCGCTGCGATGACGGCAATGGAGGTAATGAGGTATACCTTCTTGCGGTGGTTTTCTACAGCATTGTCCAAGAAATCCAAAAAGTTCACCAACCAACCCACATCAAAGTGGTTCAAATGACGCTCTTTTGGTGGACTTACATAACTGTAAATAATCGGCACTAAAATGATGGACAGCAAGAAAACAGCCATTATACTCAACGAACTCACGATCCCAAAATGAACGAGGTTTTCACTGCTGGTCAATGCAAACGCAGCAAAGCCTAGGGCCGTAGTTGTATTGGTGATGGAAGCGATGTATCCAATTTTAGAAACCACACGTTGAATGGCCTTGATCTGTTGACCGTGCTTCTTGAACTCTTGATGGTATTTATTGATGAGATAAATACAATTGGGCACACCAATAACAATAATGAGTGGAGGAATTAAAGACGACAACAGGGTAATGCCAAACCCTAAAATACCCATGATCCCAAAAGCCCAAATCGCTCCTAAAACCACAATCAGCAAACTAATGGCCGTAGCTCTAAAACTCTTTAAGAAAAGGAAGAAGATAATCACCGTTACGAGCAACGTAAGGGCTACCGTTCGATAAATCTCTTTTTCTAGGGTACTGGAATTCGCGATTCTAAACCATGGCAAACCAGACATGTGCAGGTCTCGACCATTTTTACTTTCCCAAGCATATAGGATATCACGAATACCCTCTACGATAGGACGAATCTGCTTATTGTAGAGACGTTCCTCGTCTATGCGGATGATCGCCATATAGGTATCCCCTTGGTATAAGGCACCTTTGTAAAACGGCCAGCTTTTCACCTTGGCCTCAAGTGCAATTTCTTCTTCTCCGTTTTCAGGCAGAGCATTGAACAGCGTATCTGGTGCCAGCTTTTCTGTCGCGCTATCGACCACAAGACCATAGGCTTCAGTGAGACTTTGTACAAAGGTCACACCATCGACCTTCTTTAAGTCTCGCATCAACGTAGTCCATTCGTCTAGGTGATCGCGCTTGAAGAAATCAGGATCTTCAATGGCTAAGACTATGGTATTGGAAACCTGACCAAACTCCTCCTCGAGAAGGTCATACTCAATGGAAACTGAATCCGAATCAGGCATCAACTTCGCAAAACCGTAGTCCATCTCGACAGATGTGCCCTGGTAAGCCATAAACGCCGTCACAAGCCCAACGCTTACGAGCCAAGCCTGCCTATTGCGCAGAAGAATTCTTGTGATCCAGTTCCAGAACATGCCTTAGTCTTCAATGACCCAACCTTGCGCAAGCAGTGGAAGTGCCTTTTTGTATTTGATATTCTTCACCTCACCAGTCTGCATGTTGCGAACTGTTACCGCATCATTGCGGCCGTAAGTTTTTCCATCCTTTACCACTGGTGCTATTTTTACAGGTCTCGGTGAAGCAGGTGCGGTACCGCTAGCCGTTACGCGCTCGGCTTCCACTGGCGCATCCAAACTAGGATGACTTTCTTGCAATTTAGGTTGCTTCACAGGGGCCGCAGGGGCCTGGCGCATTTGGCTAGGATCTGAAGCAGGTAAACCTCCACGGTACAAGAACCCAACTATTTCTTGGTTGATTCGGGCCACCAATGATTTGAACAACTCGAAAGATTCAAACTTGTAGATCAGTAGGGGATCTTTTTGCTCGTAAACGGCGCCTTGAACACTTTGACGAAGGTCATCCATGGCACGCAAGTGCTCTTTCCACTCGTCATCGATGATGGCAATGGAAATGCCTTTTTCGATATCTGTAATGAGTGATTGCCCTTTAGTGTCGATAACCTCTTGCAATACCGAAGTGACCTGCAGGGTTTTCTTCCCGTCGGTGATAGGCACCAAGATCTTGTCAAACTTGTTGTTTTTATCCTCGTGAACCTGTTGGAATACTGGAAGTGCCGCTGTGGCGATGCGATGGCCCTTTTCCTTGTAGAATTGGGTCGCTTGGTGGAACAAATTGTTACATACGGTGTCAAAACCTTGGTTCGCAAAGGTCTCAGCGTCCATCTGAGGTTCAAAGGCGAAGGTGCGGAAGAAATCCAATCTAAATCCGTCCCAATCTTTCGACGGCTGGTACGCTTCAACAAGATCCGCAAGGGTATCATAAACCATGTTAATGATGTCTACCTTGATGCGGTCTCCGCTCAAGGCGTTGCCGCGTCGCTTGTAAATCACCGAGCGTTGGCTGTTCATTACATCATCGTATTCGAGCAATCGCTTGCGCGTTCCGAAGTTGTTTTCCTCTACTTTTTTCTGAGCGCGCTCGATAGATTTGGACACTAAGCTATGTTGGATAACCTCGCCTTCTTCTAGACCTAATCTGTCCATCAGTCCTGAAATACGCTCAGAATTAAACAAACGCATGAGCTTATCTTCCAGGGAAACAAAGAACTGTGAAGAACCTACATCTCCTTGACGACCGGCACGACCGCGCAGCTGGCGATCCACACGACGACTATCATGACGCTCTGTACCGATGATGGCCAAACCACCTGCAGCTTTACTCTCGGCGGTCAACTTAATATCCGTACCACGACCCGCCATATTCGTCGCGATGGTTACCATACCTGGCTTACCCGCTTCGGCAACAATCTCTGCTTCTGCCTGGTGGCGTTTCGCGTTCAATACTTGGTGTGGCACCTTGCGCATTTTCAATGCACGGCTCAATAATTCGGAAATATCAACAGATGTCGTACCGACCAATACGGGACGTCCTGCCTCACGCATGGAAACAACCTCATCGATGACCGCATTGAATTTCTCACGAGCAGTTTTGTAAACATAATCTTCGCGGTCGTCTCGAGCTATAGGTCTGTTGGTCGGAATGACCACTACCTCTAATTCGTAAATCTCCCAGAATTCTCCTGCCTCCGTTTCTGCCGTACCTGTCATCCCAGATAACTTGTGATACATGCGGAAGTAGTTCTGAAGGGTAATCGTGGCGTAGGTTTGCGTCGCAGCTTCAATCTTTACGTTCTCCTTGGCCTCAATGGCTTGGTGCAAGCCATCTGAATAGCGGCGACCCTCCATGATACGGCCGGTCTGCTCATCGACAATCTTGACTTTATTGTCCATGATCACATACTCTGTATCCTTCTCGAACAATGCGTAGGCCTTGAGCAATTGGTTTACCGTATGAATGCGTTCACTCTTCACGCTATAGTCGCGCAAAATGACGTCCTTCTGATTGGCCTTTTCCTCAGCAGGCATTTCTCCTTTTTCCAAGGCGCTGAGCTCAGCTGTGATATCTGGCATCACAAAGAAGTCCTTCGCGGTACTCTTTGAAATCAAATCAATGCCCTTCCCTGTCAACTCGACTTGATTGTTCTTTTCTTCGATGGTAAAGAAGAGGTCCTCATCGATGAGTTTCATCTTCTTGCCTTGCTCTTGCAGATACACACCTTCGGTTTTCTGCAACAGTGATTTCATCCCGTCTTGAGAAAGGAATTTGATGAGCGGCTTTGACTTTGGAAGCCCGCGATAGGCGCGCAACAGCTTCACTCCACCATCATCTGCATTGCCATCGGCGATGAGCTGCTTGGCTTCATTGAGTTCCTTCTGTACCAATACTTTTTGAGCACTCATCAACGCTTCTACAAAGCCTTTGAGTTCATTGAACTGGTGTTGATCACCTTTAGGTGTTGGTCCCGAAATAATCAGCGGCGTACGTGCATCGTCAATCAATACACTATCGACCTCATCCACGATGGCGTAGTGATGGCCGCGCAATTGCACGCGGTCTTCGTCGCGACGCGCCATGTTATCACGCAAATAGTCGAAACCAAATTCGTTATTCGTACCGTAGGTGATATCACAGAAATAGGCGGCACGGCGGGCATCAGAATTTGGCTGGTGCTTATCAATACAATCGATCGTCAATCCATGGAAATTAAAAATAGGCGCCATCCATTCGCTATCACGCTTTGCGAGGTAATCATTCACAGTGACGACGTGCACACCGCGTCCTGCCAATGCATTGAGGTAGACCGGTAGGGTGGCCACCAAGGTTTTCCCTTCCCCAGTTGCCATCTCCGCAATCTTTCCTTGGTGCAGTACTGTGCCCCCGATGAGCTGTACATCGTAGTGCACCATGTTCCAAGTAATATCCCCACCAGCAGCCTTCCATCCGTTGGCATAGGTGGCAGTATCTCCGTCAATGGTGATGTGGTAATTATCTTGCGCAAGTGTTCGGTCTAATTCCGAAGCCTTTACACTGACCGAGCCTGCAGTGAATCGCTTCGCAGTTTCACGAACCAAGGCAAAAGCACGAGGGTGAATGTCTGCGAGTACGGATTCGATGGTCTCTAGAACTTGTTTGTCCAGCGCTTCGATCTGCTCATATAAAGGTTCGCGTGCATCGTAATCCTCGGTTTGTTGGATTTGCTCGCGCAATGCAGCAATTTCAGACTCCAATGAAGCCGTAGCCTCTTTAATGGCAGCCTTGAAAGATTCCGTTTCTCCACGCAACCGGTCGTTGCTCATGGCTGCAAGTTCTGCAGCGTGGGTATTCACCGCATCAACATACGGTTGCAATTTTTTCAAGTCGCGGTCGCTTTTAGAACCGACGAGTTTGGATATGAAGTTCAGCATCGGGCTGGAGTGTTCTTATAAATAGTTCACAAAAATAATAGAAGGTGTCCTTGTAGACTGCTTTTCTGACTGCTAAAAAAGAGCCAATTCCCCCCAAAAGGCCAAAAATTAGCCATAATGACATAAGCACACCGCTTTTGGCAGGGTGTAAATGGGAGGAAAGGAAAGTTTTGGGAATAAAAAAAGGGGAATTTGGAAGGATTCTCACGTGTTAAAAATCGGCTCAGTAACACCTTGAAAATTCTGCCAAATAGCCCCTAGAACCTATCACAGAAGCATGAAAAGAAAGAACCACCAATCTTCACATACAGGGCAAATATATAACAAATATGACTAAGTGTACAAATAACACTAACTTTTCTTTCACCTTGCTTTCAATTCATTACGCCCTTCCGGATGGCTTTCCCTATTTTTGCAGCCTTATACCCTTTGAGTTATGGCAGATGCATCTAAAATCTCGACGACTAACGCTCCGAAACCGGTAGGACTGTACCCGCACGCTAGAAAGGTGGGCAACCTACTCTTTCTATCAGGCGTGGGGCCGCGTACCGCCGGCAGCGACGCCAACGATAGCGGCGTTCCCGGATTGGAACTTGACCACAATGGCAACTTCAAGGCCTTCGACTTCGAGGCCCAGGTGCACAGCGTATTTCAAAATGTGAAGAGCATCCTTGAGGCCAGTGGTTCGAGCTGGGAACAATTGGTTGATGTGACTGTTTTCCTCGTCGATATGAAGCGTGATTTCCACACCTTCAACCGTCTTTATGCTGAATACTTTAAGGAGAATCAACCGTGTAGAACCACCGTTGAAATCAACAGTTTACCGACCCCTATTGCGATCGAACTAAAGTGTATCGCTACCGTAGAATAAGCACATGAGTACATTTCCCGAATATTCCCATCTAGACCTCGCCGGAGTACATAAGGCAGTCTTGCAACGTTGGAAAGATCAACAGGTTTTCGAACAAACCTTGAAGGCCCGCAAGGATGCGGAGCCATGGATCTTCTTTGAAGGCCCTCCAAGCGCCAATGGTTTGCCGGGTATTCACCATGTGATGGGACGTTCGCTCAAGGACGTGTTCTGTCGTTATAAAACCCAAAAGGGATTCTTAGTAGACCGCAAGGCCGGCTGGGATACGCATGGGTTGCCGGTGGAATTGGGTGTCGAAAAAGAATTGGGCATTACTAAAGAAGATATCGGCAAGAGCATCACCATAGAAGAATACAATGAGGCCTGTAAAAATGCAGTGATGCGCTACACCGGAATCTGGAAAGATTTGACGGACCAGATGGGCTATTGGGTGGACATGGACGACCCATATGTGACCTACGATCCCAAATACATGGAAAGCGTTTGGTGGCTGTTATCAGAACTGTACAACAAAGGACTCATTTACAAAGGCTACACGATTCAGCCGTATTCCCCAAAAGCGGGAACGGGCTTGAGTTCACACGAATTGAACCAGCCGGGCTGTTACCGCGACGTGAAAGACAATACCGTCGTGGCACAGTTCAAAATGATAAAAAGTGGGCAAAGCGAAGCGCTCTTTGGCGACCTCGACGTGCACTTCTTGGCATGGACGACGACGCCTTGGACCCTTCCTTCAAATACTGCGTTGACGGTCGGACCAAAGATTGAATATAGCTTGGTTCAAACCTTCAACCAATACACACACGAGCCGGTAAACATCATTGCTGCAACCCCACTTTTGGGCAAGCTGATGGGCAAAAAGTTTGTAGAAGGTGATACCACCACCTACGAAGCCGGGGCGAAAAAGATCCCTTACCAAATCCTAAAGACCGTGGTCGGCACAGAATTGGTCGGGTTGTCGTACGAGCAACTTTTGCCGTATGCCCTTCCGGCAGAAAATGCTGATCAGGCGTTCCGCGTGATTCCCGGGGATTTCGTGACGACAGAGGACGGTACGGGTATTGTGCACACAGCGCCAACCTTTGGTGCGGACGATGCTCGCGTAGCAGCGGATGCAGGAGTACCGCCGCTTTTGGTGGAAGATGAAGCCGGAAACTTGGTACCGCTTGTGGATTTGCAGGGACGGTTCCGCGCTGAACTTCATGATGAAGTGTTTGGGCTTGGCGGTGAGTACATCAAGGCAGAATATTTGACGGAAGATGAGCAGGTGGCAGAATTGGCCCTTCAACAAAATAAATTGAAGCACATTATCCCTGAACTCAAGAATTATTTGAGTGTGGATGAGCGTTTGGCGTTGAAACTCAAGATTGAGAACAAGGCCTTCAAAATCGAGAAATACGAGCACAGCTACCCACATTGTTGGCGTACTGATAAACCCGTCTTGTACTACCCATTGGACAGCTGGTTCATCAAGAGTACCGCCAATAAAGACCGCATGATCGCTTTGAACAAAACGATCAACTGGAAGCCGGCATCAACGGGTACGGGACGTTTCGGGAATTGGTTAGAGAACCTCAACGACTGGAACTTGAGCCGTTCGCGTTTCTGGGGTATTCCTCTTCCTATTTGGAGCACCGAGGAGGGAGATGAACGCCTTTGTATTGGCAGCGTGGCCCAACTCCACGAAGAGATCCAAAAATCCATCGCGTCAGGCCACATGAGCAGCAACCCGCTGGGGTCCTTTGAGCCCGGCAATATGAGTAAAGAGAACTACGATAAAGTAGATCTGCACCGTCACATCATGGACGGCGTTGTGCTGGTAAGCCCTAGCGGCAAGCCGATGCACCGCGAAAGTGACCTGATTGACGTTTGGTTTGACAGTGGTTCTATGCCATATGCACAGTGGCACTACCCGTTTGAAAACAAGGATAAAATTGAGAACAACGGCGCCTACCCTGCACATTTCATCGCGGAAGGGGTGGATCAAACGCGCGGTTGGTTCTTTACGCTACACGCCATCGCTTCGATGGTTTTTGATAGCGTTGCGTATAAAACGGTGATTTCGAACGGACTGGTATTGGATAAGAACGGTCAAAAAATGTCCAAGCGCTTGGGCAATGCCGTTGATCCATTTACCACTATGGATCAATATGGAGCGGATGCCTTGCGTTGGTACATGTTGACCAATGCCTCACCTTGGGACAACCTCCGTTTCGACATGGACGGTCTGGAAGAGGTGCGTCGTAAGTTCTTCGGAACACTCCACAACACCTATGCCTTCTTCGCGTTGTACGCAAATGTCGACGGCTTCAAGTTTGAGGAAGCGGAAATCCCTGTGGGCGAACGCCCTGAAATGGACCAGTGGATTCTTTCAGAATTGCATTCGTTGGTGGCGGAAGTGGAATCGGGAATGGAGGCCTTTGAGCCTACTCGCGCGTTCCGTCCGGTGCAGGAGTTTACCACAGAGAAATTGTCGAACTGGTACGTACGCTTGGGTCGTCGTCGCTTCTGGAAAGGCGAATACGGACAGGACAAGGTTAGCGCTTACCAGACCTTATGGACGTGTTTGGAAACTTTGAGTCGTTTGATGGCACCGTTGGCGCCTTTTTATGCGGACCAATTATACCAAGACCTCTACGCTGGCATTAACAAAGAAGGCTTGAGTAGTGTGCATTTGACTTCCTTCCCTGAGGCCGATGTTAGCCTAATCAAGCCGGAACTCGAGAAAAAAATCAATACGGCGCGTAAGCTCACTTCATTGGTACTCTCTATTCGTAAAAAGGAAAATCTCAAGGTGCGTCAGCCACTTTCTAGAGTGTTGGTACCGGCGCTGAACGACAGCGATGCAACCCTTCTGGAGAGCATTCGTGAGATTTTGCTTGCCGAGGTGAATGTGAAGGCGTTGGAGGTCATTGCCCCTGATGCTGGAGTATTCGTGAAAAAGGTGAAGCCAAACTTTAAGGCATTAGGGCCGAAGGTAGGGCGCCACATGAAAGCGGTCAAGGCTTTTGTAGAAGGCATGGACAGTGCTGCGATCGATGCTTTTGAAGCGGCCGGCTCAGTGACTTTCGAGGACCAAGGATTGCCGGTGACCATATCTATCGAGGATTGTGAAGTGGTGACGGAAGATATTCCGGGCATGTTGGTAGCTACCGGCGATGGCTTGACGGTTGCGCTCGACGCGGAACTGACAGATGCTTTGAAAAACGAAGGCTTGGCAAGAGAATTGGTCAACCGCGTACAAAACCTCAGAAAGTCTTCAGGACTTGAGGTAGTGGATCGTATTGATATCAAAATTGTGGCCTCTGAAGGGTTCCAATCAGCGCTCGCAGCATTCGTAGACTATGTCAATGCGGAGGTATTGGCAAATTCTATATCTTATGTTGAAAGCGCGGAACATCCTATGGAAGTCGAAGGGCATGAAATAAGTGTTTCAATTATCAAAAAATAAAATTATTTTCGGTGCCTTCCCTAACCGACTTGGGTTCTGATTAACACTAGAAATTATGGCAGGAACAGAAAAAACAAGATTCTCAGACTCTGAACTTCAAGAGTTTAAAGAGATCATCTTGAAAAAAATCGAGAAGGCGGAGAGCGACTTGGATTTGTTACGTGAGCAATTTGCCAACGATAAAAACAACGGTACGGACGACACGTCGCCGCAGTTCAAATCATTTGAGGAAGGCTCGTCTGTGATGAGCAAGGAGAGCAATTCGCAACTCGCCGCGCGTCAAGAGAAGTTCATTCGTGACTTGAAGAACGCCTTGATTCGCATTGAAAATAAAACCTACGGCATTTGCCGTGTGACTGGAAAGTTGATTGAAGCGGAGCGACTAAAATTGGTCCCACATGCTACGATGAGCATGGAAGCCAAATTGAAGCAACGTTGAGAAAAGCCCTCTACATTGTCCTTGGTACCTTATTGATCGACCAGCTGGTAAAGCTGTGGGTCAAAACCACCATGTACCTAGGTCAAAGTCACGAAATCACTTCTTGGTTTTTCATCCATTTTACAGAAAACCCGGGCATGGCTTGGGGAATTACCTGGGGCGGTGTGGCCGGTAAAATTGCCCTGACCCTTTTCCGTATTGTCGCCATTGTTGGCATTGTGTATTGGCTGCGCCAAAGCTTGAAAAAAGGCGTGGGTGCCGCGGGTCTTTGGGGCCTTAGCCTCATCCTCGCAGGCGCCATCGGCAATGTGATTGATGGTTTGTTTTACGGAATGATTTTTTCAGATAGCTTGGGCCGAGTAGCGACCTTTATGCCTGAGGCAGGAGGCTATGCGCCGTTCTTGCAAGGCAAGGTGGTGGATATGTTATACTTCCCGCTCTTCAGCGGAGAATTACCGCAATGGTTGCCCATCTGGGGAGGAGAATATTTCACTTTCTTCCGTCCCATCTTCAACATCGCCGACATGGCCATTTCAACCGGAGTGGGTTTGTTGTTTCTCTTCCAACGTAGCGTATTTAAATAATGCTCGGGGCCATCGCCCATAGCATCGGAGCACATACACTCTGGTTGTATCCGGACGGCACCGCGTATTGGGCCGAAGAACACACCCTTTTTATTGCCGATGTACACCTTGGGAAAAGCGGACATTTTCGTGCCTTTGGCATCCCTACACCTAAGGGGATTCACACCCACGCCATGCGCTTGTTGCGCACCGCTTTCGCTCGGTATGATGCGGCACAAATCATCTTTCTCGGCGACCTGTTTCACAACCTGCAGAACACTGAAACTCGAGATCTGCTGGAGTTGATGCAAGAGTTTGCTGAGCATTCCTTCGTATTGGTCAAAGGCAATCACGATGTGGATGTACCGGAACATTCCGCGCTCAAAGTCGTAGATCAGCTCGCCGTAGGACCTTTCCTTTGCCTACACGAGCCTCCAGGATCAAATTTCGATCTAAACATACCCTTCGACCTGGACCACATCCAAGAGCACCATACCAAAAGCTTCTTGCTGTGCGGCCACCTGCACCCGGGCGCTACCCTTCGAGGCAAGGGCCGCGGGCGCATCAAAATGAAGGCGTTTTTCTTCAACGACCACCTCGGAGTGCTGCCTGCCTTTGGCCCTTTCACCGGCGCGCATGCTTTGCAGGTAGAAGGCCAATACTACGGCATCGCGGAAGGTCGTATTCTTCCCCTTTTTTAACCCTATTTTAACGGGCCAATTCGCCTAGTTTTTCTTCTTTTGGGACACGAAAAAAAACCACGTTATGGAAGGTGCTCCAGATATCATTGCATTAAACGAAGAAATCAAGAACGAAAGCGCTTTTGTTGATTTGCTCAAAAGCGAATTAGGCAAAGTCATCGTAGGGCAAGAGGGCATGGTCGAAGGACTGCTCATCGGGCTTTTAGCAAACGGCCACATCCTGCTCGAAGGGGTGCCCGGACTTGCGAAGACACTCGCCATTAATAGCCTGAGCCAAACGCTCGGCGGTAGTTTTTCTAGGGTCCAATTCACTCCTGACCTCCTCCCCTCAGATGTGATCGGGACGCAGATCTACAACATGAAAGACCATGCCTTCGAGACTAAACAGGGTCCCATATTCAGCAACTTTGTGTTGGCCGACGAGATCAACCGTGCCCCTGCCAAGGTACAGAGTGCCTTGCTAGAAGCCATGCAAGAGCGCCAAGTCACCATCGGCGAGGAAAGCTACCCACTGCCCAAACCCTTCCTAGTCATGGCCACCCAAAACCCGGTGGAACAAGAAGGAACCTACCCGCTGCCGGAAGCACAGATGGACCGATTCCTTCTCAAAGTTCAGCTCGGATATCCTAAAAAAGAGGAGGAGCGCGAAATCATGCGCCGCCAAATGGGCGAAGGTTTTGCCGAACTACATGCGGTGGTGAGCTTAGAGCAGATTCTGAATGCCCGCCAATTCATTGATAAAATATATATGGACGAAAAAATCGAGACCTACATCCTCGATATCGTCTTTGCTACGCGAGCGCCTCAGGAGTATAAGATGGGCGACCTCGTGAATAAAATCAGCTTCGGGGCGTCGCCAAGGGGCTCGATAGCGCTCGCAAAAGCGGCACGCTGTCATGCCTTTTTAAGACACCGCGGATTCGTAACACCGGAAGATGTGCGCGCAGTAGCGCCGGCGGTGTTGCGCCATAGAATTGGCCTCACCTACGAAGCGGAAGCCGAAGAATTGACCACGGAAGATATCGTGAGCACGGTGTTGAACACTTTAATGGTTCCTTAATTCTGTGGATGCCCTCGAACTGCTACAAAAGGTTCGGCGCATAGAGATTAAGACGCGTCGACTTAGCGACCAACTCTTCTCCGGCGAATACCAAAGTTCGTTCAAAGGCCGTGGGATGAGTTTCGCCGAAGTACGCCCGTACCAAAACGGCGACGACGTGCGCAGCATTGATTGGAATGTGACGGCACGCAAACGCAGTCCGTACATCAAGGTTTTTGAAGAAGAGCGCGAACTGACCCTGTTCTTGGTTATTGATATTTCCAAGAGTACTCGGTACGGATCGGCGCGCCGGTCGAAAGGGGATTTGTTGACGGAAATTGCGGCGACCTTGGCCTTTAGTGCGATGGGGAACAACGATAAAATTGGGCTCATTTTGTTCGCCGGTCAAGTCGAAAAGGTCATTCCTCCGAAAAAGGGCAAGTCGCACGTCATGCGCATTATCAAGACTATTTTGGAACACGAACCTCAGCACGAGGGCACCAGAGTGGACCTCGCGCTCGAGCATTTATTGCGCATTCAAAAAAGACACAGCATCGTTTTTGTGATGAGTGATTTTATGGGCGAGCTCCCGGAGCGAGCCCTTAAAATAGCTGCGAAGCGCTTCGATTTGTGTGCCATTCATGCCTACAATGACCGGGAGCAACACTTGCCGAAAGTGGGGCTTGTGCCGGTGGTCGATGCGGAAAGCGGTGCTTTGCAATGGTTCCAAAGCGGCAGCAAAAAGTTTCAGCAGGCGCTGCAGACTAGACATTTAAAGCACAAGGCACAGGTGGCAGATTTGGCCAAAAGAGCCGGTGCCGGGTGCATTGCCCTGAGCGATCAAGATGATTTTGTACCTCCATTACTCCAATTCCTAAAATCCAAAGGCCGATGAGAAGATTGTTGGTAGTGGCATTGATGATGGGATGGGCTGCAGTGCAAGCTCAAGTGGCTGCGCGCTGGGATACCACAGAGCAGGTCGTGGGCGGCATGGTGGTTTTAGAGGCCGAGTTCGCCCATGAGGATGAAGTTGTTAGACCGGATACGGTGAGCGCGTTGGTGTGGATCGGTGAGGAGGTCGACTCTACAGGAGAGAACACCGTATACCGTTGGACGGCCTTGGCGGTGGATACCGGCGAAGTGCTATTGGAAGGTTGGGCGGTGGAGCCGTTGGTTATTGGTTTTTTGCCGGCCATGGAAGGACTGGAGAAGGAGCAGGACCGTGCGCCTATGGATGTGCCGTTCTCGCTGTGGTGGTGGATTTTGGCGTATAAATGGTGGTTGCTGGCCGGGGCATTGGTACTGGCGGGGGCCGGGTATTTATGGCGGAATTGGACCCCGAAAACCGAAGAAATTCAAGAAGAAACCGTGCCTGAGGAGGATCCATTTGAGGTCGCGATGCAGGCACTGGAGGCAATGCGCGCGGATCGACCTTGGGAAACGGACGTGAAACAATATTATGTGGCGCTCGGAGATTTGGTGCGCCATTACCTCAGCATTCGCAGTGGATTGCCTTTGTCGGAAAAGACCACGGAAGAGGCCCTTGCGTTGGTGAAAATGAAGTGGACTGCGGCACAGCGGGAAGATTACGCCTTTATCATGAGCCGCGCCGATGTGGTGAAGTTCGCGAAGGGTACGATGGATGTGGACACGCATTTGGGTTGTTTGGCGAAGGCCGAGGCCCTCATTGTTGAATTCAAACCGGAGGACCATGGGGAGTAATTGGGAATTCGCGCAACCAGAGTGGCTATGGGCCCTGTGCATCGTCCCCTTGGGATGGGCGTGGATGATTTGGCGTCATAGGGTCCAATTCAACCGATACCGCTATTCCCAACTCGACGGATTGCCCAGTAGCGCCCTCGGAAAGATTCGACAATGGACCGGATTGTTGCCCTGGCTCGCACTTGGCGCCTTTATCGTCGCTTTGGCACGCCCCCAGAGCTCAGAGGTCATTCAGCAGCCATCGCAAAACCTTGGGGTGGATATGATGATGGCCCTGGATATTAGCGCCTCCATGTTGTCCCGAGACCTGCAGCCCAACAGATTGGAGGCCTTGAAAGAGGTCGCACAAGATTTTGTCAGCGCGCGGACGATGGACAGATTGGGACTGGTGATTTACGCCGGCGAGGCCTATAGCCCAGTGCCTCTGACCACCGACCACACCCTGCTGAACGGGCAGATTCAAGGCTTGCGCTTCGACCTGCTTGAGGGCGGAACGGCCATCGGGATGGGGTTGAGTACGGCGGTAAACAGGTTGGTGGATTCACAAGCCAAAAGCAAGGTGATCATCCTGCTGACCGACGGGGAGAACAACGCCGGATTGGTGGATCCCACGCAGGCGGCAGATTTGGCCCAGAGTTTAGGCATTAAGGTATATACCATCGGATTAGGAACCAACGGCATGGCACAAACGCCGGTGGCCAAGGACCCTATGACAGGAAGGTTGATTTATGAGCAACGCCCGGTCAGTATTGACGAAGAGCTCTTGCAACGGATCGCCTCTACTACCGGCGGGCAGTACTTCCGCGCCACCGACAATCAGAGCCTGAAAGAAATCTACGCATTGATCGATGCAATGGAAAAAAGTGAAATTGAAGGGTACCAATTCTACCGCTACAGCGAGCATTTCTACCGCTGGGTTTGGTTGGGGCTGGCCCTGATAGGATTGGAGTTATTGTTGAACCTCGTCGTACTTAAAACTGCATTCTAATGGCATTCAAATGGCAACATCCTGAGTGGCTTTGGATCGGACCTGCGTTGTTCGTGGCGGTGCTGTTGGCTGCCGTGTTGTTCCACCGTTGGCGCGGTGGCGTGTGGAAGAAATTGGGCCTAGAAGAACAAGGCAGCACCCTCACTACCGGTGGGAAGGGCAGCATGCGATTTTTCACTCGTTACACCCTCCTCGCCTTGGCCTTGGGAAGTGCCGGATTGAGTGTGGCGAATTTGCAAATGGGCGGCCAAAAACAATTGGTCCAACGCCAAGGTGCCGATGTCGTTTTTGCACTTGATGTGAGCCGTTCCATGTGGGCGGAGGATATTGCGCCTAGCCGATTAGATAAGGCCAAACTCCTCATCTCAAAAACCATTGATGGGCTCGGAGGCGACCGCGTTGGGGTCGTCGCCTATGCAGGAAGCGCCTACCCCGCTCTGCCTATCACCACGGACTATGCGGCGGCAAAAATGGCCCTCGCCAGCGCCGACCCAGACCAAGTCCCTTCCCAAGGCACCAACCTCAGCGCCGCTTTGGAATATGCCCAAGACTATTTCAACCCTGCCTCTCCCGCCGGGAGATTCATCATCGTGATGACCGACGGGGAAGACCACGAATTTTCTACTTCACCGATCAATCCAGAGTTGCCAGTGAATATTCTAGTCGTGGGCGTGGGCACAAACATGGGCGGCCCCATCCCCATGTCGAAAGGACGCAACGGAACGACCTATAAAAAGGACAACAGCGGCGAGGTGGTGATCACCAAGCGGGACGATGCGGTATTGCAAGAAATCACCAACCTATTGGGCGCGCAATATGCCGACGGGAATGCGACGGAAAGTGCCCTGGCGACCATCAAAGCCTTTATCGAGGAGGGCGAAAAGTCTGATATCCAAGAAGAGATTGCAATGAATTACGACAGCCAATTCATGTGGTTCCTCTACCCCGCTCTTTTCTTCTTGTTGCTCTACCTACTTCTTCCCCAACGCGTGCGCGGCGTCGCACTGATCGTGGCCTTGCTTGGGCTCAATACGGCGCAGGGGCAAAACCTTCACACCTACGGACAAGAAGTGCGAAAGGGTAACGAAGCCTTTGAGAACGGCAAGTGGGAAGAGGCTGCGGCAGCTTATGATGCGGCCAGTGCACAGCAGCCCGATGCCTTTATCCCAAAGTTCAACAAGGGAACCACTTTGAAGCAAGCCGGCGATGCCGAGGGTGCCGCCCAAGCCTTGGTGGAGGCAGCACAATCCACGCAGGATCCATTGCAGCAGAGCGATGCCTTGTACAACCTTGGGAATCTTTTGATGGATGCGGGCCAATTCCAAGAGGCGGCCGGAGCGTATATTGAAAGCCTGAAGCGCCAGCCCAACCGTCCCGATGCGGTGTACAACTTGAACCGCGCCTTGGAACAGCAAAAACAACAGGAACAGCAACAAGACCAAGAGCAAGACCAGGATCAGGATCAGAAAAAAGACGAGGAGCAAGAGAAATCGGACAATCCGAATGAACAGCCTCAAGACGAGCAAGAGGATCAGGACAACAGCAAGAAAGACCAGGACCAGCAAGGCGATGGCGATAATGGCGAGCAAGACCCTAGCCAGCAACCTCAAGAGGATGAGCAAGGCGAAGAGGGCGAGCAAAACAAGCCCAAAGAAGGTGGGGAGACCACCGCAAAGATGACCCCTGAGGAGATCAAAGGGTTGTTGGAAGCCATACAGCGCGCCGAGGAGAAAACGGCGGAGAAGATGAATGCGAAGAAGGCAAAAGGAAAGAAGAAGAGCGGTGAAAAAGATTGGTAAATACCTCATGTTTGGCGTAGCCCTGCTTTGGACTGCGATCGCCTTTGGTCAGGACGGCACGTTGACGGCAAAATGTTCGCGTACGACGGTAGGGCTGAACGAGCAGTTCCGCATCACCTTTAGTACGGACAGCCGCGGCGGCAATATTGAGCCGCCAGCCATGAACGACTTTTTGATTGTCGGCGGTCCCTTTCAATCGCAGCAGACCCAGATCATCAATGGGAATATGAGTTTTCAGCGGGAGGTCAGTTACCAATTGGTCGCTAAATCTGAGGGCACATTTAACATAGGGCCGGCCACTTTGAAAACCCGCCAAGGCACCCTCGAGAGCAATGCCCTCACGATCACGGTGAAAGCCGGCGCCGTGCGTGAAAACCCACTGGCCCAGCAAGCCAAGGACGGCTTCCAAGTGGATATTTTAACCTCTAAAAAAGAGGTCTATGTGGGCGAACCCTTTGTGATGCTGCTGCGCGCCTACTGGACCAAACCGGTGCGCAACCTGAACATCATACAAACCCCAAATTTTGAGGGGGTGCTGCAAAACCCATTGGACTTGCAGCAACGCGAACGCAGAGAGGTCATCGACGGCAAATCCGTGATTGTACTGGACTTCGATAAAAAGCTGTTGACCCCAACCCAACCGGGCACCCTCGGCGGACAGGAACTCAAACTTTCGGGCCAAGTACAAGTGCCTACGGGACGTCGCGATTTCTTCAACATGCCAGAGGTGACCTATATCAACCAGGTGGCCACGGCGAAGATTCCCGCGGTTAAAATCAAGCCCCTGCCCTCGCCCAAACCGGCGGGCTTCAGCGGTGCCGTCGGCGAGCTCAAGCTCACGCGAGAACTTTCCCGCACCTCCGTAAGTGGCGATGAGAGTATTACGCTAAAGATTAAGATTTCCGGAACAGGGAATTTCAACACGATCTCCGTACCGGAATTGGTCCCACCTCAAGGCTTTGATATTTACGATCCGAAGTTCAACGAGAAAATCAACTACACCACCTCCGGGGTCAGTGGCTACAAGGAATTAGAATACCTGCTCGTGCCCCAATTCAAGGGAGATTTCATCGTCCCGGAAATGCGTTGGACGTATTTCAACACCAAAACAGGCACCTACGAAGAGCTGATTCTGGCTGAAGAAACCGTGGAGGTACTTTCTGGTGCCGAAGCACCGGCCGGCGCTGATGTGAACGGGGCCGTGGTGAAGCGCGAGGTGCAAGATATCGATAGTGATATCCGCTATCTGCACAGTATTGAAGATCCGCGAGGCAAGCGAAACGGAATTCTTTTTGCGGGACTTTTGGCAGCGGTGGTAGCCGGGTTATGGGGAATGCAAGGCATCCGATTCGGCGGCAAAGCGCCATCGAAGCAGGCGGTGTGGCAACGCGAGAAGAAGAAAGTGATGGCGGCCTTCAGTTCGGGCGCCGACAACAGATATGGAATCCTGTTCAATACCTTGGAAGCCCAATTATTATCTCAAGGCCTGGACAAGGAGCACATAAAATTGGCCACCCTTAAACAGACCTTTGGTGAAGCACGAGGCGCCCAATTGCATGCCTTGCTCGAACGCTGTCAAATGGCAGAATATGCCCCCGGTGCGGTGGGCGACGACCAGTGGTTTATGGACGAATTCAAAACAGTTTGGGAATGGATGTAAGATCAAGTGTAGACTCGGCACAAGCGCTATACGACGCGGGAGATTACGCAGCAGCACTGCCTTTGTTTGAAGAGGCGGGGCAGGCCTTTCCATGGGATGCAGATTTGGCCTACAATTTGGGCAACTGCTACACTAGGATAGGCGAATTAGGCGAAGCACGATTGTACTTTGAGCGCGCCCTATTGCTCGACCCAAATAACGCCGATGCCGAACACAACCTGGAATGGGTAGGGATGCGATTGTCGGACGCGGTGGTCGAACCGACCGACAGCTTATTTCAATGGCTGGGAACGACCTTCCGGACGGTCGCGGCATCCGAAAGCTGGCTCATGATTTTAGTTTTGGCCTTAGCCATTACAGCAGGCTTGCTAGCCGCAAGGAGGTGGTGGAAACCCGGACTTAACTGGCGCTGGCCGTTTACGACAACGATCATCAGCTTAGTGCTGGCCGGCGTGTATTGGATCAGCCTGCCGGCGAGTGATGCCGTGGTGGTTACTGCAAAAAATAGTTACGGATATAGCGAGCCCTCTTCGAGTTCGAAACGAATATTGTTGCTCAGCGAGGGGAGCGCCGCCCGACTGCGCAAGAGCAGTGAAGGGTGGTTCTTTCTTGAGTTAGGGGATGGCCGCTTGGCTTGGTTTGAAGCCGCACAATGGGGCCGCGTCCTGCCTCCTGAGTCTACACTACCTTAGACCAGCTTAGGTATCCAATTCTTCATGGGTGAGGTAATGCTCATCGTTACTTGGTACGAGTACGGAAACGCGCGTACGGCGTGCTTCGCCTCGGTCCAACGCGGATGCTTTTTCTTGCCCGATGCATAGATGGCAAAAAGTACATTCACATTGTCCAGTAACTGTTGCATTTGCTCTTTCGTCAGGTCTTGACATCCCTTGATGTGGGTCCAATTTTCATTGGCTACAGCCTCTTTCAATGTCAATACTTGGTCCATAGGGCCCCGCCAGAACGGGAACGAAAAGGGGAAGCCCCGAAGCAGATTGTTGATCAGCTTATCTTCCATAATGAATAGGTTTTTGGTTTATCGGTGCTTATGAAGTTACACCAAATGCCAAACCTTTGCACGCTAATTTTTAGCCAATTCGGCTAAATTTTGCGGTATGGATGATAAATATTGGGCTTATTCCATGTGGTTGAAGCCTTGTGCCTTGAGCGCAATGACCTTTTCGTCACGCGTAATCAAATTCGCACCCGTGCCTTCTTTCACATAGCCAATGACCGTCAAGTTAGGATTAGCCTTGATTTTGTCGTGATCGGCGATAGGAATCGTGAAGAGTAATTCGTAATCCTCACCCCCATTCAAAGCCACCGTAGTCGTATTCAAGTTGAATTCTTCGCAAATGCTGTAGATCGACGGATCAATAGGAATTTTATTCTCGTATACATTCACCTGCACCTTTGAAGCGTCGGCTAAATGTAACAACTCTGAGCTCAGGCCGTCCGAGATATCAATCATCGAAGTCGGCACCACCTCCAAGGCTTGCAATAACTCCACGATGTCCTTGCGGGCTTCAGGTTTTAATTGGCGCTCCAAAATATATTCATGACCGCCGAGCTCCGGCTGCATCTCTGGATTATCTAGATACACCTGCTTTTCACGCTCGAGGATCTGCAAGCCCATGTAGGCTCCGCCCAAATCTCCTGAGACCACAATCAAATCATTGTCCCCCGCCCCAGCGCGCTTGGCTGCTTTCTCCTTCTCGACACGCCCGACCGCAGTAATGGACAAGACCAAGCCCGAACGCGATGACGTAGTGTCACCACCAACAAGGTCGACGTTATAGCGCTCACAAGCCAAATGAATGCCTTCATAGATTTCTTCCAAGGCCTCCACAGGAAATCTATTTGATACGGCAATGCTCACGGTAATGTGCTCTGCCACCCCGTTCATCGCATAGATATCGCTGAGGTTGACCACCACACTTTTGTAGCCCAAATGCTTCAGCGGCATGTAACTCAAATCAAAGTGTACCCCCTCCACAAGCATGTCGGTAGAGATGGCCTGGTAATGATTGCCCATATCTAGAAGGGCGGCATCGTCGCCAATTCCCAAAGCCGTTTTATCGTGCTTGATTTTGGTGGCCGTAGTCAAATGATTGATGAGTCCAAACTCTCCTAATTGAGAGATGGGCGTGCGTGAGGTGTTTTTTGATTCGAACATAGAGCAAAGTTATTGCGTTAGCCATTGCAAAGGGACGAAAAAACTCCCGTTTTCATTAACTTTGTCGCGCGTGTTTAGAATGCGTCTAAATAATATGATCACAGTTTCAGAAACAGCAAAGGCAAAATTAGCGGCCTTGATGAGTGAAGAAGGCAAGTCGCTCGAAAGCACCTACATCAGTGTAGGTGTGGAAAGCGGCGGTTGTTCTGGCCTTTCTTACACGATGAATTTTGTGGCTGAGATGCCGGAAAATTCAGAGCTATATGAAGATAACGGCGTGAAAGTCGTTGTAGAGAAAAAAGCCCTTTTGTACCTCATAGGCACCACCCTAGAGTACAGCGGCGGCCTCAACGGTAAAGGATTCAACTTCAATAACCCAAATGCTACCCGCACCTGTGGTTGCGGCGAGAGCTTTGCAGTATAACCCCTATGAGTGACGAAATCTTAGACGAAATCACCGCCTCCGACTATAAGTACGGCTTTACGACGGACATTGAGAGCGACAAGGTGCCTCCCGGCTTGAACGAGGAGGTCATTCGCATCATTAGTGCCAAGAAAAATGAGCCGGAATGGATGTTGGAATGGCGTTTGGATGCGTTCCGAATTTGGAGCGAAATGGAAGAACCGGAGTGGCCGAACGTGACCTATACAAAACCGGACTTCCAGGCGATCTCCTACTACAGCGCACCGAAGCAGAAGAAAGAATTGGACAGCTTGGACGAAGTAGACCCTGAGCTTCTCAAAACCTTCGCACGTTTAGGCATCAGCTTGGACGAGCAGAAGCGATTGAGCGGGGTAGCCATGGACGTGGTAGTGGATTCCGTTTCCGTAGCCACCACGTTTAAAAAGACGTTGGCCGAAAAGGGCATCATCTTCTGTTCGATGAGCGAGGCCATTCAGGAGCACCCAGAATTGGTCCGTAAACACCTTGGAACCATCGTTCCGAAACGCGATAATTTCTACGCAGCGCTGAACAGTGCCGTCTTCACCGACGGTTCGTTTTGTTATATCCCAAAAGGGGTGCGTTGTCCGATGGAATTGAGCACTTATTTCAGAATTAATGAGGCCGGTACGGGCCAATTCGAACGTACGCTCGTCGTCGCCGATGCAGGGTCGTATGTGAGCTACCTCGAAGGATGTACCGCACCTTCACGCGATGAAAACCAGCTGCATGCAGCGGTGGTTGAACTCGTCGCGATGGACGATGCCGAAATCAAATACAGCACTGTACAAAACTGGTACCCTGGCGACGCCGAAGGCAAAGGTGGGGTCTTCAACTTTGTGACCAAGCGCGGCCTGTGTGAGCGCAATGCCAAAATCAGCTGGACCCAGGTAGAAACCGGTTCTGCCGTGACCTGGAAATACCCATCGTGTATTTTGAAAGGCGACCACAGTGTGGGTGAATTCTACAGTGTAGCAGTGACCAACAAATACCAGCAAGCCGATACCGGGACGAAGATGATCCACTTGGGCAAAAACACCAAGAGCACCATCATCTCCAAAGGGATCAGCGCCGGCAAGAGCCACAACAGCTACCGCGGACTTGTTCGCGTCGGTGCTCGTGCCGAAAACGCAAGAAACTTCAGCCAATGTGATTCCTTATTGATGGGCGATCAATGTGGCGCGCACACCTTCCCCTACATCGAAGCGCAGCACCCGACGGCTCAGATTGAGCACGAGGCGACCACTTCGAAGATTGGTGAGGACCAATTATTCTATTGTAACCAGCGCGGTATTGGAACCGAAGAAGCCATCGCACTCATCGTCAATGGCTATTGTAAAGAAGTACTCAACCAGCTTCCTATGGAGTTTGCCGTAGAAGCACAAAAACTATTGGAGGTCTCGCTAGAGGGTTCCGTAGGATAAGATCATGCTAAAAATCAAAGACCTCAAAGCCCAGATAGAAGATAATCAAATCCTCAAGGGCATTAACCTAGAAATCAATGCTGGCGAAGTACATGCCATCATGGGACCCAATGGTTCTGGTAAATCGACATTGAGCAGCGTCATCGCGGGCCGTGAAGATTACGAAGTAACTGAAGGTACCATCGACTTCGACGGCGAAGACCTGCTAGACCTCGATCCAGAAGAGCGTGCCCACAAAGGCATCTTCTTGAGCTTCCAATACCCGGTCGAAATCCCTGGGGTAACCGTGAGCAACTTCATCAAGACTGCCATCAACGAAACCCGTAAGGGCCGTGGTGAAGATCCGATGGAGGCCCGCGAGATGTTGGCCAAGATGCGTGAAAAGAGTGCCTTGCTAGAAATGGACAAGAGCTACCTCAGCCGCAGCTTGAACGAAGGATTCTCTGGTGGCGAGAAAAAGCGCAACGAAATCTTCCAAATGGCGATGCTCGAACCAAAATTGGCCATCCTAGATGAAACAGATTCTGGTTTGGACATCGACGCCCTTCGCATCGTCGCAAACGGCGTGAACAAGCTTCGCAGCAAAGACAACGCCGTGGTGGTCATCACGCACTACCAACGATTGCTCGACTACATCAAACCGGATTATGTACACGTCCTCTATAAAGGTAAAATCGTGAAGAGTGGCGGACCAGAATTGGCCCATGAACTCGAAGAACGCGGATACGATTGGATCAAGGCAGAAAACGCATGACAGATTTAGCACAAGATTTACTCTCTTCATTCCTCGTTGCTGAATCACAGCTCAACGGGAGCCGCAACCTCGGCGTCGTGTCCTTGCGCAAAAAAGCCATGGACCGCTTCGAGCAACAAGGCTTCCCTACCACGAGAGACGAAGAGTGGAAGTACACTAACCTAAAGCCGGTACTCAAGCAAGATTACCGCATCCTACTCAAAGGGGATGATGCCGTGTCTTTTGCCGACATCAAGAAATACCTCTTGAGCGACCTCGATACCTATAAGCTTGTCTTTATCAATGGCAAGTACAGCTCTTGGCTAAGCGAAAGCACGCATCAAAGCTTTGATATCTGCACCTTCGCGGCGGCCTTGAACAAGTACCCAGAGGTCATTGGCGATTACCTCGGCAAAGCGGCGCCAGAGGGCACCACCTTTGTGGACCTGAACACCGCCTTTGCAGATGATGGTGCCTTCGTGCGTATCAAGCGCAACCAAACCGTAGATAAGCCCATCGAAATCTTATACCTCACTACCGATGAGAACGGTCCGGCCTTTGCCCAAAACCGCAACCTCATCATTGTGGAACAAAATGCCGAGGTACAAATAGTAGAGCGTCACCAAAACATTGGCACCCAGCCAAACTTCACAAATTTTGTCAGTGAAGTCTTTGCGGCTGTCGATGCTCGCGTGAGTTACTACAAGGTGCAAAACGACGCGCTCCACGCTTCCCTCGTCGACAACACCCACGTGGTGCAAGAGCGCGGCAGCAACGTGCACGTTGGGACGTACAGCTTCGGAGGAAAATTGGTCCGTAATAACCTAAACTTCTACGCCGACGGCGAACATACCGAGAGTCACATGGACGGGGTGACCATCATCGACGATGGACAAACTGTGGATCACCACACCTTGGTGGACCACCGCGAGCCAAATTGTTACAGCCGCGAGTTGTACAAAGGCATTTACCTCGGCAATAGCCACGGCGTGTTCAACGGCAAGGTGATGGTGCGTCAAAAGGCGCAAAAGACCAATGCCTTCCAGCAGAACGACAATATTCTGTTGAGCGAACGTGCGAAGGTGGATACAAAACCTCAACTCGAGATATTTGCAGATGATGTGAAGTGTTCACACGGTTGTACCATTGGCCAATTAGATAAAAACGCCCTGTTCTACCTGCGCTCGCGCGGTATTCCAAAAAAAGAGGCGGAAGGTTTAATGACCTATGCCTTTGCTTCGGACGCCTTGGAATACGTGAAGATTCCACAGCTCGAAAAACGCTTGAACCGCGTCATCGCTGATAAGCTCGGCATCAACTTGGAATTCGCCCTATAATGGCCTACGACATCGACTACATCCGATCCCAATTTCCCATTCTGGACCAACAAGTCCACGGGAGACCCTTGGTGTATTTGGACAATGCTGCCACCGCGCAGAAGCCAAAAGCCGTGGTCGATGCCATCAGCCATTATTACTACAACGACAACGCCAACGTGCACCGCGGCGTCCACACCCTAAGCCAGCGTGCGACGGATGCCATGGAAGCGGTACGGGAACAAGTACGTGATCACATCGGTGCCCGCGAATCCGCAGAGATCATCTTTACGCGAGGCATTACCGACAGCATCAACACCGTTGCTTTCGGCATGGGTGCCTTGATCAAACCGCACCAAAATGTGGTAATCACCGCCCTTGAACACCACAGCAACATCGTGCCGTGGCAGATGCTATGTGAACGTACTGGGGCGACCTTGCGCTACATTCCCATCAACGAAAAAGGGGAACTTGTCCTCCATTCATTGGAGGAAATCATCGATGAACACACGGCCATGGTGGCTTTTAATCACATTTCAAATTCCCTGGGCACCATCAACCCGGTGAGCACCATTTTGGCGCGCGCCAAAGAGGTCGGAGCTTGGACCCTGGTGGACGGCGCACAAAGTGGGCCACACGCCAAGGTGGATGTACAGGAATGGGATGTGGACTTTTTCACCCTAGCCTCGCACAAAATGTACGGGCCTACAGGGTTGGGTGTGCTCTACGGTAAACGCGAGCGACTCGAAGCCCTCCCTCCCTACCAGGGCGGCGGTGAAATGATTGCTACGGTAACCCTAGAAAAAAGCACCTACGCAGCGATCCCACACAAGTTTGAGGCGGGCACACCGCACATCGAAGGAGTGATCGGTTTCGGAGCCGCATTGAAGTTCATGAACAGCATCGGCATTGAGGCCATCGCCAAACATGAAGCGGAATTGCTCGACTATGCCACGGAAAGCTTGAGCAGCATTGAAGGATTTAGAATCATAGGAACGGCGGACCACAAAGCAAGCGTGTTGAGTTTCCTTGTCGACGGCACCCACCCGTATGATTTAGGCGTATTGCTCGATCAGCAAGGTATCGCGGTTCGTACTGGACAGCACTGTACGCAGCCTATCATGGACCAATTCTGCATTGCAGGCACCGCCCGCGCAAGTTTTGCGATGTACAACACCAAAGAAGAAATCGACCTGTTCAAGGCCGCTTTAGTGCGTGCCGTAAACATGTTGCGATAAATCATTCCCTATGACCATACGTGAAAAACAAGCCGCGCTAGTAGACGAGTTTGCCTTCTTCGACGATTGGATGGACAAGTACAACCACATCATCGAAATGGGTAAAAGCTTGCAACCACTAAGCGACCAAGACAAGCAGGAAGACCTCTTGGTACAGGGCTGCCAAAGCAAGGTTTGGCTCAAGGCCGAAAAGCAAGGTGATGCCGTAAAGTTTTGGGCCGATGCCGATGCGATCATCGCCAAGGGAATCGTCGCCATGCTTATTGATGTATTCGACGAACAGCCGGCGGCAGACATTGCCCAAGCCGAGCTCGGTTTTATCGAGGAAATAGGACTAAAAGATCACCTCAGCCCGACGCGTGCGAACGGCTTGATGAGCATGATCAAACAAATGAAAATTTACGCCCTAGCATTTGCTTAGGTATACATGAAATCATGAGTGAAGAATTGAGCAGAGCAGAGATGCAAAAGATCGGTGAGGAAGTCGTTGGCGTCCTTTGCACCATATTCGATCCAGAAATTCCAGTGGACATTTACCAGTTAGGATTGATCTATGATGTCCAAGTCAGCACCGAGCGCGACGTTCACATTCTTATGACCCTCACTTCACCCAACTGCCCAGTGGCGGAAAGCCTTCCGCAAGAGGTGAAGGAAAAGTCGAGAGCCTTAGATTCAGTTCGCGATGTCGAGGTGGAAATCACCTTTGATCCCCCATGGGACAAAGACATGATGAGCGAGGAGGCCAAACTTGAATTAGGGATGCTTTAAAAAAAAGCCAAAAAACAAACCTTTCGAACAATAAATCGTTAGGTATTCGTTATTTAGCCGCTTCTAGTGCTGCTTTTAGCACCAAACACACAACACACACTTCTGCCATATGAAAGTTGGTATACACGCCATTTCGTACTATGTACCTACGCAATATCTGCCCATTGAAACCCTGGCAAATGCCCGAGATATTGAGTACGCAAAACTCAACAAAGGATTGGGTCTAACCTCGATGTCTTTCCCGGATATCGACGAGGATGCTGCCACCATGGGAGCCAATGCCGTTTTACGCCTGATCCAATCTGAAAACATCCACCCCTCTTCCATAGGTCGCCTATACCTAGGAACCGAAAGTGCCCTAGATAGTGCGAAACCCACGGCTACCTATATTTTGGATTTGGTGGAGAACCAATTATCGGCTGAACACGGACCCGATTGTTTGCGTAATGTAGATGCCGTCGATATGATTTTCGCCTGTGTAAGTGCCGTAGACGCCTTGGAAAATGCCTGCCTTTGGGCTGCCCAAAATCCAGATAAAGTCGCCATCGTCGTCGCCTCAGATTTGGCCAAATACGACCTCGGTAGTACCGGAGAATATACCCAAGGCGCCGGCTCTGTAGCCCTCGCGGTCCGCACTAACCCTGATATGATCAGCATCGATCCACACATTGGTGTCGCCACCAAAGGCGAGCGTGATTTCTTCAAACCGCGTCGCACCTTTACCAAAGCAGCGCTTCTCGCCGAGGCCGCCAAACTTTTGGGCGTGGAACTCAGCGAAGAGGAGGCACAAGAAAAACTTGCCAGCTCGAACGGCTTCTGGGGCGGAAACACCATGCTCCGTAGCTACGTGGAAGAGCCTGTTTTCGACGGACAATACAGCAACTTTGCCTACGTGAGCCGCATCAAAGAAGCCTTGGCAAATTTCGGCACCAAGATCAATACCAACCCGGCGCTGGATTGGGATAAAGTGGTCATGCACCTACCCTACGCCTTCCAAGGCCGTCGCATGTTGGTGAACTTCTACCTAGATTGGATGAAGACCAACAACAAATGGAATGAAGTTGTCGAGGTGATGGGCAGTGATATGCCTGCAGATAAAGCTGAAGCAAAGGAATGGGTTCGAGCTTTCTCAAAAAGTGATTACTATCGTGCCTATGTTGCCAAGGCTCTTGCACCAGCAGAACGCGCCTCTAGCCTCATCGGAAATATGTACACCGCTTCCATCTTCATGGGACTCCTGAGCACACTCTGTGATGCTGCAGATAAAGGACAAAACATCGAAGGAAACACGATAGGATTCATGGGCTACGGCTCGGGTTCTAAGGCCAAGGTATTCCAAGGCACGGTGGAAAAGGGTTGGAATAAGGTGGCCCAATTAGACCTCTTCAACTCCCTCGAAAACCGCACCGCGGTGAGTTTCGAAACGTATGAGAATTGGCACAATGAAAACCTCCATAGTGCCATCACGCCGAACAAAAGAGGCTTCGTATTCACAGGTTTACGTACCGAGGAGAACCAAGAATTCTACAGAGATTATACCTTTAACGCTTAGATGAGCGAAAAAGAAATCACTAATAAGGTCGCGCAAAGCCCGCTGATCACCTTCAATCTCGAGGACTACCTGCCGCCCCGCACGGCGGAGCTAGACCTTTGTACCCTCGTCGAGGGCGGCTTGCTTCGCGAAGAAGCTTTTCGCAACACATTGAAGGCACACGATTTCTCTGCTTACGAAAACGCCGTGGTACGTCTCTACCTCAGCGAAGACCTGATTCTCCCCGCATGGGCTCCTATCTTGCTCTCGAGCAGATTAACAGACCTGGGCATCCCGAGTATATGGGCCCCCACTTCCGAATCGTTCTGGAGCCAGTATTTCAGAGAGGTTTTGGGGAAATTGGACTACAGCACCTTCGCAGGCAAACCCATCATCCTCAAAGGATGTGGGGACAAACGCATTCCACGAGATGCCTACGTGCAAGCCATACAACACCTCAAACCCGTCGCAAAAAAAGTGAGCTATGGGGAAGCGTGTAGTGCTGTGCCCTTGAAATAATTAAAGGGTAATACTCAATCCAAGATTTAGGCTACGGGCCTCCTGCCAACTATCCAATAACGGTCCGTCGACCACCAACGGGCTCATGCCATAAAATCCAAACACATTGACCGGCCCCCACCCTGCCTTGGCATATACACCATAGCGGTACGGATTAAATCCAGCGATGTTGTAGAATTTCACTCGATAGTTTTGGTCCTTGTAATAGGAATACGAATCTGTTCGATACCCGAATAAGGCGCCTACATAAAAGCGATTGTAACGCCCCTTATTGTTGACATTACCACGGTATCGTAATTCAACACTACCGTCGACATATTCCGTCGCGAACCGGTTCGAATGATCATTTCCACTGAGATATATGGGCGTCATCGTACCGTCCTCACCGACATCTAAATGAAGGTTTCCATGATAAAAATGTGCGCTATAGCCCAGGCCCCAAGCCCATGAAAAATGGGATATGCCGAAGACATTATCTCGGGTGAAATGAATTTCTTGGCTATTGGCAAAGGTACCGGGCGAAAACTCGCCGGCAGCTCCACTGACCATTAGTACAGAGGAGTTAAAAGAAAAGCCTTCGCCCGGTTCCGGAATGAATGTGGTGGTTTTCTGGCCATATGCTGAAACAATGGCCAATAATAAAACCATAAGGGGAAGGAGCCTTCGTTGAATCATGGCTCCAAAATACTAAAGGTCGTCGTCTTCTGCGTCTTCCGCCGCGTCAAAATTGTCAGAATCTGTATCCGTGTCGCTATCATCATCCTCTTCGAAGGCCTCAAATCGCTGAACCAACGTGGTGCTAACCTTTATCAAATACTTGGTATCCTCTGTCTCCAATGGCACGGCTTCCACACGTTCTCCTTTTGCATTGGTAAAGTATTCGGTATCGTATTCGAAACCGTCCGGGTACGCTTCGACCAACAGCGCCATTAGGTCGGGAGTCATGGACTTGTAGTCCTTGATCACAAATCGCTTCGCCATTTGCTTTAAAAATTTGATATCACTAGTAATGTACTTTCGCTAAAACACACATTATGAAGCTAATATCACGACCCGAAATACAGGGCCGCACGCGGCTAATTATTTGCCTAATATCCAAGAAAAAATTAAAGGAGCAACAATGGTTGCATCACTTTCGACAATAAATTTTGGGGTATCTGCATCCAGCTTTCCCCAAGTGATTTTCTCGTTGGGAACGGCACCTGAATACGATCCATATGAAGTCGTCGAATCTGATATCTGGCAGAAATACCCCCAAAAAGGCGTCTCCTCAAGTTCTAAATCTTGGTAGAGCATTGGCACCACACAAATAGGGAAATCCCCAGCAATACCACCTCCTATTTGGAAGAACCCAATGGATGCGGTTTTGCTCTCCTCGGTGTACCATCCTGCCAACCATTGCATGTACTCTATACCACTTTTTACCGTACTCGCCTGAAGCTCGCCCTTAATGCAGTACGAAGCAAAAATGTTGCCCATGGTGGAATCCTCCCAACCCGGCACGACAATAGGCAGATTGCGCTCTGCCGCCGCCAACATCCAGCTGTGCTCCGGTGGAATCTCATAATATTGTTCCAATACCCCGGAAAGGAGCATCTTGTACATGTATTCGTGTGGGAAATAACGCTCGCCTTTGGCTTCAGCGTCTTTCCAGATGGCTTCTATGTGGCCCTGCAAGCGACGGAAAGCCTCCTCTTCAGGAATACAAGTGTCCGTCACGCGATTAAGGCCACGATCTAATAACTCTCTTTCCTGCTGCGCGGTAAGATCACGGTATTCAGGAACACGCTCATAATGTGAATGCGCAACGAGGTTCATCAAATCTTCTTCAAGATTCGCCCCTGTACAAGAAATAATGTCCACCTTTCCTTCGCGAATCATTTCCGCAAGAGAAATGCCCAATTCTGCCGTCGACATCGCGCCCGCTAGGGTAACCATCATCTTGCCACCGGCATCGAGATGGGCTTCGTATCCTTTAGCTGCATCTACCATAGCCGCCGCATTGAAGTGACGGTAATGGTGTGCCATAAACTGTGAAATAGGTCCTTTATTCATAACCCAAGGTATTTAGCATTTGGTCGGCCGATTGTTGGTCGGCAAATAATCGTGTCGAAACGGTGCCATCATCTTCGATGTTTACCACTACGTGTTTCGGTGCAGGCAATAGGCAGTGCTTCGTTCCGCCGTAACCCGACAAGCTTTCCTGATACGCACCCGTATTGAAGAAGCCAATGATCAATGGCTCGGGGTCCATCTTGCGCAATCGCGGCAAGAAGATGGCGTTCACGTGCTGCTCGGAGTTGTAGTAATCGTCCGAATCACAGGTCAAACCGCCCAACAATACACGCTCATAAGGCTTGTCCCATTTACTCAAAGGGAACATGATAAAGCGCTTATTGATGGCCCAGCTGTCCGGCAAGGTCGTCATGAACGAGCTGTCGATCATGTACCATAGCTCGCGATCATTTTGTTGCTTGGCGCCGAGGATGCTGTAGAAATTGGCCCCAGATTCCCCCACCGTGTAACTTCCAAACTCGCTGAAAATATTCGGCTCAGGAACACTGGCATGATCACACATAGTTTTGATTTGAGAAATAATTTCCTCGGCCATGTATTCGTAATCGAAGTCCATCCCAAGACTTGTTTTGATAGGGAATCCACCACCAATATTCAAGCTGTCCAGCGTAGGACAAATGCGTTTAAGGTCGATGTAGACCATCACACATTTGCGCAATTCGTTCCAGTAGTAAGCCGTGTCTTTGATGCCCGTATTGATGAAGAAGTGCAACATCTTCAGCTCGGCCAAATCATTATCGGCAATTTTAGTCTTGTAAAAATCCACGATATCGCGGTACCCGATGCCTAATCGGGAGGTGTAGAATTCAAACTTTGGCTCTTCCTCCGAAGCGATGCGGATGCCCACCTTGGCTTTATGCTCTAGACGTGAGGTCAATTCTTCCAATTCCTCTACGTGGTCAATCACGTTGATGGTATTGCGATGGCCGTCATTGATCAAGCCGGCGATATTGTCCAAGTATGCAGGGGTTTTGTAGCCGTTGCACACCACAAATTGGTCCTCGCCTAACAACCCCTTCGCCTTCATCTTGCGCACGATATTTATATCGAAAGCGCTCGAAGTTTCCATGTGGACATCGTTCTCCAACACACGTTCCATCACAAAACTGAAGTGATTGCTCTTCGTACAATAACAATAGTGGTATTCCGCGTCGTAGTCCACCTTGGCCATGGCCACGTGGAACATGCGTCGAGCGCGTTGGATGTTCTCGTCAATCTTTGGCAAATAGGTCATGCGCAAAGGCGTGCCGTATTCTTTGACGATAGGCATCAGATCCAGTCCGTTCCACTCCAGTGTCCCGGCATTGTTCAGTTCAAACTCCTCGGTAGGCCAATCAAAGGTCTGTTCAACGAGGTCCAGATATTTATTTTTCATTTCCGTAAAAAGGTGCGCAAATGTATGGCCAACTTTTAATTATGCAACTCCTTAATTTTGAAGTTGATGCAGCATAAATTTCGTTCAATATTAGTCAATTAGAGCCAATTAAGCAGTAAAGCGCACCTGAACCGGCGCAAACCCCTCCACCTCAAGTGTAAAGGAATCGCCATTTTCGACCGGAACCATAGGCCCAAGCGCACCAGAAAGCAATACCTCTCCTTTGATCAAGGGCCGTCCTCCTGCCGCCATGGTTTTCGCCAACCACAATGCCGCATTTAAGGGATCTCCCATGCACGCTGCGCCCGAGCCTTCACTGGCTACCGTACCGTTTTTCCTCAACGCCATCCGTACCTCAGAAGTTGGCACCTCATCCAAAGGTTTTCCTTCTTCTCCGAGGATGTAGTGCGAGCCGGAGGCGTTATCGGCGATGGTATCCGAGATACGAATGTTCCAGCCTTCGATGCGGGAGCCCACCACTTCAATGGAGGCTCGCACTTCTGCAATAGCGGCTTTTAATTCATCCATCGTCAAATCTGCGTTGGGAAGGTCGGCCCCAAGTACGAAGGCCAATTCTCCTTCGACCTTAGGTTGCATCAGCTCACCCATACTGATCGTACCTGTGGCGCTGCGGTCCATGGTATGGAACAAAATGCCGTAATCCGGCTGGTCTACGCCGAGCTGTTGTTGAACCGCCGGGCTGGTAAGACCGATCTTCTTGCCCACAATACGTTCGCCATCCATCATTCTCAATGCAACGAGCTCCTGCTGAATGGCATAAGCTGTTGGAATGTCGTTGTTAATGTGATCACGTAAAGGGGCGATGGTTTGGCCAGATTTCAAGGAATCATAGAGGGCCTTGGCATGGTCGAAAACAGATGACATATCTCAGAATTTACACCTCGAAGTTACACTATATTTGTAGTGAACCCACAAACAGAATAGTATGCCATTCTATCAAAAAGTTGGAAGTATTCCCCACAAAAGGCACACGCAATTTCGCAAGGCCGATGGGAGTTTGTACCACGAAGAACTCTTTGGTACTATAGGATTTGACGGGATGTCTACCCTGCTCTACCACGAACAACCGCCGACCATGGTGAAGGACATTTTGGAGAGTGTGGACGTTGCGCCGAAAGTTGCGGTGGATAAGAACATGAAAGCTTATTTGCTCGAAGGATTTAAGGTTCCTGCTACCGAAGATTACCTCGCTTCAAGAACGCCTGTGCTGACCAATAGTGATTTGACTATTTCATTGGCCGCGCCGAAAAAGAGCATGTCGAACTATTTCTACAAGAATGCCCAGCAAGATGAGATGGTATTTGTGCACGAAGGTTCGGGAACGCTGTACACGCAGATGGGCGCTTTGGCCTTTGGACCTGGCGATTACCTGATTATCCCACGCGGAATGATTCAGCAATTCCATTTTGATACGGAAGCCAATAGATTATTTATCGTGGAAAGCGGCTCGCCTATTTATACGCCGAAGCGCTACATAAATTGGTTTGGCCAATTATTAGAGCACAGCCCTTATTGCGAACGTGATTTCCGTGCACCGGCCCACGTGCCTGCAAAAAACGAATTAGGTGATTTCAATATTAAGGTGAAGAAAGAGGATATGATTCACAACTACATCTATGCCTCTCACCCCTTTGATGTCGTCGGATGGGACGGATTCAACTACCCTTACGCTTTTAACATCAAAGATTTCGAACCCATTACCGGACGCGTGCACCAACCGCCACCGGTACACCAAACCTTCGAAACGAACGCCTTCGTGGTTTGTTCTTTCGTACCTCGTTTGTACGATTACCACCCACAAGCTATCCCCGCACCGTACAACCATAGCAACATCGATTCCGATGAGGTATTGTACTATGTAGACGGTGATTTCATGAGCCGAAACAATATTGAACGCGGTCATATCACCTTGCACCCTGCAGGCATACCACACGGACCGGCACCGGGCACTTATGAGGGTTCTATCGGCAAAAAAGGAACCGAAGAATACGCAGTAATGGTCGATACTTTTAAACCACTAAAAGTGACCGAACAAGCCATTGCCTTGAGCGACGGTAAATACCACAAAAGCTGGATCAAATAACCTACGATCATGACAAACACACTACCTAAACAATTTGCAGATGCCCAAGACTTCCTTGAATTATGGGGAACCGATCACGTAGAAATCTACGTGGGTAATGCAAAACAGAGTGCTTACTACTTTAAGACCGCCTTCGGATTCCAAGAGGTGGCCTACGCCGGTTTGGAAACAGGCGTGCAGGACCGCACCTCCTACGTACTTCAACAAGATAAAATCCGATTGGTCATCACCTCTTCGATGGTGAAGGACAGCGATATCAACCGCCACCTCAACGAACACGGGGATGGCGTGAAATTTGTCGCCCTTTGGGTGCCGGATGCGACCAAGGCGTTTGAGGAAACCATCAAAAGAGGTGCAAAGCCTTATCAGGAGCCAATAGTGCATGAGGATTCACACGGTAAAGTGGTCACTTCGGGAATCTATACCTACGGCGAAACGGTGCACATGTTCGTGGAGCGCAATGATTACGACGGGCCTTTCCTACCCGGCTATGTAGCGCGTACGCCGAGCTATCAGCCAAAGCCAGTGGGATTGAAATACATCGACCATATGGTGGGCAATGTCGACTGGGGCCAAATGAATACTTGGGTAAAGTTCTACGCAGAGGTAATGGGCTTCTCGCAGATTATTTCCTTCGACGATAAGGATATTTCTACAGAATACACTGCCTTAATGTCTAAAGTGATGTCTAATGGCAATGGCCGTATCAAATTCCCTATCAACGAACCGGCAGAAGGGAAGAAGCGCTCTCAGATTGAGGAATACATCAATTTCTACAATGGCGCTGGTGTGCAGCACTTGGCACTGGCAACCGATAATATCATACATACCATTCACGAATTGCGTGAGCGCGGGGTAGACTTTTTGGACGTGCCGGACAGCTATTACAACGACCTACAGGACCGCGTAGGTGCCATCGATGAAGATATTGAGGTGTTAAAGCGCTACAAGATTTTAGTAGACCGTGACGATGAGGGGTATTTGCTCCAATTATTTACCAAACCCCTCATGGACCGTCCCACCGTATTCATTGAAATCATTCAACGCAAAGGAGCCACGAGCTTCGGAAAAGGAAACTTTAAAGCATTGTTTGAAGCTATAGAGCGCGAACAAGAAAACAGAGGAACCCTCTAACCCCTACACAAGAACAACATAGATGAACCTAGCAGCGAACGATCCTTCAAGAACTTCATGGATTCCTGTCTCAACAGACAGTGATTTCCCTATTCAAAACCTCCCCTTTGGCGTGTTCATTCCGGAAGATGATATCATCACCACCGGGACACGCATTGGCGACACGGCCATTGATTTGAGTGTGTTGCAACAATTGGGATACTTTAAAGGCATCGACCTTCCTGACGATGTGTTCTTGCAGGATACGCTCAATGATTTCATTGCATTGGGACGACCCACTTGGCGCAAGGTTCGCAACAGATTGGCGGAGATCTTTGATGAAAACAACGACGAGTTAAAGTCGCGTGTGGACCATCAAAACCAAGCGTTGTTCCCTGTGGACCACGTGCAAATGCTCATGCCGGTCTTCGTTCAAGATTATACAGATTTCTACAGTTCTATTGAGCATGCCACCAACGTGGGTAAGATGTTCCGTGACCCGGAAAATGCCTTGCTTCCGAACTGGAAACACATTCCCGTGGGGTACCACGGCCGCAGCTCCTCCATCGTGATCAGCGGCGTAGACATTCACCGACCCAAAGGTCAGCGCATGGCACCGGGTGCAGATGCTCCGATATTTGGGCCTTCGGTGCGCATGGACTTCGAACTTGAGATGGCCTTCATCACCGGCGAGGGCAAGCCATTAGGCCAGCGCATCAAAGCGGAGGAAGCCGATGAGTACATTTTTGGGATGGTGCTCTTCAATGATTGGAGTGCGCGAGATATCCAAAAGTGGGAATATGTGCCTTTAGGACCGTTCTTGGGTAAGAACTTCGGGTCAAGTATCAGCCCCTGGGTAGTGACCATGGATGCCTTAGAGCCCTTCAAAGTAGAAGGTCCAAAACAAGATCCACCGGTGTTGCCATATCTGGAGACCAATGGCGCGAACAACTATGATATCGCACTTGAAGTAGGCTTGGCCCCTAAAGGCAAAGCAGAGACGGTAATCAGCCGCTCAAACTATAAGTACATGTATTGGAACCAGCGTCAGCAATTGGCCCATCATACGGTCAATGGCTGTAATATCAATGCGGGTGATATGATGGCGTCGGGGACCATTTCTGGACCTACCAAGGACAGCTACGGGTCGATGTTGGAGCTGAGCTGGGCGGGCAAGGAGCCCATCACTCTGGATACTGGAGAAACGCGCACCTTCATTGAGGATGGCGATACCATCACCATGCGCGGCCACTGTTCCAATGGAAACGTCCGCATCGGATTTGGCGCGGTCAGTACGACATTGCTTCCTGCTATAGAAGATTAAACCAAAGCCCCGCTGGCCATGCTTGTGGGGCTTTTTCCTTACCTTATACTCACAGAATAATTACCTATGTCTACGACCAATTATATCTCGAAAGTCGTCCCAGATGCCACCGCGGCACTGGAAGGATTAGAAGATAATATGACCGTGATGTTTGGTGGATTTGGCTTGTGTGGAATTCCTGAGAATTCTATCGCCGCCATTCGCGAAAAAGGCACCACGGGCATCACTTGCGTCTCCAACAATGCCGGGGTGGATGATTTCGGCCTTGGATTGCTCTTACACACGCGACAAATCAAAAAGATGATCGCTTCATACGTCGGTGAAAACGATGAATTTGAGCGCCAAATGTTGAGCGGAGAGCTGGAGGTGGAACTCATCCCACAAGGCACTTTGGCAGAGCGTTGTCGTGCGGCTGGAGCGGGGATACCTGCTTTCTACACCCCGGCCGGTTACGGTACAGAGGTGGCAGAGGGCAAGGAAGTGCGCGTGTTCAATGGCAAGCCTCACATTTTAGAGCATGCCTTCGATGCACCTTTTGCCTTCGTGAAAGCCTGGAAAGGTGATAAGGCGGGGAACCTCATTTTCAAGGGCACGGCACGCAACTTCAACCCTATGATGGCCATGGCCGGAAAGATTACTGTGGCTGAGGTGGAAGAGTTGGTGGAAGTGGGAGAATTGGACCCTAATAGTATTCATATTCCAGGAATTTTCGTGCAGCGAATCTTCCAAGGCATAGGCTACGAGAAAAGAATAGAACAACGCACCGTACGTGCCAAAAGCGAATAACCATGGGATTGAGTAAAGATCAAATTGCACAGCGCATTGCCCAGGAACTTCGCGACGGATGGTACGTGAATTTGGGCATCGGGATCCCCACCTTAGTGGCGAACCACATCCCGCAAGGCATCAATGTAGAATTTCAAAGTGAGAACGGCATTTTGGGCATGGGCCCCTTCCCTTTCGAAGGCGAAGAAGATGCAGACCTGATCAACGCTGGAAAGCAGACCATCACGGCCATGCCGGGGGCGAGCTTCTTCTCGAGCGAATTGAGCTTCGCCATGATTCGTGGGCAGCACGTTCAACTGACCGTTCTAGGTGCGATGGAAGTTAGCGATAGCGGAGACATTGCCAACTGGAAGATTCCAGGCCGAATGGTCAAAGGAATGGGTGGCGCAATGGATCTCGTGGCATCTGCAGAGAACATCATCGTAGCGATGCAGCATACCAACCGTGCCGGAGAAAGCAAGCTCTTACCGGAGTGTTCACTACCTCTTACTGGCGTGCAATGCGTTAAAAAGATTGTCACGGATTTAGCAGTATTGGAAGTTGATCCGGAACGCGGGTTTGTCCTTCTGGAACGAGCGCCCGGGGTGACCGTAGACGAGATTCAAAGCAAGACTGCCGGAAGGCTGGTGGTCGAAGGCGATGTCCCTGAAATGCAACTATAAAAAAAGGCGCCCCGGGAAGGGCGCCTTTTCTTTTTGACCGGGATAAATCAGACAAAACCGGACAAAAACAAAACCATGCGGTTTAGGTTATGGTCTCTGAATTAGTTTAGGTTCCTCTAAAGTACAGGGGGCTGATTTTGAATAGCGTGACATTTATCATCTGCCCAAAGATCCTACTAAGGCCAACACGGTAATCTTTGCGTTGACCGCTTGGAATTGGGAACTGTACATCCCATTGTTGGCGTTGAGCCAAGCGATTTGGGCCTCGCGTAATTCTAGGCTACTGGCTTTCCCCAAGGCATGCAACTCGCTCATACGCATGAGACGTCGCTCGGCCACTTCCATGTTTTTGGTTTCGATAGCCGCAATCTTAATGGCGTTGTTGAAGACATCCATGGCATTGGCCAACGTGTTTTCGAGGGTTTCGGATACTTGGTCCAATTGTTCTTGGGCCTTCAACACTTCCAGAGCAGCGTTTTGACGTTGTGTTTTGCTTTGGAACCCTGAGAACAGATTGTACTGCAAACTAATGCCTGCATTTAACCCTTGCTGCTGCGAAGCCGTTAAGAACCCCGCTTCCGCTTGACTTTGGTTCAGTCCGTAGGAGGCTTGTGCCGCGATAGTGGGGAACAGCGTGCTCTGTTGCAACTTCTCTTGAAGACTCGCTGCATTCACAGAGGTTTGAGCCAACAGTAAGGCGCTGTTGTTCTTGCGCAAATTGGTCAACAAATCATCCGGAAGATCCGTCGCATTGATGGCATCTGTAATACCAGATTCATCTACGAGAAAGTCGGAATTTTCCCACCCTATGTAAGTGGCAAAGGAGTTTTTGGCCAATTGGTATTGTGCCTGTACCTCCAATAAGTTGATGCTATCTCTATTTAAATCTACTTCCGCCGAAAGGCGCTCCGTGGTGTTCGAACCGCCCAATGAATTCGTCAACATCGCTCGCTCGTAGCGCTGTGCACTAAAAAGCAATACTTGCTGTGCCGTCACCACACTGCGTTGCAACAACGCAAGGCCCGTGTACTGCGACCAAACCATCGCAATGGTCGTTTCCATGGCCTGTTGCTCGGCAAGGCTGGCGCTCTGCTCCGCCGTTTTCAATAGTGCATAAGAGCGTTGAATACGGCCACCCGCAAAGAGGGTTTGGCTAATGCCCAAGGACATATTTTGACTCAAACTCTGAGCACCTTCCACATCCTGAGTTTGCCCAGTGGCAAATTCAAGGTTGGAGTTCTGCTGGCTCACATTCGCCCCTGCCGTTGCGACTATATT
>Ga0181605_10000170_pt1 | contig 65417 bp, 56 predicted proteins | sample 041ome_11_FD_148676 | JGI IMG/M metagenome (GOLD analysis project Ga0181605, IMG submission 148676) | Coastal salt marsh microbial communities from the Groves Creek Marsh, Skidaway Island, Georgia - 041411US metaG (spades assembly) | ecosystem: Environmental > Aquatic > Marine > Intertidal zone...
CCATCAAAAGGTTGCCCAGATTGTACAAGGCATCGCTTTGTTCGGACGGGTTTTCGGTGCTCTGAACGGCATCTAGGAGTGCCCCAGAGGCACCTTCCATATCTCCGGATTGTAGGCGTGCAGTACCCTCGTTGTATTTTGGCAGAAAGGCATCAGGCTGTGCGGCTGCGGCGGCATCATAGCGCTCTAAGGCACCTTCTATGTTGCCTTCGGTTAGGGCCTTGTTTCCTTCGCGGATGGCTTTGCCGTATTCGTGAAGGTTTTGTCCTTGGGCTGCAGAGGTGCTGAGTAGGAAAGCGAGGAGGCCGATTGTTTTCAGCGGCACGCGGTTCGGTAGCATGAGGTAGAGCAGCAAAAGGGCAAGGCCCGGAATAAGGAACCACATGAATTGGGAATCGTAGTTCATGGCAATCTCCTCTTGAATGTCCGATTTTTCTCCGTTCTCAATAAACTCTTGTATTTCGGCAAGGGCACTTTCGGTATTGTTTCCGTCAACGAAGAATGCTTGCAGTTTTTGGGCAATCTCGCCTAAAACTTGCTCGTCGCGGCGGGTGATGACCACTTCGCCGTTTTGGTCTTTTTTGTAGGAAGTTCCTGCCCTGTCTTTACCCATGGGGATGGGGCCTCCTGTGGGAGTGCCTACACCAACGAGCATTACGTTCACCGGCATTTCGGAATCCAATGTGAGGTCATTGTATTCGTGATCTTCTCCATCGGTCAGCACGATGATGAATCGGCCAGCTGGGGAGGCCGGATTAAAGTATTCCTGCGCGTATTCCAGTGCTGCGGCGAGGTTGGTTCCTTGGGAAGGAACTTGGTCGGGGGAGGCACTTTGAAGGGCCATTTTTGCGGCAGCGTAGTCGGTAGTTATAGGAAGTGCAGGGTAGGCGCTACCTGCGTAGGCGACGATTCCAACTCGGTCACCACCCAAGGCATCGATGGATTTCGACATGAGTAGTTTTGCCTTTTGCAGGCGGTTGGGTGCGATATCTTCCGCCCACATGGAGCGGCTTACGTCGAGGGCAAAGACCACATCTGCACCCTGACGTTGAACTTTTTGGGTTTGTCCACCCATTTGCAGGTTGGCAAGGCTAAGACCGATGAATGCGAGGGCAAGGGCAAGGAGGGTGTGCCGAGTGAAAAATCGAAGAACGCCTTTCTTGCCGGTGGTTAAGTTTCCGTCTTCGCTGAGGTCCAATTCGCGCCAAACCTTCATTCTCCAACGGTGAAATAACCAAGATGCGAGCAGGGTCGCCACTAGCAATGCGGGTCCGATCCAAAGCCATTCGGGATGTTGCCATTTAAATGCCATTAGAATGCGGTTTTAACCATTACGAAGTTCAACAATAGTTCCAAGCCTATGAGCAGTAGTCCCAACCAAACCCAACGGTAGAAATGCTCGCTGTAACGGTAAAATTGGTAGCCCTCAATCTCACTTTTTTCAAGTGTATCAATGATTCCGTAGATCTCTGCCAAGCTCGCGTTGTCGGTAGCTCTAAAGTATTGACCGCCCGTAGTGCTGGCGATGCGTTTCAGTAGGTCTTCGTCAATGCTTACCGGACGTTGTTCATAGATCAGGCGTCCTGTTCGCGGATCTTTTGCAACCGGGGTTTGTGCCACGCCATTGGTCCCGAGTCCGATCGTGTACACTTTGATGCCAACACTTGCAGCCAGGTCCGCAGCTTGGGTGGGATCAACAAGTCCGCCATTGTTCTCGCCGTCCGTCAACAAAATGATGACTTTGCTTTTTGCTTCACTTTCTACAAGTCTATTCACGGCAGTGCTGAGCCCCATGCCAATAGCAGTTCCCCCTTCGAGCAGGTCGTAGCGCAGTGCCTGGATTTGTCCGTTGAGGAGCGTATGGTCTGTGGTTAGCGGGACCGGGCTATAGGCTTCACCGGCGTAGATGACAAGGCCTAATCGGTCCATCGCGCGGGCATTGACAAAATCTTGCGCAACGACTTTTAGTGCTTCAAGACGGTTGGGTTGAAGATCGCGTGAGAGCATCGAGGCACTGATGTCCAGGGCCATGATCATGTCTACACCCAAGTTTTGGGCGGGCTGCTGAATCACCTCCGAGCTTTGCGGTCGTGCAAGAGCAATGAAAAAGGCGCCGACAGCAAGCCAACTGAATAGGCTACTATTCGCTCGCAGCAACCCAAGAGGACTGCTGGGAAGCTGGTCCAATTGAGAAAACTTGTACCTGTTGAATAAGGCTTTACGACGCCAAATCTTAATCCCAAAAGCCAGCGGCAAGAGGGCAAGACCTAGGAGCCAAAGTGGCTGTGCAAATTCCCAATTACTCCCCATCCTGCTCCGGTTTAAAGGCATGTACCATTGTCTCCGCCTTGTCTAAACAACTTAAATGAGCCTCAACATCGAGGGTGCCTTTCGCAAACTTCACGACATCTGCACGACCCATAATGAAAGCATAATCTTCGCGTTGTGCGGCCGTCCATTTATTCTTAACCAATGCCAAGGCCTCGTCCGTTGTCTTCTCTGCCAATGGAAGACCGCTCTGTATTCCGAGGTAGGTGCGCACGAGGTCTCCCAACGCAACATAGTAGGCTTTGATGTCGGTTTCCCATGGTTTTTGTTCCCGTATTTGGGCCAATTGGTCCATCGCTTGCGCATAGGGATCCACTTCTGGCGCTGCCGCTATCTGTACCTCCGTAACTTCACGTGCACTCCATCGACGCCACAGCCACCAAGCCGCAAGGCCAGCTAATACAGTCCCGAGCAACCACCATTTGTAGGCAAGCAACCACCACCATAAAGAGAACGGGACGTCCATGGGCCCGCGGGCTTCTGCGGCCTCAACTCCTTCCATGGCGGGGAGGAAGTTTAACTGCACGGGAGGAATAATTACCGTGCCCACCAATTGCCCGGATTCATCAATCAATGCCAAATCTTCTGGATCTACAACTCCAGTATCTACAGCCAATGCGGTCCAGTGGTAGATGATCGAAGTTTCCTGTGTATCTCGCGTTGTGGCTATCCATACCAAGGCACTCGAGCTGTCCATAGGGGTAAGCAGGAGTTGTGAGGGGACCTCATAGGTTAAGTCCATTGTACCACCAATAATTTGGGCGGTTGTATCCCAGCGGGCTTGAATAGATTGCGCCTGCACACATACAGTGGTGGCCAAAACCGCCCATAAAATCAACACACGTCTCATCGTCCTTTTGATTTTAAAAATTGCAGTAATGGAGGGACAAAATCATCTTGGTCGGCAAGGGTAATGCAACCTGCACCGGCTCTTTTGGAAAGGTCACGAATTTCGTTAAGGTGTCTCGTGTGCCTCGTTTTCAACGCGTTTTGGAACGACTTGCTTTGGCTGTTGAGCCATTGAATGGCTCCAGTCTCAGCATCGACCACTGGAAGTAAACCGACTTTCGGCAATGTGGCTTCTCCCTGGTTGTAGGCATGAATGGTGCAGAGATCGAATCGCTTCGCTGCAATTTTAAGCGCGCGCTCCGGAAGTTCACCCATGAAGTCACTCATGACGAAGACAATGCTATGACGCTTTTGAATGCGCAAAAGGTGCTCTAAAGCTAAATCCACTCGTGTCCCTTGGTGTTGCGGTTCATGCTCCAAGATGGTTTTTATGATGCGCATGACGTGTGATTTTCCCTTCTTGGGAGGGATGACCTTCTCCACCTGACCTGCAAATAGTATCAAACCGATTTTATCATTGTTGCCCATAGCACTGAAGGCTAGCGTGGCAGCAATTTCAGTTAGCAGGTCCGCTTTTGACCGTTTCGCACTCCCATACTGAGTACTCTTACTGATATCAATAACTAGGAATAGTGTGAGCTCTCGTTCTTCTTCGAAGACCTTGATATAAGGGCTACGCTTGCGTGCGGTTACGTTCCAGTCAATGCTGCGCACATCGTCCCCATTTTGGTAGGGGCGTACTTCAGCGAAACTCATCCCCCGACCCTTAAAAGAGCTTTGGTATTCACCGGAGAAGAGTTGGTCACTGAGTCGGCGTGTTTTGATTTCTATGCGCCGTACTTTTTGAAGTAACTCGAGTGCGTCCACGGATTAGGGTACCATTAAGGTGTTCAAGATTTCGGTGACGATGCCTTCCGTGGTCAGTTCCTCAGCCTCAGCCTCATAAGTTAGACCAATTCTATGGCGCAATACAGCCGGAGCTACAGCGCGTACATCTTCCGGAGTGACAAAACCGCGGTGGCGTAAGAACGCATGACAGCGTGCCGCTTTTGCTAGAGCAATAGAACCACGTGGAGAGGCCCCGAAACTGATCTTGTTTTTCAAGCCAATCATCTGGTATTCATGTGGGGCACGCGTAGCAAAGACGATGTCCAAAATATAGGATTCGATCTTTTCGTCCATGTATATTTTATCGATGAACTTGCGCGCATTCATGATTTGATCTAGACTAACCACGGCTTGAAGGGTTGCTTCGCCTTCGGACATTTGTCGGCGCATGATTTCACGCTCTTCTTCTTTCTTTGGGTAACCAAGGAGGACCTTCAAAAGGAATCGGTCCATCTGAGCCTCAGGCAATGGATAGGTGCCTTCTTGCTCGACAGGGTTTTGGGTAGCCATGACCAAGAATGGTTTCGGTAAGGCAAAGCTTTCTTCGCCTATGGTTACTTGACGCTCTTGCATCGCTTCAAGCAATGCACTTTGCACCTTAGCAGGCGCACGGTTGATTTCATCTGCCAACACGAAGTTGCTGAAAATTGGCCCTTGCTTTGTTTCAAAGGCGTGGTCCTTCATGTTGTAAATCTGGGTGCCAATGACATCTGAGGGAAGCAAGTCTGGAGTGAACTGTACCCGGGAAAAGGTCCCGCCAAGTGTTTTGCTGAGGCTATTTATGGCCAAAGTTTTTGCCAATCCCGGCACCCCTTCAAGGAGTATGTGGCCGTTTGCTAAAAGTCCGATAAGCAGACCTTCGACCATGCCGTCTTGGCCGACGATGACCTTACTTAATTCAGATTTCAACAAGTCTACAAATGCACTCTCGTTTTTAATTTCTTCGTTCAATGCAATAATATCTGGAGCACCTTCCATACCTGAATTTTTTTGTGTGGGTCAAAAGAAAAAAAACCGCAGCTTTTAAGCCGTTAAAAGAGGGTTAAAAAAGCGATAAAACCTGTCCTTCAGCGATGCCAAAGTATTGGCCTTGCTCCTGAAGTGCGTGTGCGCCGGTAAAGGGTCCGAAAGCGGGGAGGATCCCGATTTGTTCTCCGAAGTAGAACGCTTTCATGCGAAGACGTCCACGCCCTTTGCCCCGAAGCATCACGCCTGGATGAATATGTCCGCAGAGTAAATAATTATCTGGGTAACGATCGGCAATTAGACTTGCGTCGAAGGAAATGTTTGCATTGAAATTGGACCCCGGCGGTTCGTGAAGACAAACGAGTCCATTGAACTCCATACTACTATGGATTTGAAGTTCTTGCCAGTCCGGTAGGTCAATGTCGTGGTTGCCTATAATGAGATGAAAATCCGAATCTGGATAGGTAGCGATGAGTGACCGAAGGTCTGCGGTTTCCTTATTTTGAAGGTTGTGAAAGAGGTCGCCGAGGAAAACAACTTTGGCCTGAGAATGGCGCCCTATTGCCTTGTGTAGTGAAGCCATTGCATGGTCATGGATGCCTTTTGGGGTGGGAATGCCAAAAGTGCGGAAATGACCGCTTTTGCCAAGATGCACATCGGCAATGAAAAGGGTGCGAAGCGCAGGTGCGAACGCCGTTCCATCTGCATAGAGGTGAAATTCAATACCTCCGAATGTATGGGGGACGGCCCCAGGCATTATTTAAAAACGCTCCGTTGAAATACGAATAAAAGACCTACACCGGTCGAAATAGCCGTGTCGGCTATGTTAAAGATTGGGCGAAAGAATGTGAAATAATCGCCTCCCCAGATTGGAATCCAATTGGGCAATTCTCCCGAGAATAGCGGGAAATAGAGCATATCTACGACCTTGCCTTGCAAGAAGGGCGCATAGCCACCAGCTTCTGGCATGAAGGTCGCAACTTTCCCGAGAGAATCGCTAAAGACCATGCCGTAGAAAAGGCCGTCAATCACGTTTCCAATGGCGCCAGCAAGAATAAGACTGATGCCCCAGATTCCCGCATTTCCAACACCTTTAGCAAGGCTCTGACGCAACCAATAAATGATACCGCCGATCGCCACGATGCGAAAAAGTGTCAAGGCAATTTTACCGGCGACACCACCGAACGAGATGCCCCAGGCCATGCCTGGGTTTTCCGTAAAGTGAATGTAAAACCAAGACGTGATTTCGTGGCTTTGACCGAGGTACATAGTGGTTTTCACCCAGATTTTGACAATCTGGTCGAAGAGTAATGTACCTAAAACAATGTAGATGGATTTTCTCAACGCTGCTTTAGTTTCGCCTCCATGCTCATGGTCGCATGTGGAACCAACTTTAAGCGTTCCGCCTCAATGAGTTTTCCCGTTACACGGCAAATACCATAGGTTTTGTTTTCGATACGAATCAAGGCATTCTTAAGGTCACGAATGAACTTCTCTTGTCTTGAGGCCAATTGAGAGTTGCTTTCCTTACTCATCACAGAAGATCCTTCTTCAAACGATTTGAATTGCGGAGAAGTGTCGTCAGTGCCATTGTTCTTATCGTTTGCGAATTGCTCACGTAAAAGGTCCAAGTCGCTTTCCGCCTTGTCAATTTTTTTCAAGATGATCTCTTTGAACTCTTGTAGTTCAGCATCTGAGTATCTAGTTTTTTCTGTCTCTGCCATTATTTCTTTGTGTTAGTCAGAATCGTGTTTTAGGCGAGGTAAGCTCCGAAAATAAATCTATTTCTTGATAATTGAAACACTTATTTCGTGTCCTTCCACTTCCATGTCATTTTCCGCAGTACTCACATATGAAATTGAATCGGAAAGAACTTCTTCGTTTACATATGCTTCAAAAGATTTTAGAGCATTTTGGAAGCGCTCGTTTGCTACAATTTCTATATCAATGCGATCGACAACTTCAAGTCCAGACGACTTTCTTAGGTTTTGTACTCTGTTGACAAGCTCGCGAGCTAGCCCTTCGTTTTTCAAGTCCTCTGTCAGCGTTGCGTCAAGAGCTACAGTGAGTCCATCGCCCGTTGCAACTAGCATTCCCGGAATATCCTCCGTCATTACTTCGCAGTCGATGAGTTCAATACTTACCTGTTGGCCTTGATCTTCAAAAGTAAGAGACCCAGCGGCCTCGAATGTTTCGATGGCAGCGGCGTCCATGGCTTCCACAAAGGCTTTTACAGCCTTCATGTGACGACCTACTTTAGGACCAAGTGCCTTGAAGTTTGGTTTCACCTTTTTAACAAAGACACCTGCGTCGGGAGAGATAACTTCCAGTGCTTTGATGTTTACCTCCGCCAGTAAGATGTCGCGAATGCTTTCCAAGAGTTCAGCATCTTTTGCATTCATTGCAGGAACGAGGACTCGAGATAGCGGTTGGCGTACCTTCAAGTTTTCCTTCTTGCGAATAGAGAGCACCAAAGAGGTAAGCTTGCGGGCTGTATTTATTTTCTTTTCGAGTTCAGGTTTGATCAATGTGCTATTGACCTCAGGGAAGTCACTTAGGTGCACACTGTTCAACCCTTTTTTTGAAATGCCGGCGTACACATCTTGGTACAATTGGTCCGCGTAGAATGGAGCCAAAGGTGCCATCAAACGACTCAAAGTTTCCAAACAGGTCCAAAGGGTTTGGTAAGCACTAATTTTATCTTGACCGTATTCTCCTTTCCAGAAGCGGCGACGGCCTAAGCGTACATACCAATTGGATAATTTTTCAGTAGTAAATTCTTGAACAGGTCGGAAGGCACGAGTTGGCTCGAAGGCCTCCATGCCCTCTTCAACTTGAGCAATCAATGTATTGAGTTCACTCAAGATCCATTGATCCATTTCAGGACGCTCCGTTACCGGGATTTCAGCTTCTTCGAACTTGAAACCGTCCACGTTAGCGTATAGGGCAAAGAATGCGTAAGTGTTGTGTAAGGTCCCAAAGAACTTGCGTTTCACCTCTTCTAACCCGTCCATATCAAAACGGAGGTTGTCCCAAGGCGAGGCATTGGTCAACATGTACCAACGAAGCGCATCTGCACCATATTGATCCATTGTAGCGAACGGATCTACGGCATTGCCCAAGCGCTTGGACATTTTCATTCCGTTTTTATCCAAAACCAAACCGTTTGAGATCACCGTTTTAAATGCTACGCTATCAAAAACCATTGATGCGATTGCATGCAAGGTGAAGAACCAACCGCGCGTTTGATCTACTCCTTCTGCAATGAAGTGTGCGGGGTAGGCGCCGTTATTTTCAATTTTCTCCTTGTTTTCAAAAGGGTAGTGCCATTGAGCATAAGGCATGGAACCGCTATCGAACCATACATCAATGAGATCGCTTTCGCGGTGCATTGCCTTTCCAGATGGGCTGGTCAACACTACCGTGTCCATGATATGACGGTGTAGGTCAATTTTACCGTAATTCTCGGTGCTCATATCTCCCACTTTGAAATCGCCCAATGGGTTTTCAGTCATGTGACCTGCCGCAATGGACTTTTCAATTTCTTCGTGAAGCTGAGCTACGCTGCCAATACAGATGCGTTCTTCGCCTTCCTCTGTGCTCCAAATGGGGAGTGGAATTCCCCAGAATCTAGAACGGCTGAGGTTCCAATCGTTCAAGTTTTCCAGCCAGTTCCCGAAGCGACCTGTTCCGGTCGATGCTGGCTTCCATTGGATGGTCTTGTTTAGAGCAATCATGCGGTCTTTTTTCGCCGTGCTCTTAATAAACCAGCTGTCCAGTGGGTAGTATAAAACCGGTTTATCCGTTCTCCAGCAATGTGGGTAGCTGTGCTCGTACTTTTCAATCTTAAAGGCCTTGTTCTCAATCTTTAGTTTCAAGGCGATACGTTCATCTACGCTGAGGTATTCCTTGAGTTCGGGTATGATTGGTTTGAGGCGTTCTTTTTGAAGCTCGTATTCTGCAGCTTTTTCCTCATCACTGAGATATTCTGCCTTGATATATTCTCCACCTAGACCGAAGGTTGAATCGGCCAATTCTTGGCGGAATTTTCCTTGAAGATCTACGAGTGGGACCAAGTTTCCAGCACCATCATCGATCAAAAGTGGAGGGACACCAGCATCCGCAGCGACCTTTGCATCGTCCGCACCAAAAGTTGGGGCAGTGTGCACAATTCCAGTTCCGTCTTCAGTGGTTACAAAATCCCCAGGAATTACTTGGAATGCCTTATCTGCGTTATCCGCTGGGAGCGCATAGGGAAGAAGCTGTTCGTAGCGTAGACCAACCAAATCTGTACCGATTACCGTGCGAACGATCTCGTATGGGATTTTCTTATCCCCAGCGCTATAGCTGTTTACATCACCTTCGACAAACTTTTTTCCAAAGAGCTTGCCCAAAAGTGGTGTGGCAGCAATGATGCTTACTTTTTCGTGCGTGTATTGATTGAACGTGCGAACGAGCGAATATTCAATCTTAGGACCAACAGTCAAAGCAGTATTTGAAGGCAATGTCCATGGTGTAGTGGTCCATGCCAAGAAATGCACCGCTTCATCTCCGAAGAGATTTTGGCTTTGCTCACTTTTTATCATTTTGAATTGAGCCACGACCGTGTTGTCTTTTACGTCGCGGTAACAACCGGGTTGATTAAGCTCGTGTGAACTCAGCCCCGTTCCAGCTTTAGGAGAGTATGGTTGGATGGTATATCCCTTGTAGATAAGTCCCTTATTGTACAACTCGGAAAGCAACCACCAAACGCTCTCCATATATTTTGGATCGTAGGTTACATAGGGGTCGTCCATATCCACCCAATAGCCCATCTGGTCGGTCAAGTCTTTCCAGATACCCGTGTAGCGCATTACTGCATTGCGACACGCATCGTTATATTCTTCGATACTTAGGCTTTTGCCGATATCCTCTTTGGTAATGCCAAGTTCTTTTTCGACACCGAGCTCCACTGGAAGTCCATGAGTGTCCCAGCCGGCTTTGCGGTCCACTAAAAATCCTTTCTGGGTTTTGTATCGACAAAATACATCCTTGAGCGAACGTCCCATCACGTGGTGAATACCCGGCAACCCATTGGCGCTAGGTGGACCTTCAAAGAAAATCCAAGGTTCTGCGTCTTTGCGGGCCTTCAGTGTTTGTTCGAAAACTTGCTGGTCCTTCCAACGCTGCAATACTGCTTTATGGACACCTGCTAAATCGAGGTGGGAATATTCTGGGAATGTACTCATGTGCTTATTCTACGGTGGCGATACATTTTAACTCTATCGCAATAGGGGTGGGTAAACTGTTGATCTCACACGTGGTGCGACAAGGTTGATTGTCCTTGAAGTATTCCGCGTAAATGCGGTTAAATGTGTGGAAATCACGCTTCATATCTACGAGAAATACAGTGACATCAACCAATTGTTCCCAGCTGGAACCGCTGGCCTCCAAAATACTCTTTACATTTTGGAATACACTGTGGACTTGTGCTTCAAAATCAAATGCTTTGAAGTTTCCATTGTGGTCCAATTCCAATCCAGGAACACCGCTATCATTGGCATCACTGCCCGCAGTACGAGGCCCCACGCCGCTTAGAAAAAGTAAGTTTCCCACCTTTCTTGCATGCGGGTAAAGTCCCACTGGTTTTGGGGCACTGGAGGTCGAAATTTTTGATGTATCAGCCATAACTCGAACGATATAAGGCTGCAAAAATAGGGAAAGCCATCGGGAAGGCCGTAATGAATTGATATCAAGGTGAAAGAAAAGTTAGTGTTATTTGTACACTTACTCAAAATTGTTTTATATTTGCCTTGTATGTGAAGATTGGTGGTTCTTTCTTTTCATGCTTCTGTGATAGGTTCTAGGGGCTATTTGGCAGAATTTTCAAGGTGTTACTGAGCCGATTTTTAACATCTGAGAATGCTTCCAAATTCCCCTTTTTTTATTTCCAAAACTTCCGATTTCCCAAATTCTTGCCTGACAAAATCGGTGCAATCGCGTCATTATGGCCAATTTTTCCCTTTTCAGAAAGAATTGGCTCTTTTTTAGCACCTAGAAAAGCCGTGCCTAGGCATACTCTATTATTTTTGTGAACTATTTATAAGAATATCCCAGCCCAATGCTGAACTTAATATCTAAAATCATCGGTTCGAAGAGCGGTCGCGACTTGAAGAAACTTCAACCGTATGTCGATGCTGTGAACGTCCATGCTGCTGAGCTCGCTACCATGAGCAATGATGGATTGAGAAGTGAAACAGATTCTTTCAAAAAGAAAATTCAAGAGGCTACTGCTTCCTTGGAGGAACAAATAGCTGCGCTTCGTGAGCAAATTCAGTCCACTGAGGATTACGATGCGCGTGAGCCCTTGTACGATCAAATTGAAGCCCTCGACAAAGAAGTTCTTGAGACCATCGAAAGTGTCTTGGAAGAAATTCATCCTCGCGCTTTTGCGCTGGTGCGTGAAACTGCTAAACGATTCACTGCAGGTCCAATTACAGCGACGGCTACTGAATTAGATCTTAGCCTAGCCGAAAACCACTATCATATTTCTGTTGAAGGCGACCAAGTCACTTATGCCAACAGCTGGAAAGCAGCAGGCGGCGACATCACTTGGAATATGGTACACTACGATGTACAGCTCATCGGGGGAACCGTATTGCATCAAGGTAAAATTGCCGAGATGGCTACAGGGGAGGGAAAAACCTTGGTGGCGACCTTGCCGGTTTACCTAAATGCCCTTGCGGGAAGAGGCGTGCATGTGGTTACGGTGAACGATTACCTAGCAAAACGCGATAGCGAATGGATGGCGCCAATGTTCAACTTCCATGGATTGACCATTGATTGTATTGATAAACATCAGCCAAATTCTGAAGCACGACGTGCAGCCTATTTCTGTGACATCACCTACGGAACAAACAATGAATTCGGGTTCGATTACTTGCGCGACAACATGGCGCGCCGTCACGAGGACCGTGTGCAATTGCGTGGGCACCATTTTGCCATTGTAGATGAGGTCGATAGTGTATTGATTGATGATGCACGTACGCCATTGATTATTTCTGGTCCAACCCCTAGAGGTGACCAGCAACAATTCACGGAGCTCAAGGGGTTTGTTGAAGCATTGATGAGCGCTCAAAAGGCATTGGTTCAAAAAGAGTTGAACGAAGCCAAGCAGCTTATTGCAGATGGCAATGCGGAAGACGGGGGTGTTAAATTACTTCGCGCATACCGCGGTCTTCCAAAGTCTAAGCCGCTGATCAAATTCCTTTCTCAAGATGGAATGAAATCGCTGCTCCAAAAAACGGAAGGTGTGTACTTGCAAGAGCAAGGGAAGAAAATGAAACTCATCGATGAAGACCTGTTCTTCACGATTGAAGAGAAAAACAATCAAGTTGAACTTACCGGAAAAGGGATAGACCTTATCTCAAAAAACACAGCGAAGGATTTCTTCGTGATGCCAGATATTACTTCTGAGCTAAGCGCACTTGAGCAGGGTGACTTACCTGCAGAGGAGAAGGCAAGTCAAAAGGATACTATTCTGCGTGATTATAGCGTAAAGAGTGAGCGCATTCATACGGTGAATCAATTGCTCAAAGCCTATGCCCTTTTCGAGAAGGATACGGAATACGTTATCATGGACAACAAAGTGAAGATTGTCGATGAACAAACGGGACGTATTATGGAGGGTCGCCGATACTCCGATGGCCTTCACCAAGCGATAGAGGCAAAGGAAAATGTAAAAATCGAGGCGGCCACACAAACCTATGCCACCATTACCCTTCAGAACTACTTCAGAATGTACCACAAACTAAGTGGTATGACAGGAACGGCAGAAACTGAAGCAGGTGAATTCTGGGAAATCTATGAACTTGAAGTGGTAGTGATCCCAACAAACCGTCCTATTTCAAGAGACGACCGCGAAGATTATGTGTACAAAACTGCACGTGAGAAATTCAATGCGGTCATCGATGAGGTGGTATCTATGCGTGATGCAGGTCGACCAGTTTTGGTGGGTACCACATCCGTAGATATTTCAGAGTTGTTGAGTCGAGCACTTGCCATGCGTAAGGTTCCCCATCAAGTTTTGAATGCAAAGCGCCACCAGGCAGAAGCAGAGATTGTAGCTGAAGCGGGTAAGCCTGGTATGGTGACCATCGCAACCAACATGGCGGGTCGTGGTACCGATATTAAGTTGACGGATGAAAGTAAAGCTGCTGGTGGTTTGGCCATCATTGGTACAGAACGTCACGATAGCCGCCGTGTGGACCGTCAGTTGCGCGGTCGTGCGGGTCGTCAAGGAGATGTGGGTTCTTCTCAGTTCTTCGTTTCTCTGGAAGATAAACTCATGCGTCTTTTCAACTCTGAGCGTATTTCTGGTTTGATGGACCGATTGGGTCTAGAAGAGGGGGAAGTGATCCAACACAGCTTGGTAAGTAAATCTATCGAGCGTGCTCAGAAAAAAGTAGAGGAAAACAACTTTGGAACGCGTAAGCGCCTGTTGGAATATGATGATGTGATGAATAGCCAGCGCACGGTTATCTACAAGCGCCGCGGCAATGCCCTCAGTGGAGATCGCATCAAAGTGGACATCATTAATATGGTGTACGATACGTTGGCAGACCTTGTAGAGGCTTACCAGGCATCAAAAGACTGGGACGGTTTCAAATTAGACTTTTACCGCACTTTCGCTTTCGAACCTTCGATGGCTGAGGGCGAATTTGCGGGCGGTAAATTTGATGAGGTATGCAACACGTTGTTCCTCCAAGCAATCGAATTCTATAAGCAGAAAAGTCATCGAATTGCGGAAGCAGCACTTCCTGTATTCAAACAGGTGTACGAGGATAAGAACAATAAGTTTGATAAAATCCTAGTGCCAATCACCGACGGTATCAAAACCCTTCAGGTCACATCAGTACTTCAAGAGGTTATTGAAACAGGCGGACAATCGCTCACCACTGATATTGAAAAAGGAATTTCCATTGCCATTATTGATGATGAATGGAAAGAGCACTTGCGCGCAATGGACGATCTACGTCAAAGTGTTCAAGGGGCAGTATACGAGCAGAAAGATCCACTTTTGATATACAAATTTGAGTCTTTTGAACTTTTCAAAACGCTCGTTGCTAGAATCAATCAGGAGATTGTTGGCTTCTTGTTCCGAGGTGGATTGCCTGCTTCAGATGCAAGTCAAATGCGCCAGGCTCCAGCCGCTCCCGCAAAGCAACCAAAACTTCAAGAAAGCCATCCTAGTTTGGATGCGCCGGTTGAAGCAGAGCGTGTTCAGGGAGGCCGTCCTCAACCGGCGCCACGTCCTGTAAAGACTGCTCCGGTGGTTAAAGAGGGTAAGACGTATGGCCGAAACGATGCAGTAACGGTTCGAAACCTATCTACCGGTGAGGTGCAGAACATTAAATACAAAAAAGCTTTGCCTTTGCTAGCGCAAGGATGGGTCATTGAAGATTAAGTCCATGTTTTGGAACCTACTCACACGAATCTTATTGCGGAATAGACTAGCATGGCTAGTCACTGTAGCCTTGTCGACGGCGTTCATGGCTTACCAAGGTGCGTCTGTGGAAATGGAGTACGGCTTTGCCAAGCTGATGCCCGATACGGATTCGGTTTCGATTGAATACGACCAGTTGGTAGAAGAATTTGGCCAAGTGAGTAATACCATCGTCATTGCGATGGAAGATGCGGACTTTTTCAAACGCGAGCATTTGGAGGATTGGACTCAACTCATGGTCGACCTCAAGAGGGTAGATGGTGTTGAGTTCGTGCAGAGTCTTACCGAGGCCTACGGTTTAGTGGTCGATAGTGCTACAGAAAAATTGGCCCCCGATACCTTGTTTAAGGCATTGCCACAAAACGGCGAAGAGGAAATTGCACTCGAGGCAAAGGTGAAAAGCTGGCCTTTTTATAAAGGAGGTTTATACCAGGGAGATACCTACATGGCCATCTTGCGAATTGATGAGGCCCGCCTGTACAATAAAAACATTCGTCCCATAGTAGAATCTGTTCGTGATATACTTTTTGCATGGGAGGAAAAGACGGGTCGCGATTTGCACATGTCCGGACTGCCTTGGCTGCGAATAGCGAATTCCAGTGCCTTGGAAAAAGAGATCTATAGAACGGTGGCCTTGACCTTATTGGTCGTTATGATCATCTTCTATTTGTTTCTAAAAAGTGTTCGGGCCACAGCAATCAGTTTGTTGATTGTGGCCTTAGGTGCAGTTTGGGGCTTCGGAATCATGGGAGTTTTTGGCTTTGGGTTAACCTTACTTTCCTCTTTGGTTCCGCCATTGATCATTGTTATTGGGGTGCCCAATTGTATCTATCTGATCAATAAATACCATCAGGAATACAAAAAGCACGGTAAGCAAATCAAGGCCATTCAGCGCACAGTAAGTAAGGTGGGATATATAGCTCTCATTACGAATCTCACTACCGCGCTTGGTTTTGCTGCTTTCATTTTAACCAGCAGTGAAAACTTGGTTCACTTTGGAGTGGTGAGCTCGCTCAGCATCATTTCAGTTTTTGTCTTGTCCATCATTTTGGTTCCGATCATATATAGTTATGTGAGTCCTCCGAAGGACAAGCACATGAGCCACTTTGATGTGGGTTGGCTCGTAGACTTCTTGGCCTTTTTAGATCATGTCGTTGAACACCAACGCAGGAAAGTTTATGTGGTGACAATAATTGCATCCATTGCAGCTTTCTATGGCATGTCCTTGATAAAAACGGCCGGAAACCTTACGGCGGACTTCAACAAAAACAACCAGATCTACAAAGACGTAAAATACTTTGAGAGAAAATTTGGCGGGGTGGTTCCAATGGATATTGTCATAGATACCAAACGCGAGGGCGGTATTGAAAGATTGACGAACCTTCGCCGCATGGAAGAATTGCAGGATAGCCTGGCCGCTCTGCCTGAACTGAGCCGTCCTGTTAGTATCGTAGACTTTGTCAAATTTGCAAAGCAGGGGGTACTCTTTGGCAACCCAGATATGTATTCGCTGCCCTCACGATCTGAGCAACAATGGTTGTTGACGTATTTGCCCCGAGGCATGAAAGACGACACGGGTTTGGCAAAATCTATGGTTACGGAAAATGGCCAAAAGGCGCGTATTTCTGTTCAAATGGCAGATTTAACAACGCCGGAAATGCGGGTTCTAACTGCAGATGTAGAGCGAATAGTTGGAAAAGTATTCCCGGATGAGAACTATGATGTGACCATTACGGGTGCATCGATAAAGTTCATTCAGTCAACCAATTATTTGATCAATAATCTGATACTCTCATTAGTGCTTGCGGTATTGGCCATATCTATAATCATGGCGCTCCTTTTCATGAGTGGTCGAATGGTCTTGATTTCACTTATTCCCAACCTCATTCCCATGCTGATAACAGCGGGAATCATGGGCTATGCTGGCATACCGTTGAAGCCTTCAACCATCTTGGTGTTTAGCATTGCCTTTGGGATCTCGGTGGACGATAGTTTGCACTTCTTGGCAAAGTATCGCCAGGAGCTAAAGGCAAACGGTTGGAACATTAAATGGGCCGTAAAAAGTTCTATTTTGGAGACGGGGTTGAGCATGTTCTACACTTCAGTAGTGCTTTTCTGTGGATTCTCGGTCTTTATGACTTCTAGTTTCGCAGGAAACCAGAGCTTGGGTTTGCTCACTGCCATAACCCTGTTTGTGGCCATGCTCAGCAACCTTATTGTATTGCCTTCGCTTTTGATGACCATGGAAAAATGGGTCACCAAGAAGGATTTAAGCGAGAACATTCTCGATATTTATGATTCAGAGGTAGATACTGAAGAATCGGAAACGGAATAATCATGAAAGGAATCATACTTGCCGGAGGCTCCGGAACGCGACTACACCCACTGACTTTAGCCGTGAGTAAGCAGCTCATGCCGGTCTACGACAAGCCGATGATTTACTACCCGTTGAGCACCTTGATGCAGGCGGGCATCAACGAGATTTTGATCATCACTACCCCCCACGATGCGCCTTTGTTCCAAAAGTTATTGGGCGACGGGTCGCAGTTGGGTTGTAGGTTTGAATACACCATCCAAGAGCGCCCAGAGGGATTGGCACAAGCATTTATCCTTGGCGCCGATTTTATTGGCGATGATAGCGTCGCTTTGATCTTGGGGGACAACATCTTCTATGGCTCGTCCATGTCGCAGGTGTTGCAAGCAAGCAAGGACCCGCAAGGTGGTGTGGTCTTCGCTTACCGCGTGAGCGATCCGGAACGCTATGGCGTAGTGGAGTTTGATAAAGAAATGAAGGCATTATCTATTGAAGAGAAGCCTGAACACCCGAAAAGCGACTATGCTGTACCGGGGTTGTACTTCTACGACAATCGCGTGGTGGACATTGCCAAAAACTTGAAGCCAAGTCCGAGAGGGGAGCTGGAGATCACGGATGTGAACAAGCGCTACCTCGAGATGGGGGCATTGGAAGTGGGTGTGTTGGACCGCGGAACGGCCTGGTTGGATACGGGAACGTTTGCGAGTTTGCAGCAGGCCGGTCAGTTTGTGGAGGTCATTGAAGAACGCCAAGGTTTGAAGGTGGGCTGTATTGAAGAGATTGCCTACGAGCAAGGATTCATTGATGCGAACCAGCTCGAACAATTGGCCCAGCCTCTCGTTAAAAGTGGATACGGTCAATACCTGCTCAAACTTTTACGATAAATGGAAAACCTCGCCGCCCTCCAAAGCCTATTTCAAAAAGAAATTGACGCATTGAACTTGGGAACACAGCCTGCAAAGCTGTACGATCCCATGCACTATATCATGAACCTTGGCGGCAAGCGATTGCGTCCCATTTTAGCCTTGATGGGCGCAGGTCTTTACGGCGATCCCACGAAGGCGATGCCGCAAGCCATGGCCATCGAGCTCTTTCATAATTTCTCCCTAATTCACGACGACATCATGGATGCCGCTCCTCTGCGTCGAGGACAGGAAACGGTACACATCAAATGGGATGAAAACATTGGCATCCTGAGCGGTGATGGCATGCTTGTTAAGGCCTATCAATACGTAGCACAATGTGCCCCTGAGTTGTTGCCAGATGTCCTTTCAACCTTTTCGCAAACTGCACTTGAAGTTTGTGAAGGTCAACAAATGGACATGGATTTTGAAACCATGGACGAGGTCGCACTTCCCACATATATTAAAATGATCCAATTCAAGACTTCGGTCTTGTTGGGTTGTGCCATGAAAATTGGTGCGCTCGTAGGAGGTGCTTCGAAAGAAGATGCTGCGGCATTGTATGAATTCGCACTGCTGTTGGGAACCTCTTTCCAAATCAAAGACGACTACCTTGACGTTTATGGCGACCCAGAGAAATTTGGCAAGCAGGTAGGCGGTGATATTTTGAGCAATAAAAAGACCTTATTGTGGATTGAAGCGGCAAAACGCGCCGCTCAAAAGGGTGTTGATTTCAATGCACTCGCACAAATGCCGGCTGATGAGGCTAAGGTGAGCGCCTTCCAAAATCTGTACAAGGACTTGGAGGTGGATGTCTTTGCTAAAAACGAGATTGACCGATATTACCAACGCGCATTAGAAGCCTTGGATAAGGTTTCTCTAAGCGACGAAAAGGTGGCACCACTTAAAGAATTTGCCGCTTGGTTATATGGCCGTGAATCTTAATTGATTCCCCCAGCTTTTCGGGTTATTTTTGCACCTGAAAAACACTTTTCCATGAATGTATTGGTTTTAGGCTCGGGCGGTCGCGAGCACGCATTATCTCATAAGATTTCTCAAAGTTCAAAGCTGAGCAAGCTGTTCATAGCGCCAGGAAATGGTGGAACGCATGCTTTAGGGGAGAACGTATCATTGAATATTGAAGATGCGGCGGCAGTAGGCACATTCGTTAAAGCCAATGCTATCGACATCGTGGTTATAGGCCCTGAGGCACCACTCGTGGCTGGTGTTCACGATGGTCTAAAGGCAGATCCAGAACTTTCAAGTCTTATCGTTGTAGGTCCACGTCAGGCGGCTGCGGAACTTGAAGGATCAAAAGATTTTGCCAAGGAGTTCATGATGCGCCACAACATCCCAACGGCTGCCTACCAAACCTTTACCAAGGATACTTTGGCTGAAGGTCAGGCATTTTTGGAGACCTTGGATGCTCCTTATGTATTGAAAGCAGATGGCTTAGCGGCAGGAAAAGGGGTGTTGATCATCGAAGACCTTGACGAAGCCAAGGAAGAATTGAAAAACATGTTGGTGGATGCCAAGTTTGGAGATGCCTCTTCCCGGGTAGTCATCGAGGAATTCCTCGCGGGTATAGAATTCAGCATTTTTGCCTTGACCGACGGTAAAGGAGGTTATGTCATTCTTCCAGAAGCGAAAGATTACAAGCGTATTGGTGAGGGCGATACCGGTCTCAATACCGGCGGTATGGGTGCAGTAAGCCCCGTGCCATTTTTTGATGCTGCTTTGCGTGATCGCACCGTAAATGAAATAATTGATCCAACCATTAAAGGATTGGTAAAGGACAACCTACCGTACCAAGGATTTGTATTCTTTGGTTTGATCAATACATCAAAAGGTCCGAAGGTTATTGAATACAATGTCCGCATGGGCGATCCAGAAACAGAAGTGGTCATTCCACGATTGGAAACCGACCTCATTGATTTGTTTGTTGCCATGGACAATGGAACCCTAGGTGATATCGACCTCCAAGTAAATCCACAGACAGCGACCACCGTTATGGTCGTTGCGGGTGGTTATCCGGAAGCCTACAAGAAAGGCGATGTGATTTCAGGCCTTCGTGATTTTGAAGAAACTACGGTATACCATGCTGGTACTAAAGGAAGCGATGAAATAGTGACCAATGGTGGTCGCGTGATGGCCTTTACCAGCTTTGGTGCGGATAAAGATGAAGCCTTGTCCAAGAGCTATGCGGCCATCGCAGAGGTGAAATTTGACGGTATGAACTACCGCAAGGATATTGGATTTGATTTGTAATCCCGGAGCGAGCGAAGCGAGCTCCGAACAGGGACCAACAAAAAACCCCGGCGCAGCCGGGGTTTTTTGTTAAATGCGTTCAAAAGTTTACGCTTCTCCGTTAGCTTTATGCTTTCTCATCTGGAGTACCCAGTAGATCAAACCACCGGCAATTACGAGCATGAACAATCTATTCACGTTATCACCTGCGATAGGAAGTATTTTAAACGTTGCCTGGAAAATATCTCCTAGGCCCTCAAAGAAATTTCTTAACATAGCACGAGCGTTTTGTGCCGCTAAAATAAAACAAAAAAGCTGATGCTTCTCCGCTATTTCAGAAAGATTGATGCCTTCTCCGGACTCCGGTTATTTGCCATTGCCTTGTTGGCGCTCCTTGCCATTTGGTTTGAGGCGCAAGACGCATGGATCAGTCTCGGGTGGAGCCTAGTTTTGGGCGGAGCCTGGTTGTATTTGTCTTGGACGTTGATGCGGGATCGTTGGGTTGTTCGTGGCACCTTGTTCCGATTTTTAATTTACTTCATCACAGGGGTCTACTGGACGAGCGAGTTCTACTTGAACACCTTGCTCTTTTATACTTTGGTGGTTGAGTTGAATTGGCACCTCGTTGAACACCATAAGAGAAGAGGAGCGGTTTTGTCGGTGCTGCACAGCGGTACACTCACAGCGCTCGCATCACTTTGGAACCCTTCAGAGACTATTTTTTTGGCGTCCATTACTTTGATCGTATGGCTTATTGCAGGGGGTGTTCGCTTCCGTACTGTTTTGCAGTGGTTGCTCGCTTGGGGCGTTGCGCAAGCAGCGGTAATGTTTAGCACAGCAGGTAATTTTGAACTAGAAATGAAGGTCCAAGGGGCCGAAGTACCAACGATGTGGTGGTTACTTCCTATTGTTTTGATGTTGTTTGCCATTTCAGAGTGGGTACAGTCGTATCTAAAAGCCAATCAGACCAACAAGTCGCGCGGCATTGTTGCTGGATTGTGGATCATAGGTGGTGCCGTTTTGGCTTGGACAATGCATTCTGAATTTGCCTTTGCACTCATGTTTTTAGGGTTGTCGTATCATTTGACCAACGCCTTACGTTATTTAAAACGTGAGCGCCTTGGTGAGGCATTGCTCTGGTTGGTCGTTATTTTTGTACTGATCACGCATTTTGACTTGATACTCTTGTAATGGCAGTTGCCCCATCCATATTGGTCGTCCGATTATCCGCAATAGGTGACCTCATCCTAACCGCTCCTGTGGTAGCAAGGCTTCATGCCGACGGCTATCGTGTAGTACTCCTTTGTAAAGACGCTTACCGGTCTGTTGGTACTACGCTGCCTGGGGTTGAGGAGGTGCTGTCTTGGGAAAAGGACCGATTCAATTTGCCGAAACGTTCAAATACATTCAGTGCGATCCTAGACTTACAAGGCACGGCTAAATCCAAAAGATGGTGCCAGCAGTGGTCCATCCCCGTGCACACATATAGAAAGCCATATGTGCGTCGAGCAGTATTGCTTGCAACTAAATCTTCACAACTGGCTTTAAAGCCAGTTGTTGAGCGCTACTTTGATGCTGCCGCTCCACTAATAAAAGGGCCACGAGATTCCAATGACGTGAACGATCAGCTGCGACTACCACAGGTGAGTACAAAATTGCCCCAAAGCCCATACATCGCCGTAGTTCTTGGTGGTTCTTACGCAGGTAAGCGGTTAAACTTCGAATCTTGGAGGACCGTTATTGGTGACCTATTAAAAATAGGAATGCCCATCGCCTTGGTGGGCGGACCGGAAGAAGCGGGAATTGGCGAGAGTTTAGAACAACCCTTGGGTTCGGGTATTACCAACTATTGCGGCACCACTACGATTATTGAGGGTATTGCTGTAGTTGCTGGTGCAGCCCTAGTCATTAGCGGTGATACCGGGTTTATGCATGCGGCAGCGAATTTTAGAAAACCCATCATTAGTCTTTGGGGAGGCACGCATCCCTCGCTAGGATTCGCTCCATGGCCCAAACAATCGGACCATCACGAAATCATTTCGAAGAGTTTTTGGACACCGGCTTCCAAACATGGAAAGGTGCCTTTTTGGATGCCAAATCCTATGAAAAAACTACCCCTAGGCGAGATAGCTCTTACTGCTCAGCAGATTCTGAAGGATAAAACAACGCCTTAAGTTCTGTCGCAGCGCTAGGATCCATCTTCCCAGCGATGATTAGTGCCAATTGTTTTCTGCGCAATGCCGCATCGAAACGCTGTTGTTCCAATTCGGATTCCGGATGAATGGATGGAATTTTAACAGGACGCCCTAAACCATCTACTGCGACAAACGTGAAAATCCCTTCATTTGCCTTCAACCGAGCTTGTCCGGGGCCTTTTGACTCTAAATAAACATCAGCAATGACTTCCATCGAAGAGGTAAAGGCGCGGCTGACCTTCGCTTCAATGGTAACAATGGCTCCCTGTGGAATAGGATTCTTAAAAGCCACATTATTGATGGTAGAGGTAACGACAGTTTCTTTACAGTGGCGGTTCGCAGCAATGGCGCAAGCGCGGTCCATCCAGCTCAGCAACTGTCCTCCGAAAAGATTATTGAGATTGTTTGTGTCGTTCGGCAACACAATTTGTGTCATTACCGTAAGACTGTCCATAGGAGTCTTGCCCTGTGCCATGTCAGATATATTTTATGCTACAAAATTAGGGGATGCCTGCTTAGTAGGCGTAAATCCAAGCGTACTTGTTGATGGATTTTTGAATCTCGGCCAAATCCTGCTTGGCAGCTTCGCGAGTCAAATAGTTTCCAATACCAACTTTGATCAATGATCCAGGTAGAATGTTGATGTCCATACCTTCTGCTTGAAGCTCTTCGGCTAGGTTGGTGGCGTTTTCTTCCATCTTGAACGACCCAACGACAATGTAGTATTTCTTAGTCGCTACGGCGGTTTTCTTCACCACTTTGGGAGCTGTAACAGGTGCATCTGCTGCGGTGACTTCTACTTCCTCAACAATCGTTTCTGCATCTTGAGGAGCAGCGACTTCGGCGTCCATAGATTTGTTTGAACGGTCACTATGGTCCAATTGGATACTTTTCCCAGGAGCGAACCATCCTGCCATTTCGGTATGCAGTTCCGTTTGGTATACGCCAAGGCTAACTAGTGCCGTAATGGCTGCTGCAACGGCGGCTTTGCGCCATGCTTTCAGACCTTGCGAACGATTTTCTGTGACAATTTTCAGGCTCGCTGCCACTTTTGTCTCTAGCGCACTAGGTTCGGAAAGTGGATGTAGCATCACTGCTGAGAAACCAAAGGCGTGTGCATCAAATTGATTGTTCTTCTCAGCTACGAATGCACCGTTCTTTCTAAACGATCCCAATCCCTGTAGCAACAAAATACTGCCCGAGTCTAATGTAGTTTGCCATTGATTCAGCTTGCGTAGAATCCAGCTCTCAGCAACTTCCATGCTGCAGCGCATTTGCTTCATCACCGCTGGCAATAAACTGTTTTCAGTGGTCGTGTTTGACGGGGTAAAGCCTACATATTTCCCTCGTGGGAATGCCGTATTTGTCACTGCATCCCATCGGGCTGATTTCTCCATTAAAAAGAAAGTGCCCCAACCTGGAAGTTGAACGCGCCCCTTTTCGGACAATCGTTGAATTATGAAAGCTTCTATCTGCATCACTAACAAAAATGCAAAAACTGTGCGTAACTCTATTTTATTAGGTCGCACTAAGAGCGTAGTTTTTATACACAACCTGTTAATAACCCCCGTCTATGAAAGCCTTACTTGCACTGCATTTTCTTGGTAGCCTGACCAATTATCAAAAGAAGAACATCCTTAACGAATACCTTTATTCCGGCAACCCAAATCCTCAAGGAATTGAAAATCAAATTTTAAAGGAAATTCCGAGTCAATCGGATTGGGATCGAGCGCAGGAAAGGGCCTTCAAAGAAGAGCGCCATGCGCACGAGGAGGGCTATGACATCTTGTTGTTAACAACTCCAAAATACCCGGCTTACCTGAAAGAAATCACGGATCCTCCAATTGCCCTCTTTGGCAGAGGAAAGTGGCCGCAATCAAAAGTTCCACTTGCCGTGGTAGGTACCCGTAAACCAACACATTATGGACAAATAGCGGCACAACATTTAAGTGCCACTTTGAGTGAATTCCCCATAAATCTTGTCAGCGGTCTGGCACTTGGTATCGATGCGGCAATTCACCAAGGAGCGATAGATTCGGGCGCCGCCACCACCGCATTTCTCGCTGGTGGCATGGGCCACTTCACGCCCCGCCGAAACATGCGGCTTGCTCAAGCTATGCTCGACGGTGGTGGGGGCTATTTCACAGAACAGCCCTTCGCGCAGCATCCAGAGAAGTACACATTCCCCGTAAGGAACCGACTGATAGCGGGCGCGAGTTTAGCAACGCTCGTTTTAGAGGCTGCGCGAAAAAGCGGCGCCCTCATAACCGCCAATCAAGCATTTCACTACGGGCGAGAAGTTTTTGCTTTACCAGGTGCTTTAAACATGCCCATGAGTGCTGGGCCAAACGCGCTTTTAGAGGATGAGATTGCACATGCAGTGGTTAGTTGGGAACGCTTCCCTTCACGTTTCTATCCACTTTGGAGAAAAAATGACGGTCAATTGGACTTGACCAATGAATTGGAAGGACAGATTTTGCAGTTATTCCCCCATGGAAGACGTGTTAAATCGGTTCAAATACGGCAGCGTTTAAATATTGAAAACGCTAGTGTTTTCAAGGGTCTAAGAACATTAATCGACCTGGGTTTTATAGAGCAAATAGGAAACGATACGTATTGTCGGAAAACTGTGTTATGAAGTGAATGTTAAGTTGGGTTTTGTTCTACATTTGCTATGAAAACCTATCAATACAACAGACAAAATGTCGAGCCAGTACCAAGGCCTCATCGATGCTTTCGTAGCAAAGGTAGAAGCCGCCAACCCGAACGAGCCTGAATTTATGCAGGCGGTGCAGGAAGTTGCAGAATCTGTAATTCCTTTCATTGAAAATAATCCCAAGTACAAGGGAAAGAGCCTACTCGAGCGTATCGTGGAGCCGGAACGAACTATTATGTTCCGCGTGCCATGGACCGATGATGCCGGCAATGTCCATGTGAACAAAGGTTACCGAGTGGAGTTTAACAGCGCTATTGGCCCCTACAAAGGCGGTTTGCGTTTCCATCCAACGGTAAACTTGAGCGTTCTAAAGTTTTTGGGCTTTGAGCAAATTTTTAAAAACGCCTTGACCACATTGCCTATGGGTGGTGGTAAAGGAGGTTCAAACTTCGATCCAAAAGGGAAATCTGATGCAGAAGTAATGCGCTTCTGTCAGAGTTTCATGACCGAGTTGTCTCGCCACATAGGCGCAGATACGGATGTACCTGCCGGTGATATCGGTGTAGGTGCGCGTGAGATTGGATTTATGTTTGGTCAATACAAGCGTATCCGCAACGAGTTTACCGGTGTTTTGACGGGTAAGAGCTTGTCGTGGGGTGGGTCGTTGATCCGTCCAGAAGCGACCGGGTATGGAACAGTATACTTTACTCGCGAAATGCTTGCAACGAAAGGTCAAAGCTTCGAGGGTAAGAGAGTTGTAATCTCCGGATCAGGAAACGTCGCCCAGTTCGCTGCTGAAAAAGTAATGGAGCTAGGCGGTTCGGTTCTTACATTGAGCGATTCTTCTGGTCACATCGTATGTGATGGAGGAATGAGCCGTGAGCAATTGGAGTTTGTTATGGACTTGAAGAATGTGCGTCGCGGACGTATTTCTGAAGCTGCAGAGGCGTTCTCAAATATCACTTTCCACGAAGGCACGCCTTGGGGTGTGAAGTGTGATGTAGCGTTGCCATGTGCTACTCAAAACGAGTTGAAAGGCGATGATGCAAAATTATTGATTGCTAACGGAGTTATAGCACTTGGTGAAGGGGCTAACATGCCTTGTACACCTGAAGCGGTGGAGCAATTCCAAAGCAACGGTGTGCTATTCTCGCCAGGTAAAGCATCCAATGCAGGTGGTGTTGCTACCTCAGGTTTGGAGATGAGCCAGAACAGCCTTCGCATGAGCTGGACTCGCGAAGAAGTGGATGGCCACTTGGGTCGAATCATGACAGACATCCACAGTTCTTGTGTTAAGTATGGAACCAGAGAAGACGGTTCTGTAGATTATGTACAAGGCGCTAACATTGCCGGTTTTGTCAAGGTAGCAGATGCTATGCTTGATCAAGGTGTGGTGTAAGCAGGACCAAATATTTGAAATAAAACGGGCGCCCATTGGGCGCCCGTTTTGTTTAAAGCCATTACGTATTTATCCCAACCACCAGCGTTGCACCTGATCAATGCAACCTTCGCGATGGGTTATATGCCCCATATGTCCTGATGGAGAGGTATACCTAATTCCGATAGATTTCGTTGACCACCATTGTTCAACACTTTCAAATGGAATTACGGTATCTGCCTTGCCGGCAAAAACCGCGATGTCCTGAGGTTTAAGATGAGGTGGAGGGGCGTGCAGGATATGAGTACGATCCGTACGCGCTTTCATTCCCAAAATTGCCGCCACGATTCCTTCTGTACTCAACTCAAGACTTTGCTCAATCTGTGAGTTGATTTCATTTTTGTATTTGAGCCGCATTTCAGGATCGAAAAGTTGTGGTATGGAGGCACGCACAAAGGAATTTTTATTTTGCTGAACCAGCTCAGCAGCCTTGTTTCGCATGAGTTTGCGCTCTGCGGAATCGGCCAATGGCGTGGAGAAGAAGAGCCCAATTTTGGAGAGAAACTCAGGATATTTTTCAGCGCATGCCAAGGCAACATAACCGCCCATGCTATGCCCGAGTATGCATACTTTTTCTAGGTTTAGATTAGCACAAACAAACCACACGGCCTCTGCCATGAGTTCCATGGTATGAATCTTGTCAAAGCAATCGCTTTGGCCATGGCCAGGTAAGTCGATGAGCAAAACATCTCCGTTCTTCCTCCAAGCGGGTAGAAGTTGCTCCCACATGCGTGAATCTTCCATAAACCCGTGCAAAAGCACAAGTGTCGGAACCTCGGCCGCTTCATTGTGGAGGTACTCGAAATGAATTTGTCCGCTTTTGAAAGGGAGCTTTGGCATTTACTTGGCCATAAAAGCTTCGATTTCCTCAACGGTCTTAGGAATGGCACGTGTCAAGTTCTCATGACCGTCTTTGGTGATGACGATGTCGTCCTCGATACGAATACCTAAGCCCTCCTCAGGTAAATAAATCCCTGGTTCTACAGTAAACACCATGCCTTCTTCAACAGGAATTGTCCATAAGCCGTAGTCGTGAACATCCAATCCGAGGTAGTGGCTCGTGCCGTGCATGAAGTACTTCTTGTACGCAGGCCAAGCCGGATCCTCATTTGCTACATCTTCTGCTGTTATGAGGCCTAATTTTAAAAGCTCCTGAGTCATTAACTCACCCACTTTCTTGTGGTAATCATCTAGCATGATACCCGGACGTAAAAGCGCAATGGCGCCATCGTGTACAGCCAATACGGCGTTATAAACTTCTGCTTGTCGTGCCGTGAACTTTCCATTTACTGGGAAGCATCGCGTTACATCACAGGTGTAATTGCCATACTCGGCACCAACATCGAACAGCACCAAATCACCGTCTTGGCATTGATCGTTATTTTCGATGTAGTGAAGAACGTTCGCGTTATTTCCTGCGGCAATAATTGGAGTATAAGCAAATCCGCGGCTGCGGTTCATCAAGAACTCATGCATGAATTCGGCCTCCAATTCGTATTCCCATACACCCGGCTTCAGAAACTTGAGTACACGCTCGTAGCCTTTAATCGTAATATCTGCTGCTTGACGCATGACCACCAATTCGTTTTCGCTCTTCGTGCCACGAACTCTGTGCAGAATGGGTTGGCTACGCTCAAATTCATGCGCATGGAATTTTTCTTTGATCCATTTATTCATGCGGTCTTGGCGCAATTCGGTTTCTACATGTGCACGAAGATGTTCGTTGCCATTCAAGTAAATCCGTTCAGCGTTAACGGCCATTTCGTTGAAAACGCGCTCAAATTCGGATAACCAGAAGACCGTCTTGATGCCACTGATTTCGAAAGCTTCGTCTTTTGTATACTTCGCTCCTTCCCAAACGGCAATAAGGTCATTCGTTTCTTTGAGAAACAGCACCTCTCGCAGGCTCTCCTTGTGTGCGTCTGGAAACAATACCAAAATACTTTCCTCTTGGTCGGCTCCACTCAGGTATAAAATATCACTATGCTGTTTGAAGGGCAAGTGAGCGTCTGCGCTTGTTGGGTACATGTCGTTGGAAGTGAAGATGGCCAGTGAATTTGGCTTCATCATTCCTGTGAACTTCGCTCTGTTCTCAATAAAAATCTCGCGATCAAGTTTGTGGTATCTCATGATAGGTTCTGACTATATTAATTTAGAATAGTTCTATTGTGATTTTAATCACTTCATTGGCTCAATCAAAAGTCTGTGCCGTAAATTTGACAGGCTAAAATTAGGCTATTAAACTTTAAAATCGCTTATGGCATCAACATCAAAAGGGCTTTTCGGCTCTTCCCTAGCCCGCAAGTACTGGATGGCGGCTACTGGATTGTTTTTGTGTACGTTTTTGGTAGGACACTTACTGGGTAACCTTCAACTCTTTGTTACAGGCGAAGAAGGTAAGCTCGCGTTCAATGAATACGGGCACTTTATGACAACATTCCCTGTGGTGAAAATCCTTTCATACCTCACGTATGCATCTGTATTGCTGCACACAGTGGACGGCATAATGCTCGCACGTCAAAACAGAGCAGCTCGTCCTGTAGGATATGTTAAAGAAAATCAAGCGGCTAATGCTTCTTGGGCTTCGCGCAAGATGGCACTTCTTGGGCTGCTCACTTTGTTTTTCATTGTCGTACACATGAAGAGTTTCTGGTACGAAATGCATTTCGGAAGTTTAGGCATGGATGCCAATGGCAACAAAGATCTTTGGACATTAACCGTAACGGCTTTTGAACAGTGGTGGTATACTGCATTCTACGTTCTAGCGCTTTCAGGTTTGGCACTTCACTTGAGTCATGGTGCTTCAAGTGCGTTCCAATCGCTAGGTATTAACCACCCGAAATACACACCGCTAATCAACAAAGTGATGACTGCTTTCGCATGGCTTATTCCTGCAGGCTTCATCGCGGTAGCGGTATTCTTATTTGTTGTTCAACCTGGTCAAGCACTTTAATTCTCTTACTATGGCATTAGATTCTAAGATTCCAGCAGGCCCATTAGGCGAGAAGTGGACAAAACATAAAGGCGAGATTCCATTGGTATCGCCTGCAAACAAAAGATTAATTGATGTAATCGTAGTAGGTACCGGTCTAGCCGGTTCTTCTGCAGCAGCTTCTTTGGCTGAGATGGGTTACAACGTGAAAGCATTCTGTTTCCAGGATTCTCCACGTCGTGCACACTCGATCGCAGCTCAAGGTGGTATTAACGCGGCGAAGAATTACCAAAACGATGGGGATTCGGTCTACCGTCTCTTCTATGATACGATCAAAGGTGGTGATTACCGTTCAAGAGAGGCCAACGTGCACCGTTTGGCTGAGGTAAGCCGCAATATCATTGACCAGTGTGTCGCTCAAGGTGTTCCTTTTGCGCGTGATTACGGTGGTCTGCTAGACAACCGCTCATTCGGTGGTGTTCAGGTGAGTCGTACGTTCTACGCTAAAGGTCAGACAGGTCAACAATTATTGTTAGGTGCCTACTCTGCATTGAACCGCCAGATTGCTAAGGGTCGTGTCAAAATGTATGCACGTCATGAAATGCAAGAGCTCGTTGTAGTCGACGGCAAAGCCCGTGGTATCATCGCGAAGAACTTGGTAACCGGTGAGTTTGAGCGTCATAGTGCACACGCGGTACTGCTTTGTACGGGTGGGTACGGTAACGTATTCTTCCTATCGACCAACGCTATGGGGTCGAATGTGACTGCTGCTTGGAAAGCACACCGCAAGGGTGCATTCATGGCAAACCCATGTTTCACACAGATTCACCCGACCTGTATTCCAGTAAGTGGTGAGAACCAAAGTAAGTTGACCTTAATGTCGGAGTCATTGCGTAATGACGGTCGCATTTGGGTGCCAGCCAAAAAAGAAGATGCAGAAGCCATTCGTGCGGGTAAACTTCACCCGAACGATATTGCTGAAGAAAATAGAGATTACTACTTGGAGCGTCGATACCCTGCTTTCGGTAACCTAGTTCCTCGTGATGTTGCTTCTCGTGCAGCTAAAGAGCGTTGCGATGCCGGCTACGGTGTGAACAAAACAGGTGAAGCAGTTTACTTGGATTTTGCAGCAGCGATTATGCGATACGGTGCTGAAGAAGCACATGTTAAGGGGGTAAACAACCCATCGGATGCAGATATTAGAGCATTGGGTGAGAAGGTTGTTGAAGCCAAATATGGCAACCTTTTCCAAATGTATGAGAAGATTACTGCGTCTAATCCATACAAGGAGCCAATGAAGATTTATCCAGCGGTGCACTACACAATGGGTGGCCTTTGGGTAGACTACAACTTGATGACGACTGTTCCAGGATGTTTTGCCTTAGGTGAGGCTAACTTCTCTGACCACGGTGCCAACCGTTTAGGTGCATCTGCATTGATGCAAGGTCTTGCAGACGGATACTTCGTAGCTCCATATACCGTGGGAGAATTCTTGAGTAAGGACATCCGTACCGGAAAAATCCCTACGGATTCACCGGAATTCGAAGAAGCAGAAAAAGCAGTTCGCGAACGCACGGAAAAATTCATCAATAACAACGGTACAAAATCTGTTGACTTCTTCCACAAACGTCTGGGTAAGATCATGTGGAACGAGGTAGGTATGGCGCGTAATGAAAAAGGACTGAAGCAAGCGATTGCTGATATTCAAGCATTGCGTGAAGAGTTCTACAAAGATGTGCGAGTGCTAGGTTCTGCAAATGGCATGAACCCTGAACTAGATAAAGCAGGCCGCGTAGCAGACCTCATCGAGCTAGGTGAGTTGATGGCAAAGGATGCACTAGAGCGCAACGAAAGTTGTGGCGGTCACTTCCGTGAAGAATACCAAAGTGAAGAAGGTGAAGCCCTCCGCGACGATAAGAATTTCGCTTTCGTAAGTGCATGGGAATTCACCGGCGTACCGGCAGAAGCTAAACTTCACAAAGAAGAGTTGACTTTCGAGAATGTTGAACTGAAGACACGTTCTTACAAATAATTCAGACTATGGAATTAACATTAAAGATCTGGAGACAATCAGGCCCTGAAGCAAAGGGTGAAATGAAAACGTACCCTATTTCTGGTGTAGAAGAGGACATGAGTTTCCTCGAAATGCTGGATTACCTAAATGATCAATTGATCGAGCAAGGCATTGAGCCTGTAGTGTTCGACCACGATTGTCGTGAAGGGATTTGTGGGATGTGTTCGCTCTTCATCAATGGAGAGGCACATGGACCGGGCCGTAAGGTGACCACTTGTCAATTGCACATGCGCGAGTTCAAAAGTGGTGATACCATCTACATTGAGCCGTTCCGTGCAAAGGCGTTCCCTATCATTAAAGATTTGATGGTAGATCGTTCTGCTTTTGATCGCATTCAACGTGCCGGTGGATTTATCTCAGTAAACACATCGGGTAACACGATCGATGCGAACGCTATTCCTGTACCAAAGGAAAATGCAGACAAGGCATTTGATGCTGCAACCTGTATCGGTTGTGGTGCTTGTGTTGCGACTTGTAAGAACTCTTCGGCAATGTTGTTCGCATCAGCGAAAATCAGCCAGTTCTCTTTGTTGCCACAAGGTCAGCCTGAAGCTAAAGAGCGTGTGTTGAACATGGTTCACCAAATGGACCTTGAAGGGTTCGGTAACTGTACCAACACTGGTGCATGTGAGGTGGAATGTCCAAAGGGCATTTCCCTGGAAAACATCGCACGTATGAACCGCGATTACTTGTTCGCTTCTTTGAGCAGCAACAAATAAGATTCTAAACTTAGCTGCAAGGCTAACACATCAAAAACCCCGACCGCAAGGCCGGGGTTTTTTTATGCTCTTGGTCGAACAGGGATGTATATGTCCTCTTCAGAATTTGGGTCTTCGTTTTTGTAGTTCGAACCTAATCTTTCGAAGTGTGGGCGGTCGTCCAGTTCCCATGGGCTATTCGGAAGCCACTGACTATAGATATAGCGCCACACAGTAGAGTCACTGCTCATTCCCTTGTAGTGAAATACGGCATAGGTGCCCGCTGGAATTTCTAGGTGCTCAAATCCGTCATTTGATCCGTTCACTTCCGCTCCGCCCCAATACGTAAAGCTCGGATCTGCCGTTGGGCCGAAAACCGGAATGCCTTCAAACGAGCGCAAAGAAATAAGGTCGCCATTGCAGCGGTTGCTTACTTGGGATAATTTAGGCATCACTTTGGGCCATAAGGTCCAAGGGGTGAAGGAACGCAGGGTCATGGGAGCAGACGCTCCGCAGAGTAAGGCACCCTCGAAAGTAACAATACTGGGTTCAATCATTACCCCAATATACTGCTAGTCGTTCAATTTTAGAACTGCCAAGAAAGCGCTTTGAGGAATCTCAACATTACCGAGCTGACGCATGCGCTTTTTACCAGCTTTCTGCTTCTCTAGAAGTTTACGCTTACGAGAAATGTCACCACCGTAACATTTTGCGGTTACATCTTTGCGCAGTGCACTGAGCGTTTCACGAGCGATAATTTTATTTCCAATTCCCGCCTGTATGGCAATCATGAACTGCTGCCTTGGGATGAGTTCTTTTAGTTTTGCACACATCTTTTTACCGATGTCGTATGCGTTGTCCTTATGAATCAAAGCACTCAAAGCATCCACTGGCTCACCATTGAGCATCACATCAACTTTAACGAGGACACTTTGCTTGTAGCCGATGGGGTGGTAGTCAAATGACGCGTATCCTTTAGATATCGTTTTGAGACGATCGTAAAAATCAAAAACAATCTCTGCCAATGGCATGTCAAAGCTTAACTCTACGCGATCGCTTGTTAAATATGTTTGATTGGTCAATTGGCCACGCTTACCAATACAGAGGTTCATTACCGGTCCCACAAAATCTGCGCTGGTAATGATCTGTGCTTTGATATACGGCTCTTCCATGTAATCCATCTTGGTAGGATCTGGGAAATCACTCGGGTTTTGTACCCAAATGGCAGTATCCGGCTCCTTCTTCATGTAGGCCTTGTAGCTAACGTTTGGTACCGTTGTGATTACGGTCATATTGAACTCTCGTTCAAGACGCTCTTGGATAATTTCCATGTGCAGCATTCCTAAGAAACCACATCGGAATCCAAAGCCAAGGGCAGCCGAAGTCTCCGCTTCGAAGGTTAACGAAGCATCGTTCAACTGAAGTTTTTCAAGTGAATTACGAAGTTCTTCGAACTCTTCAGTTTCTACGGGATATATACCCGCAAATACCATTGGCTTCACCTCCTCAAATCCAGCAATCGCCTCAGTGGCGGGATTTGAAACGGAAGTGATGGTATCTCCAACCTTGACTTCTTTTGCTTCTTTGATCCCTGAAATGATATATCCAACATCTCCAGTCTTGATTTCTTTGGCTGGTGATTGCTTGATCAGATTGATCCCAATCTCGTCTGCTTCGTACTGTTTGCCGGTGGCCATAAACTTCACCCGCTCGCCGCTTTTAATGCTTCCGTTCACCACCTTGAAGATGGCTTCGATGCCGCGGAATGGGTTGTAGTGGCTGTCAAAGATCAATGCTTGTAATGGGGCGTCGGGATCTCCAACGGGCGCTGGTACGCGCGCAATAATAGCATCCAAAATTTCCTGAACCCCCTGGCCAGTTTTTGCCGAGGCGTGAAGAATGTCTTCGCGGTCGCAACCAATGAGGTCGATGATTTGATCACCTACTTCTTCCGGGTTCGCGGAGGGGAGGTCAATTTTATTTAAAATCGGAATGATCTCGAGATCGTGCTCGAGGGCCAAGTACAAATTTGAGATGGTCTGTGCTTGAATACCTTGGGCTGCATCCACAATCAATAAGGCACCTTCACATGCAGCAATGGAACGTGAAACTTCATAGGAGAAATCGACGTGTCCTGGAGTATCAATGAGGTTCAACGTATACTTCGTTCCCTCTTTCTCATAGTACATCTGCACGGCATGAGACTTGATAGTGATACCGCGCTCACGCTCAAGGTCCATGTTGTCCAAGAGCTGATCTTGTTTTTCACGGTCGGTAACGCTTTTGGTAACGTCTAACAATCGGTCCGCCAAAGTGGACTTTCCGTGGTCGATGTGCGCAATGATGCAAAAGTTGCGGATGTGTTTCATATGGGGCAAAAATAAGCTATAACCCGCCTTCTCGCACTTTCTTTGGAAGCTTTTGCCAAACGAGATTATAGCTGGTTAGAATGAGCTGCTGAATCAAAGTTCCAGAAGCATATTCTTCTGCAATAACGGTGTTCCAATGCTGCTTGTTCATGTGGTACCCGGGAATAATCCAAGGGTACGTTTCCCGTAACTCAAGGTTGGTTTCAGGGAGGTTTTTCAGGTTCATCCGCGCCGGCTGTTCATCGAGACTTAGGCTTGCAAACATCTTTCCATGCACCTTGAATACTAGCGTGTATTCATCGAATGGAAGATGTTCAGTTGCATGCGGAAGGGAGAGGGCATAGTCCCTTAAAGTTTCATGATTCATGAGGTTGAAATTACAACACTATCTTAGTGGAATGCAAAAGATCTGGGACATCGAAAATTGGGATCGGAAATCGGCCTACGAATTCTTTAAAACCTTTGAGGACCCCTATGTGGGTGTTCAAGTGAATTTGGATTGTACAGCCTTCGTTCAACAGTGCAATATGAATTCCTACAGCACGCACCATGCCCTACTTTACGCGGTAATCAAGGCGGCAAACGATTACGAGCCAATGAGATTGCGTCGTACAGAGGAGGGTGTAGTCCTTCACAATAGTATTGACATAGGTTGTTCGGTCATGCAGCGCGGCACTAAGGCCTTTGTTTTTGCGTATTATCCTTGGATTGGAGATGAGTTGGTGTCCGATTTTATTTTTCGAACCCAACAAATTACGGTCCAGGCAGCCGAAGGAATTCCATTCGAAGACCGCCCTGAACGAACCAACTTGATATACGGTACGACCTTACCCTGGCTTTCATTCACGGGTTTTAAGCATCCTAGAAAAGGCGGGAATCATAGTGTTCCAAAGATTGTATTAGGGAAGATAACCTCGCAATCGGGTCGATACGTGTTGCCGTTCCAACTTGAGGTAGACCATGCCTTGATGGATGGCATACACATGAGTGAATACTTAGAAATTCTGCAAGAAAATTTAAATCGACTCTAAGAATTCCTCTTGGTCGAGATGATCCATCGGATCCCAAACCAGCGATTCAAAGTTTTGGATTTCGTCTTCAACGACTGTGATTCCTTCACTTGCGAGTAGGTCTTCCATTACCGTGCTTCCCCCGAAAAAGTGTTTGCCGGTGAGCAATCCCTTTCGGTTGACCACGCGATGTGCTGGAACGGAAGTGTCGTTGTGCGAAGCGTTCATGGCATAGCCCACAACTCGAGCTGAGCGTCCGGTGCCTAGGAAGCGAGCGATGTGGCCGTAGGTACTCACGCGCCCCTCGGGGATGAGGCGGACGACTTTGTAAACTCGGTCAAAGAACTCGCTGGCCATTTATTTCTTGAAATTTGCCCAATGCGCCATGGCATCTTCTATGCCATCGAGCTTGAAGCGTAAGTAGGTCGTTGCCTTGCCTTGCTCTAGCCACATGGTTTCATAGTGAGTGACCACATCAAATAAGATTCCTTCATTTGGCAAAATCTGCTCGTGAATGTTATGGTAGGCTTCTTCCACTTCAAGTCCGAGCATTTGAATAATGCCATGCGTATAGCCGTGGAGGTACTCGCTATCACATTTGAGATTCACTGTGCCGCCGGGCTTTAAAAACTTTCGGTAGCGCATCAGAAATTCTGGATGAGTCAGACGGTGCTTGGCACGTTTGTATTTGATCTGAGGATCCGGGAAGGTGATCCAGATTTCATCCACTTCATTCGGCCCAAAACACTCGTCAATCCAGTCGATTCGAGTACGTAAGAAAGCTACATTGTTCAAACCTTCTTCTGTGGCCGTTTTGGCGCCGCGCCACAATCGTGCGCCTTTTATATCTACACCAATGTGATTTTGGTCAGGATTTCTACGGGCCAATTCGACGGTGTATTCACCTTTACCACAACCGAGCTCGAGGACGAGGCCGTTGGTGTTTCCAAATTGTTCTTTTGCCCAGTTTCCCTTGATGGCCAAACCTTTGCGAGCCTGTTCTGAGCTCGGTTCGACAACGCAGGACATCTGCTCTATTTCACTGAATTTTCTGAGTTTGTCTTTTCCCATGCCGCAAAAGTAGGAGTTATTGCGCCACCTTGGAATGCGCTGCTATGCTATTGCCCAATTCTTCGGGTAAAATATCCTTTGCTATTATGATTCCGTCAGGGTCGACTAATATGTTTTGTGGGATGGCGTGAATACCATAGGTCTTGGCGACTGGACATTTCCATCCTAATAGGTCAGATACTTGAGGCCAAGTTAAGCCATCACTATTTATGCCTTTTGCCCAGGCTGCCGCATCTGTATCTAGTGAAACCCCGAGGAATTCCACATTCCAAGCTTCGGCATTTGTATACTGCTCCACCCAAAGTGGGTTTTGTGCACGACAAGGTCCGCACCAAGAAGCCCAGAAATCGATGAGCAGGAATTGGCCCCGGAAATCTTCGATACCCAAAGAATCACCTTCAAATTCAAAGGTTGGAAGTTTGAAGGTAGGAGCGGGCAACCCGAGCTGTACGTTGCGCAGTTCTTCAGCAAGTCCTTCCAAGGCGGTGTAATACTCCGAGGCTTTGACCTCGGGTGAAAATTCCTCCATCAAGGAATCAATGGTTTTCATTTCGGGCGTATAGATCTGGAAATAGTAGAAGGCGGTGAAAGCGGCAAACGCGTTATCGGGGTGGTCGGAAACGATTTGGAGACCTGTGCCTTGCGCAAAGATGGCGTTGATGCCGATATACTGGAAAAGGCTATCCTCTTTTCCTCCCTTACGCGTTGCTTCAGCAAATGATCCAACGTCGCCATTTATCTTAAGCGTTCCACGGTGTAAAAAGACAGGAAGTCGTTCCTTGCCGTACTGTAAGGTGTGCATATATGGCGCATTCAGTGGCCCTTCAAATGTGAACGTTTCCCTAGAGATTTGGGTAGAATCAACAACAATGGTTTCATTGTTTTTAAGGTCCAATTTTTTCAAGTACACCCAGCCTGAATCAGCTCCAGTGAGTTGGCCTTCAACCCTGAAGCCTTCAGGGTCTTTTGAATCGCAGCTGAAGAGAACAGTAAGAGCGAAAAGCGTTGCGAGGTATTTCATTTCAATATTCATTAAAACCCTTTCCCGCGTAAATCTTCGGGATGCATTTTTCAATGCGGTTGAGCTGGGTTTGTTCTTGTTTGGCGCTGCCAATATGTAGGATGAAGCTCCGTTGACGTCCGGGAGTTAATGCATCCCATGCATTTTGTAATTGCGGGTCTTCCTGCAGCCAATGAACTAGAACTTTCGGCATGGGTTCACGCTCCGTCGGCTTGGCGATTTTCACCCCGCTTTTTTCTATTTCAATTGCTTCGGCCACATACGCGTGTATATGAGGTTCCAATTGGCTTACCTCAGCCGCGGTTGAAATTTTCAACATGCGTGCAACATTGGAATTTGCGCCGGCAGGCACCAGAATTTTAGCATCGTCTTTCAAAAGAACGCCTTTAAAGAAGTTGATGCCACAACTGTCCTTTAATGAAAAGATCATAGCCACATTTTTACCTTTCAGCGTGTAGGTTGGTTGTCCCCACTTCGCTTCTTCTTCCAGTCCGCTTTGGAGCATGATTTCTCGCAATAACACCAGCGGATCGGCCCATTTACGTACTTTACACTGAGCTGTGCCATGGAGCGAGCAGCGTCCACATCCGTCGATGAAATAGTCGTTGGGGTCTTTGATCATCATGGGTTACCAATTTTTAAACGGCTTTAAACTTAACGAGGAATTTGAGTACCTGCGGTCCCCACTGACCTCTTCTCCTAACCATTCGGGTCGAACGAACATTTCCTCCTCAGATCGGAGTTCGATCTCCGCCACTTGAAGTCCTTCATTCGCCTCTTCGAAAATATCTATTTCCCAAAGATGCCCTTCGTGCTCGACAAAATGACGGCGCTTTTGAATGGGGGGATGCTCACACATCTTCAGCAGTGCGGCAGCCTCGGCTTTCGGAATTTCATATTCAAACTCATCGCGGCTAAGCCCGACGGTCAAACCCTTAACAGTTAAAAAACCTTGGGTATCGGTCTCGCGCACTCGTACAGTACGTTCAGGATCATAGCTGAGGTAGCCCTGAGCGAAATAACTCGAACGTTGCACGCCGGCTTTCCAACCCTCGTTGGCGATCAAAAACTTACGTTCGATTTCTTTGGGCATGATTTAAAAATTTGGCGGCACTTCGAAAGAAATTTCTTCCTTGGTGGTAGGATGTATAAAGCTAATTGCTGCGGCGTGAAGATGCAATCTATTTGCAGGAATTCCATAAAGTTCGTCGCCATAAATCGGGGTATTCAATCCATCAGGATGTGCGCAATGCACGCGCAGCTGGTGCGTTCGCCCGGTCACTGGGAATAAGGCCATACGCGTCTTTCCGTCTTTGCGTTCGAGGACTTTCCAATGGGTCTTTGACGGCTTTCCGTGCTCGTGACAGACCATTTGCCGGGGCAGGTCGTAGAAGTCAGGACGCAGCGGCAATTCTATGGTGCCCTCCATACCCTCCACTTCACCATCTAATACCGCGATGTAGTGCTTTTTCAGCGTGCGTTTAATGAATTGCTTTTGTACAAATTTGTGGGCTTGAGGGCTTTTGGCGAAAACCATAATGCCGGAGGTTGACATGTCGAGTCGGTGGAGCAAAATCGCTCCTGTCGCTTCTGGGTATAAGGCCTGAATTCGTGAGAAGGCAGAATCTTCAATATCCTTTCCAGGTACTGACAGCATCACCTCGGGTTTATTGACGACCACTAAGTCTTCGTCATCATAGATTATTGGCAACTCCGCTCCATCACTCCAAGTGAGTAGTGGATTAGTTTCGACCTTCATACCCTCAAGCATATGCCCAAGAATAGGCCGGCATCTACTATTGCACGAAGGGTAAAAGAGACCTTGCTTACGCACCTCATTCTTGGGTGCTTTTCCCCACCAAAATTCACCCATGCAAAGGGGGGTGTAGCCGTGTAGGTAAGCGTATTGTAACAGTTTTGGAGCGCAACATTCTCCCGCTCCTGAGGGGGGCTGTTGTATTTCGAAATCAGGGAATAGGTCCTTTAAGTCTTTACGTTCACCGTTGGCATTTAGGAATTTGTATTGTTCAAAAATCCATGCTTGCAGCGAATTGCTTTTAGCGCGACGATCAGTTTTTAATTGGTCCAATTTGTTTTGCCAAACACCCACTTCTTCACGCAATTTCTCGAGTGCTTCTTTTTGATGAAAGGCAAACTTTTTAAACTGTAGTTGGGTTGTGATACTCTCTGAGACGAGTTGGGCATTGAATGCCTCAAAAGCCCCCGAATCCATTTCGGCTTGAGCGGCCTCGCGGCGTCCCTTACGTTCTAGTTTTTCGCGTTTTAATTGACTCCTCCCATCCCTCAATTCCTTTTCAACCCGTATTTCCTCGTCTTCCAAAAATGCTTTCAATCGCACAAATTCAGGATCACGCTTCAAGGCCTCAATGGCTTCGGTCATTTCGTTTAGCTCCGCCTCCCCAAGCTTGTATTCGGTGTGGGCCGCGTGAATATCTGCCACAGCCGGAACCATCCAATCCGGACGCGGCCCATTCAACTTCCCAGAGTAGGCGGCGAGATAGCCGAGGGTTCCTTCGGGATCTTTGACAATCAATACGCCTAGCATCTTTCCAGCTACGGCATCACCTCCTAGGAGTTCTTCGGAAAGGGTGGCGTCGCTTTTCAGGCGGTGTTGCAGGTGCTCGGCAGCGGCAACCACTAGCGGGTGCGGCGTATAGAAAAACGGATAAGTAAATGCGTGTGGAGGCTGCGGCGCTTCGCCGTCGGGAAGGTGTTGTAAAAAGTCAGTGGTGAAGCGGGGGTCCATCAACGCGTTCCGTAAATATCAAATTGGTCAAAAAACTCCCACAAAAGTAGGTTAGCATCTTTACCGTTTACAGAAAAATTAAACCAATGGTGGTCGCCACCAATTACTTTGTAATGCTCTGCGACAACATTGCTGTCTCCCTCCTCGTATCGAAAATGTTCAAGCGCGTAGCTGTTACTTTGGATAGCGGTCATGGTCGGGGTAGTCAATGTGTTGTTGCGACCCAAATTTGATTGAGCAAAGGCTGTACTCGAGCAGAACAGGAGTATGGTTAGATAGCGCATAAATAGTGTGTGAGTTCCCTAAGAATATAGGGAATTTCTCAATACTTAGAAAGGAATCGGTAAGCGATCATGGAAAGGATTCCGATCACAAAAACGGCAATGAGAATCGACAAAAAAACACCCAAAAGTTCTCGTTTTCTGCGCTTCGTCGCGCGATTTTGAATAGTTGCTTTTATGGAATCCATCTCTTCCTTACTGACCTTCTTGTCATAGGTCGGAGCGTTGCTAAAACCAGCTTTAATCTCTTTGTCAAAAACTTTGGTACGCTTCGCCAGCGTATTGTTCTTGATCGAGCTAATCATGGCAGCTACCGCACCGCCCCAACTCATGATTCTTCGGTATTTGTATGACGAATGGCCTCGACCATTAGTTGAAGACTTGTTTGACCTCGGAATTCATTCAGGGAAATGCTGGCAATGATATCGAGTGTAGCGCCACTTTTCAATTCGGAGAGCCATTCGGCTTGCCCGAATGCGATGCCTACCATTGTTGTATTCGAATTGGGATGCTTTACTTCGAGCCTCAAATGAGTTCCATCCGCGCCAACGGCCTTGCTGCCGCCTGCATCAATGACATTTTGGATGAGAAACTTAGGTGCTTCGTTTGCTTCCCCGTGGGGCTCAAGTTGATGCAATATGCCATAGAAGCGATCTGTGATTTGATCCAATCGGGCCTGGGCATCATAGATAAGTTCTGGAACCTTCATGTCCGCACTTAGGTTGGCTGCACAATAGGCTTCGAAAGCTTTCTTAAAATGTGGCAACTGCGCTTCATCTAGCGTAAGTCCAGCTGCATATTTATGCCCTCCGAATTGTAAAATATGGTCTTCACACGCCTCTATGGCGTTGTACACATCAAAGCCGATGACACTGCGCGCTGACCCTGCGAGATGATCCCCACTTTTGGTCAATATGATGGTAGGACGGTAATGGGTCTCAACAATTTTTGAGGCGACAATACCTACTACACCTTTGTGCCAATGCGGCTGGTAGAGTACGTTGGAATTTGGGTAGTGCTCTGGATCTAGCAGTTCCTTTGCCTCATCAAATATTTCAGCTTGAGTCTCCTTTCTGTCAATGTTGAAGGCATTGATCCTAAAGGCTAAATCATCTTGTTCAGCTTTATTCTTACTGCGTAAGAGTTCGACCGCACGTAAGCCACTTTCCATTCGACCTGCAGCATTAATCCGGGGAGCTATACTGAAGGAGATGTCCCGAAGCGTTAGCGATGCAGGGTTCTTGCCACTTGCTTCAAGTAAGCTCATGAAACCGGCTCTGGCTTTGCCGCTTTTTAGTCGCTCAAGTCCATAATAAGCAAGGATTCTATTCTCCCCAGTTACATGTACAATATCCGCGGCAATACTTACTGCGCACAAGTCCAAAAGTGGATGCAGGTAGTGTTCTTCTGGCAATCCCCATCGTTCGCATAGGGCTTGACAAAGTTTAAAACCAACGCCACAGCCCGAAAGTTCTTTATAGGGATAGGGGCAATCGGGACGTTTGGGGTCGAGTATGGCGTGTGCCTTGGGTAGTTTTTCCTCCGGACGGTGGTGGTCGCATACAATGATGTCAATGCCCAAACTTTTGGCATGGGCGATTTGGTCGAATGCTTTAATGCCACAATCCAAAGCAATGATGAGGGTGATCCCTAGTTCTGCTGCAAGATTTACTCCATCAAAGGAAAGCCCATAGCCTTCCTTATAACGGTCAGGTATGTACGCTTCGATCGGAAATTTGTCCAATAGGAATTCGGACATTAATGCAACGGAAGTGGTACCGTCAACATCGTAGTCGCCATAGATCATTACAGACTCTTGGCCTAATCGGGCCTTCTCAATACGTTCCACGGCACGCTCCATATCTTTCATGCGATAGGGGTTGTGCAGGTGTCTTAAATCGGGTCTAAAAAATGACTTTGCCTCTTCGAAGGACTGAATACCGCGTTGTACCAAAAGTGCGGAAAGCAGGTCGTCTTTGGTTACTTCGGCGGTAAGTTGAGAAACCGCACCTGGATCCACTAAGGGCCGAGGTGTCCAACGCATTAGGATTCTTTTTTAGTAAGGCGGGTTTGGTATTCTACGCTGTATTTGTGAATGGTCGCAAATAAATCGTGCATGAACTCAGGGGTTAAGGCATCGCCGTCGCCACTTTCAGTGCGCTCTTTAACGAGTTTGAGCCAACGTTCCATTTGGAATATGCTAGCGCCTTCTTTTTCCTTAATCAGTGCAATGTCTTTGGCAAGCGCAAACCGCTTGCGCATTATGGTCACCAACTCATCGTCTAACTCATCCAAAGAATGTCTGAGATTTTTGAGTTCTTCACTTGCTCCGTTTTTAAGGTGGGTCGGGTGAATGACAAGATCTTTGATGATTTGGCCTAAGCGTTCCGGAGTGACCTGTTGTGCAGCATCACTCATGGCGTTATCAGGACTGATATGGCTCTCGACCATGATACCATCCATACTCAAATCCATGGCTACTTGGCAGATTTCGGAGACCAAGTGCCTTTTCCCGGCGATATGACTCGGATCGACGATAATTTTTATTTCAGGCATCATCGCGCGCAAACCAAAACTGTGGTGCCAATGCGGTTCGTTTCTATAAACCCCTTTAGTCGTAGAATAAAATCCTCGATGGACCGCAGCTACACGCTGGATTCCAACTTTTTGGAACCGTTCAATAGCTCCTGCCCAAAGCCCGATTTCTGCATGAATTGGATTTTTCACGAACACAGGAACATCAACTCCTCTTAATGCTTCGGCAATCTCCTGCACATAGAAAGGATTTACCGTAGTCCTTGCGCCGATCCACAGCACATCAATACCAGCTTTTAAGGCCGCCTCAACATGCTCGGTATTGGCAACTTCGGTAGTTACAGGGGTTCCGATTTGCCTACCCGCGCCAATTAGCCAGTCAAGCGCTTCATGACCAATACCCTCAAAACTTCCGGGTTTGGTCCTTGGCTTCCATACACCACCTCGCAACAAGGAAATGGGCGTTTGCTCACGTAAGGCTTCCGCCGTCGCATTAATTTGCTCAGGACTTTCCACGGAACAAGGTCCTGCAATAAGCAAAGGACTGTCCGTTGGGTTGTCGAACCAATTGTTGATATTTTGAATTTTAGATGCTACCATTTTAGTTGTGCTTTAGGCACCAATGCAGAGAACAATCTCTCCTTTTAAACCACCACGCTGCTGTACTTGTTCGAGCAATTCTGATGCCGAACCGCGCAAAGTTTCCTCAAACATTTTTGAGATTTCGCGGCTAATGCTGACGGGTCGTTCGGGTCCGCAAAATTCCACAATTTGAGCGAGGGTTTTTTCAATCTTATGTGGGCTTTCATAAAGCACCACTGTTTTTTTACTTTCTGCGATCTGCTCAAGTTTCGTTTGCCTCCCTTTTTTTGGAGGTAAGAACCCTTCGAAGTAGAAGGTATCACATGGCAGACCACTGTTGACCAATGCTGGAACAAAGGCGGTTGCGCCAGGAAGGGTAACGACCTCGCATCCGGCCTGAACCGCAGCGCGTATGAGCAAGAATCCGGGGTCGCTAATGCCGGGAGTTCCAGCATCGCTCACCAAAGCAATAGTGCTCCCGCCTTGTAACTGGGCAACGTATTTTTCGACCACCTTATGCTCATTGTGCATATGAAATGCTTGTTTGGGCGTGGCAATGTCGAAATGGGCCGTGAGTTTGCCTGTGGTGCGCGTATCTTCAGCTAAAATGAGATCTGCTGCCTTGAGCGTATTGATTGCTCGGACGGTCATGTCTTCTAGATTCCCAACTGGTGTTGGGACTACGAATAGGGTTCCCGCCATTAGCCAAATTTTTGTTCAACGGCAGCCATAAATCGAGCCGCGGTTTCTTCTTTCTCTTCCCAGCGGTATTCGCCGGCAATATGGGTTTGAATGAATTCGTTTGCTTCATCCAAAGTACTCAAAGTGTTAAGTTGGCTAACCACGCGGTTAAAATCTTCTTGACTACCGTCAAAGAGATCCTTTACAAAGCCAATGCGGTCGTTCAATCCAAATTTCAAAACACCGCCCGCGAGTCGATCGTTCAGACTTTTCTTTTCGGTAGTTGGTGCTGGAGTTGTAGGTGCAGTTGGTGCCGGGGCATCTTCCCTTTCTTCAAAATCCATCGCTATGGATGCCATTTCTGGTGCTTCGGCTGCCGGCGCTAAATCTTCCTCTACAGCCACCACTGGCTCTGCAGTTGCTGTAGGCTCCGCAGTGGCCTCGGGTTCTGTAGCCATTTCGGGTTCGGGCGTTGTTTCGACAACGGGAGCAGCCATAGGTGCTTCCGCCTGAGGTGCAGGAGGGGTTGGCATCTCAGGAGCAATTTTCGCCTCCGCTTCCAATGCTCTCAATCGAGCCTCAAGTTTTGATTTCAGATCATCTGCAGCCTTCTCGTAAGGCAACATCATTTGGGCTTCTAGGCCTAAGAATCGGAATTCACCGGATATTGTAAGTAGTGCGTTCGCTGCTTCTTCGTTGGAATAATCGGCAATACGTAATGCCAATTCCGCTAATTTCTGCTCAGTGCTTTTTCTGCTCATGGAGGGGTCTTTGCTCTGCATCTTATTCTCTACCTTTAATGCCTTGAATGTACCACTAAAGTGACCTCATGTTTCACTCAGGAATAGAATTTAACCAACAATCAGGCGGATGGATTGAAGTCGTTTGTGGACCCATGTTTAGTGGGAAAACAGAAGAGCTGATCCGTCGAATGCGCCGAGCACAAATTGCCGGCCAAAAAGTAGAGATTTTTAAACCCGCGTCTGATGTGCGTTATGACGATGAGGCTGTGGTCAGTCATGATAAAAATTCAATTCCTTCGACGCCCGTTGAGAGTTCTTCTAATATGCTTTTATTAGCGGATGATGTTCAGGTGGTGGGCATCGATGAGGCCCAATTTTTCGATGATGGTATCGTAGAGGTGGCCAATACATTAGCCAATCAAGGCAAGCGTGTTGTTATTGCGGGCCTCGATTTGGATTTCAAGGGACGTCCATTTGGTCCTATGCCAAATCTTCTCGCGACGGCGGAATATGTGACGAAGCTCCATGCCATTTGCAAGCGTACGGGCGGTCCGGCACATTTTTCACACCGTATTGTGGATGGAGACCAGACCTTCATGCTTGGTGAGACGGAGGCGTACGAACCCGTCAGCCGAACCGTTTATAATAAGTTGAACTCAAAAACTAGTGGGAATAAAGGCAGCTGATATTGCGAAGCTCGCAGAAGCACAATGCTTGGGTCCGTGTAACGAATTCGAGCACTTTGCCTTTGATTCTAGGCGAATGACTGCCTCTGTTCCCAGTTGTTTTATTGCCATCAAAACAACCTCCGATGATGGCCACAAATACATTTCACAAGCCATTGCGCAAGGGGCGGTTGTAATCATCTGTTCGGATGCTTCCCTGTCGAAAGCGTTTCCTCACATCAGTTTTATTGTTCACGATCGTCCTGAGAAGGTATTGGAGCGGTGGGCTAAAAAATGCCGTATGCATTTTAGCCATCCTGTGCTCGCATTAACCGGATCGAACGGAAAAACCATCGTAAAAGAATGGATGTACCAACTCTTGGGTGCCCCTGAAAACTTGCATAGGACACCAGGAAGTTTCAACAGTGCGCTTGGTGTACCTCTTACCCTCTGTGGGCTTGATGCCAGCCATACCGCTGCCATCGTTGAGGTTGGTATTGATCGTCCGGATACGATGCAGGCTCTTGCTCAATTGGTACAGCCGGACTTTGGCGTATTTACAACACTTGGAGATGCCCACGGTGAGCATTTTGAGAGCGACGATCAGAAGTTTCGTGAAAAATGGAAGCTCTTCGTCAATTGTGATAAAATAGCAGCACACAGCAAATGGATTTCTAAAGCCAAGTCTTTGAATCTACACGTACCAGAAGCCTTGGTTTGGGGGTCCGGGACAGAATGGGATCCGAAAGATTTTGGACTCGAGGGCGATGATCAAATGCATGCGGTTCAAAATACAATGTCGGCGCTACTTGGTGCCGTGCTTTTGGGTGCAAATATTGAGGAAGCAAAGGCTCGAATTTCCGGTCTAGAGCCGCTTGAGATGCGTATGAATCTCGTTTCGTCCCGCGATGGCGGCTACCTCCTCGAAGACACCTACAGTTCGGATTTGGAGAGTTTGCGTTGGGCAATGGAAGAGTTAATGGCACAACACACCCCGCGAAAGTGGGCGGTCTTGGGCACGCTCAGTACTCCAGAATGGACTGCGAAAGCAAAGGCAATGGTCGATGCCTATGGCGTAGACCGTCAGTGGTGGGTCGATTCAAGCGAAGATTTGGCTGAGGTTGTGGCCCAATTTGGCCAATTGTCCCTAGCCAATACAACAGTTCTTATAAAAGGACAGCGTCGATTAAGGATGGAGCGAATGGCGGCTACGTTGCGAAATCAGCACCACAGCACCTGGGCAGAAGTAAACCTTGCTGCCATGCGCCGAAATATGCAACAGTTCAAAGCCCTGTTAAAGCCTGAGACCAAGGTGATGGCTATGGTCAAAGCCGATGCCTATGGGATGGGAATCTTGGAGGTTGCGCGCTATCTCGAACAAACCCACGTGGACTACCTGGGTGTGGCTTTTAGTCAAGAGGCCCTATTGCTTCGTGCACAAGGGGTGGAGATGCCCATTATGGTGATGAATGCGGAGCCGACTCAATTCAACGCATTAGCTGCAGCAAATTGTGAGGTTGAAGTTTATGCCATCTACCAACTTGAACCTTTTTTACAAGAAAGTAAGGGCGAAAACAAACTTAAAATTCACATTAAGGTAGATACCGGAATGCACCGCTTAGGTTTTGAGCCAGCGGCCGTACCCGGGTTGCTCGACCTTCTTTCTACCCGTGCGAATATCGAGGTAGTTGGGGTTTTCTCTCACCTCAGTAGTGCAGGAGATCCTTCCGCGGATGGTTTTACACATGAGCAATTGGACCAATTCAATGCCGTTGCATCACGCGTGCAAGAATCCTATCCGAATGCGCTCGCACATGTACTAAACACCCAAGGAATTGCCCGTTTTGGAGCGGCGCAACATCAAATGGTACGTCTAGGAATAGGCCTTTACGGCGTAGGCCAGTATCAAGGAATTGCGGGCCTTGAGGAAGTGTTGCAATGGAAATGTAAAATCTCTCAAGTAAATACGCTCAAGCCTGGCGAGTCTCTCGGGTATTCACGCGCCTTCACTGCAGATCGCGAGACGCAATACGCCACACTTCCAGTAGGCTATGCGGACGGTTTACAACGTGCGCTATCCTGTGGTAAGGGTCATGTGCTCATTGAAGGGAAACCCTGCGCCATCTTAGGAAATGTTTGCATGGACATGATTATGGTAGACGTGAGCGATGTAGAAGCGAAGCCCGGCGATGAAGTTGTCATTTTGGGACCAGGTCAGAGCGCCTCTGCATTGGCACAAAACGCAGGAACTATTGCCTATGAAATCCTTACTGGTGTGGGCTCGCGTGTTCCTCGATTTTATCTGAAAGATTAGCACTTACGGGCCTGCTCAAGGCGGTCAATGCCACCACAAAGGCGAGAAAGAAAATTCCAGCCTGCTTTTCAAGTAAACTCTCAGTCATGCCGGAAATCAAAAGTGCAATCCAGACGTATTTCATGCTTCCGGAACTTTGAATAAGGCCCCAAAGAAATACTCCAAGCAAAAGAACTACTGCGAGTATTCCCCCTTCCGCCCAAGCTTGAATCCAAATGTTGTGAAAGTCATAACGGAATTCATGGAGATAGTAGGGCGTTTTCTTATTGTAGAAGGTAGCCTCACAAGTGAGCAGTTTTTGGTGCAATGCTTCCTCGCCATACCCATTACCAACGCCCAGCCAAGGTTGCTCGGCGATGATTTCGGTACCATAGTTCCAAAGAAAAATGCGATGATTCGTTTGCTTGCCGTCGACCATTCCGTCGACGCTGCGCAGTTCGTTTTTCAGGTCTTCAAGGCGTCGTGATGGCCCCGGAAGTATTAGTACCAGGATACCTAAAACGACCACAACAGCACCACCAAATTGAAGCAGCTTTCTTCTCCACTTGGGATTATGGAGGTAAAGTTCTACCAATCGGGCCGTGATCAACAGCGGCACGCCGATGAGATGAATGCGTGCACTCAAGAAAACAATGCCCAAGAGTACCCATAAAACAGCAACTGCAGTGAGCCAGGCTACAACTTTTGGTGCTTTCCAAATCCTGCGTTCCAGGATCAACGCGGCGGCAACCAAGTATAAGCTTTGAAAGTGAATGCCCAGGCGTTCCCCAAGGGCGAAGTCGTTGTAGTTCACCCAGCCCATGGTGGCGATGCTGTACAGAAAAATTAGTGTCCAAGCCACAGCAGTTGACCAGGCGAAAACGGCAGCAATCTTGCGCCCTAATTGTGCCCCGTTGGGAAGCTCAAGCAAATGGATAAGCACACCCATGAGGCCAAAGGGCAGCACCATCATTACATCTGCCCACCCGGCATTGCGATCGCCACTCCAAAGCACACTAATGATTTCCCAGTCGATGAATGCGGCAAAAAGTAAGGCGGGTACTAAAGTCGGTTTCCAACGGCCAAAGGCTACCATTGCTAAAGCCCAAGCAATAAGCCCGTAGATTGGGCTCAGCCAAACCAAAGCGAGCGGTAAAAGAATCGCTGCGCCATAGCCGGTGAAGCGAAATAGGTTTTGTTGCATGCCTATTTAACGCTCAAAAGTTGTTGCATCGTACGGTCCGATTGTAAAATCTCAGCCGCTGCGAGCACCAATTCATCTTTGGTTAGCCCGCGTTCTAAGGTGCCAACATTGCCGTATCGCTTTGAAACCAAGAACTCCTCAAGGTATTCTTGTATAGCTTCGCGATCCGTCTCTAAAACTTTACCGCGTCGCTCCGCAATAACTTCCTTCCATTGGGCTATATCGTCGGCGGTGACGTAATCTAATTGGTCGGCATCTTCCATAAGACGGTCCAATTGCATTTCGCCAATGCTCGTGAATTCAAATCCTTCTTCTGCCAAGACTTGCAAAAAGGTATTCCAAAGTGCATCATCCATAGTAAAGGCCATGGGCCCCTCTGCGTTTAACTCACTCAAGACGCGAGCGGCAAACTTCAAATCCAATGCTTTTGCATTTAATGCGCTAATGGCTTCGGAATAATACGGCGGAGTAATGAGGGAATCTGGTGCAATGCCGTTGCCATCTACTACAGGTCGTCCCGCCAAAGTTTTGAATTCTTTGATCTCAGCCTTTTGTGTACGCTCGCCATCCTCGCCACGATCATAGTTGACTTTTTGAATGCATCGGCCCGAAGGCGTGTAATATTTGGCCACGGTTACCTTCATCTGGGCACCGAAAGGCAGGGGATGCACTTGCTGAACTAAACCTTTACCAAAACTTGGTTCTCCCAAAATCACGCCGCGGTCAAAATCCTGAATCGCGCCGGCTACAATCTCGGAAGCCGAAGCACTTTGACCGTCAATCAAAACCGCTAATGGGCCTTCAGGCCAGAGGGCGCGGCCCTGAGTGCGGTACACGTCTTGAACTTTTCCGCCGCGCCCACGCGTTGAGACGACGGTATCCGAGGTGGTCACAAAAAAACTCACAATCTTCACCGCCTCCATGAGCAGGCCGCCGCCATTACCGCGAAGGTCAAGCACCATGGATTTTGCGCCTTGTTGTTTAAGTTCTTTGATGGCCTTCCCAACCTCTGCGCTGGCACGCTCGGTGAAGGCGTCAAGATAAATGTAGCCTGTACCGTCCTCACGAAGTCCATAAAATGGAACGGGGTTTTGAACGATGTCCTCACGATTAAAGGTGAAGCTAGAAGTCGGGGTGTTGTAGCGATCAACCTCGAGCGTCAATTCTGTCCCTGGGGTGCCCTTGAGTAAGGTGCTAACGTCACTCACACGCTTGCCTGTGGCTTCAGTATTATCTATGCTGCGAATTCTATCGCCAACTTGTAGCCCTGCTTTTTCTGCCGGGCCGCCGGGATGAAGACTTGAGATGAAGATTTCATTTCCGACCCTTTGTATTGTGCAGCCTATGCCGCCGTATGCGCCGGTTTGGAGTAATCGGACATCTTCGATTTGATCTTCCGGATAGTACACTGTGTAGGGGTCCAATTCCTTCAGCATACCACGAATGGCACTGCCCACGGCTTGTTCAACCGCTACATCGTCCACGTATTGCGTCTGCACTTCACGAAGAACATTGGTGAAAATTTCGAGTTGTTTACTCGTTTCAAAAGGATCGCCTTTGGAAGCACTCATTAAAAGTGCTGTTGCAATGGCGAAAAGGGAGAGGAGTAGTTTATTCTTCATTGGAATATACCTTGTTGTAGGTGTCGATTAATTCTAAAAACGCCTTTTCCAAGAACGCATAGTTGTTTAATCGATTGCCTAGATATCGAATGGACCAAACTTGACTTTGAGTCGGGCCTTTGATTTTATGCTTGTGAAGTCGATACAATTCTCGCATCTGACGCTTCGTCCGATTGCGGTCCACGGCGCGTTTCAACCCGCGTTTTGGCACAACCATAGCTACCTGACGTTCAATGCCTTCGGGCGTTTCTGCATCCATGTATTTCAATGAAAACGGAAATGCTTTGAGCATCATTCCTTCGGTGAACAAGGCGTCAAAGAGTGCTTTACTAACGAGCTTCTCGTTTTTTGAAAATTTGAATTGCATAAAAAAAGCCCGACTCTATGAGCCGGGCTTGAAATTTACGCTATTTCTTACTTTTTGTTGACCTCTTTGATATAATCGCTGATCGCCTTGGTCATAGAAGGTGCATCTGGAGTCGGGGCGGGGATATCCACAATGAGTCCGTTCTTTTCAGCTTCTTGTTGTGTTGTCGCGCCAAAACAAGCCAGACGTGTGTTGTTTTGTTTGAATTCCGGGAAGTTTTCATACAAGGACTTGATTCCGGAAGGCGAGAAGAAAACGAGGATATCGTAGAAGACATCTTCTAAGTCACTCAAATCACTAACCACGGTGTTGAATAATATCGCGCGTGTGTATTTTATTCCTGCATCCTCTAACGCTGCTGGGATAGAAGGCTTCAAGCTATCTGAAGAAGGCATCAAAAACTCTTCGTTCTTGAATTTTTTCAAAGTAGGAATGAGTTCTTTGATTTGGATGTTACCGTGGTAGATTTTGCGCTTACGGTACACAACGTATTTCTGCAAATAGTAGGCGATAGCCTCTGAAATACAGAAGTAACGAATGTCCGGGCTGATCTGAACGCGCATTTCTTCGCACATTCTGAAGTAGTGATCAACGGCATTCTTCGAAGTGAAGATGACATTGCGGAAATCACGAATTTGGATTTTATCCTTTCTAAAGTTTGAGGCGGTTACCCCTTCTACATGAATGAAGGAGCGGAAATCCACCACTACTTTGTGCTTATCAGCTAACGCAGCATACGGATTATTCTCGTTGGCGGGCTGGGGCTGAGAGATTAGAACGGACTTTACTTTCGTCTTTCTTTTATCTGACATAGTAGTAGTCTAGCCAAGGGCTAGGAATAGAGGTGTTAGTTCAAGGGCACAAAGGTACAAAATGGCATACACTCTTACACCTAAAGTCGAAAAATGAACAAAACCTTCATGTTTTATGGAAAACTGGACCAAACCAAAGATATGTGCTCCAGCTATGATCGATGGAATCCAAAAATCGGCTGAAGGCCAAGTCCAATGCACCGTAAGAACGAACGCAGTGGTCATTAAATATAGCAATGAAAGAGGGGCGATTTGAAAGAATTCTAGTCCTAACATACGCGCATTTTCTTGGCGCAAAATCCTAACAATCAGATGCGAGAAGAGAATTCTTGCCAAGATTAAAAGTGGTAAAACGATAAATAATAGCGCATTTGAATGGTCGACCTGAATGATGGAAAGCAGAAAGTAAGAGCACGTCGCCAGTACTGCCCACATCAGCAAAGTTGAAGGTACGTTCAGGGGATCTTCCCTGTCCAATTTTCCAGTGGTCCAGGCCAAAAAGAATTGGGGTTGAAAAAGCCGTATTCCAGCCATCAACCCCAATAATGCTATAATTGTCCACTTTGCGCCCATCAGGGCACAAAATTACTTTAAAATGACGTGTTTGTAATGCGTCGTGCCGTCCAAATATGTCGCTTTAATGATATAATTTCCTCGTGCTAAGGTGCTAACGTCTAAGTCGATTGTTCCTTGCGCTGCGCTCGCACTGGTCTCAAGGCTTATGAATCGACCTAGCGTGTTGTACAGTCCCACACTTGCTAAATCTTCGTGCTGAATTTTTATGAAGTCCGTCGCCGGGTTCGGCCCCACGATTAATCCTTTCATGCTGCTTTCATCCACACTGGATTGGCTCTTATATAACGTTTTGGTCTCCGTAAGTACATAATCACCTTGGTAGTTGCCATTTCCATTCGTGAAGTTCACAGCCACGTAAATGGTTAAACTATCTGGATACGATGAATCTTCAAAAGTGAAATTCCAACCAATGCTATCGTTTGAAACGGAAGTACTCGAGCTTGTATGCGTTAAATAATTTCCAACTTTTTTCGAGTTTGAACTTGCCGTAACCGAGCTAACGGAATTGCCACTTGCATCTTCAACGCTCGCCATAAAACCAATTTTGCTAGATGCTCCGCTTGGCAACACCCCAAGAGATACGTTCACCGCTTGATTGTCGACCAAATTCGCTTGATCTGTTTGGATGATAATTTGTTCGTTGCCTGAAGGAGAACCACCGCTATGGCAATACCCTCCCGAGCAAGTTTGACCGTTTGAAGCAGGTGAGCCACTTCTTCCCGATGGTGAACCACCGCTATTTGTATAGGAGTATTGTACCAGGCCCAATACGGCAACAAGGAGTACTATTTTTTTCATGGATACATGCTTTTAGCGCTCTAAAAATAAGATTCTACCGTCATAATTTTTACGAGTGATAGGATTTTCACGCAGAAAATTTGTTAATAATAGAACACCTTTTTCCCCTTTGTGTTCTAATTTCAACAGCTCAAAACAATCACAGAAAAAATGGATGCATTTCAACACCCGGATTACTACCTCTTAGACGAGTTGCTCAGTGAAGAGCATAAAATGATCCGCGATGCGACAAGAGATTGGGTAAAGCGCTCGGTGAGCCCAATTATTGAAGACTATGCGCAACGTGCAGCTTTTCCAGAACACCTCGTCAAAGAAATGGGGGAGGTTGGTCTCTTTGGTCCATACATCCCGGAAGAATATGGCGGTCCCGGACTCGATCACATCTCCTATGGGTTGATGATGCAAGAGGCTGAGCGCGGAGATTCGGGTATACGTTCAACCTGTAGTGTCCAGAGTTCGCTCGTAATGTTTCCAATCCATGCCTACGGTTCTGAGGAGCAAAAACAAAAATACCTGCCTAAATTGGCCACTGGAGAATACCTGGGTTCCTTTGGTTTGACCGAGCCTAATTTTGGTTCAAATCCAGGTGGAATGACCACCAACTTCAAGGATGCCGGTGATCACGTCATTCTCAATGGCGCAAAAATGTGGATCTCTAATGCTCCATATTGTCATGTTGCCGTGGTTTGGGCGAAAAATGAAGAAGGTCGAATCAAAGGCCTCATCGTAGAGCGCGGAATGGAAGGCTTTACTACTCCTGAAACACACAATAAATGGTCTCTGCGTGCTTCGGCAACCGGAGAATTAGTGTTCGACAACGTGAAGGTGCCAAAGGAAAATATTTTACCAGGCCGCGACGGTCTTGGTGCACCGCTTTCTTGCCTTGATAGTGCCCGATTTGGCATTGCTTGGGGCGCGATTGGTGCGGCGATGGATTGCTACGATACAGCCTTACGCTATTCAAAAGAACGCATCCAATTTGGTAAGCCAATCGCAGGTTTCCAATTGCAACAAAAGAAACTGGCTGAGATGATTACTGAAATCACCAAGGCACAACTTTTGACCTATCGTTTGGGCCAGCTAAAAAATGAAGGTCGTGCATCTTCAGCACAGATTTCAATGGCCAAGCGTAACAATGTAGAAATGGCGATTAACATCGCTCGCGAAGCTCGTCAAATGCTCGGAGGGATGGGTATTACAGGTGATTTCTCAATCATGCGCCACATGATGAACCTAGAGTCCGTAATTACCTACGAAGGGACCCACGATATCCACTTGTTGATTACAGGATTGGACATCACAGGGGAGAATGCTTTTGTGTAATTTGCCGAAGAAAATTTTTGAACTCAACTAAAAAACGCGCCCATCGGGCGCGTTTTTTATTAGTTTGATATCCGAATGATGTTCACCCCATCGAAGGAGCAATTGAATTCTTTTACCGGCAAGGTGTAAGAAGTGTCAATGCTCTGACCATCAAGTAGTTGATATTGGTGATCCCCGCATCCACAAGTCAAATATAGATCGCCATTTGAACTCGAAAGTAAGCCGCAGGCATCCGCCCAATGATAAGGACATGCAAGTTCATATGCGGCAAAATCATAGAAGGCCTGATCGTAATATCGACGATAAATCACAACGCCGCCGTGACCCACATTAGGCAGGTATAATTGGCCCCCGATAACGGTTAAATTGAAGCTGGATGGATCGCTTAAATAGACCGTTTCATCCACGTAGGGTTCCGGAATATCGTATTGTACAGTGGTCGTATTACAGCTGCTCAGTAGTAAAACACCGACAAACACAGCCGCTAACGTGTTGATATTCAATAGGAATAGTTTCTTCATTTCGAAGCTCAAGATAAGCGGTTTTTCATTGCCGATTAAGGCCTTCTCCGTATTATATTTACATCCTTGTAACCCAAACAAAAAGCCAGTTTTTATGGTTAAAAGATTACTTACGCTTGTTTTGGCCCTCGGGATCATGGTTGGTCATGCCCAAAGTCGTCCAGGTTCACTCCGTGGAACAGTTAAAGACAAGCGCACCGGTGAGGTCATTCCCTTTGCTACGGTTATCGTAAAAGACAAAGATGTAGTTATCACTACTGGAACGACAGATTTCGATGGCGAATACAACATTAACCCTGTAGATGCAGGAACTTACAACATCACTTGTAAGACCTACGGCTATGCAGATTTCAACCTCAATGGAGTGACCGTTAACCCGGGCAAGCCAAAGGTGGTGAACTTCGACATGACCATCGAAAGTATAATGATTACAGAAGTTACGGTTATCGCTCAAGAGGAACTTATCGAGACGGGTAAGACTTCTGAGATCGTGAGTGCAGAGGAAATTAAAAACCTTCCTTACCGTAACCTTAGCCAGATTGTTGGTACAACGGCTGGGGTATTCCAGCAAGACGGATCTGGTTCGTTCAACGTGCGCGGTGCACGTTCTTCGACGAACGTTGTCTTTATCGATGGGGTTAAGGTTCGTGGTAACGTGGACATTCCGCGTGATGCGATTCAAAGTACTGAGGTGATTACAGGTGGTCTTCCAGCGCAGTATGGTGATGTTACCGGGGGTGTAATTAGCACCACCACTAAGGGTCCTGCTCCGTACTACTTTGGTTCATCTGAATACCTTACAAGCTCGTTGTTTGATAATCAACATTACAACCTAGGTGCTTTGACCTTAGGGGGACCAATTCTAAAAAATGAAAAAGGACAGAGCGTTTTGGGTTTCTTGCTCGCGTCTGAATTCCAATACAATAAAGACGGATCGCCTAGATCTTTGCCTACGTACCGTGTTAATGACGAAAAATTGGCTGAGCTCGAGGCCAATCCCTTGGTGCCAGCTTCTAGTGGTTTTGGGGTATTGAATGCTGCAGATTTCTTAACTGCGGACGATCTAGTCACGCAGAACTATAGAGAAAATGTTGCTTCGCGTTCAGTGCGCATGTCAGGTAATGTGAAACTTGTTACCTCAGAGAAAACAACCCTCACACTCGGTGGTCGTTTCAACTTGAGCCAAGGTAATTCTGGCAGCCGATTTAATGAGTTGATGAATTACGCAAATAACGGTGAGTTTTTCCGTCAGGATTTATCAGGTTACTTGCGCTTTCAGCAACGTTTCGGAACGCCATCGGATACCTCAAATTCGTTAATCCGTAACGCGTTCTACTCAATTCAAATCGATTTCACGAGAAATACTGGATACAATAGAGACGCCCGTCACAAAGAAAACATCTTTAATTACGGTCACATCGGTAAATTCCAAACCACCTATCGACCGCTCTACGTTTTGGGTTCAGATACCATTACGGATCCAAACGACCCGAACTATGGTAAGGTGATGAACGCATGGACACAAGCAGTTTGGCAAAGTGTAGGTGTGGATTATACCGCCTCTGATAACAATCCTATCCTTGCAAATTACACCTCGAACTTCTTCAACTTTGTTGACAACTCTCTCATTTTCAACAACGCCCGCTCGCTAGAAGATATTCGCGCAGGAGGTGGTTTGTTGAACGGTGATCAACCCTCATCCGCATACGGTTTGTGGGGGAACGTTGGTGCGAACCAAGCCGGTTATTCAAAATTCATGAACGACCAGTTCCGTATTACGGCGTCTTCAACGTTCGATATAAAAGACCACTCACTTATCGTGGGTGTTGAATACGAACAGCGTTTTGACCGTTCGTACTCGCTAGGTGCTACAGGTCTTTGGACGTTGATGCGTCTTTTGCAGAATGATGCCATCCGAGAATTGGACCTTAATAATCCAATTGCTTCTTACGATAATAATGGTGTATTCCAGGATACACTTTCGTACCCACGTCTTTTTGATTCGGGTAAGCCAAGAACCTTCGACCGCAACTTGCGTGAAAAGCTTGAATTAAATCCGGATGGAACGGATTGGTTGGATATTGATTCTTACGATCCTTCGACCTTTAGCTTAGATATGTTCTCAGCGAATGAATTGTTGAACATCGGTTCTGGTCAGTACGTTAGCTACTTTGGATATGATTATTTAGGTAACCGCCTTACTTCACGTCCTTCTTTGAACGATTTCTTTTCTACCGATGCTCAAGGAAATAGCAAACGTATGGTGGGCGCCTTTGAGCCAATTTATATGGCGGGATACATCCAAGATCAATTTACGTTTGAGGATTTGTTCTTTAACATTGGTCTTCGCGTAGATCGCTTTGATGCGAACCAGCCCGTTCTTACGGATCCTTTTGTATTGTATCCAGCATACACGGTTGGAGATTTGGGTAGCACAGCCCTTGCCGGTTACAATGTTCCACAGGGTATGTCAGAATCTGCTGTTGTTTATGTAGACGACCAAGAAAACCCTTCTTCTATCGTAGGGTATCGTGATGGTTTTACTTGGTACACTGCTTCAGGCGAGGTAGAGGCAAACCCTAAAAACATCGCAGATATCAGTGGTGGTATTAAGCCATTCTTGAAGCAACCGGGTATTGAAGATCAGAAATTGGCAGTAACGGCTGATGAGAGCTTCAAAGATTACGCGCCTCAGGTAACAGTCAGTCCTCGTGTTTCTTTCCAGTTCCCTATTTCCGACGAAGCGGAATTCTTTGCACACTACGATATCTTGGTGCAGCGTCCAGATCCAGGTTTGAACCGTATGAATCCAATCACTTACCTGCAATTGGAAAATGGGGATAACGGTAACTTCTTGGCAAACCCTGATCTGAAACCACAACGTACGACCGATTACGAAATTGGTTTCCGTCAAAAATTGAACGATAACAGTGCATTGAAATTGAGTGCCTTCTACCGTGAGATGCGTGATATGATGCAGACCTTGAGTATGACAGAGGCATATCCTATCACTTACATCGCTTACGGTAACCTTGATTTCGCAACAACTAAAGGATATACCATCGCTTACGATTTGCGTCGTACCGGTAATGTTCGCTTGAACGCGAACTACACCCTTCAGTTCGCGGATGGTACAGGATCTGGTGCAAACTCTGGTGCAAACATCGCTCGTTCAGGTCAGCCTAACTTGCGTTACATCCTACCATTGAGCTACGATTCACGTCACCAAGTTGTAATGAACATGGACTACCGTTACGGTGGTGGTCCAGCGTACAACGGACCAGTATGGTTTGGAATGCGCATGTTGGAAAACGCAGGTGTGAACGTTGTATTGAACGCGAATTCAGGAACGCCTTACACGCGCCGCTCGTTGGCTTATGGTTTGACGGATGGTGCTACGCCTATCACCGGTAATATTAACGGTTCACGTTTGCCTTGGAGCTTCCGTATTGATGCTACCGCTAATAAGGTATGGAACTATTCTGAAGGACCATTTAGCAACTTCGAGGTATACGTTCAGTTATTGAACGCATTGAATACTCAGAACATCCTTGGTGTCTACTCTTTTACAGGTTCACCTTCGGATGATGGATACTTGAGTTCACCTCAAGGTCAAAATGCAATACAATTCCAAACCAATGCACAGTCATTCGCTGATTTGTACAACATCAGTTTGGCTAACCCTGGCCTATACAGTTTACCTCGTCGAATCCGCCTTGGGGTTCGTGTAGGACTATAATATTTAAAAGAAGCATAGGAAAACAGCATATGAAAAGAGCGTATCTCCTTTTACTTTCAACAATAATCGCATCTCCGCTTGCCGCCCGTGAAGTACAGGGCGTGGCCAAAACCGGTGAAACTACGGGTTCAATGAAAACCGTAGAGGAATTGTGTCAGCCTTCGAAGGCGCAGAGTGATTTGAGTATTAACAATGTTCGTGCAACCATCTTGGGTGGTGGTGATATGTGGTGGGATTTGAACACTGCACGTTACGAAGTGCCGAAAGGTTCGAACAAGCACTCGATGTTCGCCGGCTCATTATGGCTTGGTGGGGTTGATGAGGGTAATCAATTGAAGTTGGCTGCCATGACCTACCGTCAAGCAGGGAATGACTACTGGCCAGGTCCATTGACCACGGATGGCTCTGCATCGACCAACAAAGAAATTTGTGATAAATACGACCGCCACTGGATCATCATGCGTGAGGAAGTGGACGTACACAAAGCTTGGTTGGAGTGTTTAGACGATCCGGATTGTGATGATACCGAACTGTTTCCAGGGTACGAAGCTCAGATTCCAGAGAGTATCAAAGAATGGCCAGGTAACGGTGTAGATGGAGAATTACCTTACCAACTTGCTCCGTTTATCGACCGTGATGGCGATGGGGTATACGACTACTTGATCGATTACCCAGCCTACGATATTGACAAAGAATACGATTGTCGTGATAAAGAAACAGATGTGCTCTACGGTGACCAGACTATTTGGTGGGTATACAACGACCGTGGTAACGTTCACACTGAATCACAAGCCGGAGCACTTGGATTTGAAATTCGTGCGCAGGCCTTTGCCTTCTCTACCAACGATGAGGTAAACAACATGACCTTTAACAACTACCGCATTATTAACCGTTCAACGTTCCGTTTGACGAACACGTATTTCTCAACGTGGTTTGATCCGGATTTGGGGAACTACACTGATGATATCATCGGTTGTGATATTGCACGTGGTTTGGGTTACTGTTACAACTCGGACACGGAAGATGAAGGTCCTCTCGGCTATGGTTTGAATCCTCCAGCCGTTGGTTTTGACTTCTTCCAAGGACCATTTGCCGATTACTTTGACGGCGTTGATAACGACCGCGATGGTTGTGTGGATGGTGTAAAAGACCTGGAAACAGGACTTTGTGTTGCTGAAGACCCTACAACTGGTGTGAACGAGCGTATTATTATGAGTCACTTCATGTACTACAATAATACTGCTTCAAACATCTCGGGTAACCCAAGCAACGCGACGCACTTCTACAACTACATGCGTGCCATGTGGAAAAACGGTTCTGAGTTGATCATCGAGACGCCTTCAGGTGCGGGTGACCTTGGAAACGGTGATGGCTTCGTTGCCTCAGGTAACGGAACTCCAACGCGTTTTGCTTACCCAGGTATGTCGTACGATACCACGGGTGCTTACCCTCCATATTCTCCAGTAGACTGGTGGGAGAGCCCAGCGAATAAAGAAGATAAGCGAGGTTTGCACAGTGCAGGTCCATTCTCATTGGCACCGGGTGCTTTGAACTTTGTTACCACAGGTGTGGTTTGGGAGCGTGATTTGATCAACAACGATTTGTTCGCTTCTGTTGAGAAAGTGATCATCGCGGATGATAAAGCACAGAAACTCTTCGACAACTGTTTCCAAGTATTGAACGGTCCGGACGCACCGGATGTTGAGATTCAAGAATTGGATCGTGAATTGATTTTGAAGTTGACTTACGGACCAGGTTCAAATAACCTTGGCTTCAGCTACCGCGAACGCGATCCACTTATTACCGTGAATCCGGATGACCGCGATTCTATCTTGAACGTGAATCCAGATTACTTCGATTACACTTTCGAAGGCTTCCAGATTTTCCAATTGTCAAACAGCGACGTGAGTGTATCAGATCTTTACGATCCTACACAAAGCCGTTTGGTTGCACAATGTGATATCAAGAATGGTTTAACTCAATTAATCAACTGGGAAGTTGATCCAGACTTGAATGCTTTGGTTCCTCAAGACATGACCTTGACCACCAATAACAGTGGAGTATTTACTTCTTTCCAAATTACGGAAGATGCTTTCGCGACGGGTGACCGAACATTGATCAATCATAAAGAATATTACTTCACGGTAATCGCTTATGGTCAAAACCAATTCTTAGAGTTCAACCCAACCACCGCTTCGAGCGGACAGAAAATTCCATTCTTGGCTGGACGTCGCAATATCAAAACCTACATGGCTATTCCTCACCAGATTGATTCTGAAAAGGGTGGTACCATTCAGGTTGCACAATACGGCGATGGACCTGAAATCAAGCGATTGGACGGTATTGGTAACGGTGCAGGCGAACTAGAATTGACTCCAGAAGAAGTTCAAGCGATCCTTTCAGGAAACGGTACAGAGCAACCTACCTACATGGGCGGCTTAGGACCGGTAGATATTAAGGTTGTTGATCCATTAGAGGTAAAGAATGGTCAGTATGTATTGACCTTCGATGGAATAAATAATAATGCGAAGTGGGAAATTACGGATGGTGCAGGGAATCTTATTGCCGAGTCTGATTCGACCATTTCATTCTACAATGAGCAGATTATTCCAAATTTAGGTCTATCTGTTGCTGTTCAGCAAGCGCCTTCTCCAGGTGGTGATGACGAAGGAACGTACGATAACGGTGTGATTTTCTCAGAAATCATCTACGACGACCCATCAAAAGAGTGGTGGTCAGGTATCAAAGACGATAAGAGTTACACTCCATACAACTGGATTTTAGCAGGAACGAATAGCTTCCCAACAGAAGAACCGGCAACATTGTATCCAGACCAAGATGGTGATGCGAAAGGATACTTCGAAAACATAGTAGATGGTACTTGGGGACCATATATGTATGCTTCGGCAAACCAGCGTGCAACCGTCAATGGCTACAACAACTATGGTATGGGACCTGCTGTAAGCATTGGCCGTAACCTAGCGGATGCAGCTGACCTTCATTCTGTAGATATCGTTTTCACGACAGATCATACTCTTTGGACACGTGTTCCAGTGTTTGAATTGGCAGAAGACGAGAACCTGAGTGAGCACGGCGATAAAAAATTGACCCAGCGTCAAGATACTTCATGGACGTTGGAAAACGGCCAATTGAAGCGCGCTCCGGCTATGGAGCCAGGTTGGTCGTACTTCCCGGGGTATGCTATTGATGTTGAAACAGGTAAGCGTTTGAGCATGGCATTCGGAGAAAACTCTTGGTTGCCAGGTGAAAACGGTAATGATATGTTGTGGAACCCGACGGATCGTGAATTCTTGCCTCCAGGCAACACGGTAAACGGTGGTTACGTATTCGGTGGGCAGCACTACATCTATGTGTTTGCGGATCAAGACAAAATAGGTGGCAGCACTACAGATCTGGAATATTCAGGTGCAAACATTAATGATTGGCCTTTAAAAGATTTGATGGCCGACCTAGTTAAGTCTGGTGGTATCGGGAACATTGCAAAAGCGAATTTCTGGCGTTCTGTTCGTTGGATTGGTATGCCAACTTTACGTCAGGGTATGGATTTCGATCCATATACTGAATTGCCTACTGAGACGCGTATTCGTATTCGTATGAATACTTCTTATTCGAGCCGTCAATTGGCAGATGCTCCAAACAGTGGTAATCCACAGTTCTTGTTTAACACGGCGAACATTGCAACTAAGACCTACATCGATACAGTCGGTCAAAGTGCTCTAGAAACCATTCGCGTAGTACCAAACCCATACTACGGATTTAGTGCCTACGAAACATCGCAGTTAGACAACATAGTGAAGATTACAAACCTTCCTGAAACGTGTACTATTAGCATCTTTACGACAAGCGGAACATTGATTCGTCAGTTGCGTAAGGACAATAGCATGACTTATGTTGAATGGGACTTGAAGAACACTTACAACGTGCCAATTGCATCCGGCGTGTACATCATCCACGTGGATGCGGGTGAGCTTGGCGAGAAGATTGTCAAGTGGTTCGGTGCAATGCGCCCAGTGGATTTGAACTCATTCTAAGAGAAATACTATTATGAAATTGAAATCATACTTATCTATCTTTTTGTCTGTAGCAACTTTGAGTGTTGCTACCGCTGGTAATCCGCAGCGTGCGGGTTCTGCGGGGGCTTCAGAATTGTTGATCAACCCATTCGCTCGCTCCACGGGCTGGGGATCATCAAACGTAGCTGGAGCAACAGGAATGGACGCTACCTTCTTGAACATTGCAGGAATTGCAGCAACTAATCTGAATACAGAGGTTACATTCAGCAATACGCAATGGTTAGTAGGTGCTGGAATCAATATGAATGCAGCTACTCTTGTTCAACGTGTGAGCGACGTGGGTGTCCTATCACTTGGTCTGAATGCTTTTGATTATGGCGAGTGGGAGGTTACCACAGCAGATCAACCTGAAGGAACAGGCGCTACGATTAGCCCACAAAGCTTGGTAATCAACATGGGATATGCTCAGAAGTTTACCGAAAACATTTATGGTGGAGTGAATGTAAAGATGTACAGCAGTTCCATTTCAAACCTTAATACCAATGGAGTTTGTTTCGATGCCGGTGTACAATACCGTACAGGTGAAGACGATAAATTTAAGTTTGGAATTACCCTAAAGAACGTTGGCCCAAGTGTGACTTACCAAGGCGATGGTTTCGGTGTAACCCTGCCAGTTCCTACTTACGGTGTGGCGTATTCACAGACATTTGAGAGCCGTTCTGCGAAATTCGAATTGCCTACCCAATTGAGTATTGGTGGTTCATACGATTGGCTATTGGAAAAAGGCAAGGTTACAGGAGCATTGAACTTTAGTTCAAATGCATTTGAGAAAGATACCTACCATGCGGGTGTTCAGTACAGCTTGAAGGAGTTGTTCCAAGTTCGTGTAGGTTACAAAGTATTTGATAATCGTGCCGATGATTTGGGAACTTCAGCTATTTCTGGAATTTGTGGAGGATTTAGCTTTAACGTACCAACCTCAGATGAAGGCAGTTTCGCCATTGATTATTCTTACCGTGGCACAACAGCTGCATTCGGAGGAATTCATTCTATAGGTACACGCATTAGCTTGTAATAAGGAAAGTTATACCTTTGTATCATAATATTTAAGAGAGGCCACCTGTGGCCTCTTTTTTAGTAAGACAATTATAGTAATGTCATCAGTAAGTTATTACACAGCAGAAGGCTTGAAGAAGCTACGCGAAGAACTTGACCACATGAAGAGTGTGGAGCGACCACATATATCGCAGCAAATTGCAGAAGCACGCGATAAGGGAGACTTGAGTGAGAATGCGGAATACGATGCTGCAAAGGAAGCCCAAGGTCTCTTGGAGATGAAAATTGCTAAGCTCGAGGACGTATTGGCCAATGCCCGAGTTTTAGATAGTGATAGTATCGATTTATCTAAAGTTGGTGTCCTAACTAAAGTGAAGCTTAAAAACGTTGCCAATGGGGCTACCATGACCTATAGTTTAGTGGCCGAGAAGGAAGCGGACATCAAGCAAAGCAAGATTTCCGTGAGCAGCCCTATTGGAAAAGGTTTGTTAGGAAAGCGCGTAGGGGAGATTGCTGAGATTCAAGTTCCTCGTGGTACGATGAGTTTCGAAGTATTGGAAATCACCGTTGCTTAAGACCAAATGGCAAGCATCTTTACAAAAATCATCCACGGCGATATTCCTTGTTATAAGGTTGCAGAGGATGAGAAGAATATTGCCTTTTTGGATATTAGTCCCCTTAAAAAGGGCCATACGCTATGTGTGCCTAAGCTTGAGGTAGACGAACTTTATGAGCTTCCCTCAGAGGATTACAACAGTCTTATGTCCTTCTCACAAAGGGTGGCTAAAGCGTTAAAGTTGGCGGTTCCCTGTGCCCGAGTTGGTTCAATAGTTCTAGGGATGGAGGTCCCGCATGCGCACCTGCATTTGGTTCCGATAAATGCAGAACATGAACTGAGTTTCGCAAATACACGAGTTCAATTAACAAATGAGGAGATGGCCGCACTGGCCCAGTCTATTTCAGACGCTCTGGATTCTGTTGAATAAATTGTTCCCAATTACCACTCCGGCCTTTACTGCCGGAGTTTTTTTTGCCACCCGATCCGTGTTTGGGGGAAGGGATTCCTGAGGTTTGGTTGTAATGACATACCGCCACCCCAAGTGCATCTGAGGCATCGAGGTAGTTGTGCTCTACACCTGGGAACATTGCTTTCAGCATTCCACTTACTTGTTCTTTACTAGCATTCCCATTACCTACAATGCTTTGCTTCACCAATCGAGGACTGTATTCGAATACGGGAATTTTCTTGGAAAGCGCAGCGGCCATACAAACGCCCTGAGCACGACCAAGCTTAAGCATCGATTGAACATTCTTGCCAAAGAACGGTGCTTCAAGGGCCATCTCGTCCGGTGCGTAAAGTGTAACAATCTTACTGA